>Ga0207710_10001472_pt1 | contig 11683 bp, 11 predicted proteins | sample KBSS24metaG_FD_184400 | JGI IMG/M metagenome (GOLD analysis project Ga0207710, IMG submission 184400) | Switchgrass rhizosphere microbial communities from Kellogg Biological Station, Michigan, USA - KBS S2-4 metaG (SPAdes) (version 2) | ecosystem: Host-associated > Plants > Roots > Rhizosphere...
TAAAAGTGGTCGTACAGTTGAAGGTGACATTATAGAATTCAATATTAAAGGGGACAGTATCAATAAAGTTTTCGATTCCAAATCAAGTGAATTGGTCGGTAATCTATGTTTATCGAAAAATGACACTAAACTCCTATTCACATTGGAGAATGACTATTTTAATCCTTCAGACCCTTTAGGACAATTAAACCGACCCGTCAACATTCTAATAATGGATTTTAAGAAAAGAGAAATTATTAGAAAATTGGATACGGTCGGCATGTCTTTAAATGTTTGGATTAATGATGCTCCCTGGTTAAGTAATGAAACCAGTTTTATCTATGATTTTAGAACGGATAGGAAAATCAAAATGTATAATGATACAAGTGGGGAAAGGATGACAGAACAAGCTGGTATTTACCGGTACGACATAAATCTTGATAAAAACTCCCTTCTAATTCCGGATGGTTATTCGGGAGTAGTGTCACCATTAGAAGACAAAATTGCTTATTTAAAAGACAAGAGTATTTATATATACGATGTTAACACAAAATCAAATGAACTTTTATACAGCATGAGCAAAAACGAAAAGACAGCATTTGTTAATTGGACACCTCACGGTGATTATATATATTTCGAGAGCTACTCTGTAAACAATTTCGGATCCGATGGGGCTTTCTTAATTAGGCTTAGCGATAAAAGAAAATTGAGAACTGACTGGATCAAGACTTTTTACTGAAAACAATGATCAACAACATAACATGCCTACCGCTAACATTCAGTTTTGCGTCAGCAGGGGGCGACGAACATATCCTCATCAGCAGTACTACTATCAGCTACATATCCGGCTGACCGAACACAGATGAGCAACAAAATATGTTTTCAACTTTTGTACCTTCGATCGGCTGCAGTTCCGGGCTGGATGTTTTCCAAATGCCCTGCCGAACGCAAAGCTGTGACCGTTAGCGGCAAGCATAGACAGACATCACACTATAATAACATTCTAGGAACACGGAGATAGGCTTAGGTTCAACTAAGATTTATATCTTAGATAAGGTGATTATAATTCTACTTTAAAATATAATTCATGAACAAGAAAAAAAACTTTCAACTCATCGCGTTAGCGATAGGACTCTTTTTCAACAGTGCAGTTCTCATGGTTAGCCGTTTTGTGAGGATGCCCGATTTTGGTTTTCGGACGAAGCGGCGTACAATAGGCGCTATGCGAATCATAGCCGTTTTTGCCACTCTGCTACTCTTGGGCCAGCCCGCCGAGACTTTGGCCCAGCAGGCTCAGACTTTTCCCCAGCCGTTTGACCGTGATGGCGCAACCAAAGTGCTTGAGAACGATCGTGTTATCGTTTGGGACGTTTCCTGGCTGCCGATCGCCTATCCCACACATCGCCACCTTTACGATTATGCCGGCGTTTATTACACCAACGGTGACCGGGTCGTTGTGTCTCCTGAAGGCGTGCGTTCGCCAACCCACAGCACCGCCTGGTCTACTTTCTTCTTCCGTAGGGGCGTCACCCACAGCGAAGAAGGGGTGGGCACGGATACGCTGCGGGCAGTGTTCCTTGAGCTTAAGGAAACCACGCCGGTGAGCGCCGGGGACACCGCTTCCGCAGGGCTCGGCAGGAAGGTCCGCGAGAGTAACCGCTTGGTCATTTGGGAGTACATTGCCGCGCAGGATACGCAGCCCTTAGCGCATCGGCATGAAAGGGATGCCGTAGCCGTTGCCTTCATGGGTAAGAAACCAAAGATCACGTTCGTGCCGCGTGGCACCGTGGACCAAGGGCGGGAGACCGCCGGCGTGGACCGGACATATTTCTTCGAGTTGAAGTGAGGACACGTGGCCATACGGTCTTTCTAACCGGTGTTTTAATGGGCTTAGGGATTGGTATCATGCAAAGCAGCCACCAACATTGGGTTTTATCCAAGTTGGGCTCGACATTGTAATATCAGCAAGTTGCAAAGCCCAGCTTCAGTTCCAGCAGACGAATTACTATCAGCTTTTGTACATAACTTCATCAACATATTTTCAATCAGCAGTGGTTGTCGGCAGACGGAATACTAATTCTCAACCTGCATAAAGCCCAGCTCGTTGGCAGTCATGCAAAATCAGCACTCTACAATGAAAATAACGAGTCAATTAATTGTTTTAATTTTCGCGGTAACTTCTTTTACGGTAGACAAAAATTGCACTTCCATTATTTGGCTTGATAAATTATCTGGAGATTTCTCATTTGCCAAAAAACAGTCCATTTCTTGCGATGCTTGGTGTTATGAATGGGCGGGGACTAAGTCAGTTACCGCGAAACTCAAACATAAAGGCACAGTCGAATGTTATACGCATTTGAACGAGGCTACTCACTGTAGCTTAAGTTTGATTATAAGCAAAGACACTTGTGTTCCAACGATCGTCTTAAAAAGCGTTGTAGCAAACAGAGATAAAGTCTATCCATATAAAACCGGGTATATCAAAATAGACCAAACATTGTGGAAACAAAAAATATTGAAAGCGGAATTTGACTTTGAGTTTTCGAACGATGAAAATGACAAGAAAATATTTTGGAAAGGAAAGATTTATACCCGAATAAAATAGTGCACGAACGCCCAACATGAGTATCGCTAATCAGCTTTTGTTCAGACTGACTTAACACGGATGGTCTTTTGAATAATTCCTGATCAGTGTATCTTTATTCAGCGACATATCCGGGCGAAAGAATTTCAAATATCCAAACAACACAAAGCCCTGCTCGTTATTGTAAAAAAAGACGCTAACGAACCAATACAACGATAATAAACAGAACTATATGAGAAAAATAATTTCATTTGTGCACATATCGCTTGACGGCTTTGTAGCAGGACCGAACGGAGAAATGGACTGGATTAAAGTTGATCAGGAAATTTTTGATTATGTTGGTAAACGGATAAGCGAAGGCGATACTGCCCTATATGGACGGGTAACTTATCAGATGATGGAAAATTATTGGCCCACCGCTGCAGATAAGCCGACAGCGACCAGGCATGACATTGAACATTCTAAGTGGTATAAAAAAGTTCACAAAGTTGTTTTATCAAAAACAATGAAAGACGCAGATTTGACTAATACAAAAATTATTAGTGACAACCTTTCGGACAAAATAAATGAAATAAAACACGAAGCAGGTAATGACATCTTGCTTTTTGGCAGCCCGACAGCAACACATTCACTTATTCAACTGAATTTAATTGACGGTTATTGGCTATTTGTTAATCCAATTATTCTTGGACAAGGCATTCCGTTGTTTACAGACATAAAAGACAAAATAAAACTCAAACTATTGAGTACCCGGCAATTTACTTGCGGAGTAACTGAACTGAATTACACCGTGGACAGGGAATAACAATGAAACGCTAACAGCACACCTTGCGTTACGGCGGAATATTTCCTCTAGTGTTATAATAAGATTGAATAATAAATTTTTCTAAGAAATGCTTTGAAATACAAAGTGATTTAATTTACTTTGAATTACAAAGTACTTTCCAGAATTAAAAACTCGACCAAATAAAGATTTGAGGTGCTAAATTCTTAAACTGATTTATGAATAGGATTGAAGAAATATATTACGAAGCAAAGTCTGACAAATTGCTTAAGGGATTTGTTGTCTTTTGTCGCATTGCCCTGGCAGCAAGCTTCATTCCATCGGGCATCGTTAAAATTAGGGGCGAAAGATTTGCCGAGGGCTTGCCATCCAATAATCCTTTAGGACATTACTTCGATGCCTTATACCTGACAGGATACTACTACACCTTTATTGGAATTGTCCAAATCATCATAGCTATATTATTATTGATCCCGAGAACTTCGCTTCTTGGTGCGCTGATGTATTTTCCGATCATCGTTAATATTTGTGTGCTCACTTATGCTACTCGTTTTGATGGTACAAGGCTTGTAACAATAATGGTCTTGGCTTGCCTGTTTTTGTTGATTTGGGATTACGACCGTTTAAAACACATCTTACCATTTAAGCAACTCAAAACAGATCCTCCTGTTATAAAAAAGCCTTTGGGTAAGCGTCTTCGGTTTATATTTTTTGGAGGTTGCTTTGCAGCCTTAGCCATTATCATTTTTGGTACTTTTTATTTATATGAGATCGTGCCGGGCAACTCTGAAGAAGAATGCAGAAATCAATGTGCCGGCAGTAAAAACCCCGCAGCTTGCGAAAATTTCTGCAATTGCATTTATGTACAAGGTAAACCTCTTGATAGTTGTTTGGCGGCTTTTAATAAGGCTAAAAATATGCGCATATCTAATGGGAAGTAGTAAGCTCTTTATCTTTATTGAATAGGAAGGATAGAGCCCGAACCTGTGCGGCATTTTTGACATTATATATTTGTTTTTGCAATTGACACTATGAAAGTTTTAGTTTTTGGACCATCTGGCTCAGGTAAAACCTATGTCTCACAAGCATTAAAAAAACAAGGTATCAATGCTTATGATGATGGTGATATTAAAGGTTTGTCAGCCTGGTATGACAAACAAGGAAATAAAGTTGTTGCCCCTAAAACTGCAAATGAAGCCCTGGAAAACCACTATTCCTTTTTATGGAGCAAACACATTCTAAAAAAATTCTTAGATAAATTTTCAGAGCTGTATGTTTTCGGAGGCTCCGGTAATATCTTTAATGTGATAGACCTTTTCGACAAAACATTTTTTTTGAAGATTGACCCCTATGTTCAAAAAGATCGAATACTTTATTCATCAAGAGAAACGCCACTGATGGATTTTGATGAAGAAGGTATAATCATTTGGGGCGACTGGATAGAGCAAGAAGCGAAGAAACGTAATATTCCTTTTATTGACGCAACACTTTCACCTGATCAAATTTTTAATATTATTAGCCAACGTTGAACATTGCAGCTAACCCAAGCCATTCAATGAATTCCGTTGTACGATATAACTATACTTGAACAGACAGATTTATTTATGACATACAGAGTTTCAGCAAGAGGACTTTTAATAGAAAATGACGCGGTGTTATTTATTGAATATCGCAGCAAGGACAATGAAATTTATTATTCGTTACCTGGTGGTGGGCAAGATACAAACATTGACCTGGCCCAAACTTTGAGAAACGAATTCTTAGAAGAGGTTGGGCTTGAAATTTGTGTAGGTAATGTTTTACTTGTGAGAGAGTTCATCATCTCAAACCCAAAAGAAGAAATTTGGAACAATGGTGTTCATCAATTGGAGATAATTTTTGACTGTAAACGACTTAGCAGCACTGCTGCTATCAGGACAAGCAAGCCAGACTTTGGAATGATAGGGACAAAGTGGATACCGATTGATAAATTAAAAAATTATAAAGTTTATCCGACAACAGACTTGATTGACATAGTAAAAAATAGGAACATCCACTATTTATTAACCAGGGAATAAAAGGCAATGAAGCCGAACACTGAAACGGCAGCCCAGGATATTTGTTTGGACGGATTTTAACCGCCACACCTGACATCAAAACATTTTTGAAAAAAATATTTATGAAAGAAATTAGCCGGGATAACGCTGTTATAAATTATCATAAATCTGGCAATGGTGAAATAATATTGTTGTTTGTTCATGGGTCGTATATTGATCAAACTTATTGGAATGAACAGGTGAAATATTTCAATCACCATTTTACTGTTATTACACTGGATTTACCCGGACATGGTTTATCAGGAAAAGAACGAAAAGTATGGTCAACTAAAGGGTTTGCAGAAGATGTAGTTGCCTTAATTAAAGAACTGGATTTAAAGAATGTAATTCTGATCGGGCATTCATGGGGAGCAGATGTAAATTTGTTAGCAGCCACAATGCATCCACAACAAATTATAGGTTTTATTGCTGTTGATTATTACAAAAATGCAGCTACACTTTCTATTCCCCAACATGAAATAGACAATGTAAAAACAAATTTGAAAAAAGATTTTGCCGGTACAAACGAGAACTATGCCCGTATGGCGCTTCTTACACCACAAACACCTGCTGAAATTACAAACCGTGTAGTAAAAGATTTCAGGAATGCTTATGAACCGATGGGTCAGGCTGTAACACCTGAAATTTTTGACATGTACAAAATCCAAAAAGATTTATTACCCAAACTAAAATATAAGCTTTACTTAATCAACATAGACTATATACCTACAAGTGAAGAACCTTTAAAGCAATATTGTAAAAATGGTTACGAAGTGTTGCATATAAAAGGGACAAGTCATTTTCCTATGCTGGAAACGCCTCAAGAGCTAAATAAAAAATTAGAACAGGTCATTAATGAAATTATAGGAACTAAATAAATTAAACTATAACAGGCCGGCGTTAATAATTAAACGACAAAATGAGCAATTCAATGTTCTGATTGTCCGGGAATTTCTGGAAATCCCGGGTCATCCAGGATTTGTACAGCACTGGCATCACCAAGATTTTTCCAATCATGGAGCACCCAAACAACTTTTTTATCCCGGGTCACTTCGATTAGTTGCGGCCCCGTACCTTGCTTTCCACGTGATGTCAAAATAGTGTTGCCATTTGCCAGCCTGGTACAACTTTGCGGAGCAGATGTAAATTGATATGGTGCAGGTAAATCGGTTTTACAATTAAATTCCCAGACTGTTTCGCCCTTTGTATTTACTTCACGGGTAAGCCATTCTTTTTCGTTAGTAATAAGGGTGTTCCCGCTTTTTAATCTTATAGCTGCCCACGGTGATGAAATATTATAACTCCATCTCTCCTTAAAATTTTTGTCGTATTCTACTACCCGATTTTTCAAAAGATATGAAACCAGGTAAGTACCCTTCGCTGTAATACGTACTCTTCGGAATTGAGCATGAATATCATTTTGTTCTGGTGGGCCATCGTACGGAATATTATGTTCAACTTCAATTTTTCCTGTTTTTGTATTTACGATCATCAATTTTGGAGGCAATCCATTTACAACAAACATCACTTTGTCAAGACCTATTGGCTGGCACGTATGAACTTCAGTATGCCCGGATCCTTTTGTATTGTTGCAATCATATCTCCAAACTATTTTTTTATCAGGAGTGATCTCTGCAATGTATTGCATGCGGGTAAACAAAATGTTTCCATTTGAAAGCATCCATACATCATCATATTCCGGGCCTGTGCCGGTACTATAAGTCCAGATGACCTGCCCATCTTTGACCAATGACATTCTGTTGCAGTTTTCCCCTATATAAAGCATGGTATGTTGTGCTAATCCATTGCCCGGAAGATTTACGGGAGGGTTCTGTGTAGAAGTGATCAAAGGAGCAAACTCTTCTTGCGCAGCCATCAATGGTACTTTAGGCCGGGTGAACAGACCAATAGCATCCATGCATGGCGTTTTCCCGGATACAATGCCAGGTTTAATTTTTTTTTGAGCTAACGAAACACTGCACAATAAATGGAAAAATAAAAGGAATATAATGGCGACCCTCATCATGATTTCATAATATAACCTTACAATAAACTTTATATATTTTGATATTGCCTGGAATGATATAAAGGTAATTACTTTGACAAATTCTGGACAAGCAAGCTCAGTAAATTGCAATCGATAGTAAATAAAAAATCAAAACAATAAATTATTCAACCAACAATAAATCAAAAAAAATGAAAGCAGTAGTTATTGGCGAACCATCGGGAACCACAATGGAAACCATTATGAGTGTTTATCCAAGACACAAGGCAATTGTAGATAAATACATTGCCAAAGGTGAAGTAATTGGCATAGGGCCCTTTGCTGACAGAGGCAACATGGCAATTTTCAAAACCCGGGCAGCAGCCGAACAGTTTGTAACCGAAGATCCGTTCATATTAGAAGGGCTTGTGAAATCATTTGTTATAAGGGATTGGAACGATACTATGCTTTCCGAATAAAGAGTGGAATATAATTATTAAAGTTTACCTGTTCAACTTTATCACTTATTACAGGCCTCATTTTTAATTTCATAATTCCCGGAAACAGCATTATTCAGCCGGCAGATTCGTTGTATATTTGCAGCTTGCATTTTTTAAAAAGATAATTTAGAAAAGACAGTTCTAATTCCTATTTAGAGGCAGAAACATGAGTAAGAAAGGAAAAGTATTGGTGGCAATGAGTGGAGGTATAGACAGTACCGTTACTGCATTGATGCTTCATGACCAGGGTTATGAAGTAGTGGGAATTACTATGAAAACATGGGACTATGCCGCAAGTGGTGGCAGCAAAAAAGAAACAGGTTGCTGCAATCTCGATTCCTTTAATGATGCAAGGCAAGCTGCTGTTGAACATGGCTTTGCCCATTATATTCTTGACATCCGTGAAGAGTTTGGTGATTTTGTCATCGACAATTTTGTAGAAGAATATCTTGCCGGTCGTACACCCAACCCCTGTGTGCTTTGCAATACACATATTAAATGGAGAGCACTACTAAAAAGAGCAGATGCGTTGGGCTGTGATTTTATTGCAACAGGTCATTATGCAAAAATCCGGCAGCATGATAATGGAAGATTTGTAGTAAGCAAAGCAGTTGATGATACAAAAGATCAGAGTTATGTATTGTGGGGATTGCAACAGGACCTGTTAAGCAGAACTATATTGCCATTAGCGCCATACAGAAAAACAGAGATCCGTCAAATGGCTTTTGATTATGGTTATCCGGAACTCGCAAAAAAAAGTGAGAGCTATGAAATCTGTTTTGTTCCTGACAATGATTACCGGGGTTTTTTGAAAAGAAATGTAGAAGGATTAGAAGAAAGAGTGAACGGCGGAAATTTTGTTGATAAACAAGGCAATATTTTGGGTAAACATAAAGGCTATCCCTTTTACACGATCGGTCAGCGTAAAGGTTTAGATATTGCTTTTGGCAAACCTGTATTTGTAACGAAGATCGATCCTGCCCATAATACAGTAATGCTTGGTGATGAAAAAGACCTTGATCAAAATGAAATGATGGTATCGAAGCTGAACTTTATAAAGTATGATACGATAACTCCGGGAATGGAAGTAACTACGAAGATCCGATATAAGGATAAAGGAACCCTGTCAAACATCTACCCTGACAGTTCGGCTTCAACCAGTGCAGTGAAGGTGAGGTTTTATGAAAATGCGAAAGGAATCGCTCCGGGACAAAGCGCTGTTTTTTATGAAGATGATGATGTGATAGGTGGCGGGATTATCCAGTCGGGGTTATGAGATCCCGCAGTCCTAAAACTCTGATCCTAACACAGCACTCTGAACTCATAACTCCTGACTCACAACTGATTCGGGGCAATAAAGCCGAAATAATACCGTTTTAAAGCGGGATGACTATGTCCTTCCGCTTTTTGTTTCTATTTTTAAGCAGCCGAACCTTATAGAAAAAGGTCTTTAACCTTAGAAACTTGTATCCGTAAAATTCAGAAAACTCTCTTATGAGACTTAAGTCCACAATCCTTAATAGCTTTTCAGCAATTATTCTGTTTTTGCTTTTTTCATGTACAAAAAAAACAGATACATTTCAAACGGATTCTATAAATGATTATCTGCAGTTAGCCGCGGGTAAATACATTACTTACCGGATCGACTCTACCGTTTTTACCAACTTTGGCCGCAATACAGAAATACATAGTTACCAGGTAAAACATGTAATCGAATCAAAGATCACTGACAATCTTGGCAGGCCTTCTTATAGGGTATATCGTTATTTAAGGGATACAGCTGGCACAACTCCATGGGTTGCGGCGGGTTCATATTTTATAACACCGCTTGACAACCAATTAGAAGTAATAGAAAATAATCTCCGGTTCATTAAAATGCATGCCCCGATAATAAAAGACTATAAATGGAGAGGTAATGCTTACCTGGGTGATGCTCCTTATAGCTCGCTTTTTTCATTTACCAACGATGATGAAATGGATCTTTGGGATTACAAATACGAGAACATCAATGATGTATTTAAATATAATCAAACCAATCTTAGTAATGTTGTTGATGTGCTGCAGGTAGATGAAAAGTTTTCATTAGATACTGTTAATGTAGTAAATAATAAAGCTGTTATTCCAACAAATTCTGAAGCTGCTTATTTAAAAGGAAATGGAAACCCTACCGATACAATAATTATCACTGCAACTAAACCAGCAGCCGGTCACGAAAGGCTAACGATTTACAACCAGACAAAACAGTATGCCGTACTTAACAAAATTAAAATACCACCGGGGCTTGCGCTTTATTATGAATATGACGGTAACGAATGGTCTTATCCTAATCCGCTTACAATAACGAATAATAAGGTCTTTGTTCCAAAAAATGCGTTCATTGCTTATATTTTCGGCAAACCAAACCTTGCTCCTACTCTTATCGATATGTCGCTTGTTGACACAAATCAAACCAAAAAAATAGCCATATTCAACAGGTCTGATTCCAATGCTGTCTTGAATAATATAAGCATTCCGAAAGGCTTTGGCAGAAACTTTGAATTAAAGAATGGTCAATGGACCTATGCCGATGCTACAAATGTTTTGTTAGATACAGATCCTTATATAAGCGACCTTCCTTTTGGTAGTACCAATTATGGTCTTGAAAAGTATGCAAAGAATATTGGCCTTGTTTATAAAGAATTTATTATGTGGGATTACCAACCTAATCCCGGCGGAGCTGGCGGGGCTTACAAAACTGGTTTTGGCATTAAGATGTGGATGATAGATCATAATTGATCTATCTTTTATTGCATAAATTTGAAAGGCTAAAAAGCCAGTGCCTGATGAAACAAATTTTCCTTTTTTTATTTCTTATTCTTGCGTTTATCAGCGAATCGCAGGCACAACTCACCCGCTATCTTGTAAAATTTAAAAATAAGGGCGGTACTCCCTTTACCATTAATAATCCCATTCAATATTTATCGCAACGGGCAATAGATCGCCGTACAAAATATAGCATCGCAATTGACAGCACTGATCTGCCTGTTACCCCATCTTATATTAACCAGGTAAAAAATGTTTCTAATGTAACCTTACTGAATGTTTCAAAATGGGCCAACGCTGTTACTATTCAAACAACTGATGCGAATGCAATAACAACTATCAATGCACTTCCTTTTGTTCAAGGTTCAATCGGGATAGGTGGAAGGTTTGCAAACACTGGCATTTCTATCAGTAAGTATAAAAATGAAGAATTTTTGTCAACCTTATCAACTGCAAGAACCGAAGAGATTTTGTCAGACTATTACAATTATGGATCTGCTTCTTTTAATGAAATTCATTTGCATAATGGCGAGTTTTTACACAATATTGGATTGCGTGGCCAGGGAATGCAGATTGCCATGCTCGATAATGGGTTTAATAATTATACTGCTTCTAATTTTGATGCTTTCGATAGTATCAATTCTAATAACCAGGTATTGGGCACATGGGACTTTGTTGCCAATAACTCCATCGTGTCGGATGATGGAAATCATGGTATGTCTTGCTTTTCTATTATTGCAGCAAATATTCCCGGGCAATTTATAGGTAAAGCACCCAAAGCAAATTTCTGGTTATATCAAACAGAAGATAATTCAAGTGAATACCCAATAGAAGAATTTAATTGGGCATGTGGCGCTGAAAGAGCCGATAGTTCAGGAACCGATATTATTTCATCTTCCTTAGGATATGGAATTCAGTTTAGTGGCGGTATTCCGGATTATCCCCGCAGCTTTTATGATGGCAATACCACTATAT
>Ga0207710_10001476_pt1 | contig 11674 bp, 11 predicted proteins | sample KBSS24metaG_FD_184400 | JGI IMG/M metagenome (GOLD analysis project Ga0207710, IMG submission 184400) | Switchgrass rhizosphere microbial communities from Kellogg Biological Station, Michigan, USA - KBS S2-4 metaG (SPAdes) (version 2) | ecosystem: Host-associated > Plants > Roots > Rhizosphere...
CGTCCGCAACATCTCGAACTGCTGGAGGTGAGTGCCAACTATTTTTCCATGCTCGGCACTTCCGCGCACATCGGACGGGTGTTTGGTCCGGGCGACGACGTGCCGGGTTTCGCAGAAGCGATCGTCATCAGCGACAGCCTGTGGACCCGCGGGTTTGGCAGAGATCCGGGAGTTCTGGGGCGAAAGATACAACTCGACAATGATCCCTACACGATTGTCGGTGTTCTTCCCCCTGGATTCCGCCATCCAGGCCGAGCGGTTGCGACGGATATTGAAGTATGGACCGCAGTGGGATTCAGGGCCGATCCCTTCCCGAAACCTGATCGCGGCCTACGGGTGTTTCCCGGAGCGATCGGGCTTCTGAAGCCTGGAATTGGCCCGGAGCTGGCGCAATCCAGGTTGGATGCTCTCGCGGCGCAGCTGCGGGCAGAGTATTCCACCAACTATCCTGCCGGATCCGACTGGTCGATTGAGGTTGAGCCGTTGCAGGAGTCGCTGGTTGGTAATGTCCGGCCGATGTTGTTGGTGCTGATGGGCACGGTGGTCCTGATCATCCTGCTGGCTTCGGTCAACGTTGCCAATCTGCTCCTGGCTCGGGCTTCCGGAAGACAGCGGGAGATGGCCGTGCGGCTGGCCATGGGAGCAAGCCGGTCGCGCATGATTCGTCAAATGCTCACCGAGTCGATGATTCTCTCTCTGGTCTCCGGCCTGGTGGGTGTTCTGACTGCAATGGCGGCTTTGTATTTTGTGCAGTTTCTACCCGTCCAGGTTCCCCGGCTGGCCGAGGTGCAGGTGGATTGGACAGTGCTTTCATTCGCCTTGCTGGTTTCTCTGCTCGCTGGGCTTGGGTTTGGATTGGTTCCAGCCCTGCAGTCCTCGAAAGCCGAAATTGCCGTCGCCATGCGGGAGGGAACACGAGGCTCGGGGACCAGTGCAAAGACCAACAGGTTACGCGGTCTGCTGATTGCCTCCGAAACAGCCCTGGCGGTGATGCTGATGGTGGGAGCGGGTCTGCTCTTGCGCACGTTCTGGGGACTGCTGCAGGAGAATCCCGGCTTCAATCCATCCAGAATTGTCGCCGGTAATTTCTACCTGCCGGTGCCCAACAATCCCGACGTTGATCGCTACTCCAATCCCGAAATCTTGAACGCTTTCCTGCGGGAGGTTGTGCGCCGCGTGCACGTTATCCCTGGAGTTGAGTTCGCCGCCATTACGACTGATTTGCCAGTCACACATTCGTCGCGGCCCCGCATCGTCAATATTGAGGACCGCCCGGATGAATCCGGCAAGGGTCTGTTTGTTGAAGTCACCAGCGCGACTCCCGAGTACTTCAAGGTGTTACAGGCCTCGCTCGTAGGCGGACGTTACTTCACGGAAGCCGATGATTCCGGCAAACAGCCGGTGGCAATCGTCGATGAAAGCACCGCACGTACCTACTGGCCGGACCGCGATCCGATTGGCCGCCGTTTGAGCATGAGGAGCCCTCGGGGCGCAGCCGACCCGCCGTGGTGCACAGTGGTTGGCGTGATCAAGGACATCAAGAGCGATGGTCTCGACCAATCCGGAGTTCCCCACATCTACCGGCCGATCTACCAATTTCCAGGATTCCGGTCGTTGTCCAAGAGCGTGACGGTCCGGACCTCTTTGTCCGCCGCCAGCCTGGAACCCCAGATACGTCGTGAGCTGCAGGCAATCGATCCCAATCTGCCGGTATTCAACGTACGCACGATGACTGAGGTCATTGACGGTTCTCTGGCTTCGCGCCGCTTCTCCGCGGAGTTGGTGGGAGTATTTGCCGTGGTGGCGCTTCTGTTGGCGTCGGTGGGGATATACGGTCTGTTGGCCTACATGGTAGGTCAGCGGGCACACGAGATTGGAGTGCGCATGGCGCTGGGAGCCATGCCTTCGACCATTGGGAAGATGATTGTGAGCCGAGGCGCCGGCCTGGCCGGTATCGGAGTGGGGATCGGCCTCATCTTGTCGGGAATCATGGCTCCGCTGATTTCAAGTTTACTCTACGGCGTGAGACCGCTTGATCCGGAAGTGTTTATTGCTGTGCCGGTGATCCTCATGGTCGTTGTACTTTGGGCGAGCTACATTCCCGCGTGGCGCGCGGCCAGAGTGAACCCGATCGTCGCCTTGCGTCGCGAGAGTTAGAACAGCAGGATTCGGGGACTTTGCAAGCACGTAGAAAACGACAACGGCAATCAGAAAGCTTCTCTGCGCGATTGCCCTGGCGACTCCCGTTGTCGTCTTTACGCACGCACCGGCAGATTCGGTCTCCCCGCGCGCGAAGCAGCTGCACGACCACGCGATCGTCGTCGACTCGCACGACTCACGACGCAGCGGCTGATCTTCGACAAAGCCTTCGACATCGGCAAACGGAACCCAAACGGCTCGAGACGACCAAGGCGCCGATGATCGCGTCGCACTCGTCCAGCCGCGTCATCGCGAACCACGCGCGGAACCTGACCGACGACACGATGCGCGCCCTCGCGCGTAACGGCGGCGTCGTGATCATCGGCTACCACGCGGCATTCCCCAGCGAGGAATTTCACGACGATGCCATTGGTCCGCGCCGAGTGAAAGTGAATGAACGGCGATGAGCCGTAAGGCTTCTCGTTGCAGCGTTTGCAGCCCGGGCATTGAAGCCGGTGGAATCGCGCGGATTCAGGGTGCAACCGGCATCTACAGTTTTGCTACAGCAACAGCCCGCTCGTGGCCGATTCTATTTGCTAGGAAGGCGCCGGTGCCGTCAGTGTCGGTTCTTGCTGACGGGCAAGAGATGGGTGAGGTCGTAAAATAACGGGATCTGCCAGGCGGTCGGTCCTTGCAGCTGAATGGCGCCAGGGTTTTTGAGTTCCAGCGACCAATTGGACACGAAGCGCAGGCGCTCGCATTCAGCGTTAGGTGAAGCGTCCTCAATCATCAGGAAGCGCTCGCCATCCGGCGTGACATCGTAATTGGCAGACGTCGGGCCCGCCATGCCGCACGACGAACCTGCGCCGGCAAGATAGTGGCCGTTCCATAACAATCGTGGTTTTGAGGCCGCCAACGTCGCGCTGTAGCTGATGTCAACCTCCATCATCTGATCGCCGCGGCGGTAATACAGCTGGCGTCCATCGCGTCGCCAGAGCGGATCGGTGCCGCCGTTGGTCGAGATGTGAAGATGCTGACCGGCGGGATAGGCCACTACCCACACCTCCGGCTGCCCGGACTCATTGGTTGAGTACGCCAGCCACGCGCCATTCGGTGAAAACTTCGGCGACCCCTCTGAGAATTTCGTGTGGACCAACGCATGGGGCTTTCGGTCTCCGTCAAGCGCAAGCGTATAAATGTCGGAGCCGCGTTGCGGATCGTCCATCTGCGTGAATGCGAGTGTCTTGCCGTCCGGAGACCAGGACTCCGGGCTCTGCATGCTGCCGATGTTGGTCAGGAGCTCTGGCGGGCCGCTTCGATCCGCCGGCATCCACCACATCGTCATCGTTCCCGTCTTCCACGAGCGGAACGTCAGACGTTGCCCATCGGGCGTCCACGACGGCCAGTGACTAGCTCCATCGAAACTCATCTTCGTCACGTCGCCGCCGCGTGCGAAGTCGTACGTGAAGATGTCGTGCGACGCCCCCTCGACTTCGATGGCCAGCCGGCGACCGTCAGGCGAAAGCCTTGGATGAAGGTACGAGCGTGGGGGCAGCGACAACGTCGATTTGCGACCCTCCTTATCGACCCACACGGGAACGCGTGTCCCGCGTTCTTCCGGACCGGCGGCGTATACGAGATGGCCCGCAGATGAAATTGAAAACGCCGCCATTCCGGTGTTTGCGCTCATGAAGAGGCCGTTGGCGACGGGAAATGGTTGCCCGGTGACTTCGAGCTTGTCCGGATCAAATGGCACGGCCAACAAAGTTCCCGCTCGCGCGTAGATCAGGTGACCTGATGGTGAGTACCGAGGGCTCGTGCCGCCCTGAATGAGGACCTTCTTCTTTCCAGTGTCGAGCGACAGCACGCCGATTTCAGCGTCGTTGTACGAGTAGGTATCCGCCATCCCGACGGTATAGAGAATCGCCTTGCCCGACGGAAGGAAGGAGGGATGCCGGAAGAAGCGCTCGCCACGATCCTCGTCGACTTTCAACAGCAGCGTTGGCGATCCGCCGGACGCAGGAACGCGAAAGAGGTCAAACCACGCGAACACGATTGTGTCGTCCGGGCCCCAGGCAGCGCCTGCGATACCGCTCACCGCCTCGGTGATTTTGATTGGCGCGCCGCCGCTCAGCGCGACCTTGCGAAGCGTTCCTGTTGGAGCGTGCCAGAAGCCAAGCCACTTGCTATCGGGCGAGAAAAACGGCGCGCTGCCTAGCGCACCACCGAGAGGCCTGGCCGTGCCCTGGCCCGCCGATCGAACGTAGATTTGTTCGATCATGCTCATCGAGGGCATCGCCCCACTCGTGTCGTCGGTCTGACCCGAGTCCGCGGTACCGTCCGATCCCGATTCCATCTCCGGCATGCTCGCCATGCGCTTCGACGACGCATAGGCGATGAGCGTCCCATCGCTGGAGAGCGCGAGCTCCGACGAATGCGTCGAAGGAATGAATTCATCGTGGGCAAGCCCGATGTCAACGCGTTGAGGCTTCAGCGTCAGCTGACGGACGGCACGAACGCCGAACATGCCAGCGACAAGGAGGCCCGCTATCGATACGGCGTACGGCAGCATCGAAACGTATCGTCTTGTCGATCGCTCAACCGGCCTTGGAATGACGCGCGCCGTAACGGTTGCGAGCACGTCTTCGATCTCACGACGCGCCTCGCCGATGTCGGCGAGTCGGCTCTGAGCATTTTTCTCGAGACACCGTTTGATCAACGCGACGACCGTCGGCGGACAAGACGGCGCAAGGGCGGTCCAGTCGGGGTCTTGGCCGAGGATCGCAGCCAGGCAATCAGTTACGGTATCGCCGTGGAATGCCTTGCGTCCGGCGAGCATTTCGTACACGACGCAACCAAACGCCCAAATGTCGGTACGTTTGTCCACTGGAAGCCCGCGCGCCTGCTCCGGGCTCATGTAGGTGGCCGTCCCGATGATCATCCCTTCCTCGGTCGCGTGAAGCGTCGCGAATTGAGACGGGTCTGATACCGCTTGTTCGCCGATCGCCTTTGCCAGTCCGAAATCCAGCACCTTGACGGTGCCGCCGACAGGCGCTTTGATGTTCGCCGGCTTCAGATCCCGATGAATGATGCCCTTGGCATGGGCCGCCTCAAGTGCTTCGGCTGTCTGGCGCGCGATCGTCAGCGCGTCGTTCACTGGCAGCGGTCCTTGATGAATACGATCGGCGAGCGTTGCTCCGTCCACGAGTTCGAGGACCAACGCGACGACGTCGTCGCTTTCTTCGAGCGCGTAGATGGCAGCGATGTGGGGATGGTTCAGCGTCGCCAGGAACTGCGCCTCGCGTTTGAAGCGAGCGATCCGGGCGGCCTCGGACGCCATCGGCGCCGGAAGCACTTTGATGGCGACGTCTCGACCGAGCTTGACATCGCGCGCTCGATACACTTCACCCATTCCGCCGACGCCGATGCGCGCGATGATTTCGTACTCGCTGAGCCGTCGTCCCACGAGCGACGTGTGGGTGTGTTGGAGGCGGGTCGCGCCCGGATCGAGCGCAGGCTGCTCGAGAAAGTCGTCGGCGGAGGATTCATCGAGCAGCGACTGGACGTCGCGCTTGAGCGCCTCGTTTCCGGCGCACGAATCGTCGAGAAACGCGATCCGGCGCTGCGGAGGCAGGGCCAGCGCTTCGTGAAACAACCGTTCGACGTCCAACCAGTGCTGTGGATTCATGGGACGCCGCGACCAGATGGTAGCGTACCCGGCAGCCCGCGAGGGCTGCCGCCCAGCTGGCATTTCGACGCCAAAAAGACCGCCGTTTCAGGGCATCAACGCCACAAGTCCGTGCGACAGCGGGTAACCGAGGTCGGCCATCGGGGTCAGAAATCCATTTTTTGTGTCGACCACATAGAGTGCCGACTTCGGCGTCTTCCAGTCGGTTGCAAATAGTTTGTCCTGCTTCGCGTTGTAGCCAAGACCCATGACGACGCCGCCGCCGACGAAGTCCACAACCTTCGTGGCCGTTCCTGTTTTGCGATCGATCGTGAACAAACCGAACATGCTGGCGCCGTACATCGTGCCGCGAGCATCGAACGCCAGGTCCATCAAGAAATTGGGGGCCGGCACACCCGTAGAGCCGACCGCGGTGAACGTACCGGTCTTCGGATCAACGGTGTAGAGCGTGTTGAACGTGGGCGACGCGGGATTCGCGTCACCGACCGCGTACAACGTTCCGTCCGGGGCGAATTCGAGAGCCATCACGTTCAACTTTTCCACCGGTGCGCCGAACATCGTCGCGTGCCCCGTTTTCGGATCGATTGTGGCCAACTGCTGCGGTCCCGGCGTCATGCAGCCGTATTTATGTTGTGAATCAACGAAGTCACTGGGGCCGCAGACGCTGTACAACGTGCCCTGGCTCGCGAGCGCTACCGAGGTGCAGCCAAATGTGCCGATCGCCCCGATCGGCGTAATCGTGACGTCGTTCTGATCGCGGACGTCGATCGACACGAGCTTGCCGTCGGCGGCGGGGCTGTTGACGATGCCGTAGAACCGATCGACGCTGCGTGCTGCACGTCCTGAACAACCGACTGTGGCGGCACACAGCACGGCCATCGGAAGAATTCTGCGTACTGCTGTGAGGCGCCCGCGCTCTGTCTGCATGACTGCTCCTTCCGGCTGTGGATCGCAATTCAGGATTGCGCGCTTCTTTGATCGGACGAGAGCATCGCCCGTCGTGGATCGGCGAAGACGCGGGCACGGGCGAAATTCTGGCTGAAGAAATCGTCATTCGCAAGCCGGCCTTCGGCGGTGCCGTTGAACGCTTCAAAGACGTCGGGGAATAGTCGATTCGACAATCTGGCGTGCTTCGCCAGATCTTCACCGGCTGCCGCCTGACATCGTCCTGACCCTCTAAAGCGGAATTCCCGCACGGGACGGGTAATCCTTGGAGTAAAAAGTTAGACGGGCGGACAATACAACTCTCCGGCCTTTGACAGGATGAGCGAGGACAGATTGAACGATAGAGACGACGGGGACCGGGCAGCGCCGACGCGCGACGTCACCCAGTTGCTGCGAGCCTGGAGCGAAGGGGACCAGCTGGCACTCGAAAAGCTCACGCCACTTGTCTATCAGGAGCTCCATCGTCGGGCGCACCGGCAGATGGCGCAGGAGCGCCGAGGCCAGATCTTACAGACGACGGCGATCGTGAACGAGATTTACGTTCAGTTGATCGATCTGCGTGGGGTGTCCTGGCGCGATCGCGCGCACTTCTTTGCGCTTTCCTCACGCTTGATTCGCCATGTGCTGATCGATGCCGCCCGTTCGAAAGGTTCCCTGAAAAGAGGTGCTGGGTCTCCTCACGTGGCGCTCGACGAGAACCTGCTCGTCTCTGCCGAGCCGCTCGCTGATGTCGTCGCCTTGGACGAGGCGCTCACAGCGTTGGGCGCAGTTGACCCACGGAAAAGCCAGGTCGTCGAGCTCCGCTTCTTCGGTGGCCTGAGCATCGAGGAGACTGCTGAAGTCCTCAAGGTCTCGCCGGAAACCGTCAAGCGCGATTGGAAACTGGCGAAGGCCTGGTTGCGTCGCGAACTGCGTCACTACAGCGACACGACGGCAGCTCGCGAGTAGCCGCTACCATCAGGCGGCGCTCATCGGTGTTGAGCAGTCCGCCCGGCGTCCCCCGCCGGCGACCCATGGCGCTCTTGACGGCCTGCGCACGTTCAGTGCCTCGAACGTCGGCTGGCCTGCCTGCTTTACCCGTTTCGTCACCTGTTTCCGCTTAGACCAGTAGAGAAGCCGCCCCACGCAATCCGTGCGAGACGCGGAAGGCGCTGAGCGATCCGCGCATTGGAGCCGGATCAATCAAGGGAGAACGCACCGGATCCGGGTCGGCGCTAGCATCGGAAGGAGAAGCGGAAATGAGAACACGATCCATTCTCGCGTTAATGGCCGCGTCGCTGTTCCTGGCCAGCCCCGGATCTGCCCAGTCGTTCGATTACACCCTCGTCGATGTGCCGTGCAGCGCAGATCTCCCAACGCTATGTCCGAATGGCACCGCCGTGCAGACCGTCGTCAGCGGTATCAACGCCGCCGGCGATATCGTCGGGTTCTTTGTCGACGGGGCGAGGCATCAGCACGGATTCATGAGGAAGGGCGGGCAATACATCACGATCGACGTGCCCGGCGAACTGGCCGGCGTGACCGGGACGCTTCCGAGCAGCGCCAACGGTATCAACCCGGCCGGCGACATCGTCGGTAGCTATACCGCGCCGGTCAACGAGTCGGTTCCGCCAGATTCACCGGCGTACTGCCCGGCCGCGCACCCGGCAGCCTGCACCAAAGGCTTTCTGTACAGCCACGGCAGGTTCTTCTCCGTGTTGTTCCCGGGCCATCCGGGCGCCGTTCCCCAGCGCATCACGCCCAACGGTGACATCTACGGCTGCCTGCACGACAACGATCTCGGCATGTCGATGTTCGGCGCCGTCTGGACCCGCTTTGCCGACTCGAGCTTGGCTGCTGGCGGCGGCCAGCTGGCGGACTCGACAATAGAGGTTCCGATGTCGATGAACAACGGTGCGACCCTTGACGGCTCCGTGATCGTCGGTCTGTGGAACGACGCAAGCAGGCGGCACGGGTTCGTCGTGCAGGACGGAGTGTTCCACTCCTATGACGTGCCCAGCGCCACCATCAGGGTGACGGTGATCTGGGATATCAATCCACGCAGGCAATTCGTGGGCACGTACGTCGACGCCAGCGGTCGTCACGGCTTCCTGCAGAACCCCGACGGTTCAGCGCCCATCCAGCTCGATGTCCCAGGCGAGATGGGCACGATCGCGTACGGGATCAACCCCTCGGGAGTGATTGTCGGCGCTTACGCCATTGGCCCGCTTTCCCATGGGTTCGTTGCCGCGCCGGTGCCGCCCGGCCTGCAATGAGCGCTCATCCGATCGCGGCACGCCGTTTATGAGCACATTCTACGGCCAGGCGATTAAGGGGCGCTGTTGCTCTAGCGCGTTCTCGCCTCAGGCCAGGCGGGGAGATCATCTCCTCGCCGGCGGCGGCACCACGATAACCCAATCGTCGCCCTTCTTCTGTGCAGGGATCGCCAGCGACAAAAGCTCGTTGGTGCCGCCCACAACAAACGACCGCTGATCGGCAGAGACCGACCCTTGCGCCGTCGCGGTCACGTCCTTTGAAACAAAGCCGTTGTTCTTGATGATCTGACGCAGTTCGGCCACCGTCGTCGCATTGCCAGGTTTCAGATCCAGGATCGTCAGCCCTTCTTTCAGGCTGACGCGAACCTGGACGACGGCGGCGCTCTTCTTCATGGCCACGCTCACGGCGTGGGCGCAGATCTCTCAATCCATGCCGAGTGTCTTGATCTCGACGTGACGCAGCTCCGCGCGTCCTGACGTCGCAAAGACAAGCAGTAACGCGATGGTCGTCGAAGCAATCTTGGTGTTCATCCAGATACCTATTTCAGCCAGAAAAAGTACGCGACATTCACGGCGACACGAACGTGTTCCTTTACGGAGGTCGAATCGACTCGCTGATACGCCGGAAAGAGTACACCCGCTTCGAACCCTATCGCCCGGTGCAAGAGCAGCGTCGTCGGACCGATGAATACGGTGCGCGCGCCTGCGGCCGTCTCGACACCTGACGTACGGGCCGCGCCACGATCCTCCGCCGTGACTTCAACGAAGAAGCGCACGTCGGGCTTTCCGGCTTCGGTGCGCAGCGGTGGAGGGCGATAACCGTAGACGGCCGTCACAAGCCGCGAGTCACTTTGCATGTCTCCACCGCGTTGAAGGTAGTGCTGGACGCTGCCGCCGACCCAGATATAGTGTGCGCGAGAGGCGTAGCCGGTGGCGATTCCGCCTTCGACGGACCCTCCCGCATTAGTCCCATTTCGCTGACGTTCGAGCGGAGCGGTACCGCCGACGTAGAACGTGCTTTCTTGCCGACCTCCGATCCCTACGGTCCGCCGTTGAAAGCGGTATGACGTGAGGGCCTCGAACTCGCGGTCGCTGGACATCGCGCTCATCATGCGAGCAGGCGCCAGGCGCCCGTCGCTCATCGCGAGCGGAAAGGAGCCGGAGACCTGCAGGTTCTCCGTCACTCCGAAGGACAGCATCGTCTTCAGCATCTGCTGGCGCTCAGCGTCGTCTCCCGCGCGAAGCGTCCACGCCTGGTCGAGGCTCCATCCGCCGCGGCCCAGCGTCGGTGTGGCTGCGCCGAATACCGGTCCGTGGCCGGATGCGCGAACTGGCGCGGCGCCTGCAAGGATTACGACGAGGGCCAGCCCCCCTGTGTGATTGATCTTCATGATTGCATCCGCACCCACCAGAGCGCCGCGTACGTAAACGTCACGGCCCCCGCGTAAATGACCACGCTCAACCAGAACAGCAGCCGGTTCAGACGGATGGCTGGACTATCGATGTGGCAAACATCCCCTGGAGCGCAGTTCATCTGCCGCGGACGTACGACCGCGAGCCAGTAGTTCACGGCCAACAACGCACCAACCGTCACGAAGACGCTGGTCTTAAAGCGGCCGATCTCCGCGAGCCATGGCGCAACCTCGAACGCAGACGCGATGACGGAGCCTAGACCTAGGCTCACAAAAACAATCGGCAGCGTTCAACAGATCAGCGTCGTCAGGGATGAAGTCAGTCCGAGCAGACTGATCATTCGTTCGCGCATCGATTCCCTCCTGTGGACCGACAAGGCACACCACGTCCTAGGACATTGGGCGCAGTCCAGGGAATCAGATCAGCAGACTGTATGAATGGAGGTGAGGCGGGTCGTGAGGACGCGTGAAGATCGAAACGGTATCAAGGGGGTCAGATGCCGCCGCCGTGTCGGTGGCAAACGACTGAACGATCGCGCTGATCGGGATCAGCAACTCGCGAGCCGCCGATACAGTCCCTGGGGTCACACCATGAGCGGCGTGGTCCATGTGCTGGCAGCAGTCGTCCGGGCTGCTCAGGCCAGCGCAGGCGTAGTCCGTCTTGGCGCAGCAGGCCATCGCTGCCGCCGAATCTCGAAGCGCAGCCAATGGGCTGACCGCTAAAGCCAGGACGGCTAGCAGCAAGCTGCTGGCTATCGCGAGACGCCTCATGCGACCTTTCACAAGACCATTGTGCGCGCTGATGCCGACCGAATCAAGGATGCAGACCCTATGACGCTCTTCCGTCGCTCGAGTAATTCACGTTCGTGATTGCCAATCGGCCATTCGTGGCCGCATACCTGACAGCACCAGAGCACACGCACCGACTGCCCGGCGGCAGGCCGCCCAGGCGCCGGAACCGATGGCGGCTCTACTTGCTGAAGTACATGCGCTCCGGCTCGCACTAGAGCATTCCGCGACCATCGCGCCGCGTGTACAACTCACCCTGGCCAGGCTGAACATCGAAGAGCAGCGCATCGGGCAGCTCGCGGCGCAACTCGATCAAGTTCGGCGCGAGTTGTCCGCTGCTTCCCGGGAATCGCAGAAGCTGTCCGATCAGCTCCCGGACATGGAAAAGGGCATTCAGCATGCCCCTGATGATAAGACCCGAAAGAGCTATGAGTACGAGCAGGCGG
>Ga0207710_10001477_pt1 | contig 11668 bp, 7 predicted proteins | sample KBSS24metaG_FD_184400 | JGI IMG/M metagenome (GOLD analysis project Ga0207710, IMG submission 184400) | Switchgrass rhizosphere microbial communities from Kellogg Biological Station, Michigan, USA - KBS S2-4 metaG (SPAdes) (version 2) | ecosystem: Host-associated > Plants > Roots > Rhizosphere >...
GGACTACACGTTCGGGTCCGACGGCGGCGAAGTAGGCGACGGCGCGGCGAGCTCCGACGGCGGCGGCGCCGGCGACGCATCGCCGACCGACGGCGCGGCGGACGCTGCGGATGGCGCCGCCGACGGCAGCCGTCCGCTGCAATGCTCGGGCAAGACGCTGCCGATCGTGAGCGCCGAGTGCTCGCATTGCGCGCAGAAGGGCTGCTGCACCGAGGTCGTCGATGCGTGCGGCCTGGACGAGACCCAGTGCACCGACTTCCTGAAGTGCTTTTGGAATTGCCCGCAGAGCTCCGGGCCGTCGACGACGGGCTTGCCCTCGGATTGCGTGGACGGGTGCACGAGGCAAGGGTCGCTGCTGCAGCACGAGGCGCTCCGCAAGCTCGGTGTCTGCATCGGGGCGAGCGCGCCGTCGAGCGGCTGCGCGGCTGCCTGCGACTACCGCTGATCCCCGAGCGACCGCCGGTCACGCCATCGGCGCCGAGGTGTGTCGATGGGCGGTGATGGGTGGCACATGACCCTTGCGCCTCCCTCTGTGCCATTTGGCACATCGCCCCTCGTCGAATCGCGCGATTTCTCGGAGATTCCTGCCCGATCGCGGATGGAACGGCGCCTGCTCTAGGGGTCCGTGTCAACGCGAAACCCCTCGCACGGAGACATCCCGATGGCTTCCCTTTCCCGCATCCGCTCCCTCTCGTCCCTCGCCACCCTGACCGCGCTCGTCGGCGCGTCGGTGCTCCTCCCCGCGTGCTCCGGGTCGAGCAGCAACGGCAGCGGCCCGAGCGGCCCCGCGGTCGACCGTGTACCGGGCCAGACCAGCTTCGAGTCGGCGCCGCCGGCGGGTAACACGGGCTCGGGCGCCAGCGCGTCGGCCGGCGGCGCCGGGGACAGCGCCGCGCCGCCGAAGGCCGGCGGCACCGAGACGTCGGCGAGCGCGCCGGCCCGCCAGGTCGAAGAGACCGACCTGTATCGCCTCGACGGCGATCGCCTCTATTACTTGAACGCGTACCGCGGGCTCATGGTGTTCGACGTCTCCAACGTCGACCAGCCCCGGATGATCGGGCGCAGCCCGATCTTCGGGAGCCCCGTCGAGATGGTGGTGCGCAACGGCCTCGCGGTCGTCGTCGTCGCCGACTGGTACGGCAAGATGGACGACGGCTCGCCGTTCCACGGCTCGATCGTCCGCGGCCTCGACGCGACCGACCCCGCGAACATCAAGACGACCGGCGAGGCGCGCCTCGGCGGCTGGGTGCGCGACACGCGCGTCGTCGGCGACGTCCTCTACGCGGTGAGCGAGGACTACGGCTGGTCGTACGGGTGGGGCTACGGCGGCGGCGTCGCGGTGGCCGACGCGCCGGCGAGCGGCGCGGGCGGCGGCACCGCGGGCGGCGGCGCGACCGGGCCGAGCGTGGTCGTCTCGTCGGTGAGCTTCGCCGGCGGCAAGATCGTGCAGGCCGGGACGAAGAGCTTCCCCGGCTACAGCGGGATCTTCAACGTCACGCCGAGCTCGATCCTCCTCGCGCACGACGTCACGACCGGCGGCGGGTACGGGCAGTCGACCGGCAAGAGCGAGCTCCAGTACATCGACATCAGCGATCCGGCCGGCGCGATCGCGCTCCGCGGCACCGCGCAGGTCAACGGGAGCCTCCAGGGCTGGGGCGCCGACAACGGACGGTGGAACCTCGACTTCGCCGACGGCAAGACCGCGCACGTCCTCGGCTGCGGCGGGCAGTACTGCGGCGGCGTCAACTCGAACTACGTCCTGTCGACGCTCGACTTCTCGAACGCCGACAAGCCGACGCTCTCGAGCGAGCTCGCCATCCCGGCGACCGGGTGGAGCGTCGCGGCGCGCTTCGACGGCTCGCGCATGTACCTGTCGCCGAGCGACTACTACTACAGCGGCAACCCCGACGGCACGCAGGGGACGCCGTTCCAGATCTACGACCTGACGAACGCCGCCGCGCCGAAGCTCGCCGGCCAGACGACGGTCAACGGCTCTGTGTGGAACTTCATCCCGAACGGCAACCGCCTGTTCGCGCTCGGGAGCGACTACGCGGGCAACTACTCGTCGAGCGCCGTCTCGCTCAAGTACCTCGACGTGACGAACCCCGCGGCGCCGTCCCTCATCGGCTCCTCGACGTTCGGCGACGGCTGGGCGTGGACCCCGGCGGCCGGCACGTTCAAGGCGTTCACGCTCGACACGACGCAGGGGATGGTGGTCCTGCCGTTCAGCGGGTGGAGCAGCAAGACGGGCCAGTACAACAACGGCGTCCAGCTCATCTCGTTCACGCCCAGCTCGATCCAGACCGCCGGCGCGGCGCACACGCACGGGTGGGTGGAGCGCGGGATCTTCGTGAAGGGGCGGATCGTGTCGCTCAGCGACCTGTCGCTCTCGGTCGTCGATTATTCGGACAAGGTGAACCCGAAGATCGTCAACGAGATGACCCTCGCGCGCAACGTCGTGAGCGCGCAGCCGAGCGGCGGGATCATCGCCGAGCTCGCGAGCGACTGGTGGGGGAACGACGCGACGAGCTCCGAGCTCCGCGTCCTCCCCATCCAGAACGCCGACGAGACCGCGTCGGGCCCCGAGGTGACGCTGAAGGTCGACGGCGTCGACGCGCGCGCCTTCCGCAACGGGAACTTCGCGTACATCGTGACGCGCGTGAAGCAGTCGGTCGCGTGCGGCCCGTATACCGGCGGCGGGGTCGGCGCGCCCGACAAGGGCGGCGACGGCACCGGCACCACGGCGCAGTGCTTCACGTTCACGCCGCAGGTGCAGGTGGTCGATCTGACCAACGGACAGGTGAGCCCGCGCGGCAAGGTCACGATCCCCGCCGACCCGAACGGCTCGTCGTACGGGTGGGGCTGGGGCTGGGGCGGCTGCTACTACTACGACTGGTTCGACGGCGCGGACGCGGTGCAGATCGAGGGCGACGCGATCGCCTTCCGCCGCTGGACGCCGGTCTACAAGCCGAACGGCGGCGGCTACACCGCGAACCAGACGCTGTTCCTCGTCGACGCGAAGAACCCCGACGCGCCGAGCGTCTCGCAGACCAACATCACGCAGCTCGACGACGCGTGGTGGGGCAACATGCGGGCGGTCGGCGACAAGCTGTACGTGACGCACTACGAGTGGCTCTCGTACTGGAGCGACAGCAACAAGCAGCCGACGGTGAAGTACTACCTCGACACGATCGACATCTCGGATCGCAAGCACCCGAAGGTCGGGCAGCGCATCAACGTCCCCGGCATCCTCGTCGGCGCCTCCGAGACCGACCCGTCGCTCCTCTACACGATGGACTACCGCTGGTTCGACGGGAACGCGAAGGACCAGCTCGCCGTGGTGAAGGTGCAGGACGGCCTCGCGCACCTGCAGAGCGTCACGGATCTCGACGGCTACGCCGGCACCACGTTCGTCCGCGGCAACACGGCGTACCTCTCGACGCAGCGGTATCCGGACTACAAGGCGGGCACGACCACGAACCAGGGCCCGACGATGAACCTGCACCAGATCGACCTCGGCAACCCGAAGCACCCGGTCGACCGCGTGGCGTCCGACCAGAGCGGGTGGGGTTGGCTCCTCGGCGTCGAGGGCGACCGCGCGATCGTCACGTCGGGCTGGGGCAACGAGGGCATCGACATCTACAAGCTGACCGTGAGCGCCGCGCCGAAGTTCGACCAGTTCGTGCGCACCCGCGGCTGGTGGACCGAGTCGATGGCCCGCCAGGACAACAAGCTGTTCCTGTCGAGCGGCTACTGGGGAGTCCAGACGGTGAATCTGCAGTAACGAAGCGGAGTTCGACGTAGCGAAGGAGCCCGCGGCGACGCGGGCTCTTCGCGTTTTGTGGGCGCTGGTGAGACGAGCGGCCCCCCGTCGCGGCCCCCCCGTCGCGGCGCGCCGGCGGGGGGTCGCTCGATGCTGCAAGGGATGGAAATGGTTGCGGGTTTGGGTACGGAGAGGCGCCGCGCCGGGCTCCGGGGGGCCGGCCCGGTACCGGAGAAGGGCGCCTCAATGATTTCGCGGGTTTCTATGTGCAAAACCATGGATTGGGTACCTGCGGGTACGGAGTGGCAATGCGAAGGTATGGAGGAGAGACCTGAGGGGACGGATTGGGTACCGGCGGGGAACGAGTGGGGACGCGGACACACGGACGGGGGGTGTGCGGAGGCGCGGAGCGGCTCCGAGGTGACACGTCGCTGGCGAGGTGAAGCGGCCAACGAGGCGAGGAGGCCGAAGAGGCCGAGGTGGTTGTACGTGGGTGCGGTGCCCCGATCCACTTGACCACGCCGCGCCGCGCGGCCATTCTCGGTGAAGGCGCGCGGGGCGCCCCCGGGTCCGCGGGAAGGGTCGAACCCCCCCTCATCGACGATCGAGTCATCAACTCTTTGCCGCCCGAATTGCGGACCACGGGCATGAACGCAAGGAGTTGCCATGCGACGCGATCTGCCCCCTCGTCCGAGCCTCGAGCATTTGAAGAAGCAGGCGAAAGACCTGCTCGACGCACATCACCGCGGCGATCCCGACGCGATCGCGCGGATCCGCGAAGCGGTCCCGTCATTTGCGACGATGAGCGACGCCGCCATCGCGAGCGCGCCGTTCGCGCTCCACGACGCGCAGTCGGCCATCGCGCGCGAGCACGGGAAGAAGAGCTGGAACGAGCTCCGCGCCGCGGTCGCCGCGAGCGCCGCGGCCGCCCCGCCGTCCGAGGAGCTGATGCGCGCGCTCATGCCGCTCCCGTTCCCCGAAGCGGTCGGCGCCGCGCTCTCGGCGGCGTGGGCGCGGCGGACGCTGCGCGCGAAGAGCGACGACTCCGCGCTCGCGGCGTCGCTCCCGCTCGTCGCGATGCGGAACGCGCTCTTCGTGCCCGGCTCCCTCGCGCCGATTCACGTCGCGCGCGCCGCCACGCTCGCGGCGCTCGACGCGGCGGCGGCGCAGGCGGAGCCGCGGATCGCCGTGTTCGCGCAGCGCGCCGCGGAGGTCGAGGACGTCGACGAAGGCGCGCTCCACCCGATCGGCTGCGAAGCGATCGTCCACGCTCGGATCCCGGACGACGCGCGCGCCTGGATCGTCATCGAGGGGACGCGCTGGATCGCGCTCCGATCGCTCACGCCGCGCGGGCGGTTCGTGACGGCGCACATCGCTCCGGTGCTCGTCGACAAGGCGGACGCGGCGGCCGAGATGGCGGCGCTCGCCGACTCGCTGCGCGCGAGAGCGCGCGCGCTGGCGCAGGCGCTCCCCGGCGGCGCGACGCTGCTGTCGACGCTCGACGCGCTCGATCCGGAGCAGCTCGCCGATCTCGTGGTCGCGAACCTGCCGGTCTCCGTCGAGGAGAAGGCCCGCTACGCGTCGGAGCCCAAGCTCGTGGAGCGTCTGCGGATCGCGCTCGATTGGATCGGCCGCAGTCCATAAACCTCGGAATGACCCGATAGAGCGGGCAGAGGCGCTGACCGTCGCCCAGACGCAGACCCTGCGCGGCGGTCAAGCGCCCCGCTGGCGCGGGGCCGACGCTCGCGGTAGCCATGCGCGTGCAGGCCGTCGTGGCCGCATCGAGGGCAGGCCATCGGGTGGTATCCGTCGGGACTTCGGATCCGGCGCATGTGCGCGTCGAGGTCGCGAACGTCTTCGTCGACGACCGTCCCCCCGGAGGGGCAACGCGAAGGTACGGAGGAGAGACCTGAGGGGACGGAATGGGTACCGGCGGGAGATGAGTGGGGACGCGGACGTACGTACGGAGGGCGTGCCGAGGCGCTGACCGGCTCCGAGGTGACACGCCGCCTATGTGCCGTCCGCGGTCCGTCACAGGTCGTCGGACCGGCCCGGGTAACGGACGGGCCCCGCCTCCACCGCGACGGTCCCCGCGCGCACGTCGAAGAGGTCCGGCGCTCGCCGCGCGACGTCCACCTCGCGCTCCACACGGTACCACGCCGCCGTCTTCGAAGACGGCGGCGCGGCGGCCGCCCTCACCCGCCCTCCATGCACGACGCGGAGACGGTGGGGATGAACGACTCGTCCGACTTCACGCTCTGCACGTAGCTCTTGAGCGACTTCTTGTCGTCGAGGAGGTCGATCGAGAACTGCTTCAGATCGATCTGCATCTCCGGGATCTCGGTGCCGGACCACGGCGTGTTCTCGACCTTCTGCACGTCGAGCGGCTCGAGCGGGGGGTTGCCGATCGGCGGGATCGAGACGCAGTGGCTGCAGTTGTCGGAGCGGAAGAACGGGAAGTAGTACGAGAGGTTCGGGACGGAGTCGTAGACCTTGATCGTCTCCTGGAGATCCAGCCACCACTTCGCGTGGATATCGGCCTCGGTCGATCCGGGGAAGAAGCGCTGATACGAATAGAGCGAGTAGTTCAGATCCATCCGATAGGCGACGAGGCTCAGTCGATCGTGCGGGTACTTCTGCGCGATCGCCTGCGAGATGAGGCCGGGATCGACCTTGAGGTCGGCGACCTGGATCGGGAGCTGGCCTTCGTAGCTGTCGAGGACGGCGTCGGTGTTCCAGGAGGTGCGGATCTTGTCGAGGAGCTGCTTCGACGGGCCGTCGCTGTGGAAGATGGGGCCGGAGTCGTCGAGCATGTAGCTGCACTGGACGTTGCTCCCGAGGCCGGTGCGGATCGAGTGGTAGTTCAAGATCGCGCCCGCGCCGCCGGCGCTGCACCCGGTGACGAGGAGCTTCGGGACGGCGGTGAACTTCTTCTTCATCCAGTCGACCACGGCGAGCGTGTTCTTGTGCCCTTCGTGGTGGAACGTCATCGTCTGGGGGCCGGCGTCGGTCGTGCCGCTGTAGGTCGCGACGTTGTCGCCGGTGTGGATGTCGCCCGTGCAATACGAGACGAACACCATGTTGTAGTCCTGCGCCGGGTTCTGATCGGTGTCGCGGCGGAGCAGGTTCAAGAACGAGTACGTCGACATGTGATCGTCGGAGATCCCGTGCGGGTTCGCCGCGCCGCGGATGCCGCCGTTGCCCGAGCAGCTGTCGTAGTCCCAGCACGCGCCGCCCGGCTCGAAGTTGATCTCGACGTTGTTGCTCTTATTCGAGTAGTTCACGAAGAACTTGAACTGGCTCCCGTCGCCGCACACGAGGCCCGGCAGCTCCACTTTGACCCACTGGCCGCACTGCGGGAGCGCCGTGTTGGTCGGGTCGGTCGTGCACCGATCGTCGGGCACCTTGGCCGACTCGTCGGGCGTACACGCCTCGAACGTCCCCTTGCCGCCGCCCGCGTCGGACGGGGTGGCGTCGCCGCCGGCGTCGCCGCCCTGGCTCGCCGTCCCGTTGTCGCTCGAGCTGCACGCGGGCGCGAGCAGGGCCATCGTGGCCGCCGCGGCGCAAAGCCAGCCGGTGATCGTGCGCTTCATATGGTCTCTCCCCTTCGTTCGCAATTGGATGCGAGAAGGCGCGCTTCGGGCGCGCCGGCCCGCAAGGTACACCCGGGGCGCGGTCGCCGTCGCGCGCACGATCGCCCCGGCGCTCCCTCACTCGATGGGGCGGAGCCGCGGCGCGTCGCCCCGCGGCGGGCGGGCGAGGAGGCGCTCGAGCCCGAGGACGTGCACGTCGCGCCGCGGGAACGGCATGGCGATGTCCGCCGCGCGGAACGCCGCGTCGATGGCGAACCGGAGCTCCGAGCCGATCCGCAGGTCGTCCTTCGGATCGCTGATCCAGACGAGCAGCGCGAGGTCGATGCTGGACGCGCCGAACGCCTCGAGCCGCACCTCGGCCGCCGGGTCGTCGAGCACGCCGCGGGTCGCGCCGGCGGCGGCGAGCAGCGCGGCGCGCACCTTCGCCATGTCGGCCCCGTAGTCGACGCCGAGGGCGATCCGGACCCGCAGCTTGTTGGTCGGGCGCGAGTGGTTGATGACCGGCGCGCTGATGAGCGCGCTGTTCGGGACGATCATCGTCACCTCGTCGCGCGTGATGATGTGCGTCGCGCGCAGCCCGATGTCGTCGATGACGCCGACCGTGTCGCCCACCTTGACGTAGTCGCCTTTTCGCACGGGCTGCTCGACGAGCAGGATGAGCCCGCTGATGAAGTTCTGCGCGACGTTCTGGAGGCCGAAGCCGATCCCGACGGCGAGGACGGTCGACGCGGCGATGAGCGCGTCGAGCTTCAGGCCCATCGAGTTGAACGCGATGGCCGCGCCGACGGTGAGGATGCAGTAGCGCGCGATCTTGGCCACGGCGAACTGCGCGCCGTGCGAGAGGCCGCGCAGCGCGAGCACCCGGATGATCCAGCGCGCCGTGAGCGCCGACACGAGCAGCGACGTGGCGACGACCAGGACGCCGACCAGCACCGATCCCGGCGTGACGACCCCGCCCGAGAGCGTGAGGAGCGGATAACGGAGGAGCTCGAGGAGCGTCTGGGGGACCATCGGCGACGCTCCCACGTCGCACGCGCGCCCGGCGCCGGGCCAGTTTTCGGCGCCTCTCGCTTCAGAGCCGAGGCGCGCGCCGGATGACGAGCGGCGAGCCCTCGCGATCGCGGTAGAGCGGCACGCCGCCGTCGCGGTAGCCCGAGCTCGCCTGGGGGTGGACGCGCGAGAGCGCCGTCCCTTCGACGATCACCTCGTCGCCGTCGACGAGGAGCGCCTCGCCGAGGCGGAGCGGGCCGAGCTCGGGGTACACCGCGCGCGGCTCGAGGAAGGCGCGGAGCGCCTCGTCGTCGCCTGAACAGGGGCAGGGGCGCGCCGGATCGAGCGCGACGGTCGCGGTCTCGCCGTCCACGATCGCGACGACGCCGTGCTCCCCTTCGACCTCGAACGTCGTCGCGCCGCCGTCGTCGAGCGTCCCGCCCGAGTTCCCGCCGACCAGGCGGAACGCGGCGCACGGCGCGTGAGCGATCGGCGACGCGAGGGGCGCGCGCGCCCGGACCCTGCCGCGCACGACGTCGCGCGGCGCGTCGTCGCGCTTCGCCGGCGACGCGCGCCCGGGGACCGACACGGGCCGGAGGACGACGTCGCCGTGGCCGGCGAGGCGCAAGCCGATCCACACGATCGCGAGCGGGACGAGCAGCATCACGGTGCAGATCGACGTGAGAAACAGGAGGATCAGCGCGGCGACGGCGACGGCCGCCACCGGGTCGGGCACGTTCGCGCCGGCCGCCGCGTCGATCAGCGAGACGAGGACGCCGTACCCGATCGTCGCGCCGACGATCCCGACGCCGGCGCGGATGCCGCGCGCCACCGCGTCGGCGGCGCGCTCGCCGCTGCCGCCGTCGCGCGCCGCGTCCCGCGCCTCGACGACGCGCGCGTACGCGCCGGGATCGCGCAGGTCGAAGAGCTCGCCGCCGCGGCACCTCGGGCAAGCCTGGCTCGGCGAGAAGCGGACGAAGCACCGGGGGCAAAAAAGGTGCTGATCGGTGCGCACTCAAGAACTGTAGCTCCCCATGGCCGCGCGGCCATGGTCGGGGAGGGACGCTCCGCCCCGCCGCGCGTTTCGCGCGCCGCGAGCGCGATCGCTCCAGCTCGCCCCGGGGGCGGCGGGCGAGCGTCGCGGGCTCGCGATGGCCGCGCGGCCGCGCTACCTTGGCGCCCATGCGCGTCCCTTTCGCCGGGCTCGTCCCGATCGTCGCCGTCGTCGCCGCGTGCAGCAAGAGCTCGACGTCGGGGCCGCCGCCGCGCGCGAGCGAGGTGCCGCTCGGCGGCGCGGCCGCGGGCGGCGACGACGACTCGAGCGAGAGCTCGAGCGAGTCGGGCGACGAGGGCGACGACGACGGCCGCGGGCTCGAGGCGCAGCTCCGCGCCCGCCCGCCGTCGCCGTCCGCCGGGCACGGCGGCCGATCGCTCCTCGACGAGGTGCAGCGGGAGCTCGCGTCGATGCGGAGCTCGACGTACTCGCACCACACCGACGTGAGCGAGGCCGAGGGCCGCTACGACCTCGACTGCTCCGGCCTCGTCGACTACGCGCTCGTCCGCTCGGCGCCCCAGGCGTTCGAGGACCTGCGGATCGCGACGGTGAAGCGGCCGCTCGCGAAGCACTTCGTCGCGTTCATCACGTCGATCCCGCGCAACGGCAGCAAGGGGCGGTGGCACGCGCTGACGCGCGCGGTCGAGCTCGGCCCGGGCGACGTGCTCGCGTGGCTCAAGCCAGCCGACGTCGCGACGAAGAACACGGGGCACGTGATGGTCGTCCGGGGCCCCGCGCAGCGCGACGCGAAGCGCGACGACATGATCGTCGTCCCGATCGCCGACTCGACCGCGGTCCCGCACGGCAAGAGCGACTCGCGCAAGGCCGCGCGCGCGACCGGCCTCGGCACCGGCGAGGTGCTCCTCATCGTCGATCCGAGCGGCGCGCCCATCGCCTACCGCTGGTCGCGCGGCAAGAAGGCGACCGAGCACCAGACGACGATCGCGATGGGCCGGATCGAGTAGCGGCCCGAGCGGCCCGGCCGCGAGACCGCGCGCGCCGCGGGCTACGGATCGCCGACCAGGCCGAAGAAGAAGTTCCGCGTCGGGCCGAAGGACGACACGAGGACGAACGCCTCGACGCCGCCCTCCTTGTTCCGGCTCTCGCGGAAGATCGTGAGGTGCAGGACGTCGCCGGCGACGCCCGTCGAGCGATCCAGCGCGAACGTCAGGCGGCCGGTCGATCCCAGCGCGGACGACAGGTCCTGCGGGGTGACGGTCCACGCCGGCGCGGCGGCGTCGCCGAACAGCGCGACGTCGATCGTGGCGCTCCCCTTGACCGGGATCTTCGCGCCGCGCGTCGAGATCGTCCGGTCGTCGGGGCCGGTGAGCGACAGCGTGTCGCGGAGGACCGGGCCGGCGTTGAAATACGACGCGCTCGCCGCGGGGACGCACGGGTCCTGCCCGAGGGACGCCGCCTGGTTGGACCAGCTCCGCTGCACGACGAAGGGGTAGCCCTTCGGCGTGTAGAACGCGGTCTCCGCGATGGCGCACATGTCCGCGACCTCGCCGCCCGTGACGGCGGCCCACACGACGTGCGCGTCGTCGGGCTGCGCGAACGCGGGCGCCGTCCGCGGGTAGGGGTCGGTCGCCGCCTCGATGAACTCGTGGCTCGCCGCGCCGCTGACGACGTCGAAGCCGGCGAGCGGCCCGAACTGGTCGCACCGCGGGATCACCGCGTAGGCGGCGTGGCGCCCGTCCAGGTCGAAGCTGTCATGGTAGCCGCCGAACGCCGAGCAGCTCTCGATCCCGTCGAGGGTCACCGTGGTCTTCGCGTTGACGAAGACGGCGTAGAGCGTCCCGTCGTCGGGCTGGGGGAGGACGCCCGACGCGACGTTCTGGCGGAGCCACTTCTGGATCACCGCGTCGTCGACGAGCGCCGGGAACGACTCGGGGCGGCGCACCGGCGCGCCGCTCACCGCGTCGCCGACGCCGTAGTCGCGCGCCACGGCGCGCCACCACGCCGTGCACCCGAACGACGCGACGAAGTCCTCGATCTCGTCGGCGAAGTCGTCGTGGCCGAACGTGATCGGGATGACGGTCGGCGACACGAGCCGCCCGCCCCCCTGCGTCGCGATCTGCGGGAGCGACGGGTGGACCCGCGCCACGCTGTCCGCGTCGCCGCCGTCGCCCGCGTCGCCGCCGTCGCCCGCGTCGGGGCCGCCGTCACCCGCGCCGCCGCCCGCGGGCGTGTCCGGCCCGGCGTCGAACGTCTCCGGGGGCGCCGCCGCGCCGTCGCGCACGCAGCGGACGCCGGCGCGCACGTACG
>Ga0207710_10001479_pt1 | contig 11656 bp, 6 predicted proteins | sample KBSS24metaG_FD_184400 | JGI IMG/M metagenome (GOLD analysis project Ga0207710, IMG submission 184400) | Switchgrass rhizosphere microbial communities from Kellogg Biological Station, Michigan, USA - KBS S2-4 metaG (SPAdes) (version 2) | ecosystem: Host-associated > Plants > Roots > Rhizosphere >...
TCGCCGGATGCAGGTGCAGGAAGACGTTTGAAAGAATCGCGAGCGAGCGGTTGCGCGGGTCGGAGCGATCATGCGAGACGCGGAAGATCGACTTCCAGAGCTGCGTATCCTGCGGATCCTTGTACTCCTTTGCCTCTTCGATCGCGCGTTCTTTCAGCGAGCCGCCGGTTTGCTTGACCTTTTCGATCAGGCTGCGATTGTCGCCTTCTTCGCCGGTCGTGAGTTGTTTTGTCTCTTTTGGATCAGTATCCATCCGCTTCAATCCGTTGCTAGACGCTAATAAAAGCGCCGGGATCCTCGAAATGGCCCTTTTCGCCTTTCGGCCACTCGAAGAGCGTGCCGACATCGACGACAATTTGTCCTTCAGCGTCGAGACTTACCTTCGCGCGATCCATTGGTCGCGGCGCGGGTCCTTCGAAGTTAATGCCTTCGCTATCGTAGCCACTGCCGTGACATGGGCATTTGAATTTGTTTTCACTGGCCTTCCAGTCGGGCGTGCAGCCGAGATGCGTGCAGCGCGCGTAGATGACGAAAAGCCGATCGGATGTTCTCGTCACCCAGATGCGATACTGTTGCTGCCATTTTGTGTCGACACCGATAGCGTAATCGGCGGGCGGCCCGATACGGAAGATGCTGGAAGGTTCGAGAATCGAGCGCGGCAGGAAGAACCGCACGAACATCAGGAAGAACGTCGTGAGTGCGCCGGCGACGGTGGCCCACACGATGCGGCGGCGCATCTTGTTAACAGGAGGATCGGAACTCGTTTCCACCACGGCAGCAGGGGCCGCTGGTTTGGCCGGCGCTGCGGTGGCGCGCGGTGTCGCCGCACTTACGCCACTTACACTGGGGGCAGACAACTGATCGGCTTGACTATCCAAGTCCAGACCTCCGTCTAAATCAATTCCGAATTGCCAGGTGTGCGAACTTCCGCGGGTACACTTCGACTTTACTTACAGAGGGCTACTTATACAACTTCACCTACAGGGATTCCTCTCTGCGCAGTAAAACGAATTATTAGCTTAAACATGAAGAGCGCCGCACCTAACGAAAACAAAATATAATATGGTCGGCGACGTACTTATACATAATTTCCTGAACTTCTGGCAAGAAGTATCGATGTCTAAACTTCATGTAATCATCTATTCGCGTCCCGGATGCCATCTCTGTGATGAGGCGAAGGCCGCAATCATGAGCGCAGGCTGCAGCGACAGGTTCACCCTTGAAGAGGTGAATATAGAATCTGATGAAGAGTTACTCAGAAAATATAAGTACGACATTCCCGTGATCGCGATTGATGGCGTTGAGTCGTTCATACACCGCGTAGACCCTGACGAATTTAGAGCGCGGATTAAACGGATTTAAAAATGAGTTTGTTGCCGGATGGCTTCGATGGATTGATAAAGCCGGTCCCGCTCGGATTCGTTTGTTGACTGGCGATATGCCATGACGAGATCTTTTAATCCGGCGAGTTCTTTGTACAGGCCCGCGTTTTCGATCGGAGGTGTGAGATAGGAGATCAACTCGGCATAGGAACGGCGTTTGGCGATCGAGCCTTCGGATGGGTTGTTGACGCTGTAGATGTAGAAGTTCGGAAGCTCGTCGATCAAACGATCCGGCCAGCATTCGCCTGAAAGTCCGATCTGCTTGCCGGGCATAAATTCCAGCGCGCCGTGCGTCCCGAAGTGAATCACACCGTCGGCCTTGAAGACCTTTGACACGAAAGTATAAAAGGCCATGAAGCCGTGATGCGGCGAGCCACCGCGCGCCATCATCAGTCGCATCGGGTCGCCTTCAAAACCAAAAGTCGGCTGCACTCCGATAAAGACGTTTCCGAGTTCCAGTCCCTGTATTAGTAAATCCTTGCCGAGTGTATTGATCGCGCCGGGCGCTGTGCCCCAATCGTTCTCGACTTCCCTTACGTAAGGACAGAGCCTTCGATACTCCTGAACGTTCATGCGATACGAGACGTTGCCGTTGAGTCTATCGCGCAGATCATCAGCAGAATCAGGAAGTTCGACTCGATAACCTTCCGCATCGAGACTTTTGAGCACGTCGAACACACCGGGAAACACGTCGAGGTCCGCGGCAGTGCCGATGTTTCCCTTGTTAGGCGGAAAACAGAACAATACGACTGCGAGCTTCACGTCTTTGCGAGGCGCGGTCTGTAACGTGTGCCAGCGCTTGAGACGTCGCGCTAATCGTTGGCAACGATCGTCGAGTGCGACAGGCTCCTGGCCGCGCGTCGGAATGCCGCCGTAGATGAATGGTTCTGTCGCGCCGTCGATCTCGGGAATCGCGATTTGCATGCCTGCCTGAACCGGATTCAGACCGGTTTGTGAATCGGACCATGCTTCGATCGTTTGCGTGTCGAGACTCACGGCCGACCGATAAGGAAGATTCAGCTCACGTAGAAACTCAGACGCGGCGGCGCTGTCGTTCATCGCAGGTCCACCGACAAAACTGAAGCCAGTCAAAGAAACGATTTGACTGACGCGCCCTTCCCCGCTCTCAACGAAAAACTTCGAGACTGCTTCGCGATTGTCCATCAGCGTCGCGATCGCCGGAACGACGCTCAGTCCTTCAGCTTCGATCGCGTTGATGAGCGTGTCGTAGTGTTTTGTCGTTTTGCTGATCACTTGCGGACGCATCAGCAACAGGCCGATCGTCGAATCGGGATTTAACGGCTTGCGATACCACTTGCGATATTCAGCGAACGTTTGAAACAAGCGCGGGGCGTTCGGGTGATAGATCGCCACCGACGGCATCTGCTCGGGTTTCGGTACGCGAATCTTCTTCAGTCGCTCATCGCGAACGTAGTTCGTGAGCGAGTAGAGCAGCATCGACTGGATGTTCGCCGGCGTTGGCTGGAGGAAGTAACAGAAGAGATACAGGTAATTCTTCGCGTCGGTTAGCGCGCCTGCCGTCGGCACAAACTTCAGAATCCCCGGCAGGCGATCCACGAGTTTCAGATACTGCGTGTGGTTGCGCTTGTCTTGTGACTTGCCGCGGCGCGCCTGAGTGCCGACCCACGAGCCGACCGAGCGCAAAAGTTTTCCGCCCTTACCGTTTTGTTTGCCGAGCGTCGAGATATCGAGACGACCCATGCGCGTCCGCCGCATGAGCTCGGGCATACAATTGATGACGATCACCGCATCGTTATCGGTTCGATCGAGTGCAGCAACAAGGCGCGTCGCATTCTCGCCATCCATCACGTGAATGATGAAAATGATATTTGCTTTTTTAAGATCGTTTTCGACGTCGAGCCACTCAGTGTCGCTTAACGGTGAGCCGAAGTTGTACGCGGCTACACGCAGATCGAGTTTGTGGACACGATTGATCTCACGCTCCGCGTGTTTGAGCGGCGCTAATAGACTCGAGCCGACGTAGAGAACAGTGATCTTCATTAGACAGGATTAACAAGATTTACAGGATTCACAGGATTTATCTCGTACATCATGAAAATCTTGTAAATCTTGTCATCGACTACGTTACCCCTTCAAGCTGGTCTTCCAGATTTCGAGAGATCTCCCTCAACCTTTCAACCACGCTCGCATCAACCTCCCAGTACCCGCGACCGTTCGCCTCCAGCAACCTTTGCGCGAGCGAGTGCGCGGAGTGCGGATTCAGATCCCGCAAACGGTCCAGCATCTGCTCATCAAACAGAAACGTGTTCGCCACTTCCGTGTAAACCCAATCATCGACCGCATCAGCCGTCGCGCTCCATCCAAACGTATTCGACACATGGTTCTCGATCTCCGCCACACCGCGAAACCCATGTTTCAACATCCCTTCATACCACTTCGGATTGAGCGTCTTGGCCCGCGTCTCCAAGCGCACCGTCTCTTCCAGCGACCGAATCTTCACTTCACGCGACAAACTGTCAGACAAATAGATCGCAGGCCGCGCCTTCGCACGCTTCTCTACCGCCTTCGATACACCACCGAGATATTCAAAATAGTGGTCCACATCAGTCAACCCGATCTCGAACGTGTCGATGTTCTGGTAAGTCGCCTCGACACGCGAGAGCGCCCGGTCCATCGCAACGCGCGCTTCCCTCCCCGAAAATCCACGTCCTTTCGAATCGCGTCCGTAGGCAAAACACTTGCGCGTAACGAAGAGATCCCCGAGTGTTTCTTCGCGCTCCCACTGCGAGTCCATCACCATGAAGTTCACGTTCGTGCCGTAGTTTCCCGGCGCATTCGAAAACACGCGCAGGGCAGCTTCATCAATATCACAGCGATCCTGCTCGATCTGTTGTACGACGTGTTTGCGGACGTAGTTGAGCTCGAGTGGCTCGTCGAGTTGGGCCACGAGACGCACTGCCTTATCGAGCAGTTGCACAGTCGGACTAAACAGATCACGAAAGATGCCGGAGACGGTCATCACGACGTCGATACGCGGGCGGCCGAGCTCAGCCAGCGGAATCGCTTCGACATTCGTGGTCCTGTTAAGTGCGTCGCGCACCGGGCGCGTGCCGAGCAGCCAGAGCGCCTGGGCCACGCCTTCGCCCTGCGTCTTGATGTTATCGAGTCCCCAAAGGACGAGCGCCATCGCTTCCGGGTAGCGGCCGTTCTCGGTTTTATAGCGATCAAGCAGGCTGTTTGCGACGGTTTCGCTGCGAGCATATGCGGCGGCGGATGGCACGCCGTATGGATTGATCGCGTGTGTGTTTCTGCCGGTCGGAAGGATGTCGGGATTCTGGATGATGTCTGCGCCGGGGCCAGGCTCGATAAACTCGCCGCGCAGGGCGCGCACGAGTGAATCGATCTCGTTGTTGGTTTGAAGCTTCGTCGTAACCGAATCCAGCAAATTGAAGACTGGCCGCGTTGTCTCGGCGCTCAAGGCTTTCTGCTCCAGAAAGCTCACGGCTGCTTCAACGCCATTCGCGAGAAACTCTCGCACTGCATCATCGAGCAGTTCTTCGGGTATTGCGCGAGCACCAGCCTCAGGACGGTCGAACGAAGCGATCATCTTCAGCAGATCGGTTTTCTCGCCGGCGGATGACGGGCGACCAAAGACGTGCAGACCGGTCGGTATCAACCGCTGCTCGATCTCAACGAGTTGCTCGTAAAGGGCGAAGACTTTTGCGTCGCGATTATTATTGGGGTCGTTCGGCATTAAGAAAATTACTCGCGCGGCGGCGCAACGGCGCAAAGAGAGCCGCTGCGCCCGTTGCGCCGCTGCGTGAGACTTCTTCGTTATACAGCGGGCGCGATTTTTACAAACCGCGCGTTCAGAATACTTGCCAGGCGCCGCGTTTCTTCGGCGGACTCAAATTCTCTTTGCGTGTCTACAACCACTACGCGAGCTTTTGTGCGGCGGAGCGCGACGGTCAGCTCTCTCAACTCTGACTCGATCTTTACTTGCCGGAACGCACGCAGGTTCAGACCGCCGCGTCTCAGTGGCACATTCGAGCGGCCATCAGTAAACAGCAACACCACCGTCTCACCAAACTTGTTCCCGACCAGCTCCAACAGCTCGATCGTAGTCACAAGTCCTAACCCGAGTGGCGTGCTGCCACCCATTCGCAACGAGTCGAGCACGCGCCGCGCGCGCAGGATACTTCGCGACGGAGGCAGATCGACGTTTGCAGTCGTGCCGTGAAACGAAACGATCGCCACACTGTCTCGATTCAGGTACGACTTCCTTAGCAACTTGAGAATCGTGCTCTTCGCCCGCGCGATCCGGTTTGCCGCCATGCTGCCGGACGCATCGATCGCAAAAACAAACAATGTCCCCTGCTTGTGTTTGAGCTGCTTGTAGCGGAGGAAGTGCGGGCTTACGGGCGCCAATCGTTTTTCAGAGCTCACGAGGGCGCGCAGCGTTGCGTCGAGAGCGATGCGAGCACCCGCGCTTTTGAAGGTGACTGCGCGCGTGTACCTGCCGCGTTGTTGGGCCAACGCTGCCTTGCCTCCACTCACACGCCGGCTCAACGAGCGCGACTTTTCCGCGCGATCGGTCGATCTCATCTGTTCGTCGAGTTTCACCTCGCCAGATTTGCGCTCGACTGCAGGCGGCGATAACACGTCCGCTTCGTTAGGTCTTGAGGTTGCCCCAGACGCGGACCGCCGCTGCCTCGGAGCATCTTTGTTTACCTTGCCGGGTTGATCGAGATTTTGAGTATCACCGCCGCCGTTCCCGCTCGACTGTTGTGACGTAGGCGGATTCGGAAACACCTCATCAACAGCCTGCTGGATCTGTTCGCTCGTCGCTGTCTCATCAAGCGCATCACGACGCAAACGATGTCGCAGCGCCATCGCTGAAACTCGCTTCACGTGATCGTCCTTCACAGCGCGCCGGCCTTCAAACGCCGCAAGCGCACGCGCCGCGCGCATGATCGTCAGCTCGCCGCGATGTCCATCGACTTTCAAATCAGCACACAATTGCGCGATCCGTTCCAGCACCGGCCGTTCGACCGTGATCTTCGTGAGACTCGCGCGTGCTCGTGTGATTCGTTTGCGGAGCTGCTCCTGGCCCGCTTCATACGACTTACAGAACGCTTCACGATCTCGATCGAAACCTTCACGACGCTCGATGATATCGATGCGGTTCTGTAGATAGTTTTCAGTCGTGACTTCGGCGTGCAGTCCGAAACGATCGAGAAGCTGTGGTCTAAGCTCGCCTTCTTCCGGATTTCCCGAACCAATCAGCACAAAGCTTGCCGGGTGCTCGACGGAAATACCTTCACGCTCCACTTTATTAATGCCAGTGACAGCAACGTCGAGTAACAAATCGACGAGATGATCCTCGAGCAGGTTTACTTCATCGATGTAGAGAAAACCCCGATTCGCGCGTGCGAGCAGGCCGGGATCGAAAGCCTTGCGACCGGCAGACAACGCACGTTCGATATCGATAGTCCCACAAACCCGATCCTCAGTCGCGCCGAGGGGAAGCTCGACCACCGGCACCGGCGTCTTTTTCGAACTAATTTCGGAGCCGCGACACTGATCACACAGATCGCCGGCAGGATCGCAGTTATAAGGACAACCGGCAACGACGTCGATCTGCGGCAACAGGTCTGCGAGCGCGCGCACGGCAGTCGACTTCCCTGTGCCGCGATGTCCCATGATTAGGACGCCGCCGATCAACGGGTCGACGACGTTCAGGAGCAGCGCAAGCTTCATTTCCTGCTGGCCAACAATGGCCGTGAATGGATAAGTTTTATGAGACAGTTTGCCCACGAGTCACACAGATTACCTGATCTGGGTAACGTCTGTAATCTGGGGAGCATAGAAATAAAGGAAAGCAGGACAAATCCCGATGCTCATGAGATTTTTGTTTGGCGACGATATTTTCATCTCCTACTCGCGGCGTGACGGCGCGAAATACGCTGCTGCGCTGGCAAACGAACTCTCAAAACCGGGTAACGACTACTCCTGCTTTCTCGATCAGTGGGGCGCATCGGCTGCTAATAAACTGTCGAAGCCTGTGTTGCGTGCGGTTGACCGAAGCTCGGTGCTGGTTCTTATCGGAACTGCCGGTGCGGCTGGATCGCAACTCGTTCAGCAGGAAGTGAAGTTATTCTCACGTAAGAAATGGTTGCGTTCGCTGCGACCGGTTCTTCCTATCAACATAGACGGCGCGTTGAATGCCGTATCGTGGGCGGAGCTTACCGGGTTGCACCGCATACCGGAAACGGACGAAGCGCGAAGTGACGGTGTGCCGTCACAAGCGGTCATCAAGTTAATTGCAGACTCATATTCCTACACCAAGCGCGCGCAAAGAACACGATGGCTTTCAATCGGTGCCTTGATACTTCTGATCTCGTCGGTTGCAGTGGGCGGCTTTGCCGCATATCAGGCCAGACGCGCCAACGCTGAAGCGCGTCGCGCCAACGCGGAGTCACAACGGGCGAACGAGGAAGCGCAAACTGCGAGAGTTCAGGCCGAAGAAGCTCGCAAGAGCAAGGCCCGGGCAGACGCCGAAGCCGCGAATGCGCAGAAGAGTGCCGCGGAGGCTAAACGACAGCAAGGAATCGCGGACGAGAAAGCGCGCGAGGCTGAACACCAGGCGAAAGTGGCCGAGGAAAATGCCAGGACTGCAAAATCTCAGGAACTCTCGGCCCACGCGAAGACTATTTCATCTTTAGACCCGCGCGCCGCAGTCGTCGAAGCGCTTGACGCTGTTCGCGTCAAGACTACTCCTGAAGCGGAAGACGCACTTCGAACAAGCCTCCTGAAATTTCCGGAACAACGGGTTTTGAGTGGACACCGCGAACTGATACTCAGCACTGACTTCAGTCCTGACGATCGTTTTGTAGTTACGACAAGCATGGATGGGATCGCACGGATCTGGAACGTCGAAACCGGAGGATTGGTTAAGTCAATTCAAGACGAGCAAACTCCGATACTCTCTGCCGCAATCAGCCCGAACGGGAAATATCTCGTTTTATCAGGAATGAATACACGCATGCCCGGCTTTGCCGTCGGCAAGGGTGCGGAAACGGCTGATAATCAATTCGTTCAGATTAGAGATTTCCCCAGCGGCGAAATCCGACAAACGTTCCGCGACACGTCCGGACTAAACATTTCCTTCAGTCGTGATGGCGGGTTTGCTGTTTTATCTCCGCGCGAGCTCAGTGTATCGAACGTGTCGATATATGTTGGGACCCCGCCGGTAGTTTTGGATTTGGATGCAGGCAAAACGATCAAATTGCCGGAAGGTCTCACCATCGGCCACGCGGTTTTCACTCCCGCGAACAAGATATTAATTGCTGGAACTGACGCTTCCGAAAAACAAAAAGTAAAGATTGATGTGATCGAAGACCTGAAGACGACAACCGCGACTGCAAGAGACATTGAAGCTTTCGGTTCTGCTGAATTGATTACGGCAAGTACCGGTGATCGCACGATGTTACTGGCAGCCGATGGCCTGGTCCTTCTTGATTCCACAGGCGAGATAGTAGCCTCCGTAAAGGGCCATTTTATTCGCGCCGAATTTAGCCAGAATGGCCAACTGATCGCGACGGGAGATAATGAAGGCCGCGTGAAGATCTATGCAGCAGCGACAGGCGATCTGCTTGCTGCCGGCGAGGGGAATCCGACTTCTGTGAGCAGTGTGACTTTCACAGCGGATAATCAGCACCTCGTAGTTACTGGAGCCGATAACGTTCTGCGCATTTTGAGAATACGGCCTGCAGCCGAACCGTCGCCTGCAAGTGTGTCTCCTGCAGCGCTCGAAGAAGTTGCCGAACTAACCGGTCACGCCGCCCCGATTACAAATGTGAAGACCAGCCACAGCGGCGATTTGATACTCACAGCAGGCAGTGACGGTACGGCGCGGTTGTGGGACTTGAAGACACTCTATTCACCAAATACACCACTCGAGAAGATCGATGCACGGCAGACGTATTGGGAGGCTGCTATTAGCCCGCTCGGCGACCGCGCCGTTACGGTAGGAAGGTCTACTCATCTTTGGGACACGAAAACTGGTGCTCATCTCGCAGTGCTGGCGAAGGACGGGGTCGCGAAACGTGAACGTCGGGTGGATTCGATGCGTGCGGTCTTTAGTCGTACGGGCAGGCTGATCATCATCGCTCGTGAAGACGACGATGAGCCATTCGCCGAAGTTTATGATGCCGGCGGAATCTATCTCGCCCGCTTGCCTGGTTCGGTAAATACAGCACCCGGCGCTGCTGTTACCCCGGACGATAAGTTTGTTGCTTTTGCCAGCGGTAACGACGGGCTCATTTGGAGTACAGCGGAAAACAGAGTTGTGAAGCGGTTGACCGGGCACGCGGGAGAGGTCGCGAGCATCGCCTTTAGTCCGAACGCGAAACGATTGATCACCGTTGGCAAAGACGGCAGTGCGCGGCTGTGGTCGTTTCCAGGTGGTCGATCTTTAGAGAAGGTGCAGATCAACGCTGAAGGACTCTACGATACGGCGTTCAGCCCAAACGGAAGATATGCTTTTGTCAGAGACGGATATCACACGCAGTGGCTCTGGGACACGAGTGCTCACAAGGTTATACGATTAGCAGAACACGATCAGACGGTCACGAAGTGGGGTTTCAGCAACGACAGTACACTTCTGTTCACGACTGACATGTCTGGGAAAACTCTTATACACAAAACCAGTGACGGCGGCATACAAACGTCTTTATCAACCGGAGTGTTGGCGTTTACGGCCAATGACAAATTTGTGATCGACACTGATTTGTGGGTGTGGGAGGCGAAGAGTGGCCGCTTGTTCTCGAGCCGGGTTGGACCAGGACTTTTAGCCAGAGCACTCAACCTGTCTGAATATAACCAACTGACTGCGATCACCGATGACAATTCGATAGTTCATCGTGCTCTTGATGAGACCAGCTCACTCAACACGCTCTTGTCGATTGCTGAGAAACGGACCAGGAAAGCGTCAGCTCAAAGTCAAAAAACCACACACTGAGTCACCGTGTTCGAACGCCTGCATTCGACGTCCGGAAAGTCGGAACAATTTTCTTGACTTTGATCCTAAACCGGAATAGAGTGCCGCCCTCCCGACTTTCTAAGTACTGCCCAGCTAAATTCGATTTACTATTCGAGCAGAGTCCGCGCCTCTACTCTCTCTCTCACAACTAGGGCGACGCCTTGGTTTGCTTGTTCGTGAGGGGACTCATAACTCTGGTCGAACCCCCTAAGACTCGAGCTGCCTCTGTATCAAGTCCAAGCAGGGTTTTTTCACCAAAACTAGAGCAGAACTGTGCAGTTTGCCGACGGGTGAACTGTAGGTTTTGTGTCGCGAACCCGTTTGCTTCCTAGGAGGTCAAAGTCAAATGAGGAAAGTTCTACCTATCCTTACTCTAGTTCTATTCGCGGTCGCGCTCTTCTTACCCTTGAGCGAACCCCAACCCGTCAGCGGTCAAGCTGCAACCGAGGCACTGACCACTGACATGGACGCCAAAACCGATGACCTGTTCAACGGCTTCGGCGTCAAGGGCACCCCGATCGTCGAATGCGTCAATGAACCTGTAGCACCCACCGCGCGCGGGAACGGCAGATTCGAAGACAACAAATTCATCTTCTCGGAACGCGAGAATATCGATGATGGCCTTGGACCAACGTATAACGACGTAGGTTGTGTTGAATGCCACCAGTCAGTTGACGTCGGCGCCTTCGGCCAGCAAATGGAATTTAGGGCTGGTCACATTACAAATGGTGCTTTCGTTGACGCACCCGGCGGGCAGTTGATTCATGCTCGCGCGACGGATTCAGACATCGTGGAACACATCTCCACGGCTGAGACCGTCAAAGCATTCCGCGTCACGCTAAGCACACTGGGTGATGGCTACGTAGAGGCTCTTGCTAACCAAACACTGCAAGACAATGTCGCCGCCCAACCGCTCGCACAACGTGGAACTCTCACAACAGTTCCAGTAACCGAAGCTGGTAACGCGCTTCGTATCGGCCGGTTCGGCTGGAAGGCTCAACAGGCGAGCCTGGTTTCGTTCTCGGGCGATGCTTACCTGAACGAAATGGGCATCACCAATCCGTTTGACGGTTTCGGCGGCAGAAGTTCCGACGCCGCAGATGCCGGCACTCACGAGAACCCAGCCAGCACGGCTGAGGGTGTTATCAACGTGACGTTCCCCTCGGCTTTCGATCCGGTTGTGGATCCTGAGGATGATGGTGATGACGTGTTGGCGTTCGCCGATTTCATGGCGGCAACACGCGCTCCT
>Ga0207710_10001480_pt1 | contig 11645 bp, 7 predicted proteins | sample KBSS24metaG_FD_184400 | JGI IMG/M metagenome (GOLD analysis project Ga0207710, IMG submission 184400) | Switchgrass rhizosphere microbial communities from Kellogg Biological Station, Michigan, USA - KBS S2-4 metaG (SPAdes) (version 2) | ecosystem: Host-associated > Plants > Roots > Rhizosphere >...
CCGGGAGCTCCTTGGTCGACGTGATGGCGATGGTCGCGGGGCCGCCGCAGTTGAACGTGACGACGCCCCCCTTCGCGACCGCGGCGCCGAACGCGTCCTCGGTGCACGAGGCCGCCGAGCCCGTCCCGACCACCGTCGTGGGCTGCGACACGTCCTCGGCCGCGACGTTCGGCGCGCAGCTCGGCCCGCCCGCGCCCGGCGGGAGGCGCACCGGCGGCGCGTCGTCGCCGCCGTCCGCGCCGGTCGACCCGCCGTCGCCCGGCGCGCCGCCGTTGTCCCCGCCGCCGCTCGCCTTGCACGCCGAGCACGCCGACGAGCACACGAGCGCGAGAGCCGCGCCGATCGCGATGGAACCCGCCCCGCTCCTTCTCACCCTCATGCGTCCTCCTGGAAGCTCGGCGCCGAACACGTCCGCGCCCGGACGAGTAAATGTTTCGTAACTAAGCTCGGGCCAGTATGTGCAGATCGCACAGGTTGATCCCGGTGGGCCCGCACGGGATCGCCGTGCCCGCCGCGAGGTGCGCGGTGCCCGTGTCGAACCGCGCGATCGCGGCAGCGTAGTCCACGGCCCCTACCCGAGCAAGGAAGGCCGCGTCGACGATCGCGCCGCCCGTGTCGCTCGATCCGTCGACGCCGTCGGACGCGCCGGCGAGGAACGCGACGCCGGGCGGCAGGCGCGGAGCGACGACCGCCGCGAGGTGGCACGATCGACCTCCGCGGCCCGGCGACGGCGCGGTGACGTGGAGCGACGGCTCCGCGACGCGGACCACCGCCTCGCCCGGCGCGAGATCGCGCGCGATCGCCGCGTACTCCGAGGCGAGCTCGCCGACGCTCGCCGTGCTCGGCGGCAAGAGGCGCGCGCCGAGCGAGCGCGCCGCCGCGCGGGCGAGATCCTCCGGCTCGAGGAGGAGCGTCGCGCGCTGCCTCGCCGCCTCGGCGTCGCCGTCCTTCAGCGTCTCGGCGAGCGGCAAGGACGCGTACGCCGGCGCGAAGCGCAGAAGGACGGCGAGCGCGGCTTCGCGCGTCGTCGGATCGGGGACGGTGGGGCCCGACCCGACGTCGAACACGGCGCCGCCGATCACGTCGCTCACCAGGTACGCGGTCGTCTCGGCGGGCCACGCCGCGCGCGCGAGGCCGCCGCCCTTGATGCGCGACAGGTGGCGGCGCACCGCGTTCATCTCGCCGATCGACGCGCCGGACGCGAGGAGCGCGCGCGTCACGTCCGCCTTCGTCGCGAGATCGATCGGCGCGCGCGGCGCGCACGCGAGCGCCGACGCGCCCCCGGAGAGGAGGACGACGAGCGCGCCGAGCTCCGGCCCGTCGCCGCCCGCGGCGCGGCGCGGCGCGAAGGCCGCGAGATCGAGGGCCAGCGCCGCGGCGCGCTCGCTCGACGCGTCGGGCACCGGGTGCGACGCGAACGCGACCTCGACGTTCGGTCCGGCGAGATCGCACGCGAGCCCCCTCGGCGCGACGACGAGGAGGCGCTCGACGCCGCCGCCCCACCGCGCGATCGCCCCGCGGGCCATCGCGGGCGCGGCCTTGCCGATGGCCACGACCCGCGTCCGCCCCGGCGACGGCGGCGACGGCGGGAGCGCGTCGCGCACGAGCGCGGCGACATCGAAGCTCGCGAGCGCGCCGCGGAGCGCGCCGCGGAGCCGCTCCGCGAGCGCGCTCACCGCGGCGCCCGGTCGCCCGCGTCGACGACGTGCGCGCCGACGAACGCGTGCCACGACAGCGTGATCGAGAGGAAGAGGGAGCGATCGCTCGGCCCTCCGACGGGCGATCCGCCGAGCACCACGTCGCTCCATCGCGCGCCGCCGTGGAGGCCGATCCACGGCCCGGCGGCGCGCTCGAAGATCGGCGCCTCGACGCCCAGGCCGAGCTGGAAGCCGGGGCGCTCCGCGAACGCTCCGCCGAGCGGCTGCGCGACGAAGGCGCCGAGCGCGATCCCGATCGAGTCGAACGCGAGATCGAGGCGCGGCGACGCCCACTCGTAGCCGTTGAGCCAGCGCGCGACGAACAGCGGGCGGATCTCGACGCCGCCCGACACGACGCGCCGCGGGTCCATCGACGCGCCTACGCCGCCCTCCTCGTAGTCGGCGAAGAGGCCGACCGTTTCGATGTATCGTACACGCAGATCGCCCACCGCGCGCACGCCGTGCGGCGCGACGGTCACCCCCGCGCCGGCGACGAACGAGACGTCGCCCGCGATCCTGCCGTACGTCGTGTCGCCCGGGCCGCGGGCCGCCGCCGCGGCCGCCGCCTTCACCGCGATCGTGCCGTCGTGCCGATCGTCGCGCCCGTCTCGGGGGGGCGGATCGTCGGCGCGCGCGGCGCGCGGCGCGAGCGCGGCGGCGGCGGTGCAGACGGCGAGGGCGCGCGCTCGAGCGTTCATTCCACGGCGAGCGCGCGGGTGATCTCCTCCCGCAGCTCGGGCGCGAACACGAGGCGGACGCGGGAGAGCACCTGGCCGGCGAGGCGCGCGAGGAGGAAGGAGACGTCGCTCAGCGGGCGCGCCGGCCCCTTCGCGAAGACGACCATCAACGGATCTTGCTCGGCGCCGAACGGCGTGTCGGTCGCGACGTCGAGGCCGACGTAGCAGTCCGGATCGAGGCCGCGCGCCGCCGCGACCTCGCGCGCCGCGGCGTGCACCACCTCGCGCCCGACCGGGCTCGCCTGCTCGCCGAACAGCTCGTACGTCTTGAAGAGGTGGCGGTCGCGCACGCGCCGCGCGAGGTCGGCGAGCACCGGGTCGCGCGCCCCCTCCCACGCCCGCATCGCGACGGCGATCACCGCGTCGTCGAGCTCGAGGTAGTCGCCGAGCTGGATCGCCTCGCCGTACGCCGCGTGCTCGATCGCGCGCGGCGCGCCGGGGATCCGCTCGCCGTCCATGATCCGCGACGCCGCGCGCGAGAGCACTGTCCGGATCATCCACTCCGCGCTGCGCGTCGCCTTGTGGAGGTACACCTGCTGGAACATGAAGAGGCGGGCGAGCAGGAACGCCTCGATCGCGGGGAGCCCCTTCGCGCCGTCGATCGCGAGCGCCGGCGCCGTGGCCTCGCTCTTCGTCGGCGCGAAGCGCAGGCTCCGCAAGAGCCAGTCGAGGTCGTAGACGCCGTAGCGGACGCCGGTCGCGTGCGCGTCGCGGAGGAGGTAATCGCAGCGGTCGACGTCGAACGTCCCGCTCACCGCCTTCGCCAGGAAGGGCAGCGGGTGCTCGCCGCGGACCAGCGCCGCGACGCGCTCCGGCATCGCCGGATCGAGCGACGCGAGGCACCGGTGCACGCCGGTCCCGGGGTCGAGCACGATCCGCTCGGTCCACGCCTCGTGGTGCGGCGTCCCGGGGATCGCGTCCTCGAACAGGTGCGACAGCGGGCCGTGCCCGACGTCGTGGAGGATCGCCGCGGCGAGCGCGTCGCGCGCCCTGTCGCTCGTCACCTGCTGCCAGAACGGCAAGGTCCCCTGGATCGCGCGGAGGCGGGTCAAGAGGAGCTTCATCACGAACGCCGATCCGACCGCGTGCGCGAACCGCGTGTGCTCGGCGCCGGGGAACGCGAGCGACGTGACGCCGAGCTGCCGCACGCGCCGCAGGCGCTGCACCTCCGGCGTGTCCATGAGCATCGCGACGACGCGCTCTTCGTCGGCCTCGAACGCGACCAGCCCGTGCACCGGATCGCGGAGGATCACGCGCGGCCCCCGCTCGTCCCGCTCACCCCGGCGCCCATCGCCTCGCCGTATCGCGCAGATCCAGCCCGTTCAGCACGGCGCGGATAGTAGCCGATAATTCGGGGCGATGGGCGCGATGTACACGATATGTGTCCGGTTTTGGAACACGTCGGCTGCGCCCTTGTCCAGATTCCGAACACGCGCTAGGCCAAGACGCGCTGAACCGAGCTAGCATGCATCGAGGGATTTTCGCGGCGTGAGCCCGGCTCGTCGGGGACGTTGCCGGAGCGGGGTGTCGCGCCTCGACTCTCCCTCGCCGGGCTCGCTGGTCTTGTTCGTCTTGTGGGGGGGCTGTCCGCGTGTCGAACGTCCGAGTGCCTGATTCGCCTCGCCGCACCGTGGAGATCCTGCGGGCTCTCCCGTCCGGCGAGCTCGACGCGCTGATCACCCGGCTCGGCATCCGCGTGGATCCCGCGAAGCGCCTCGACACGCCCTCCCAGGTCGCGCGCGCGCTCGTGTCGCTCCCCGACATCCGCGATCCGTCGCGCCTCCCGCAGGCGAGCGTCGAGCTCCTCCACCGCGTCGCCGAGTCGAAGGGCGTCCTCACGGTGCGCGCCGTCCCGCCCGCGCTCGAGCCGCTCAGCGCGCGCGGCGTCATGTTCGCGCGCGGCGAGCGCGGCAACGTCGAGCTCGTCCTGCCGACCGCGCTCCTCGTGCAGCTGCGGCCGTGGGAGGGGGAGGACCCGCGCGGCATCCGCGCGCTGCTCGCGCAGGCGTCGCTCGAGACGACGAACGCAATCGCCGGTTGTTACCTGGGTCGTCCGGCGGCGCCGCCCGTCGCCCTCGCGCTCGAGGCCGCGTGGGAGGTCCTGAGCGACCCTTCGCGCCTCGCGCAGGAGATCGAGCGGCTCGCCCCGACCGAGCGCCGCGTCCTCGACGGCGTCGAGCGCGAAGGGGGCGAGGTCGAGACCGACGAGCTCCTCGAGCTCGAGCGCGAGCCCCTCCGCCTGCGCACCGCGTCGGGCGCGACGCCGTCGCGACGCGGCGTCGGCGTGGCGCTCGAGCGACGCGGGCTCCTGATCCCGGTGCACCCGAACCGCCACGTCGTGCCGACCGAGGTGGCGGCGATCATCGGCGCGACCCGCGAGGCGGAGCGGGCGACCCGGCGCGCGCAGGTGAAGAGCTTCGTCGTCTCCGGCGATCACGCGCCGCGGCGCGCGCGCTTCGCCAGCGATCCGGGGATCGCCGCGATGGGGCTCGCGCTCGCGGCGCGCGAGTCGGGCAACGAGGTCCGCCCCGGCATCGGCACGCCGAAGTCGCTCGTCCAGCGCATGGCGGCTCGCTTCGGCCGCGACCCGCAGCACGTCGCGATCCTCACCGCGCTGTCGCGCGCCGTCGGGCTGTGGGACGCGTCGGCGCTCAGCTCGTCGGCGCCGCCCGGCTCGCTCGTCCTCACCGAGCTCGGCGCGATCCTCTTCCAGACGTGGCACCGCGGCGGCGCGTGGGACGAGGCGCGCGCCGAAGCCGAGGTGCTCCGGATCGCGCCCGACGCGCGCGACGCGAGCCCCATCACGGCGGTCCGCGGGATGGTCCTCGACGCGCTCCTCGATCTCGCCGACGGCGGCTGGGTCCCGTGGTCGTCGCTCAGCGGCTACTTGAAGAGCGACCACCGGGTCCCCGGGATCGCGCGGCTCCTCCGGCGATGGGCCGAGCGCGTCGGCGCGGACCCGGTCGAGCCGATGGAGGTCGCGCGCCGGATCGTCCACGACAGCCTGCACGCGCTCGGCGTGGTCGATCTCGGCGACGAGGAGTCGCTCGACGACGGCAGCGGCTCCGGCAGCACGCTCACCCTCCGCCTCACGGCGCGCGGCCGCGCGCTCCTCGCCGATCGCCCGCTCTCCGGCGACCCCTCCCCGTCCAAGTTCCTCGACACCCACATCCTCCGGGTCGGCGTGTCGGCGCGCGTCTCGGCCATCCTCGCCGTGGCGCCGTTCGTCGAGGTCGAGCGCGCCTTCGAGACGTTGGACCTGATGGTCGCGCCGCAGACCCTCGCGCGCGCCCTGTCCGCCGGCTTCGACGCCGAGTCGCTCCGCCAGCGGATCGAGAGCCTCGCGCCGCTGCCCGAGTCGCTGTCGCGCACGCTCGCCCAGGCGAGCATCGTCCTCGGCCGCACGACGTACACGCCCGCCACCGGCTTCCTGTGGGTCGAAGACGCGAACCTCCGCGAGCTGCTCCGCACGCGCCGCGCCACCGCGGATCTGTTCGCCGACCCCTCGCCGCCCGCCGGCCTGATCGTGCAGGCCGGCGTCGACCTCGACAAGCTCGCGCGGCGATGCCGGACCGTGGGGATCGAGATTGTCATCGAGGGGAGCGTGGTCCGGGTGCGGTCGATCCCGCCGAGCCGCGCCACGCCGGCGCGCGGGACGCGGTCGTAGCGATCACGGGGTCGACGCCGCGGCGCGGGGCGGCGCGAACCGCGCGACGCGGGGCGGCGGGGGCGGCGGCGACGGGGCGGGGTGCGGCGCGGGGTCTCGCCGCGCCGCGCTACGGGACGGTGACGCGGGCGCGCGTCGCGCGCGGGAACGGCGACGAGGTCCGCGCGAACGGCGCGGGCGCGCCGATTGCTCTTCGGACGAACCATGGTCGACTCGCTCCGATCGCCACGCGCGCGCGCCGCCGCCGCGTCGGCGGCCGCCTTCCTCGCCTGTACGCTGGTCGCGCCGCGGTCCGCGCGCGCCGACTCGCTCCGCCGATTCACGGAGGCGCACGAGCCGCGCGGCTCGCGCTCCTCGACGGCGAGCCGCTCGCCGGAGTCGTCGAGCGGCTCGCACCACCACGGCCACGGCGACGCGGTGCTCCTGGCGGAGGCGATCCGCGTCGTGGCCGACGGCGTCTATGCGCTCGGCGAGGTGGCCGTCGACGCGACGCGCGACGATCCGCCGAGCGAGCCGAGCGAGGCGCCGCGCACGTTCCCCGCCGCGGTCATCTACGGCGACGGCGGCGAGGGGGCGTACGTGCAGCCGTGGCGGATCGACCTCGAGGAGAACGCGGTGCACGACGGCGGCGCGGCGCGGCGCGGCGAGGTCACGCTCGGCGGCTTCCTCGGGACGAACGAGCAGGTGTACGCGCACGACCTGGCGCTCCGCGGCTGGCTCGGCCTCTTCGTCGCGCAAGGATCGTGGGAGCGTTTTTACGAGCCGCGCCCGTCGCTCGACACGCTCGACATGTTCCGCGTGCACCTCGGCCCCAATATCCTCGGCTCGAAGGCGAAGTCGATCGAGCTCTACACGCTCCTCGGCGCGTCGGCGCTCCACGGCTCGGACGGCGCGGTGCTCCCGGCGTTCGACATGGCGCTCGAAGCGCGCGCGTACCCGCTGCGCCCGTTCGCGTTCTTCGCGTCGACCACGCTCAGCGTCTTCGGCGAGGGCCCGCCGCTCCTCGACGCGCGCCTCGAAGGGGGCGTGTCGATCGGCCGGGTCGACGTCCGCGGCGGGCTGCGCGCGCTGAAGCAGGAGCCGGCGCAGAGCTTCTTCGGCCCGGTGGTCTCCGTCGCGCTCCGGATGTGAAGGCGCGACGGAGGCGCGGCCTCACATCGCGACGCGCGATCGGACCCACGCGTCGACGCTGCCGCGCGCCGACTCGGCGACCACCCGGCCGCCCTGGAGGAAGACCTCGGGGGGGAGCGGCCGGCCGTTGTACTGGCTCGCCATCGTGAAGCCGTAGGCGCCCGCGTCGAGGATCGCCACCTTGCCGTGCGCGGGGAGGACGTGCTCTCCGAAATCGTCGGAGCTCTCGCACACGGGCCCGACGACGCGGAACGCGAGGTCGTCCTCGCGCGGCGCGGCGAGCGGGACGATCCGGTGCTTCGCCTGGTAGAGCGCCGGGCGGATCAGGTCGTTCATCCCGGCGTCGATCATCGCCCAGCGCCGCCCCCCCGCCGCCTTCGTCTGGAGGATCGACGCGACGACGACGCCGTGCGCGCCGACCAGCGATCGCCCCGGCTCGACGTGGAGATCGAGGCGCGCGAGCCCCGCCGCCGCCTGCTCCCTCCGCGCCGCGCGGACGAAGTCGGCGGGGCGCACCGGGCAGCCGTCTCCGTAGTCGATGCCGAAGCCGCCGCCGCTGTCGACGAACTCGAGCTTCGCGCCCGCGGCGAGGAGGTCGCGCGCGAGCGCGAAGAGCGTGCGCGACGCCTCGACGTACGGCTCGAGCGACGTGAACTGCGAGCCGACGTGCGTCGCGAGGCCGACCAGGTCGACGCCCTCGAGCGCGCGCGCCTCGGCCGCCAGCGCCGTCACCTCGTCGCGCGGGACGCCGAACTTCGCCTCGTCGTGCCCCGTCGCGATGTGCGCGTGCGTCCCGAGGGCAGCCTTGTCGACGCCCGGGTTCACGCGGATCGAGACGCGCGCCCGGCGCCCCACCTCGCGCGCCCGCGCGGCGACGCGGCGGAGCTCCTCGGCGCTCTCGAGCTGCACGGCGGCGATGCCGCGCGGGCCGCAGGTGAGCGCGCGATCGATCTCGTCGTCGCGCTTCGCCACGCCGCTGTACAGGATCCGCGCCGGGGCGACGCCGCACGCGAGCGCCACCTCGAGCTCGCCCACGCTGACCACGTCCGCGCCGCACCCCGCGGCGGCGAGCGCGCGCACGATCGGCCCGGCGGTGTTCGCCTTCACCGCGTACGCGACGAGGTGGGGCGCGCCGTCGAACGCCGCGTCGAGCTCGCGCGCCCCGCGCACCATGCCGTCGACGTCGTAGACGTACGCGGGGGTCGCCACGCGAGCAAAATCGAGATCGAGGAGCGCCGCGCCGCCCAGCGTGAGCCGGCCCGCGTCGTCCCGCGTGGCGATGTCGTGAGCCATGGCGCGCAGCCTAACCGCGAAGCGAGCGCGCCGGCACCGTCGGCGTCCAGCCCCGCGAAAAGGGCATATGCCGGGTCAATCGTCTTCGTCGAGCGGCGCGGCGTAGAGGCCGCGCTTCTTGAGGAGGCTCCTCAGGTGGTGCCGGGTCAGGTGCGCCTCGCGAGAGGCGCGCGACAGGTTGCCGGCGCAGCGGCGCATGAGCGCCGCCAGGTAGGCCGACTCGAAGCGCTCGATCGCGCTGTCCTTGGCCGCGGGGAACGTGCCGGACACGTCCAGGACGCTCCGCTCCTCCGGCGTCCCGCGGAACCCGCCCCCCTCGCCCGCGACGTCCGAGCGCCGGATGATCCCGTCGCGCGAGAGCGCGCCCGCGCGAAAGAGGACGTTCCGGAGCTCGCGCACGTTCCCCGGCCAGGGCTGCGCCGCGAGGTGGGCCGCCGCGTCCGCGTCGATCATGATCGACGTCGAGACCTCCGACAGGAGCTTCTGCGCGAGGAGCGGCAGGTCGTCGGTCCGGTCGCGCAGGGGCGGGACGTGCACACGCACCTGGGCGAGCCGATAGTAGAGATCCTCGCGGAAGCGGCCGGCGTCGATCTCGTTGCGGAGGTCGCGGTGCGTCGCCGTGAGGAGGCGCACGTCGATCTTGATGGGGGCGCTGCCGCCCACGCGCGTCACCTCGCGCCGCTCGAGCACGCGGAGGAACTTCCCCTGGAGGGCCGCGGGGAGCTCGCCCACCTCGTCGAGGAAGACGGTGCCCGTGTCCGCCGCCTCGAAGTATCCGATGCGCCGCTCGGTGGCGCCGGTGAACGCGCCGCGCTCGTGGCCGAAGAGGAGCGACTCGGCGAGCGCCTCGGGGAGCGACGTCGCGTCGATGACGACGAACGGGTTGGCCGCGCGCGGCGAGGCGGCGTGCAGGGCGCGCGCGACCTCCTCTTTGCCGGTCCCCGTCTCCCCTTGTACGAGCACGCTCAGCTCCTTCGGGGCGATCCGCTCGAGCGTCGCGAAGAGCTCTCGCATCACCACGGACGCGCCGACGAGCTCGCCGAACGACGTGCGCGCGCTGACCTTGGCCGGCGCCGCCTCGGCGTCACGATCCAGGCGGAGCGTCGCGTCGCCGACGCGGATCTCGCCGCCGACGGCGAGCTCGATCTCCGTGACGCGGTGCGCGCCGAGCCAGGTGCCGTTCGTGCTGCCGGCGTCGCGGACGTAGACCCCGCTCACGCTCCTCTGGAGCTCGACGTGCACGCCGCTCACGCGCGGATCGGGGATCACGAGATCGTTCGTCGGGTGCCGCCCGATCGTCGCGGACACGCCGGTCATCGCGAACGCGCGCCCCACGCCGGCCCCGGAGACGACCGTGATGCGCGGCACCGGGACCGAGCTTCGCGCCGAGGACGCGGGGTTCGCCTCGGTGTCGATGCCCCTGACGTTTCCACTCATCGTGACCGGAGCTTAGGTGATTTCGCCTCGTCGATCGCGCGCGTCGCGACGGCGATCGAGCAGGTCAGCCCGCGGCCCCGTCCCGCTCGTCGGCGCAGCGGCGCCGGACGCGCGAGCCGGAGCGCGGCAGATAACTGCCGTGACCACCGGCCGTCACGAGCACTTCCTCGGAGAAGCGACGGCGATTCGAGCGCGGCGTCGACGTAAAGGTAGAGAGCGCCGCCGTTCCCGCGAAGGCCCTCCTGGAGCGCGTAAACGCATAAAAGAAAATTCCACCATTCATACGATCCATTGGACATCGTCACGCGGAGACGCGGCGATGATGCCCGCCTACCGGCGGGCGGGTGGTTCACGGCATCTCCATCGGGGTGGCGCGTCTTTTTCCTGGCCTCGCGACTAGCCAGGGTCGCGCGCGGACGCGGGCCGGCGTTTCGCGTGAGGCCGGCCGCTCTCGGACGATCTGCTTCCATTTCAGCTCGATCGCATCGGCGCGGTGGGTGGACGCCGGCGTGAACAGCTAGCGCGGTCACGGAAATGACCGGGGCGCGCGAAGACCCCTCGAAAACGCTGGCACTTCGGGTGCAGTACGGGGAAGCGGAGGTCGCACCCATGCGCGCAGTCAATTATCGTCCGTATACGATCCTCATCACGTCTGCCTGCGTGTCGATTTGGGCGGGGTGCTCCGGCGAAAACAAAGAAGAGGCGCACTGGAATTGCTACTCGACCCAGGTGCCGATGGGGACGACCGTGGAGTGCGTCAGATCGACGACGAGCGCGATCACCTACGACGGGACGAGCACGGACAACGGCAGCACGGGCACGAGTGACGGAACGGGGACGACCGGGGGCACGGGCTCCGGAACGAGCGACGGAACGGCCAGCGGCACTGGGACAACTGGCGGCACGGGCTCCGGCACGAGCGACGGAACGGGCTCCGGCACGACCGGCGGCACCACCGGCGGCAGCGGCGGGACCACCGGCGGCGGGACCGCGGGTGGCACTACCGGCGGGACCACGGGTGGCACCACCGGCGGGACCGCGGGCGGCGGGACCAGCGACGGCTCGGGCGGGACCACCACGGGCGGCACCACCGGCGGCAGCGGCGGCTCGACCGGCGGCAGCGGCGGGACCACCAGCGGCAGCGGCGGGACGACGGGCGGTACGACCAGCGGCGGCGGGACGAGCGACGGCACGAGCGGCGGCACCGGCTCGGGGGGCACGTCGGGCGGCGCCGAGAGCGGGCCCTTCAACTGCCCGCCGGAGAGCAACTCGCCGCACTGCCCGCCGCGATCGTCGTTCCCGGGGAAGGGCGAAGGGAGCGATCACGCGAATTCGGGCGGCGCGACGGGGAGCTCGAGCGGCGGCGGGACGTCGGACGGCACATCGCCGCCGGAGTGCCCGTACGCGCCCGATCTCACGTATTGCGGATCCGGCGGATCGAGCAGCGGCAGCGCCGGCGCGCCGGGCAGCGACACCGGGACCGACTGCGCCAAGAAGCACTGCGGCGGCCCGAGCGGCAGCGGGTCCGGCGGGTCGACGAGCGGCAGCGGCGGCGACACCTCCGGCACGGGCGGCACGTCGGGCAGCGGCGGCACGAGCGACGGCAGCGGCGGCACGACGGGCGGCACCGGCGGTACCAGCGGCGGCGGCACGACGGGCGGCACCGGCGGCACGACGGGCGGC
>Ga0207710_10001489_pt1 | contig 11576 bp, 15 predicted proteins | sample KBSS24metaG_FD_184400 | JGI IMG/M metagenome (GOLD analysis project Ga0207710, IMG submission 184400) | Switchgrass rhizosphere microbial communities from Kellogg Biological Station, Michigan, USA - KBS S2-4 metaG (SPAdes) (version 2) | ecosystem: Host-associated > Plants > Roots > Rhizosphere...
CGCCGTTCCGGTCCACGCCGTCCACGTGCCGATCGCACGCGCCTGCGCGGCGCCCGAGAAGTGCGAGTTGATCATCGCCAGGGAGCTGGGCACCAGAAACGCCGCGCCGACACCCTGCAGGCAGCGGGCGCCGACCAGCATCCAGCCGGTGGGCGCCAACGCGCACAGCAGGGAGGACACGGCGAAGACGACGATGCCCATCCGCAGCACCGACAGCCGGCCGAACTGATCGGAAATCGCGCCTGCGACAAGAATCAGCGCGCCGAGCGTGAGCAGGTACCCGTCGACGATCCACTGCTGCAGGGCAAGGCCGCCGCCGAATTCCCGGCCGATCGCGGGCAGCGCCAGGTTGACCACCGACCCGTCGAGAAACGCTACGAACGAGGCCAACACCGCGACCGTGATCAGCGGCCGGTCGGTGTCGGTCTCAGTGGGCATCGGGTTGAGCCACGCCTCCGTGTTCCTCCGCGGTCTTCCCGGTCTGCTCGGCATCGTGCGCGTGCAGCGCGCGCTGGGCGGAGCGAATGGCCAGATACGTCACGAGCGCAGCCACCGCGGTGAGCGGCCAGCCCATCGCAATGCGGGCCACACCCAGCCAGCCCGTCTGGTCGGCGTCGTACAGGTGTTGCTGCACAACGAAGCGCGAGGTGAACACCAGCACCCACACGAACGTCGCAAGGTCGAACGCCAGCACCGCCCTGCGCTGCCCGCGCCAGTCACGGTCGTGGGAGTTGACCCAGCCCCAGATGTAGCCGGCAGCGGGGCGGCGAATAAGGATCGACAGCGCGAAAACGACCGCCCAGAACAATGACGACCAGATGCCGAGCAGGAAGTAGCCCTTCGACTCGCCGACTATGTAGGCGATCAGTGCGCTGATCCCCACGCCGATGAAACCGGAGATCGCCGGCTGGGTGGACTCGCGGCGGATCAGCCGCCAAGCGAGGATCAGCGCGGCCACGCCCAGCGCCGCGCCGATGGCAGGCATCAGCCCGAAGATGGTGGATATCGGGGCGAACACCAGGACGGGCAGGGAGGAGTAGATCAGGCCGCTGACGCCGCCCATGTAGTCGAGGACGGCGTTTGCCTTGCTGTTCTTCCCCGGTTCAGGTCCGGGGTCGGTCACTTTTGAATCTCGTAGTGCGGGTTGTATATCGCCTTGGTGCCGTTGTCGAGCTTGCCGATGCGGCCGTGGACCCGAAGCGTGCGGCCGGACTCGATGCCGGGAATGCGGCGCTGGCCGAGCCAGACGAGCATCACCGAGTCGGTGCCATCGAACAGTTCGGCCTTGACGCCACCCGAGCAACCCTTGCCGTTGCACTCAACGCTGCGCAGGGTGCCGACCATCGTCACTTCCTGTCCGCGTTGACAGTCGATCGCCTTCTGGGCGCCGGTGTTGACGGCTTCGTCGCTGAGCTCTTCTACGTCGAGTTGCTCCGGGTCTTCCGTCAACCGGCGGGTGAGCCGACGCAGATACCCTTCGGCCGTAGCCATGGCCTCTCCTGACTTTTGCAGATCCACCATGGATCTACCCAATCCAACGCCACGGTAGACCTCTTGGTTCCGATATGCCACGCGGGGCCGGGTTGCCACGCCGACGAGTCGGTTAACAAGGGACGATCTGTTGATGGCGGTCAATCTGCGCGGTGTCACCACGGTTCTGCTGCCCGGCACGGGATCCGACGACGACTACGTCTACCGGGCGTTTTCCGATGCTCTGCACGATGTCGGTGCGGTCGTCGTGACGCCGCCCCCGCAGCCGGACCGGCTCATCGAGGGCTACCTCGATGCGTTCGACAACGCCTCACGGGCCGCCCCGATCGCCGTCGGCGGGGTCTCGATCGGCGCTGCGGTCGCCGCCGCGTGGGCGCTGGCCCATCCCGGGCACGTCGTCGCCGTGCTGGCCGCCCTTCCGGCCTGGACGGGCGACCCTGACGCCGCGCCCGCGGCCCTGGCTGCGAGGCACTCCGCGGAGACGCTGCGCCGCGACGGCCTGGCCTCAGCCACCACGCAGATGCGGGCCTCCAGCCCGGCGTGGCTTGCCGATGAGCTGACCCGTTCCTGGGTCGGGCAATGGCCCGCGCTGCCCGACGCGATGGACGAGGCCGCCTGCTACGTCGCACCGACGTGCGGACAGCTGGAGGGTCTGGCCGTCCCGATGGGGGTGGCCTCAGCCACCGACGATCCGGTGCACCCGGTCGAGGTCGGCTTCGAATGGGTGGCGGCCGCACCACGAGCGGCACTGCGCACGGTCACGCTCGAAGAGATGGGCGCGAACCCGGGGGTGTTGGGTGCAGCGTGCGTGGCCGCGTTGTTCGAGGCGTCCTAATCGCGATTTCGGCGCGCGTACGGACGCTCAGCGTCCGTTACCGCGCCGAAATCGCTAGCCGCCCGTGATGGTCCGCAGCTGCTGCATGGCGGACCCAAGCTCGCTGCGGCGTGCGACAGGCTGGGGCGGCTGCGGCTGTTGCTGAGCCTGCAACGCCTGCTGCGCCTGCTGCTGAGCGGCCTGTTCCGCGGCCGCGCGCAGTTGCGCGGCCATCGGCTCGGGCAGCTGCACCTGTAGCGGGGTGCGGACCGGCAGTGGCGTCTCGCCGCGCCGAACGACGGTGTCCGCCAACGCATCCCGTGCCTCGGCGGCCAACGCCACGACCTTGTCCTGGGGGCCGTTGATCACGCATCGGATCATCCAGCGATAGCCGTCGATACCGATGAACCGGACCACGCCTGCCAGCTGGTCCTGCTCTGCCTTCGAGACGCCGACCACCTCGCGCCCCCACGGGCCGTCCTCGATGCTGACCTTCGGCACGTCCTTGCGCAACGAGTCGGCCAGTTCCGTTGCCACTTCGCGCCACAGCCCCGAGGTCTTCGGCGCGGCGTAGGCGGCGATCGTGAAGCGGCCGTTGGGTGTCACCACCCACACGGCGCTCGGTATACCCATCTCGCTGAGCTCGACCTGCACCTGCCCGGCCTCGGGCATCGGAATCAGGACCGAGCCGAGGTCGAGCCGGCCCAGCGTCGCGGTGGACGGATCGTCGAAGTCGTCGATGTCGAAGGGACCGTCGAGCTCGTCGACATCATCCACATCGTTGCCGGCCGTCACGTCGTCGGCAGGCTCGTGCACGTCGCCGGTGTCTCTGTGTTTTCCGAATGCCATCTCACAAACTCGCATGTCCGCCGGAGGAACCGTGGCCACCGTCGCCACGGGTTGTGTCGGCCAAGCCGGCCTCGTCGAACGACGTCACCTCGACCAGCTCGGGCAGCTCGACCCGCTGCACGAGCAGCTGGGCGATCCGGTCACCCCGATGCACGACGATCGGCGTCCCGGGGTCGAGGTTGATCAAGGCAACCTTGATCTCGCCGCGATAGCCGGCGTCGATCGTGCCCGGGCTGTTGACGATCGAAAGTCCCACGCGCGCAGCCAAACCCGAGCGCGGATGCACCAGCCCGACCATGCCGTAGGGGATGGCGACCGCGATGCCGGTCGGCACCAGCGCCCGCTGACCGGGCGCCAGCTCGACGTCGACCGCGCTGTAAAGGTCAATGCCCGCATCGCCATCATGGGCACGGTTGGGCATCGGCAGATCGCCATCCAGGCGCACGACCGCCAGAGAGGTGGACACGACGTCACAGATTACTCTTGGCCGCGTGTCCGACACGCGCGCCACGTCGCAATCCGTGCGCTACCGCGAACGGTTGCGGGTGCCCTGGTGGTGGTGGCCGCCCGGTCTCGGGCTGGCCGGGCTGATCGCACTCGAGGTGAATCAAGGGGTGCCTGCCCTGCCGACGTGGGTGCCGTATGCCGTGCTGCTCCCGGTCGCCGCCATCGTCCTGCTGTGGTTCGGCAAGACCGAGGTGAGCGTGGTCGGCGGGACGGGCGACACCGAGCTGTGGGCAGGAGCGGCCCACTTGCCGGTCAGCGTGATCTCGCGGTCGGCCGAAGTGCCCAAATCGGCCAAATCGGCCGCGCTTGGCCGCCAGCTCGATCCGGCCGCCTACGTCGTGCACCGGGCATGGGTCGGCCCGATGGTTCTTCTGGTTCTCGACGATCCCGACGATCCGACGCCGTACTGGCTGGTGAGCTGCCGTCATCCCGATCGGGTGCTGTCGGCACTGCGCGGCTGAGCCGCGAAATCAAACGCTGCGCTTGAGCCGCCAAATCTGCCGCGTCTACGCCGCGCAGTCGGTGCAGATCATCACGCCGTTCTTCTCGCTGGCCAGTCGGCTGCGGTGATGCACGAGGAAGCAGCTCGAGCAGGTGAACTCGTCAGCCTGCTTCGGGATGACCCGTACAGACAGCTCCTCGCCGGATAGATCGGCGCCGGGCAGTTCGAAGGATTCGGCGGACTCGGACTCGTCGACATCTACGACCGCAGACTGGGCCTCGTTACGCCGCGCCTTCAGTTCCTCGAGCGAATCCTCGGAAACGTCGTCGGTCTCAGTGCGCCGTGGGGCGTCGTAATCGGTTGCCATCCTCATGTCCCCTCCGTCAAATCCTTGCAGCAGAGCTTTGTACCAGCGTCGAACGCATTCCCCAAATGATTCGTGCCCGTTCTGACACGCGTTCCAGTGTGATTTACATCACACTGTGGATCCCACCGCCGGAAGGACCCCGCCTCGCTGGCCTTAGAGTGCAGTCGTGGTCGCGCAAATCACAGAGGGTACCGCGTTCGACAAGCGGGGTCGGCCGTTCCGTCGGCGTAATTACCTGCCGGGAATTCTGCTGTTCGTCGCCCTCGCTGTGGTGACGTTGATGGTCTGGGTGATGGCGTTGAGCCGGCCGCCGGACGTCCACGAGGCCACGGTGTGCAACCCACCGCCGCCCGCCGCCGATCCGTCCGTCCCGGCACCGCAGCTCGGCGAGCAGGTGAGCCGTGCCGATATGACCGACGTCACCCCGGCCAAGCTCGCCGACGCCAGGATCCGGGTGCTCAACGCCAGCGGCCAGGGCGGCCAAGCCGCCGAGGTGGCCGGCGAACTGCGCGATCTTGGGTTCGCCGAGCCGGCCGCGGCCAACGACACGGTGTACGTGACCGCGCGACTGCAGTGCCAGGGCCAGATCCGCTTCGGTCCGTCCGGCCGCGCCGCTGCCGCAGCGGTCTGGCTGGTCGCGCCGTGCACCGAGCTGTTCCAGGACCAGCGCAGCGACGACACCGTCGACCTGGCCATCGGCACGGAGTTCAACGAGTTGACCCACAGCGACGACATCGATGCGGTGCTGGCCAGCCTGCGCCCCGATGCCACCCAGGCCGCCGATCCGACGCTGTTGCAGAAGATCCACACCGCCGCCTGCTGATCCCGTATTTCATTGGGGCGGAACGCTATTCGAGACTAGAGCGCGCCAGAGCTGCGCAACGCGTCGACTAGCGCTTCTGCGATGCCCGGCGCGGCCGCCACGATCTGCCCGGCTTGCGCGTCGGCAGGCGGCAGGCGCAGGCTCGCGCCCGCCTCCGTTGCGATCAACGCGCCGGCCGCCCAATCCCATAGGTGAACGCCGTCCTCGTAGTAAGCGTCGAGCTGTCCGGCGGCCACCATGCACAGATCGAGCGCGCACGAGCCCATCCGCCGCACGTCGCGCACAACCGGAAGGATCCTGGAGAGCACCTCGCCCTGCCGGGCGCGTTGGTCGGGCGCGTAGGAGAACCCGGTGCCCACCAACGACATCGACAGTTCGACGGCCGCACTGCACCTCAGCGGTGTCGTGACGCCATCCCGCTGCACGCGTGCGCCGTGCCCCAGCGCCGCGGAGTACAGCGCTCCCGCGGGCACGTTCGCCACGGCTCCGGCCAATGACACTCCGTCATGCTGGACGCCCACCGACACCGCGTAGGTCTCGAGCCCGTAGACGAAGTTGACCGTGCCGTCGATCGGATCGAGCACCCACGTCAGGCCGTCGCGACCGCCGGTCGGACCGCCTTCCTCCTCGCCGAGGATGTGGTCCCCCGGCCGCAGTTCGGCCAGCCGGTCGCGCAGCAGTCGCTCGGTTTCGGTGTCGACGACGGTCACCGGGTCGGTGGGCGTGCTCTTCGACCGCACCGCAGCCCCCGGGCCGGGGAGCGGGTCGCCGAAAACCTCGACGCGGCGCCGGCGGACGAATTCGGCCGCCTCCGTCGCCAGCCGCTCTGCGACCGAGCGCAACAGGACGGGATCGGTGTCGTTGTCCGTCACGGTTACATCGCAGCACAGTCCCGTTGCGCGACAGCCACGCATGAGATTTCCCGAGCTACTAATGTGTGGAGCGCGTCGCACCTGCCCGCCTCTGTGAGGAGTGCCTATGACCGCCACCGATTCAGCCGCCGCCGACCCCAGCACACAGGGCTCACAGCGCCGTGGATTCGGCATCGATGTCGGCGGCAGCGGCGTCAAGGGCGCCATCGTCGACCTGGACACCGGGCAGTTGATCGGCGAGCGCTTCAAACTCGAAACGCCACAACCGGCCACTCCAGACGCCGTCGCCAAGACCGTCGCCGCCGTCGCCAAGGAATTCGGGTGGACCGAGAAACTCGGCGTCACCTACCCCGGCGTCGTAACCGACGGGATCGTTCGCACCGCGGCCAACGTCGACAAGCGCTGGCTCGGCGTCAATGTCCGCGATGCGTTCAGCTCGGCGCTCGGGGGCCAGACGGTGACCGTGCTCAACGACGCCGACGCCGCCGGGCTGGCCGAGGAGAAGTTCGGCGCCGGTCGGGACAACTCCGGTGTGATCGTGCTGCTGACGTTCGGCACCGGCATCGGCTCGGCGGTGATCCACAACGGGGTGCTGCTGCCGAACACCGAGTTCGGCCACCTGGAGGTCGGCGGTAAAGAGGCCGAACACCGTGCCGCCTCGTCCATCAAGGAGAAAAAAGACTGGAGCTACGAGCGCTGGACGGAAGAGGTGACCAGGGTTCTCGTGGCGATCGAGAACGCGATCTGGCCCGATCTGTTCATCGCGGGGGGCGGAATCAGCCGCAAGGCCGACAAGTGGATCCCGCTGCTGAAGAACCGCACGCCGGTGGTCGCTGCCGCGCTGCAGAACACGGCTGGCATCGTCGGCGCGGCGATGGCCGCCGAGGTGGATGTCACCGCTACTGCCAAGTAGCCAGCCGAACCGCGCGTCAAATTTGCCGCTGAAGACGGCGGTACCTCACACTGTCGTTACAATGGTCGACGGCGGCCGCATCCCGGATAGCGGCGAGATCAACCGCCAATATTCGACAGAGCCGACGCTTTTCGATGGTGCACGACCGTGCCCATCGGAATTTGCAAGATCGAAAGGGTGTACGTGGCAGCGACAAAGGCACGCCCGGCAACCGATGAGCCGGTGAAGCGCACCGCTACCAAGACCCCCGCCAAGAAGGCCTCGGCGGCAAAGTCTGCCAATGGATCGGCGCCGGCGAAGCGTGCCGCCAAAAGCACCGCGGCGAGCCGCGAATCCAGCACGGCGACCAAGCCCGCGAAGGCCACCGCCGCCAAGGCTGCGAAGGCGGCCACTGCTGCCAAGTCGCGCCCGTCATCGCGGGGCGCCACGGCCACCGACGACGCGTCGGCCACGCGTGGCCGCGCCAAGAAGGCCACCTCGCCCGAACCCGGCGTCGTTGACGAGGACCTCACCGACGAGATCGAGGGCGATGACGACCTCGAAGCCGAGCCCGGCGATGACCTCGAGGTAGAGGAGGCGGATCTCGAACTCGAAGACCTCGAAGTCGACGAGGAAGCGGGTGCAGAGGAAGCTGCCGACGGCGCGAGCTCGGACGACGACGACGCCGAACCCGCAGCCGAATCGGGCGAGGAAGCGGCGGCGGCGACGGCCGAGGATGACGAGATCGCCGAACCGACCGAGAAGGACAAAGCCTCCGGCGACTTCGTCTGGGACGAAGAGGAATCCGAGGCGCTGCGGCAGGCCCGCAAGGACGCCGAACTCACCGCTTCGGCCGATTCGGTGCGCGCCTACCTCAAGCAGATCGGCAAGGTCGCGCTGCTCAACGCCGAGGAAGAGGTCGAACTCGCCAAACGGATCGAGGCCGGTCTCTACGCCACGCAGCTGATGGCTGAGAAGGCCGATCGCGGCGAGAAGTACTCGCCTAAGGATCGCCGCGACATGGCGTGGATCTGCCGTGACGGTGACCGCGCGAAGAACCATCTACTGGAGGCGAATCTACGTCTGGTGGTGTCGCTGGCCAAGCGTTATACGGGCCGCGGTATGGCCTTCTTGGACCTCATCCAGGAAGGCAACCTCGGCCTGATCCGTGCGGTCGAAAAGTTCGACTACACAAAGGGTTACAAGTTCTCCACCTATGCCACGTGGTGGATCCGGCAGGCGATCACCCGCGCGATGGCCGACCAGGCCCGCACCATACGTATCCCGGTGCACATGGTCGAGGTGATCAACAAGCTCGGCCGCATCCAGCGTGAGCTGCTGCAGGACCTGGGCCGCGAGCCCACGCCCGAAGAGCTAGCCAAGGAAATGGACATCACGCCGGAGAAGGTGCTGGAGATCCAGCAGTACGCGCGTGAGCCGATCTCGCTCGACCAGACCATCGGCGACGAGGGCGATTCGCAGTTGGGCGATTTCATCGAGGACTCCGAGGCCGTGGTCGCGGTCGACGCGGTGAGCTTCACCCTGCTGCAGGATCAGCTGCAGTCGGTGCTGGAGACGCTGTCCGAGCGCGAGGCCGGCGTGGTGCGACTGCGGTTCGGCCTCACCGACGGCCAGCCCCGCACTCTCGACGAGATCGGCCAGGTGTACGGCGTCACCCGCGAGCGCATCCGGCAGATCGAGTCCAAGACGATGTCAAAGCTGCGCCATCCGAGCCGTTCTCAGGTGCTGCGCGACTACCTGGACTGAGCCATTCGCGTTTCACCGCCCAGCGGCATCAGAGTCATGGTGGCCGCCAGTCTCCTGATCGTCGGGCTGAGTGGCTGCTCGTCGACGGAACGCACCGGGGTGACGCACGCCGACACGCTCAAGGCCTGGCGAGACGACGCTCAGCCGTCCATCGACAAGATGAACGACGCGATGGCGTGGTTCGAGGGCGCCGTGAGGACCTCCGATTACACCGGCGCTCTCGACGCATGCCGCTCATTCGCGGGCGGTGTGGACAGTTTGGAGCGACACCTACCGTCCCCGGACGACGGCGTGACTGCGGTACTCAAGGAAGCGGTGAGCCACTTTCGTGACTTCGACCGCGAGTGCCTGACGGTAAATGCCGCGATGACCCAAGACCAGGCCAACCTCGTGGTGTCTTACCGAGACAAGGGAATCGAGCGGATCAAGACGGCCGTCGGCATGATGGACCGCATTGAGCAACAGTGACCTAGCCGAGTCGTTCCAGCGCCGCACTCGGGTCGTAGTACAGCTCCTGTCGGGCGATCCGGCCGTCGCGATAGCGGTAGATCACCACGTACGTCGAGCGCAGGCGTTCGTCACCCGCGGTCCAGTCGAACTGCACCCGCACGAACGCCGCGTCCGCGCCGGGTGTGATGGCGTGTTCGACCGCCGCATAGCGGATGGCCTCGCAGGCACGGATGGTGAGCGCGATGAACTCGAGCGTGCCCTCGGCACCGTCGATCCGTTCCGGCCAATCGAACAGGCGCACCGTCGGACTCACATACACGACGTCTGGCTGATACAGGTCCCGTGCCACCGACGGATCGCCGGACTCGAAGGCCCGCGCGAAACACGCCTCCTGCGCGAGCAGCGCGTCCTCGGAGATGCCGCCCATGGTCATCGACGCTCCTCTCGGTAGACGGATTCCCCGGACTAGCGTAATCGGCAGTGCGAATCGGGCTTTGTCCCTAGCGTGCGGCTCATGCGTGTCCGAAAGCGCAGTGTGACAGTCGGCGCTCGAGTAGCGGTTTCGACACGAGAAGCTGGCCGCCTTTGGATCAGCGCTGCGAATCCCGCCACGCCAGAGCCGCTTTCAGCTCGGTGAGGTCGTATCCGCCCATGGGGGCGAACACCGATACTGTGAACATCGTTGCGCCTGCGTCGGCGAAACCGTCTGCGGCCTCGTCACTCACCCACGACACCGCGCGTTCGATCTCGCCGTCGTCGCGGCCGATGAGCTGAGTCTGCTCGACGAGGATGGCGTTCCTGCGGACGAACAGTTCCAGTTCACCACCGGTGTGCCAGATGTCGGCGAAGCGGGCCACGACGGGGATCGTCTTCTTCTCCCCACCGCCGCCGATCAGTACCGGGATCTTTCTCAGCGGCGGCGGAACCAGCTTGGGCAACCTGTTCTGAATGCGCTCGAGCGCATCGACGAACACTTCATGCCGTGATGACACCGTGCCGTAGCGGTAGCCGTATTCGGTGTAGTCGGGTTCGTACCAACCCGCGCCGAGTCCGAGGATGAGGCGGCCGCCGCTGATGTGGTCGACGGTGCGCGCCATGTCCGCGAGCAGGTCGGGGTTGCGGAATCCCGCTCCTCCGACGAGAAGACCGAGCTCGGCCCGACTGGTGATCTCAGCCCACGAGGCCAATGCGGTCCAGCTTTCGAAGTTGGCCTGCACAGGCGGATTCGGGTCGGTTATGGGCCGCCCGTTCTCGTCGCGACCGGTGACCGCCGGGACCATGAAATGGTCGTAACCGAAGATGGCGTCGGCGCCAAGGTCTTCCGTGCGCAAGATCGTGTCGCGCCAGGCCGCGTAACTCGGCGTCGCGGCAGGGGGAATCTGCGCGACGATGCGGATCGGTCGTCTCATGGAACCTCCGTTCGGCGTCACAGACGTCCGACCGCGCTGCGCCGGAGAATATTCCGTCACTGGGTGTGTCTTCTCACGTGACGGCGTGTCTGTGAAGGGGCTGAACGGCGCATCGGCGAACCTGTTGCGCCGGTCGGGGTTTCGGCGTCCGCTGTGTGTCGCCTGAAAATCACCGCTGATCCGGACGCCGCTACCTAGTCTTGAGCCAATGTCACCCTAATGATGGGGGTTAGCTGATGGAGACCATTCGAATGCCAGGACGGCTGTCCTTTGCCCTTGTCGGGGGCGTGGTGATTGCGCTGGCGCCCGTCGGCGCTGTGCTGATCGCGCCGAGCATCGACCCCGCACAGGCGGTCGCCCAGGGGTGTTCGGACAGCGAAACGGAGGATAGCTACTCGATGCAGTGCGTTCCCAGCATGGTGCCCGACTTCAACGATCAGCTCACCGAAGCCGAGGTGGCGGAGCCCGGCTTCAACAGCCATCCCGCCGATGGTGGTTTCCACGGCGGCGGCGGCGGTGGCGGCGGTGGTGGCCACCACTGACCGATCGCAAATAGTTCGTCAGCGCTTTTTCTCGCGAACCTTGTAGGTCGAGGGCCACGACTCGCGGGTTTCGTCGCCCACCAGCGGAACACCCTTGCTGCCGATCCTGATGTCGTACGCCTCCTTGCCCGCGCCCACCTCGCGGTTGGCGTGTTCGGTGGCGAGATAGATCAGTTGATCGATCTCGGCTTCGGCGAACGCGACGAACGTCGTCTTGCGCACGATGTCCTCGGGAGGCGGAACCATCTTCTCCGGCAGGACCCGCGACGCGAGCGCCGCCAGGCCCAACAACGAGAACGGGATGACCCAGTAGCAGACGAACGACAGCGGCGTCTTGGTGTCGAGGATCGT
>Ga0207710_10001491_pt1 | contig 11575 bp, 10 predicted proteins | sample KBSS24metaG_FD_184400 | JGI IMG/M metagenome (GOLD analysis project Ga0207710, IMG submission 184400) | Switchgrass rhizosphere microbial communities from Kellogg Biological Station, Michigan, USA - KBS S2-4 metaG (SPAdes) (version 2) | ecosystem: Host-associated > Plants > Roots > Rhizosphere...
ATCACGAGGCTAACGGCCTGATCTTTGTATTCCTGGGTGAAATGTCGGCGTGTCGCCACTGTCGCCCTCCGCTGAGGATCAGTGACAGCTTACTACCGAGTGTCTACAACATCGGGAACGGTCCAGGCGAGGCTGTGCGCGGCGCGCAGGGTGTCGGGGTGGTCGTCGCCGAGGGCCTGCCGGTAGCGCTCGTGGGTACGGCGGCCGAGGTCGGCGGCGGCGCGGTAGTTGATGGTGTTGGCCAGGTAGCCGCGGGCGCGGTCAAGAAGCCGCCGGGTGTTGGGGTCGTCGGTGGCGCCGAGGAGGTGGGCGGTGTCGAGGTGGGGGATCAGCGCCCGCCAGGCGGGCCAGGTCGCCGGGTCGGCGGGGTCACCGGGGTCGGCCGCGGTGATCAGCCGGCTGGTGGCGGCCTGCTGCTGGGTGGCCTGCTCGACGGTGAGCCGGTCGAGCAGGACCGCGTGGACGAGCCGGTGTACCGAGACCGTGCCGCCGTTGTCGGGATCGAGGAGCCGGGCCAGGCCGGAGGCGAGCAGGGCGGCGATGGTGTCGGCAAAGGTGAGGTCGTCGCCGGCCGCCGTGGCGAGCGGCCCGGTCAGTGCGTCGGGGTGGCGGAACAGCGCGAGCGGGATGCGGTCGATCGCGAGGAACAGCGCGAGGTCGAGCAGGTCGGCGGCGGCCGAGTCGGTCGCGGCGAGCTGGCGGTGGGACAGCCGGATCGTGGCCGCGACGGAGGCCGGGTAGTCGGCCGGTGCGCCCAGGTCGAGCAGACGGGCTCGTTCGGCGCGCAGAAGCCGGAGGTAGTCGGCGCCGGTGACGGTGGGGTGGGTGTCGAGGTAGGCGGCGATCTGCCCGACAGCCAACGGCAGTCCGTCGATCTCGTCGGCCAGGACGGTGGCGCTCGCCGGGTCCAGACGGGGGGCGGCCCGGCGCAGGAAGCTGACGGTCTCGTTCGGGGTGAACACGTCGAGGTCGACCGCGGTGCCGAGTTGGCCCCAGGCGCCCGAGCGGGAGGTGATCAGAGTGTGGCCGCCGGCGGGGAGCAGCGGGCCGACGGTGTCGACCCGGTCGGCGTTGTCGACGATCAGCAGCCAGGGTCGGGGGCCCATGCGCCGGGGCAGTTCGGCGACGACCCGGCGGGCGGTCTCGCTGGCCGCGCCGTCCGCGTCGACGCCGAGCGCGCCGGCCAGCCCGACGAGGTCGGCGGCGGCGAGGTCGGGGCTGGCCGCGTTGACCCATCAGACCAGCTCGTAGTCCGGGCCGTAGCGGTGGGCGTACTCCAGCGCGACGCTGGTTTTGCCCAGGCCGGGCATCCCGTGCAGGACCCGCGTCCGGGCCTTGGGGCCACCGCCGGCCCGCAGCCCGTCAAACAGGCCGGTGAGCACGTCGTCCCGGCCGAAGAATCCGGGGTTTCGGGCCGGGATGCTGGTCATCGCGGGCAGCGCGGGGAAGCGGGCCTCCGCCCGCGTCCCGCTCCCGCTCCCGCTCCCGTTGGGTGTGGTCGGGACGCTCGGCCCGCGCCGGCCCGGGAAACCGATCTTGCCCCGGCGCGTCCGGGCCGGGGTGAACGCGGCCAGCAGCCTCTCCCGCGCCGCCCGGCGGCCCAGCCCCGCCAGATCCACCCGGATCAACGGCCCGTACAGCTCGGGAACCTCGCACGCCTCCACGACGACCGGCATCAGCCGGCGCCCGGCATCCTTGACCGTGGCCGCGAACCGCGCGTTCAGTTCCGCCATCGCGAACGGCCCGGCGAAATACGCCGGCGACCAGACCGCCAGCAGCACCGCCGCCGCCGTCAGCGCCTCCTGCATCCGCTGCACGAAGCTGTCACCCGCGACCCAGTCCCAGGCGTCCAGCTCGACCTGGTAGCCCGCGCCTTCCAGCACCGAGGCGATCCACTCCGCCCAGCGGACGTCCGCCGACGCATGCGACACGAACACCCGCCGGGCCGCCCCGGCCCCAGCCGTCCCCGCATCCCCCGTCGACATGCGCCACAGCGTGACAGATCACGCCACGCCGGTCAGCAGCGCCACAGCGCCGGCCCGAGTCCGACGCCCCCGGGGCCGTAAGGTGGCAATGATCGTTCGCGCCGACGGCCGTTGGAAGGTGAGGTTCGATGGCTCGTTGGTTTAATACCGCGGGACCGAACGTTCCCAGCAACCACTACATGGTCCCGGCGGCCCAGCGTCTGCCGGAGATTCCACGACTGGTAGCGCGCAAGGGCTACTTCGTCGTGCATGCGCCGCGCCAGACAGGAAAAACCACGACGCTGCAGGCGCTCGCGGACGAGCTGACCGCGACGGGCCGCTATGCGGCGCTGCTGTTCTCCTGCGGGACGGGACGTGCATGGGGGGACGACGTCGGCGCCGCGATCCGCGCGATCCTTGACCGCATCCGGACCGAGGCCGAAAGCACACTGCCCGCCGATCTCCGGCCACCACCCTGGTCTGAGGCGTCGGAGGGAACGCTCCTCGCTACGGGGCTCACCGGTTGGGCCCGGGCCTGTCCGCGTCCGCTGGTGCTGTTCTTCGACGAGATCGACGCGCTGCACGGGCAAACCCTGATCAGCGTTCTCAGCCAGCTGCGCGACGGCTACCGAGGCCGGCCCGTCAACTTTCCAGCCTCCATCGCGTTGTGTGGCCTCCGCGACGTTCGCGACTACAAAACGGCGCCAGGTGGAGACCCAACCCGTCTGGGCACGGCCAGCCCGTTCAACATCAAGGTCAGATCCCTGCGGCTGGGAAACTTCACCGCCGACGAGGTGCGTGGACTGTATGCCCAACACCGCTGACACCGGGCAGGAGTTCACACCCGATGCGATTTCACGGGCGTTCGAGCTGACCGCCGGGCAGCCGTGGCTCGTCAACGCGCTCGCGGCCGAGATCGTCGACGAGATGGCCGTCCCCGTGACGAGCCCGATCACGGTCGACCACCTGGAACAGGCGAAGGAACGGCTCATCCTCGCCCGCGCGACCCATCTCGACTCGCTCGTGGACAAGCTCAGGGAACCCCGCGTCCATCGGGTTGTGGAACCGCTACTCGCTGGGACAACTCTGCTGCTGGACCCCTATGACGACGATCTGAGCTACGCCCGGGATCTCGGCATCGTGGCGCCCGACCCGCCAGTCCGGATCGCGAACCCGATCTACCGGGAGATCATTCCCAGGGTCCTGGCCCCTGATGTAGCCGCCAACGTCACCGCCGAGCCACGGTCGTTCGTCCGCGGCGACGGACGGTTGGACTTTCCAAAACTGCTCGACGAGTTCGCCGCGTTCTGGCGGACGAACGGCGACATCCTCGTCTCCCGGCAGCTGTACCACGAGGCCGCGCCGCAACTCGTGATGATGGCGTTTCTTCAGCGACTCATCAACGGCGGCGGTTATGTCGAACGCGAGTACGGCGTCGGCCGGGGCCGCATCGACCTACTGATCCGCTGGCCGTACTCCGGATCGGACGGACGACGCGCCTGGCAGTGCGAGGGCCTTGAGCTCAAGGTCCGCGCCGAGGGCAGCGCCGACCTTGTGCCCGAGGCGCTGGGACAACTCGATGCCTACCTCGACCGTCTCGGCCTCGACACCGGCACCCTCGCCGTCTTCGACCGCCGCCCGGACGCCCCGGCCATCAGCGAGCGCACGGGTATTACCACAACCACCAGCCCCGCGGGCCGCATCATCACGCTTCTACGGGGCTGAGAGGCTATCGGGCATATGCCCCTACTTGACGAGGGCGTAGCCGAGGAGGCCCTCGACGGTCTGGCCCTCGCAGTCGCGCCGGGGCGAGTCGAAGTGCTCGCCGCCGATCTTGCAGCGCATGACCGGGACCGTCCTCGGGTTGCCCGGCGCCGAGTCGTACACCCAGCCGAGCTGGCCGATGACCTCCTGGCCCTCGCAGTTGGCGGACGTGGAGGTGAACTCGTCCGACCCGAGCCAGCAGGCGTAGAGCGGGTGGGTGCCGGGGACGTCGCCGGTCGCGTAGATCACGCCGATGTCGTTCTCGGCGTGATAGCTGGACGACGGCGGCCCACCGACCAGGCTCGCGTGGTCGGTGCCGTTGTAGTAGCGGTGCAGCGTGACGGTCGGCGGCGGGTCGGGGGTCGCGCTGGGTGACGGCGGCGCGCCGGCGTCCCCGGCGGGCGGGGTGGTCTGGGCCGCGGTCGGGGTGGGCGCGGCGGTGTGCTCCGTCATGGTCGTCTTCATGGTCGGTCGGGCCGGGGCCGGCGCCGGCGCCGGGACCTGCCCCGTCGGCCGGGCGATCGCCACGACCGTCGGGGCCAGCCGGGCGGTCGGCATCGTGTCCGGCAGGGCGAGGCCGCCACGGTCCTGGCCCTGCACGCGGCCGCCGGGCGCCACGCCGCCGCCGAACGGCGGAGCCGCCACCACCGCCATCGCCGACGACTCGGGCGGCGCGGGCGGCGACGCCGTCCGGTGCCCCGGCACCACGAGGGCGGCCAGCGCGACCGCCGACAACACGACCGTGAGCAGAGCGGCGGCGGACGCGATCACCAGCCCCCGGCGGCCGGCCCGGGCCGCCCGGCCACCCGACCCGCCCGCGGCGGCGGCGGCGCCCCCGCCTCCCGATCCGCCCGGGGGCGGCGCGTCACCCGGGCGCGGCGCCGGGATGGCCCGAGCCGCGCCCGGCACGTCGAGCTGGCCCGGGGCGAACGGCGGCTTCGACGCCCAGGCCGCACCGGACAGCGCGGTCGGATGCGAGGGGTGGGACGGGTCGGAGGCGTGCGACCCATCGGCGGCCAGGTACGAGCCCGTCACCTCGTCCGCCAGCGACGCGGACGACGCGGACGAGATGGACGGGCCGCCCTCGGCGCCATGCAGGCTGCCCGGCGCCGGCGCGGGCGACGGGTCCCAGCCGTCCTCGAGCAGCGCGCCCGCCGCCGCCTCGGCGTCGGCCAGGGTCGCCACCTCGTGCCCGGCCAGCGCGGATATGATCTTCAGTGGGTCGGGCCGGCGGGCCGGGTCCTTCTCCAGCGCGCGGGCCAGTAGCGGGACGAGGCGGTCCGGGACGTCGGTCAGGTCGGGCGGATCGGCCAGGACGCGCATCGCCGACGCCGCTCCGGACGACGCCGGGAAGGCGTGGCGGCCCCGGACGGCGAACACGACGCACATGGCCCAGGCGAAGACGTCGGCCTCGGGGCCGGCCCGGTCACCACGCAGCTGCTCGGGACTCATCCAGGCGACGGTGCCGAGCACCTCGCCGGTCGAGGTCTGCTGGGTCGCGTCCAGCGCCCGCGCGATACCGAAGTCGATGAGCTTCGGCCCGTCCGGCGCGAGCAGGACGTTCGACGGTTTGAGGTCGCGGTGGACAAGACCGGCCGCGTGCACCTCGGCCAGCGCGTCGGCCAGCCCGGCGGCCAGGCCGACGACCATCGGCGCCGACAGGCTGCCCCGGGTCCCCACCTCGCGGGCCAGGCTCACGCCCTCCACGTAGTCGGTGACCATCCAGGGAGCGCCGGCGGCGACGTCGGCGTCGCGCACCCGGGCCACGAACCGCCCGCGCACCCGCTCGGCCGCCGCCACCTCGCGGCGGAACCGCTCCCGGAACCGGCCGTCCTCGCTCAGGTCGGCCCGGACAACCTTGATCGCCACCAGGTCGCCGGCGGGGTGCCGGCCCAGGTAGACCGTGCCCATCCCGCCCGCCCCGAGGCGTCCGCGCAGCTCGTAGGGCCCGATGGTGCGTGGGTCGGCTTCGGCCAGCGGTACCAGCACCCGGGCCTCCTCGACGTCGACTCGACACCCCGACATTACCCCCGCCGTCGACAAACCGGATCATTCGGACCCCCAAGAGGGGGTACGTCAGCCGATCGGGGTCGGTTCGTCCTCGAGCCCGGAGCGGCCCGGCGCCGTCGCTCCCGCCGCTGAGCCAGGCGCCGCCGTTGTCCTGAGCGGACGCGGACAGGTGTGCCACGTGGCGTGTCGTTCGGCGAGTGTCCGCGCGGCCTACGGTCGTGATCAGGTACGCGCCGAAAGGGTCGAGGTTGAGCGTCTCACTGGCCGATGCCCGGCGGATCATCGCCGCGGGCGAGGTCCGGGCCCACGAGCTGGGCCAGCCGATGAACATCGCCGTCGTCGACCGGGAGGGGAGCCTGGTGTCGCACGTCCGGATGGACGGGGCCTGGAGCGGGAGCGTCGACGTCTCGATCACCAAGGCGGTCAACGTGGGGGCCGGGGCGCAGCAGGGACCGGTGATGGCCGTCGCGGGCGGGCTGCCGCTGCTGCGCGATGGCGATCTCGTCGGTGGGGTCGGCGTGAGCGGCGGCAGCGACGAGCTGGACCACGAGGTCGCGCTGGCCGCGGCCGCCGCGCTCTGACTCAGACCGGGCGGATGACCATCCACTGGTGGCCGTAGGCGTCCTCGACCCGGCCGGCCCGGCCGTAGGGATGGTCGGTGACCGGGAAGACGACGCGCCCGCCGCGCTCGGCCAGCGCGGCGGCGGCGTCCGAAACCGCCAGCCGGGGGTAGGTCCCGAGGACCGTTGCCGTAACAGGTGCCATGGCGGCATCCTCGCCCGGCCATGCAGAGCTGGGATTGGAAGAATCAGTCGTGCCGGACGTGGTTGCGCATCCGAGCCCGGGGCCGGTAGGTGCCCGGAGTGAGGCCGGACAGCGCCCGAAAGTCGTTGATCATATGTGTCTGGTCGTAGTAGCCGGTCTCGGCGGCGAGGCGCGCCCAGTCCGGCTCGGGGCGGGCGCCCGAGGCGGCGGCGTCCCCAGCGGCGGCATCCCCAGCGGCGGCGAGCAGGCGTTGGAAGCGCCGGACCCGGCCGAACCGCTTGGGCGAGAGCCCGACCTGGGCGGTAACGGTCCGGGCCAGTCGCCGCGGCGTCCAGCCGAGCGCCTCGGCGGCCGCCGCGACCGGCGTCCCGGCGTTGAGCGCGGCGACGGCCCGTCCGGTGGCCAGGTCGAGGACCGGCGGGTGCGCGGCCCGCTCCAGCAGGACGGTTTCGACGGCGCGCAGCATCGCCCATGGGTCGGCGGCGCTCGCGATCCGCTCCTGGGCGGAGCAGGCGGCGGCGCTCCCCCCACAGGTCGGCCAGGTCGACGAGACGGTTGCGCACGTCAGCCCCGTCGACCGGGAAGAACGGGTACGCGCCGCCCGGCCGGAAGGCGACCCAGACGATGCCGACCTGCTCGGACGGGTCGATCACGCTCGGCCGGTCGGCCGGGCCGACGAGAGCGGCGCCGCCCGCGGTCTGGATCAGCCGGGCGTCGACGCCGTCCACGCTGTACCTGGTGAGCCGGCCGCTCGGCACCCGGATCAGGAGCTGGGCGATCCCCGTCGGTAGCGAGAGCTCCCGGCCCGCCGGCGGAGCCTCGTCGCTGAAGCCAAGATGGGAGACGAGTCCCGCCAGCCGCGGGTCAGCCGCTCTGGTCCGGTACATCACGCAACCGCCGCCGCGCGGCCGACGTACTCGAAGACCGCGCCGTCGGGATGCCGGGCCACGAGGCGACGACCGTTCGGGATGGCGACCGGCGGCGTGACCAGCGGCGCGACCGGCGGCGCGACCAGCTCGGCGCCGAGCTCACGCAGGATCGTCACCTGGGCGTCCAGGTCGTCGACGCGGCGGCGGATCACAACGCTCCGGATCGCCATGACCGCATCGTCCCACGCTCGCGGGCGAGGACGGTGGCGCCGAGCGCCGGCCCCGTAGGCTGGCGGCTGATGGAACGCGGCCGGGTAGCGTGACGCCGGGGAGCGTCACATGAGATCGCTGCTGATCGACAACTTCGACTCGTACACCTACAACCTGTTCCAGCTGGTCGCGGCGGTGAACGGGGTCGAGCCGACGGTCGTCACCAACGACATTGACGCTGACGATCTGCGCCGGCTCGGGCCGTTCGACAACGTGGTCATCTCGCCGGGACCGGGGCGGCCGGGGCGGGCGCGGGACTTCGGGATCTCGGCGGCGGTGGTCGCCCGGGCGTCGGTCCCGGTGCTGGGGGTCTGCCTGGGGCACCAGGGCATCGCGGCCCACGAGGGCGCGGCCGTAGTCGCGGCGCCCGAGCCGCGGCACGGGTTCGTCAGCGCGGTGCACCACGACGGGGTCGGGCTCCTGCGCGGCATCCCGAGCCCGTTCCGGGCCGTCCGGTACCACTCGCTGACCGTGGCCGAGCCGCTGCCGGCGAGCCTGCGGGCGGTCGCCCGGGCCGACGACGGTGTCCTGATGGCCCTCGCGCACCGGAGCCGACCGCTGTGGGGCGTCCAGTTCCACCCGGAGTCGGTCGCGACCGAGTACGGCAAGCGGCTGCTGGAGAACTTCCGGGCCGCGACCGAGAACCGGGCCCAGGTCCGGTCATGGCCCGTCGCGCGGCCCGTCGCGCGGCCCGTCGCGCGGCCCGATGCGCGGCCCGTCGCGCGAGCCCAGAGCCGGACCTGGGCGGGACGCCGGCCGCCGGGCGACGGCGACCGGCGGCGCTACCGGCTGGCTGTTCGGACGCTGCCGGGCGCGATCGACACCGAGGCCGCCTTCCGCGCGCTCTACGCCGGCTCACCGGAGGCGTTCTGGCTCGACAGCGCCCACCGGCCGCCCGGACTGGCCCGCTTCTCCTTCCTGGGCGACGGCGCCGGCCCGCTGGCTGAGTCGGTGACGTACGGCGTCGGGACGGGCCGGGTGACGGTCCGGTCCCCCGGCGGCGGGCGCACCTGGACCGAGGCCGGGACGATCTTCGACTACCTGGAGCGGGAGCTGGCCCGGCGGGTGGTCGACGGCCCGGACCTGCCGTTCGGGTTCCGCTGCGGGTACGTCGGCTACTTCGGGTACGAGCTGAAGGCCGACCTCGGGGGCCGAGCCGTGCACCGCTCGACCCACCCCGACGCGGCCTGGCTGTTCGCCGACCGGATGATCGCCGTCGACCACGACGAGGACGTCACCTACCTGCTGGCGCTGGCCGCCGACGGGACGGACGACTGGCTCGCCGCGACCGCGTCCCGGCTGGCCGCGCTCCCGCCGCCAGGTGACGATCCGGCAGGCATCCCAGGACCGCCGCTCGATCCCGACGCGGTTGCCCGCCACCTGGGCCGAGGCCGGGAGCGCTATCTGGCCGACGTCGAGGCGTGCCGCCGCGAGCTCGTCGCGGGCGAGAGCTACGAGATCTGTCTGACGGACACGGCTCGCTTCCCAGCCGCTGGTGGAAACGGTCTAGCCGCCTACCGGGCGCTGCGCCGGACGAACCCGGCGCCCTACAGCGCCTACCTGCGCCTGGGCGGCGTCGAGGTGGCCAGCTCCTCCCCCGAGCGGTTCCTGCGGATCGACTCCGGCCGCGTCGTCGAGTCGAAGCCGATCAAGGGGACGGCGCCCCGGGGCCGGACGCCGGCCGAGGACGAGCGGCTGCGCCTGGCGCTGGCGGCCAGCCCCAAGACGCGGGCCGAGAACCTGATGATCGTCGACCTGATCCGCAACGACCTCGGCCGGGTGTGCGAGGTCGGCGGCGTCCACGTGCCCCAGCTGATGGCCACCGAGACCTACGCGACCGTCCACCAGCTCGTCTCAACCGTGCGCGGCCGGCTGCGCCCCGATCGGAGCGTGATCGACTGCGTCCGCGCCTGCTTCCCCGGCGGCTCGATGACCGGCGCGCCGAAGCTGCGCACGATGGAGATCATAGATCGGCTGGAGACGTCGGCCCGGGGCGTCTACTCGGGGGCACTCGGCTCTCTCGGCCTGGACGGGACGGCCGACCTGAGCATCGTGATCCGGGCCGCCGTGCTCGCCGGCGGCGCCTGGCACGTCGGCGGCGGCGGCGCCGTCGTCCTCGACTCCGACCCGGCCGAGGAGCTGGCTGAGATGCTCCTCAAGACGGCGACCACCGCCCGCGCACTGCTATGATGATCTCGTAGACCACCCGGGCTCCCCGTGGGCCGGGTTTTCCTATGCCGCGCCGGACGGCTGCCCCGCTCGCCGCGCCCCACAGCTCGGCGACGCGGCCGTCGGCGACGCGGATGGTCTCGAACAGCCGGCCTGACAAGCCGGCCTGACAAGCCGGCCTCACAGCGCCGGCCTGACAGCGCCGGTGTCAGCCCTCGACGCCGCGCAGGGTGCCGAGGCCCAGTGAACCGTTCCCGGACGGCGTTTCGGCCGTCGAAGCGGCGTCGCCCGGAGTGGCCGCGTCCGGGCCGGCGGGCGGGTCATCGAGGAAGTCGGCGGTCGGGACGAAGAACAGGCTGCCGGTCAGCGCGGTCGAGAACTCCAGAATGCGGTCGGTGTTGCCGGGCGGACTGCCGACGAACATGTTCTCCAGCATGCGCTCGACCGTGTCCGGGGTGCGGGAATAGGCGATGTAGAACGTGCCGAACTCGCCCCGACCGAGGTTCCCGAACGGCATGTTGTCCCGCAGGATCTGGAGTTCGGTCCCGTCGCCGTCCACGATCGTGTTCAGCGCGACGTGCGAGTCCATCGGTTTCACGTCGTCGGCCAGTTCGATGTTCTCCACCTTGGTCCGGCCGATGACCTTCTCCTGCTCGGCGACGGGCAGCGCGTTCCAGGCGTCCACGTCGTGGACGTACTTCTGGACGAGGACGTAACTCCCGCCGGCGAAGTCCGGGTCCTCGTCGCCGATGGTGGCGGCGGCGGCCGCGGCCGCGCCGCTCGGGTTCTCCGTCCCGTCGACGAAACCGAGCAGGTCGCGGTTGTCGAAGTACTTGAAGCCTTGACATCCTCCCCCGCCTGAAGACGGGGGATTCCAACTACTAGACACCAGCTTTGAGAGGAGGTGCTTTTCGTTGAGGTTCACGGACGCTCGGACGCTCACGCGTCGTCGTCCCTCCGGCACGTGCGCGCATTCCAGCGCGCCCGGCCCGTCTCGCAACGGGCTGTCCTGCCGCGACGTTGATACTGGCGTTGATGTCGGCGTTGCAGGTGAAGCCACACTGGACGCAGACGAAGACGGCTTGGTTCTCGCGCGACTTCTTCTCAATCCACCCACAGGCGCTACAACGCTGACTCGTGAACGGGGCCGGAACATCCTGCACCCGGCCGGGCGCTTTGTCCTCGGTGCGCTGACGGAGCATCCCCCAGCCCGGCGCGAGGATAGAGCGGTTCAAACCCGCTTTCTGTAGAATGTTCCGTCCCGGCTCCTCAACCGTTCCCGCCGCCGAAGCGGTCATGTTGACGATGTTCAGCCTCTCGAACCGGATCAGATCATACTGCCGAGCAAGCCGGGTACTCGTCTTCTCGACGAAATCTTTCCGGAGGTCGGCCTCGCGGCTGCGCAGCCGGCCGACCTTCGCATACGCGGCCTCTTTCGCCGCCGACTTCTTCGGCGCCCGCGCCGCCCTGCGCTGAGCTTTCCGCAGCCGGGCCCGCTCCCGGACAGACAGGCTGGGGCAGTGCAGCTTCTCACCTGTCGACAGCGCGGCGGTGATGACCACGCCACGATCCACACCGACGATCTCACCCGTTCCCGGCCCGGGAATCGGGTCGGGTTTGACCGCGAAAGCCACATTCCAGCGTCCCGCGCGATCCAACGTGACCCGGTAGGACCTGGCCCCGACGGGAACGTCACGGGTGCGGCGGAACTTCACCCAGCCCAGCTTCGGCACCCAGCAGCGCGACCACTTCCGGTTCAGCTTC
>Ga0207710_10001493_pt1 | contig 11571 bp, 5 predicted proteins | sample KBSS24metaG_FD_184400 | JGI IMG/M metagenome (GOLD analysis project Ga0207710, IMG submission 184400) | Switchgrass rhizosphere microbial communities from Kellogg Biological Station, Michigan, USA - KBS S2-4 metaG (SPAdes) (version 2) | ecosystem: Host-associated > Plants > Roots > Rhizosphere >...
CAATATTTTTCCTTTTTCATCTACTCCCCAAAAAGCAAATCCCAATGATTTATCCTTAGCAATATTGTCGTTGAGATCAAAATATTCACCATAGATATACGCCTTTCCGTCAACAAGTGTTGACATGCTTGCCGGATAAAATCTATATTTTGAATCAGTAGGTTTTTCAAAAAGCTGTTTGCCGGTTTCAAGATCAAGACCTATAATATATGAGTCAGGTTTTGAATCAAATTTTCCGGTAAATCTTAATTCCTCTATATAAACAACACTATTGAAAGTACCGAGATAATCTCCAACAAATTTTTTGCCTCCTTCTGTCGGCGTAAATGTCCATTGTTTCATTTTTTCAGTAGAAAAATAATCTATCTGAAAAGTGTAATCTCTATCCTCACGGCTTGGCATGTTTGAAATAAACCCTTTTCCTTCTATAGGATAAAGTCCTTTATAATTATCATCATCGTCGCCTTGTGCATTGTAAGCATCCAGATATCTCTCTTCCTTTTTTGTCAATTCTCTTGTGTAATTATGTTTTTTCTTTCCATCTGCCCCGTACACCTGGTAATCAAAAGTTCGTTCTTTATCATTGTGAAGTAGCAAAATAAGATCAGTTCCATTAAAAGATGATTCAAGAATCTTTACTCGTTTGGAGTCTTCAATTTTTATCTCTTTAAGAGTTTTAAGATTTGCATCGCAAATACGTAAAGTCCATTCAAATGTATTCTTGTCAACTTGATCGCTCATCCAGAATAAATAATATCCTTTTACTTCCGAACCTTCTTTAATAACCCCTCTGCTGGTTCTGCTTGGTTTTAATATATTTTCAATACTTACACTTTGCGCTGTAATTGTAAGTGCTGCAAATAAAACCAACATCGGACTTAAAATTAATTTTTTCATTTTGTGTGTTTATGGTTAAAAAATTATTACTGAATTCTCATTTTTGCTTTGCTGTATTCTTCTTCAAACCCAATGTATACCGACATTTCTGATCTATGCTCCTTACAGAAATAATAGCTTAATGCTGCAATTTCATCAAGCTTCAATCTGCTTACCATCCGCAGTAAAAGGTTGTAATCTTGTGGAAAGCCCCGTGTTTCTCCTTCAGTCTTTAAACCTAACGAATGATTTTCTCTGCCTTCATACATATCATTCAGAGCCCTTGCTATTGAAAAAAGGGCATAAGGTTTATATTCATTATCCTGAAGCATAAGGAGGCTATAATATAGATTTCTTGTAAGGTTTCCCCCCTGATATTCCTGCTCTGCTATTTCTACATTAAAATCTTTCTTTAGCTGATTAAACATTTTTTCATTCACAATGAACTTCTGCCCTGGAGTTAACTGGCTAATCGAATCTTTCAGGAACTGTATTCTTTTGTCACAATCAGGATGTGTTTTCAGTGAATCTTTTTCTTTTTGAGTCAATGGCGAATCATTTTCGCTTAACTCGCTAAAAATTACAGATTCTTTTTGTATCCATCTTTTTTTAAAGAGATATTCGGTGAAATTAAAAACCTGCGAAAGATCCAATGGTTTGAAAGCTGATGTATCGTCAACATGCTTAAGCATTTCAAGACAGGTATTGATAGCATAACAATCATACCCGGTTTTTTTCATAAAAATAAAGGCATACTTATCAGCTTCAGCTTCATTTTCACGACGATGACTGCGACTGTTTAATATTATTGGTTTAAAAAGTGAGTCCGCTTTCCGATTTACTCTGAATTCCTCTTTCTCAAGTTTTTTTATTTCCTTTTTAAATTCTTCACTATTGACAATTTCGATATTTTTTTTAATCGATTTGTTGCTGTGATCGAGGAAAAAGTGAGCCAATTCGTGACAAAGAACAAATATTAACTCAGCCTCATTGTTAAGATATATCATTAAGCCTCCATTCACAACGAGGGTGCCCTCGCCCATACTATATGCATTCGGCCACCAATCTCTTGAAAAAACGAGTCGGATATCTTTGCTTCTTAATTCTGGATTTGCATCAGTGATTTTTTTTAATAGCGATTGTAAATAATTATTGGCTTGCGGATCAGTTACGCTGCGGCTGCTTTGAAATAAAGAAGAGACTTCTTTAAACCTCGCCTCATAGCTCTCTTTGTAATCCTTTTTATATTCACTACCAAGAGAAGCAATAAGATCATTCTTATTCTTTAATGCCTGTTCATAATATGAATTTCTCAAAAGAGTATCATCCTTTTGAAATATATAATTTGGTTTGGATTGCTGTCCAAAACCTGCAAGAGTGGTGGTGTAGAAAAAAAGAAGTAAAAAAAATTCTTTCATGGATCAGGCGGCTGGTGGCGAGTTCAAATATATAGAAGTCGGAGATGAAATCTAAATCCGGCCTGAGTTTTTTATCCCCTTTATAAATTCAAAATTAAAGGTTGATAACCTTATTGATAGCTTAACAACTTGCTAAGTATTTTTGTTATACCTAAAAGCTGTTAGTCTTAACTTGTTAGTCATTAAAATTCCCATGTCATTTAAAGAGAAGTTAGAAAAGAAATTTTTTGAAGAGTATGAAAACCTGAATGAAAATCAGCGCAGGGCCGTTGATACCATAGATGGCCCCGTGATGGTAATTGCAGGACCCGGCACGGGCAAAACAAAAATTCTTGCTACCCGCATTGGAAAAATTTTACTGGAAACAGATACCTCTCCTCAAAATATTTTATGCCTCACTTATACCGATGCAGGTGTGGTAGCCATGAGAACAAAACTCAGGGAAATGATCGGCCCTGAGGCGCATAAAGTGAACATCTATACTTTTCATGCCTTTTGCAATGAAGTGATACAGGAAAATATCTCTTTATTTGAAAAGCCTGCACTCGATCCTATCTCTGAGCTTGAAAAAATTGAACTTTTTAAGCAATTTATAGATACACTTCCTAAAAATCATTTGCTAAAGCGATACCGCGGCGATGTATATTTTGAGATTCACAATTTCGACAAGCTTTTCAGCGCCATGAAAAGAGAAGGCTGGTCCCCTGAATTTATCAACCAAAAAATTGATGAATACATTGCTGATCTTACAAACCGGGATGAATTTATTTACAAAAGAAAATACAAAGAATTTAATGCAGGTGATCTGAAGAAGGATAAAATAGAAGAGGAGAAAGAAAAAATGGAAAGACTGAAGGCTGCGGTAAATGAGTTTGACCGGTTTCAAAAAATGATGCGTGCAAAAAACAGATATGATTTTGATGACATGATCAATTGGGTAATAAAAGCGTTCCAGGAAAATAAAAATTTACTGGCAAGATACCAGGAGCAGTTTCTTTACATACTCGTAGATGAATACCAGGATACAAGCGGCACACAAAATAAATTGGTAGAGCAGCTGATAAGTTATTGGGATAAGCCGAATGTATTCGTTGTGGGTGATGATGATCAAAGCATCTACCGTTTCCAGGGCGCCAACGTTGAAAATATGCTTGCGTTTGCTAACACTTATGAAAATGATCTGCTCAAGGTTGTTCTTACACATAATTACAGGTCAACCCAACCTATTCTTGACATTTCAAAATTTTTAATAAATCGAAATGAAGACAGACTGATCAATCAACTGGAAGGATTAAGTAAAGATTTGGTTTCATCCAATGTACAGATCAATCATTTAAAACATAAGCCGGCCATTAAGTCTTATGATACGCAACGCCAGGAAATGGTTGATATCAGCCTGCAGATCGCAAAACTGGTGACACAAGGAATTTCACCCAAACGTATCGGTGTTATTTACAGGGAAAATAAATATGGCGATGAACTGATTCAATATCTCCGGCTTCAAAAGATACCTTATTATAGTAAGCGTAGTCTGAACATTCTTGAACTCCCTCTCGCCAAAAAAATTATTTTAATTCTTAAATACCTTGCTGCTGAGCATGACATTTCTTATAGCGGAGATGAAATACTTTTTGAAATATTGCATTTTGACTGGTTTCATATTCCATCCATTGAAATAGCTAAGCTGGCTATTGAAGCTTCCGAGAAAAAATATAGTGATACAGCCGTTTCTTTTCGCAGGTATTTATATGAAAGAGCTAATATGCCGCCAAAAGATCTTTTTTCCCAGGGATTACAGGAAGGATTAAAAAGAGCAAGTAATATAATAGAACAATTAATCAGTGATGTGCCCAATATTACTTTGCAAATGCTTTTTGAAAAGATCATTCGCAGCGCTGGTGTTTTGAATTATATCATTCAGGCTCCTGACAAACCATGGCAGCTGCAGGTGTTGACGGGATTATTTAATTTTATAAAAGATGAGACAGCAAGAGATCCATTTATAAGTTTAAAGAAACTTGTTTCTATTATTGAGTTAATGGAAAAGGAAAATCTCGTTTTGCCATTGGTTGAAGTCTGCGGAAATGAAAATGGCGTGAACCTCATGACAGCACACGGTTCTAAGGGATTAGAGTTTGAATATGTTTTTCTTGCGGGATGCAATTCAGGTTTCTGGGAAAAGAAGCGAAAACCTTATAGCGGCTATAAATTACCCGATACCATATTCTCCTCTGTTACCAAAGGTCGTGAAGAAAATGATGTGGAAGAGCTGCGACGTTTATTTTATGTGGCATTAACAAGGGCTGAACAACACCTTATTATTTCATATTGCTGCTATAAAAATGATGGAAAAGAATTAGAGCCTTCTGTTTTTATTATAGAGATAATAGAACATGGACAATTGCCGGTGGAGAAAGTTTATATCGATGAGAATGTGTTGGCAGAATTTAATGCATTACCATTTGGCGAACAGTTAGCACCTGAAATAGAAGAAATAGAAAAAGAATTTGTAAGTCGCTTGCTTGAAAAATTTGTAATGAATGTTACGGCATTGAATAATTATCTTAAATGCCCGCTGGAATTTTACTTTAAAAATCTTATCCGTATTCCTTCCCCAAAAAACGAAGCAACGGAATTTGGTTCTGCTGTTCATCACGCTATTGAGCAATTATTCCGAAAAATGAAAAGTAATGCGGAGCAATTTCCACAGAAAGAAGAATTTATCATGGACTTTGAATGGTATATGATTCGCCACCGGGAAAGTTTTACAAAAGAACAGTTTGAAAGGAGAATGGAGTATGGACACGATGTACTAAGCAATTATTATGACAAATACATTAATAGCTGGAACAAGATCATTACTACTGAAAGAAATATAAGGAACGTCGTTGTAAGCGGAGTTCCATTAAAAGGAAAATTGGATAAAATTGAATTTGATGGCAAGTCAGCTAATGTAGTAGATTATAAAACCGGCGATCCCGATAAGGCAAGAATAAAATTGCAGGCTCCATCTGAAAAAGATCCTAATGGCGGCGATTATTGGCGGCAGGCTGTATTCTATAAAATATTAGTTGACAATTACGAGCAAAAAGGATGGAAAGTGGTAAGTACTGAATTTGATTTTATTGAGCCCGATAAAAAGAAAGTTTATAAAAAACAGAAGGTATTCATCACTCCCAATGATATTGATACCGTAATTAACCAGATAAAAACTACATGGGAGAAGATCCGGCAACGTGACTTCTATACGGGATGTGGAAAGGAAGATTGTCACTGGTGCAATTTTGTAAAGACCAATAATCTCACCGTTGCTTTGCATGAACTTGAAGAAGAATCAGAGCCATGATTACCCAAACTTGATTTGAAGATTTAAAGGATTATTAGGAAAGTTTGCCGATAATCCTTTTAAGTTTGTATTTCTTTATGCTTACAAAATTTACCAGGAAAGGAGTTCTTTTTTTTATCCTTAATATCCTGCTAATACTGCAAATCCTGGTTCAAAATCATTGCGCCGTTATTGTTCCTCCCGAAGGCGGGCTCCGGGATTCACTTCCTCCCTTATTATTAAAAGCTACTCCCGGTGATTCTACAAAGAATTTTAAAGGAAACAGGATAAGTTTTTTGTTTGATGAATTTGTAGATCTTCAAAATGTACAGGAAAACCTGATCGTTTCTCCCACTTTAAAGAATAACCCTACCCCCAACTATAAGCTTAACACTATAACCGTACGATTAAAAGATACACTTGAACCTAACACCACTTATTCTATCAACTTTGGCAATGCTATTAAAGATGTCAATGAAGGAAATGTGCTCCGGCAATTCACTTATGTTTTCTCCACGGGTTCTCACATTGATTCATTGCAATTAAAAGGAAGAGTTTTATTGGCAGAAACCGGAAAGCCAGATTCTACATTAATAGCCATACTGCATACGAGTGGAGATGATTCCTCAATAATAAAAGAAAGGCCGCGGTATATCACAAGACTTGATAGCTCCGGCAATTTTACTTTCAGAAATCTTCCGGCCGCTACTTATTATTTATATGCCTTAAAAGATGAAGGTAATTCCCATCGTTATTTAGGTGATCAACTCCTTGCCTTTGCTGACAAGCCAATAAATACGCAATCCCAAACTGAACCAATTACTGTTTATGCTTTTGCCGGTGAAAAGGAAGAAGCTAAACCACAAGTAGCTACCACTACTTCTTCATCGAACTTGCCAGGTTTAAATTTGGGTGGCCGTAACAGGCCAAATCCTGCGGCTGAAAAAAGATTACGATACCAGACAAATCTTACCAATAATAAACAAGATCTTCTTACTGATTTTATATTCAGCTTTGATCAACCACTTAAATTATTTGATACATCAAAGATCCATCTATACACCGATTCGACATTTACTCCGGTTACAGCTTATTCATTTGTAAAAGATAGTGCCAATAAAAAAGTTCAGCTGACTACTCCCTGGAAAGAAGCCACTTTATATCATTTGATATTGGATAAAGATTTTGCGGAAGATACTTTAGGAAGAAAGCTACTCAAAACAGATACGCTTAGTTTCACAACAAACAAAACCGAAGATTACGGATCATTAAAGTTAAAACTTCATGGTCTTGATCTTTCAAAAAATCCTGTATTGCAATTTGTTTCAAATAATACACTGGTCAGCTCCTTTACGTTAACCAGTGAAGATTTTTCACAGACTCTTTTTTTACCCGACGAATATGAGCTTCGTATTTTATTTGATGAAAATAAAAATGGCAAATGGGATACGGGTGAATTCTTTGGTAAACATCAGCAACCTGAAATTGTAAAACCTGTATCGAGACACATCACCGTTAAAAAGAACTGGCAAAATGAATTTGATATAAATTTATAAGGTACAAGGAACAATACTTACGGAACAATATTTTTGCTTTCAACACTTGTCCCTTATACCTTCATTCTTGTACCTTCGTACTATGCAATTTTCCTCCTCCTTACTTGAAGATGCAGTTAACGAATTTGCCAAGCTTCCGGGCATTGGAAAAAAAACTGCATTACGTCTCGTTCTTCATTTGCTCAAACAGGATACTGAGAATGTGGAGCAGTTTGGTTACGCAATAGCAAGAATGCGGAATGATATAAAATTTTGCCAGCGCTGCTGCAATGTAGCTGATGCAGATATTTGTTCTATCTGCGCCAATTCGATGCGTAAGCAGGAAATGATCTGCGTAGTAGAAAACATTCGTGATGTAATAGCCATAGAAAGCACACAACAATATAATGGTACCTATCATGTACTTGGCGGCATTATTTCTCCTCTTGACGGTGTCGGTCCTGACCAATTGAATATAGAATCTCTGGTACAACGGGTGCAAAAAGAAAAAACAGAGGAACTGATCTTTGCATTGAACCCGACCATACAAGGTGATACTACTATATATTACATACAGAAAAAACTTTCACAGCTTCCATTGCGTATCACCACTATCGCCAGGGGTATTGCCTTTGGTGGCGAGTTGGAATATGCCGATGAAATGACCCTTGCCCGCAGTCTGCAAAATCGCTTGCCTGTGGAAAGCTATGTTTCCAATAAATAGCTTTTGTCTTTTGCCTTTTACCATTTAACTTTGCCTGTACAGGCGGATTTGTTTATTGTTCGGCCTGCATCCTGAGCCAGTCGAAGGAAAACTGAACTAATAAACGTCAAAGAAACTCCTCTTAAGTTTCCCCAACGTTTACATAGTTCAATAATGATGATGTAGCCAGCGATAGTAACACAGATGATCGCATGTTGCGACGCTCCGTTCAGGGTTCTGTTCGCTATTGAGCATTGAACATTTAGTGTTGATTATTGAATATTATTAAAATAAGGCTTATGAATATTAAAGATCTTTTGCAAAAACGCATTCTCATCATTGATGGCGCTATGGGTACCATGATACAACGCCATAAATTAAGCGAAGCTGATTATCGTGGTGAAAGATTTAAAGATTGGGCGTCTGATCTTAAAGGAAATAATGATCTTTTGTGTTTAACACAACCACAGATCATTAAAGAAATTCATAAAGAATACCTCGATGCAGGCGCTGATATTATTGAAACAAATACATTCAATGCTCAAAAGGTTTCATTGGCAGATTACCATATGCAGGAGCTTGCTTATGAAATAAATCTTGCTGCAGCAAAAATCGCAAGACAAGCTGTCGATGAGTTTACTCACGACTCACAGCTCACAACTCACGAACCCCGGTTTGTAGCCGGAGCTCTTGGCCCCATGAACAAAACACTTTCCCTTTCTCCTGATGTAAATAATCCCGGTTATCGTGCAGTAACTTTCGATGAAGTAGTAGATGCATATTATGAACAAGTAAAAGGATTGGTAGATGGCGGTGTTGATGTTTTATTAATAGAAACCATTTTTGATACCCTAAATGCTAAGGCCGCAATATTTGCGATAAAAAAATATTTTAGAGATACTAAAAAGGAATCTCTGCTAATAATGATCAGCGGAACAATTACCGATGCATCAGGAAGAACATTAAGTGGTCAGACGCTTGAAGCATTTTATACATCAGTGATGCATGCAAAGCCATTAAGTATTGGATTAAACTGTGCACTAGGTGCCAAAGAAATGAGACCGCATATTGAAGAGTTGTCACAGATCGCTTCGTGCTATACTTCTGCTTATCCCAATGCTGGTCTGCCAAATGCGATGGGTGAATATGATGAGCAACCGGAAGATACTGCTCATTATCTTGAAGACTGGGCCAAGGAAGGTTTTGTAAATATTGTTGGTGGTTGTTGTGGTACTACGCCAGATCATATCAGGCATATTGCGGAGCATGTAAAAAATATTACTCCAAGACAATTGCCCATTTTAGAAAAAGAATTTGCATGACATCATTACAACTAATACTTGTCACCACAGCATTTCTTATACTTATAGTGAATAATTTTTCACTGTTAAAAAAGTTTTTTGTAAAAAAGAGATCATAGATGCAGGGAACAGCTACTATCAAACCATATCTCAGGCTTTCAGGTTTAGAGCCTCTCACTATTCGCCCCGAAACCAACTTTGTAAATGTTGGTGAACGCACCAATGTTACAGGTTCCAAAAAATTTGCCCGGCTTATTAAAGAAAACAAATATGAAGAAGCGTTAAGTGTAGCGAGACAGCAAGTAGAAAATGGCGCACAGGTCTTAGATGTAAACATGGATGATGCTTTACTTGATGGTGTACAGGCGATGACCACTTTTCTTAATCTCGTACAAAGTGAACCGGATATTGCGAAGATCCCAATCATGATAGACAGCTCTAAGTTTGAGATCATTGAAGCAGGATTAAAATGCGTGCAGGGAAAATGCATTGTGAATTCCATCTCCATGAAAGAAGGAGAAAAAAAATTCATCGACCAGGCAATTATTTGCCAGAGCTATGGAGCATCTGTTATTGTAATGGCATTTGATGAAAAAGGACAAGCCGATACCAAACAAAGAAAAGTAGAAATCTGCCACAGGGCATATAAAATATTAACTGAACAAGTTGGATTCGATCCACAGGATATCATTTTCGATCCAAATGTTTTTGCTGTTGCTACCGGTTTGGAAGAACACAATAATTATGGCGTTGATTTTATTGAAGCAACAAGAGAAATAAAAAAATTGATGCCCTTAACAAAAGTAAGTGGGGGTGTCAGTAATCTTTCTTTTTCATTTCGTGGCAATGAACATGTTCGTGAAGCCATGCATTCTGTTTTTCTTTATTACGCTATCAGGGCAGGAATGGACATGGGCATTGTAAATGCAGGACAATTGGTGGTATATGATGAGATTGAACCTGGTTTAAGAGAATTATGTGAAGATGTAATTCTCAATCGGAATAACGATAATAATGAAGCAACCGAAAAGCTGATTGCTTTTGCTGAAACTGTAAAGGCCAAAGGAAAAGAAATTGTAAAGGATGAAACATGGAGAACAACGTCAGTAGAAGAGCGTCTTAAACATTCATTGGTAAATGGAATTACCGATTACATTGATATTGATACAGAAGAAGCCAGGCAACAATATCCAAAGCCATTAGATGTTATTGAAGGCCCGCTGATGGATGGTATGAATGTAGTAGGGGACCTTTTTGGTGCGGGAAAAATGTTTTTACCGCAGGTAGTGAAGAGTGCAAGAGTAATGAAAAAATCGGTCGCTATTCTCACACCTTATATTGAAGCAGAAAAAGAGGTGAGGCGGCTTGCTCATGCAGCAGCTGGAACGAAAAATGAAGAGGTTGCTGGTGCGGCAAAGATTCTTCTGGCAACGGTAAAAGGTGATGTACATGATATCGGGAAAAACATTGTTGGCGTAGTATTGGGTTGCAACGGCTATGATGTGGTTGATCTTGGTGTGATGGTGCCTGCTGATAAAATTTTAGAGACTGCAGAAAAAGAAAAAGCAGATATCATTGGATTGAGTGGTCTTATCACTCCCTCGCTTGATGAAATGGTACATGTGGCGCATGAAATGAAAAGACGTAACATGAAGCAACCTTTGCTGATCGGAGGTGCTACCACATCAAGAATGCATACGGCTGTAAAGATTGCACCGCAGTATGAAAATGGTGTTTTACATGTATTGGACGCTTCAAGAAGTGTAACCGCTGTAAGTACTTTGTTGAACAAAGAACAAAAGGGATCGTTTCTTAAAAATGTAGATAAAGAATACACTGATCTCCGTAACCAATTTTTAAATAAAAGGAAAGACAGAACACTAATTCCTTATAGTGAGGCAGTAATCACCAAAGAATATTTTGATTGGAAGAATTATAAACCTGTAGAGCCGCAGGTTAAGGGAGTTAAAGTATTTAAGCAATTTGATCTTGGCACCATTGCAAAGTATATTGACTGGGGCCCATTCTTTATTGCATGGGAAATGCCGGGGCAGTTCCCGGCCGTATTAAGTGATAAGATCTTTGGTGCAGAAGCTACACGTCTTCATAATGATGCTCAAAAATTAGTTCAGCAGATAATAAAAGAAAAATGGTTTGATGCCAATGGAGTTATTGGTTTCTGGCCTGCAGCAAGTAATAATGCTGATACTGTCATACTTCAAACTGAAAAAGGAGAAGTAAAACTTGAATCGTTACGACAACAATTAAAAAAGGCGGTAGGTCAGCCTAATTTTTCATTAGCAGATTTTATTTGTCCAAAAGAAATTGGTGCCGATCATATGGGAGCATTTGCTGTAACCATTCATGGGGCAAAAAAATATGTTGAAAAATTGCTGCCGAACACGATGAATAT
>Ga0207710_10001498_pt1 | contig 11564 bp, 10 predicted proteins | sample KBSS24metaG_FD_184400 | JGI IMG/M metagenome (GOLD analysis project Ga0207710, IMG submission 184400) | Switchgrass rhizosphere microbial communities from Kellogg Biological Station, Michigan, USA - KBS S2-4 metaG (SPAdes) (version 2) | ecosystem: Host-associated > Plants > Roots > Rhizosphere...
GCGCGGGTCGCGAAACCGAGATGAGCGAGCATCATTTTTGAATAGCGGGCAGGTACCACCTCGCCCAGCGCCTGCTCCATGAAGGCGGGCATCTGCTCGGGGGTTGGCGCTGGCAGGCTCGGGCGGCCCGCTGCCACCCAGTCCAACACAGCATCCCTCAGAGCCCGACGCACCTCCGTCTGGACGTCCTCCGGGAGGCCGCCGGTCGGGTCATCGACCAGGCCCCGAGTCCGCTCAGGCCGATACCGCGCGCCCAACCACCGAGGGTCTCCGGTCATGTGTGCGAGGCACATCACGAGAACCGGGATGCTGGCGTTGACCAGCTTCCGGTCGAGTGCCTCGGCGCTGATATCCGTGCGGGAGTGGTCCACCACTCATCTCCTTGCGCTCTCTTGTCGGGCCGAGCCGCCGGCCCGGGGTGACCCGCCTACCTGCTCGGGGCAAGCCCACGCTGTCACCATACGATAGAGCGACGTCAGGTTCTAAAGAAGATACTTGTCAAATCTGTCTCTGCTCCCTCGGCATCAGGGGACCAATGTGCTAGAGATGACGGCACAATATCCTTGTCGGCATGCGTACGGCTCCGAACCGAGCCGCCGGTCATCGTAGTTTCGCAGTGGCCTGTCTACGTCGCTGACAACGGAGTGACACCGACTGGACATCCGCCCAGCGCTTTGCTCGGATCGAGGAACCCACGTGAGCTTCACTGTCGACAACGAGCGCGACGAGTTGCGCAAGGTCGCTCGCTCCTTTCTCGAGGCGACCATGCCCGCAGCACGCCATCGACGGACCGACGCCTCGGATGACGGTGGCGACGAGGCGCACTACCGGTCGCTGACCGAGATGGGCTGGCACGCCCTTGGCCTGGAGGAGGAGGTCGGGGGGAGCGGCGGAACATGGCTGGACCTGGTGGTCGTGCTCGAGGAGATGGGTCGCGTCCTCCTACGCAGTGCTTTCTTCGCCACAACCGTGCTCGGTGCTCAAGCCATCGCCGCGGTGGGTTCGGTGGACCAGCGGCGGGAGTGGATCGGTGCGATCGGGCGTGGTGAAGTTACCGCTACGGTGGCGCTGCCGGCACGGGACGGTCGGTGGGATGACCCCGCAACGAGCCTCGAAGTGCAGCGGGACGGTGACACTTGGCGCGCCTCGGGCACGATCGAGCGGGTGATCGACGGAGCTTCCGCCGGCCTCATCCTCGTTGCCGGACGTACCTCAGCCGGGCCCCGGCTTTTCGTTGTCGACAGCGCGCAGCCGACTGTCGTCAGCACGTCGCTGGAGACGCTCGATCTGACACGGCCTATGGCGCGCGTCGAGTTCCGCGCCGCTACAGCGGTCCCACTCGGCCCGATCGGCACCGACGGCCCCGTAGATCATGCGGCACTTCTCGCGCGCCTTTTCGACTTGTTCACCGTGGGCCTGGCGGCCGAGCAGTTGGGATGCGCGGAGCGGAGCCTCGAACAGGCGATTGCCTACGCGCGGACCAGGACGCAGTACGGCCAGGCGATCGCTTCGTTCCAGGCCATCAAGCACCGCTGCGCCGACGTCTTTCTCGCCGTCGAGACCGCCCGTTCGACCGTGCGCCACGCCGCTACGCTCGCGAGTGAGTCGGCCGACGACACGACTCTGGCGTTGGCGGCAAGCGTCGCGAAGGTGGCTGCTTCGAGGGCAGCGATCATGGCCGCCGGAGCAAACGTCCAGATCCACGGCGGTATCGGCATCACTTGGGAGCACGATGCCCACCTGTACCTGAGGCGAGCGAAGAGTTCGGAATTGCTGAACGGGAGCCTCAGCGGGCACCGCGAACGGATCGCCCTGCAGTTGGCCACGGTGGTGGACAGCCCGACCTTCCAGCAGAGCCTGCTGCCCGAGGGTATGCAGGCAGAGGCTGCCGATTTCCGGGCACAGGTCCGCGCCTTCCTGTCCGCACACTTGCCCGCGGACTGGCAGGGTGTCGGCGCGCTTGACGAGGCCGAGCGACGCCAATGGCTCCGTGCGTGGCGGGAGACCCTCGTCAACGAAGGCATGATGTGCGTTTCCTGGCCCACCGAATATGGAGGTCGCGGACGCTCCCTCGCCGAACAGATCGCCCTTCTCGAAGAGTTCACCAATGCCGGGGTGCCTCACCATCCGTCATCGCTGGACACACTTGCAGTGAATCTGCTCGGCCTGACGATCATGGCGATCGGCAGCGAGGAGCAAAAGCTGGAACGACTCCCCCGGATCGTCTCCGGGGAGCAACGGTGGTGCCAGGGTTACTCGGAGCCGAACGCTGGTTCCGACCTTGCCGGCGTGCAGACAACAGCCGTCCTGAGGGACGGGAAGTGGGTTATCAACGGCCAGAAGGTCTGGACAACGTCGGCGCACGAGGCGAACTGGATGTTCGCCTTGGTCCGAACGGACCGGACCTCGTCCAAATACGCTGGGCTGACATTCCTGCTATTGCCTATGGACCAGCCAGGAGTCGAGGTCCGTCCAATCATTGACTTGGCCGGTCAGCACCATCTCAACGAAGTCTTTCTCACCGACGCCGTGACGGACGAGAGCAATGTCCTCGGCGCGGTGAACGGCGGTTGGGCCGTCGCGAACGCCCTGCTCGGCTACGAGCGCAATGAAGGAGCAATCCGCGACGCCGTAAATATGCGTGACGAATTCCGGCGTTTAGTCGTCCTGGCTCGAGACACCGGCCGGCTGACCGACCCTAGAGTTCGCACAGGATTGGTAGACGCGTACGTCGACCTGCAGGCGCTCATCCTCGGCGCTGTCCGCGGGACCGTTGCCGCGCTGGCGGGCCAGCCTCCGGGCCCCGAGGCCTCGCTGCACAAATTGCTCTGGTCGGAATACCACCAGCGGGTCACCGAGCTGTCGCTAGACGTGTATGGGGACGAGGCGCTTACTCCTGCCGGCCGCAGGTCGGCGACGTTCACCAGCACCGATTCACCGAGATCGCCTTCGTCGAGCCGCTCCTGGGTGCAGACCTTCCTCAATGCGCGCGCGGGAACGATCTATGCCGGGACTTCCGAAATCCAACGCAACATCATTGCCGAGAAGGTGCTGGAGATGCCACGCTCGCCACGCCCCAGCGCCAGCTGACCCCGGCGCCCAGATCGCCCGCGATGGACAGGGTCACCGGGCGCGCAAGTAGAACGTCCGACGACTTTGAGCTCCAGCAAGGCGCGAACGGCGGCCACGGGAAACGGGTAAGGCGGCTCACCGCTCACCTCCCCAGCGGGAGGCTGATCGCAGCGGTTCGCACCTTCACAAGCAGCCCCTCAGGCCAGGCCCCGTTCCGGCCTGTGACCTCCACCTGGCTGCCCAACGCGATCCCGCACCGACAGCGTGCAGGGCGGCTCAGGCCAGCGATGAGCACCGGACTCGCTCACTCCTGACCCAGGATGACTCGACGGGCGTTGTCGCTCAGGAACTTGCGGCGGCGATCCTCGTCACGGAAGTTCATCTCTTCGACCTCCCGCACACACCGCGACAGCCCCAACAGCGGATAGTCGCTCGCGAACATGACCTTGTCGGGTCCCCGGGTGTTCATGTAGTGCACGAGCGGCGGAGGGTAGTGCTTGGGCGAAAATGCGGAAGTCATCATGTAGAGGTTCTTCCACTTGAGCATGAGCTTCACGCACAGCTCCGCCCATGGGTCACCGCAGTGCGCCATAATTATTTTCAGCTCTGGGAAGGCGGCGCAGATCTCGTCTATGTGAATCGGATCCTGCAACCGTGCTGCCGGTACGAGCGGACCAGGCACACCGACGTTGACGGAGATCGGGATGTCCAGCTCCACGCACTTCGCATACAGCGGGTAGCTCCTCGGATCGGTGTACGGGACGAGCGTGTGATATGCCGAGATCCGGGCCATGACGAACCCATCATTGCGCACCCGGCTCTCCAGCTCGCGCACGCCACTCATGCCTTGTCGCGGGTCGACGATGTAAGAGCCGTGGAAGCGGTCGGGGAAACGCTCAAGTGCGTCGAGCGCCCACGGCATATCATCGGGTTGAAAGTCGTAACCCGCTGCGATAACCGCTTGGTCGATCCCGGCCTCGTCCATCTCCCCCACAATTTGCTCGGTGGTCCGGCCTTGGGCGACGCGTTCGGCGACCTCGGAAAAGATGTAGGAAGTATCAAAGTTCCCATAATCGAACTGCTTGGGGACCATGTTGATCCATCCGTCGAAGACCTTGTAATCCAGAGCCATACCAACTCCTCAAATATTCAGCGTGCTGTCCCCGGGGTGTCGCGCTGCCTGACGGCTTCAGGCCTGACGCCTGCGCGTTGTCTATAGCCTGACGCGGAGAGGTTGCCCGGGTTCGCGCTCAGCGCTTCCAGGAAGATCCCCCACGCATCTCAAAGACCCTCACCTTAGCCCCGAAGATAATCGGACGCCAGATTGGAGATCAGCAAGCTTTGGAGGGGACGTTCGGCAGGCGACGACCACGGGAACTCCGTCACTCACACCGGCGGCAGATCGACCAATCGAGCCGGCGGCGAGAACCCCGGAGTCGCGCCCGCCACTCGGGGCACCGTCGGGACGGACAGCGGCGACAGGGCGTCCGAACGCCGCCCTGAACCGCTCGATCCAACGTCTGGCCAAACTAGTGAGCGTGGCGTAACATGATGTCAGGTTTCTGTGCCGCTCCAGCGATGAGTGACGAACCGTCGCGTTGACAAGGCCCGGCGGGGCCGCATTGGGAGGGTTTAGTGGAATTCGCTTTCTCGGACCGTTGCATCGAGTTCCGCACCGCACTGCTTTCCTTTATGGAAGAGCACGTCTACCCAGCCGAGTCCGTTTACGCCGAGCAGATGGCGCAGTCGGGCAACCCTCACCACCACCCCAAGGTTCTCGAGGACCTCAAAAGCACTGCACGTTCGATCGGCCTCTGGAACTTGTTTCATCCGCACGCAAACGCCGAGTGGGGCTCGCCAGGGCTGTCGAATCTCGACTACGCCCCGCTGGCAGAGATCATGGGCCGCAGTCCCTATCTGGCGCCGGAGGCGCTCAACTGCAGTGCGCCGGACACCGGGAATATGGAGATACTCGAGGTCTTCGGGACCGAAGAGCACAAGGAGATGTGGCTGAAGCCGCTTCTTGCCGGCGAGATCCGGTCAGCCTTCGCCATGACCGAGCCTGCAGTGGCGAGCTCCGATGCCACCAACATCGAACTCCGCATGAAGCCCAGAAACGGTCACTACGTCCTCAACGGGCGCAAATGGTTCGCCTCCAGCGCCCTGCATCCGAACTGTCGAGTACTCATCGTTATGGGCAAGACAGATCCCGATGCTCCAGTTCATCGCCAGCAGTCAATGATGGTTGTACCGATCGACACGCCAGGCGTGACCATCGTGCGCAACCTCCCCATTTTCGGGTACAGCGATCGCGAGGGGCACGCCGAGATCGTCTTTCAGGACGTCGAAGTGCCCCAATCGGCGCTCCTGGGCGGCGAAGGGGACGGATTCGCGATCAGCCAGGCGCGCCTGGGTCCTGGCCGAATCCACCACTGCATGCGATCCATCGGCATGGCGGAGCGCGCACTCGAGCTGATGATCCGACGTGCTGATAGCCGTGTGACCTTCGGGGAGCCAATATCGGCACGAGCGAACATTCAGGACTGGATCGCCGAGTCGCGTATCGACATCGAGATGATTCGCCTCCTGACCCTCAAGACCGCGTGGCTCATGGACACGGTTGGCAATAAACAAGCGCGAACCGAGATAGCCGCTATCAAGGTCGCTGCTCCGCGAATAGCACTCAAGGTGATCGACCGCGCCATCCAGGTTCACGGCGCGGCCGGCCTCACCGAGGATTTCCCTCTCGCGGCCTATTACGCCTACCAGCGGGTGCTTCGTATCGCGGACGGTCCTGACGAAGTGCATCTCCGGTCTATCGCGCGCGCCGAGATCCGTCACGATCGAGAAAGAGCTGGCACAGCACGACCAGGTCCGGGGCTAGCAGACGTGGACGCGGCCTCGACCATATTGGAACGCTCAGTCGGTTCACGTGTCGATTCGTGACTGCTGAACCTTCGGCTGCCCTGGGTGTTCGCCACCGTCGAAGAGGAACTCGACTGGGAGAACCCAACCTTCGTCGCCCCACGCCAGGCCAGAATTGACGGCACCCGATCGAAGATGACGACGGACCGCCGCGGCGTGTTGGCGACACATCCTGCTCCCGACGCTGCGGGTACGGACTTGCCTATTGGACGTGAGGAGTGGTTGTAATGACACACGGCGATCTCCACGGGCGGGTGGCTCTGGTGGTTGGCGGCAGTCGAGGCCTCGGGTTCGAGATCTCGCGGGGCCTGTCCGCTGCCGGCGCGACAGTCATCGTGGCGAGCCGGAAGCTGGACGTCTGCGAGGCGGCGTCAGCGGCCATCTCCAAGGAGACGGGGGGCACCGTGCTTGCTCGCCAGCTCGACATCGGGCGATGGTCCGAGGCCGGGGCCACGGTGGACTGGGTCTACGAGACCTCCGGCCAGCTCGATGTGCTGGTGAATTGCGCAGGACTCTCACCGTTGTATTCGGATCTGAGCGAAGTCAGCGAGAAGCTCTTCGACAAGGTCATCGACGTGAACCTCAAAGGTCCCTTTCGGATTATCGCCGCGGCGGGGCCACGCATGGTGGCCACCGGAGGCGGTTCGATCATCAACATCTCCAGTATCGGGGCGCTTCGGCCGGGTACCGGAGAGCTGCCCTATTGCGCGGCCAAAAGCGGACTCAATGCGCTGACTCAGGGTTTCGCGCAAGCGTGGGCCCCGAGTGTCCGGGTCAACTGCGTGCTCCCGGGCGCATTCGAGACCGATATGACCGCCGGGTGGTCCGCCGAGATCGACGATCGGGTGTTGGATCGACTCCCGGCGGGACGCAAGGGAGAGGCCTCGGAAATCACAGGCGCTGTCCTCTACTTCGCGAGCCCCGCGTCGAGCTACACCAACGGGGCGATGCTGACTGTCGACGGCGGCCGATGCGCGGTGCTCTGAGTAATGGCCGAGCCTGTGTCTCTGCAGGCGTTCCTGGGGGCGGTGCCGCCCGCCATATGTCTCCAGGAAACGTGGCCGGACCGGGTCTGGTCTTCTGCCTCTACGTGACGATGGCCACGGATAACCTCTGAACGATTGATGTCACGTCGGGTCGCATCAGCCTAGGCCGAGCCGCCTCAGTCGGCGCCACGGTGGCCACCCACGAGACCGCTCACTTTCTAACCTGGCGTTTGATTCTTGAATGCCTTAAAGTCGGAAGAGCCGCCCCAGATGCCCGTGTTTGTTGGCGGACTCGCGGCCAGGGTCCGGGCTCGACGGCTCTGTCCTACGTAGCGCGACCCGCCCAGGTGTCCGGGCGATCGCCCGTCAAAGGAGATGACATGACCCTGGACTACAAGCTGTTCGACGGCTGGATCAACATGGTTCCCAAGAACCCAAATTACGGGAACATGGACGTCACCTACCTCTTCCCTGACCTCGCGGAGCGCTACGAGAACGGAAGAACGACAGAGCAGATCGTCGCCGAGATGGACGAAGCCGGCATCGACCAAGGCGTGCTGGCGGCTGGTTACGACAAGCATTTTGACGACACCACGTGGACGCTGCAGTCGATCGAGCGCTATCCCGACCGCTTCTATGGATCTTGGGTCGTGGATCCCCACCGTGGCATGGCAGACGTTCGAGAACTCGAGAGCCGCGTACGCAACGACGGCTTCAAGATGGCCCGCATAATGGCATTTCACACTCTCATCCCGTACACGGATCCGCGCTGCTATCCGCTGTACGCCAAGTGTGTCGAGTTGGACATCCCAATCTCGATCAATGTCGGCGTACCTGGACCGCTCGTGCCGGCCGCCCGACTGCAGGATCCGATCTACCTGGACGAGATCTGCGCCTTCTTTCCCGAGCTCAAGGTCATTATGGCGCACGGTGGTGAACCGTGGGCGGAGCTTTGCGTGAAGCTCATGCTCAAGTGGAAGAACCTCTACTACATGTCATCTGCCTTCTCGCCGAAGCGCCTTCCGAAGCCGATCCTGCACTACATGAACACCCGCGGAGCCGACAAGGTGATGTTCGCGAGTGACTACCCGCTACTCGGACTGGACCGGTGCGCCCAAGAGATCGAGAACATGGAGTTCCGCGACGAGGAGCGGCGACGCAAGTTTGCGAGCGACAACGCACGTCGCGTCATTCTGGGGAAAGAATAGACGTAGCCACAGGAACTGTGACAACAGATCCCGGTCCGTTGGGCCGCATTTCAAGAAGGACCAGAGCCTGGCGCGGTAGGGCCGCGTCCTACCCGCGCACTGGGGGAAGCCCGTGTCAGCCATAGTGAAATCGATCGCCTTCCTCGACCATCTTCCGGACAAGTCAGAGGAGGCGTGCGACCGTCACTATCTCCAGCACCACGTGCCGTTGGTAGTCAATATGATGCGCGAGACCGGCATCGGCACCAGCTACTACACGGCGAAGGCAGTGGCGCGCCGCCAGGCCGACGGCTCCTGGTCACCCGATGTGCAGGAGTGGCGCTCGGCGTCCATCAGGGTCTCGATCCCGGCGGAAGGTTGGGCACTCGACGAAGGAACCCGCCGCTCGATAGAGGACGATCATCGGCGCTTCTTGTGCAACCTTCGCAGCTACATGTGTTCGGAGTCCGTGGTGCGAGGAAGGGCCAGCGAGGCGCAGGCCAAGCTCATCCTCGAAGTGGCGAATCGGCGGGGCTGCTTCGCAGCTAGCCGTCAGCCGACGGCGGAGTTCCTCGATGCGGTCTCGCGCGCAGGAGAGCAGTCCGACGAGATCGCGTTGCTCCTGGTGAATCGGGTGCGCCGGCAGGAGGTGGCTCAGGAACTGGACTTTCCGGGGCAGGGCTTCACGCCTGGGGTGTTCAGTGACGAGCCAGATGCGACGGCGTTCGTGGAGATTTATGCACCCACCGAGGCCCTGGGGAGAGCGTTCATCGAGCGTATTTCCGGCCTGATGGCTGACCTGAGGGCCGACAGTGCAGTCCGAGAGATCCGGTGCACAAGCTACATCGAGTCGAGTCAGGTCCCGAGAGACGAACTCGCCGACTGCGGGTCCGAACCGTGAAGATCGGGATACAGGCTTTCGTCACCGACGAAACGCTGCCCCCGGACGAGATCGCTGTTTTGGTCGAAGACTACGGGTTCGAATCACTGTGGTTTCCTGACCACACGCACCTGCCGAGCCACACCTCGTCGAGGCATCCGGCCGGCTCCGACGAAATTACTCGAGAGTACGCGCGCAATCTCGACGTTTTCGTGGCTGTCACCGCCGCCGTCCTTGCCACTCGACGGCTCAAGGTCGGTACGGCCATCTGCCTCCTCCCGCAGCGCGACCCGATCGTAACCGCGAAGATGGTGGCCTCGATCGACTACCTCTCGGGCGGTCGGCTCCTGTTCGGCGTGGGTGCTGGCTGGAATCTTCAGGAGATGCAGAACCATGGGGTTGATCCGACTCAACGGTTCGGAATGCTCCGTGACCGAGTCGAGGCCATGAAGGTTATTTGGGCCGAAGATGTCGCCAGCTATGGCGGCCGGTACACGTCGTTCGATGAGATCATGTCGTGGCCGAAGCCGACCCAGCGTCCGTGGCCCACGGTCCTGCTCGGCGCGAACGGTCCCCGGGCGATCCAGTCGGCGCTCGAAATCGGAGCTGACTGGCTCCCAGGGCGACACAAGGACCACGCGCGACTGGTGGCCCGTGTGCGGGAATTCCGTGAGCGGTCGGACGGGAGGTTCGGGGTCACTCTGTCAGACCCGTACCTCGAGCCAAGTGAGCTTTCTGCGCTCGCCGACGCCGGCGCCGAAAGGGCCTTCTTCCGGATTCCGGCTTCCTCTCGAGACACAGTCGAACTGCGCTTGGGCGAGATCAGGAAGGCTTTGGACGGCATCGCGTACCTGTGACTCTGCTGGCGTCGAGACGAGCGAGCCGGCGCCGCAACCCCGGTCGGTGCCCGCCCGGCACGCGCGTGGCTGGGCGCTAGTTGACAGTATCCGCGCCGCGCTCACGCGCACGACCGGACTCCACCGATCGTCGGAACACAGGCTTGCGCTTCTCGGCAAATGCAGCCAGGGCCTCGGCGTGGTCCGGACCGCTCTGGAGTTGCACGAATACCCGCTCCTCGCGGGCTCTCGCAAGCCGAGCGGCTTCCAGTCGGTTTGCCAGCAGCATCTGCTTGGTGGCTGCCAGGGAGGCGACCGGCATCGCAGCAATCCGCGCACAAAGCGCGGAGGCTTCAGCCGCCAGAGCGTCGTCCGCCACGACAGTGCGGACTAGACCGCTGGCTGCAGCCTCACTGGCCGACAGCCATTCTCCCGTGAAGAAGGCGTACGCCGCATTCTGCCTGCCCATGAGAGCAGGCATCGTGTAGGACGACCCCGCCTCGACCGAAAGCCCGAGGGCAACGAAGGGCATCCGGAACCGGGCAGACTCCGCAGCGAGAACAATGTCGGCGTGGCCCAGCATTGTGGTTCCGATGCCCACGGCAATCCCGTTCACTGCCACAACAAGCGGCTTCTCCAGGCCTTCGAACCGTTGCATGAAAGCGTCGTAGATCGCCCAGCGCTCCTCGACCGAACCCTCGTCGTCGCCCAGATCAACACCCGCCGTGAACGCCCGGCCCCTCCCGGTCAACAGCACACAGGCAATACCGGGATCCTCTGCGGCCCAATCCAATGCCTCACGAAGCAGCACATACGTTCGAGAATTGATCGCGTTGAGCACGTCCGGACGGTTGAGGGTTACTCGCAGAACTCCGTCCTCGTTATCGACAAGGACCTCCTTCGTCGCCTCAGCGAGATCACTCATCTGGCAACGCCTCCGCACGTTCCCATTCCCGGCGCAGGATGTCATCGATATACGACGCACGGGCCCGGCTGTCCAGGAAGTCGAATTGGCTTGTGCCGAAAGGATCGATTCGGTTGCGCAGCAGATCGAGCTGCTCCTCGGAGGGGACCTCCGTGGTGGGGATATCCTCCGGCACAGTAAGCGCGAACCCAGTGTTCTCGACTACCTCGGACACAGCGATACCAGGGTGGAGCGTCTCGATCCGAAAATCCTCGTCGTCGTGCTCCTTAATGAGAACGGCCAGAGGGGTGATGATCCGCACAGGACCGACCAGAAGCCCTCGCTCGCGTCGCGCCTCCGGGGACACCGGATAGCGCCCGCCGGTCGCGAAGTCGACCTTCTCGACCAGCGTCCGCTTTGAGTGCGTCCCAAAGTAGGCGATGATCTTCTCGTAGTTCTGCACGACCTCCGGCGAACCGGTACCGCCGGGGAGCCGGACTTTAGGGTGGTCGTAGTCCCCGATGACCGAAGTATTGAAGGCGCCGGTCCCGTCCATCTGCGCGGGTGACACGCATTCCACCAGTCCTCGGCCTCCGAGGTGAACGGTCTGGGTGTTCTCGATGAAGGTCCAATGCGCGGCCGCGCCCTTGTACGATGCCGCTTCCGCGCCAGTCAGGCTCAACTCCACGGGCTTCATCCCGATGGCGTTGTACCCGATCAACGGAGCGTCAGGTGCGTGCGTCATCTTTGCCAGCATGTAAGACGCGTAGGCCA
>Ga0207710_10001499_pt1 | contig 11557 bp, 13 predicted proteins | sample KBSS24metaG_FD_184400 | JGI IMG/M metagenome (GOLD analysis project Ga0207710, IMG submission 184400) | Switchgrass rhizosphere microbial communities from Kellogg Biological Station, Michigan, USA - KBS S2-4 metaG (SPAdes) (version 2) | ecosystem: Host-associated > Plants > Roots > Rhizosphere...
CTGGCCTTTCGGCTTTCCAACACGCTGACCACCGATTTCTGTGTGGCAGCGCTGCAGGAAGCACTGGAGCGATTTGGGGTGCCAGAGATCTTCAACACCGACCACGATCTAAGTTTGGAGTCAACGGCTGCATGACGCTTGCATTGCCCTGGGGCCGGTAGGGTTGGCTATCGGCCGCTTCGACTTAGGGCTGCCAATCGACTCACCACCCAGCGGTCTTCCACGAAGTTGGTATCCCGCTAACCATTTTTGCAAACACAGGGTCTGACGGTACCTGGGCTCAGCCCTCATCGATCTCAAAATAGCGTAGGGTCCCAGTGGAAGGTCCGATCATGATCTACGAGGTCCTGCTGGCCTCAAGGGCTGCGTTCAGAGAGATCGATCCACTGGGTAAACCAACTTCGAAGCGGCCGCGATACGGCCGATCAAATTTCACGAGCGAGTAAGCCACGCGAGCCAGCTTGGCGGTGACAGCAGTGCGTGCCTTGCGTCGCCGGTCTCGATTCTCAGGATCTGCTGCAATGTATCGCGTGTACTTGTCGCGGAAGGCATTCTCGCGCATCCGAATGGCGCTGATCGAAGCTTGCCACAGCGCGCAGCGAAGCCGCGCGTTACCGCGCTTGGATAGGCGCTCGTGCCCGCGCGATACCCCGGATTGCACCTTGGCGAGGTCCAGTCCGCAGTACTTGAGAAATTGTTTGTGGTGAGAGAACCGTCGCAGATCGCCGCCCTCTGCCAAAATGACCAAAGCGATGATCGGTCCGATGCCGGGGATTTCGCATAAGCGCTGGTAGTCGTGACGGTCTTTGAGCAGTGCGTGGGCTCGTGCCTCAAGCGCGTTGCGCTGCTGGTTGAGTGCATCATATCGGGATAATTGCAACCGGAACGTCTCGACGGCGATCGAATCTGCAGCCAATGGCAGAGCAATGCTCTTCTTGGCAAGCTCATGGATCTCGTCGAGCTGGCGGCGCTTGTCAACTTTGCGTCCGACGACTTCCCAGGCCGCGGCAACGAACTCTTCGCGGGTCAGGGCACTCACGGCTGCTGCGGTAGGAAATTGTATGAGGAAGCGGACGAACCAGTCGTTGCGACTCGAGTACCAAAAGCGCTCTATCTCAGGGAAGTGCAGCGGCAAATAGTGCGTGATGATCCCATGGCGCAACCTGGTGCGTGCGCGGGATATCAGCTCGTAGGTCTTGGAGATCTCCTCGAGATCGTGTGTACCCTTAACCAGAGGGTCGTGGTACTGCTGTGTCACTCCCTGCTTGAGCAGCTCGAGAATGACCTGGGCGTCCTTGGGATCGTTCTTGTCCCAACTGTTGAACATCGCGTCGCGATAGCGTGCCCCCGCAACCGAGGATACCTGGCAGACGTGAAAACCCTCCTGCAGGAGTCGGTATGCCAGCGTCCGGTGATAGACGCCGGTCGGTTCGAAGGCGATCCGGCAACTCGATCCAGTGCTGTGCAGTAGCCTGACCAGGCGGTCGTAATCTTCCTGCTCGTGCTTGAACTGAAATCGTTGCCGTTTGCCGTCCGGGTATTCGATGAGCGCGGCGTTCCACTGCTTTGCTATGTCTATCGCCACCAGTACGCACGTGGGCGTACGATCCGCTTGGTTAGCCATCGTCGGTGCCCTCCCGAGTGTCCCAATCAACCTCAGGATGCTCGCGCTGGCGGTGGCTGGCCAGAGCGCCGAGAGCTTCTGCCGTCCCCCTGCGGGGGCCGTCAGATTCACCTTCGGCTTTGCCGATTAAAAAGGATCTCAAGACCAGGAGCGGAGCCACAATACCCTCCACCTTCCTTCAACTCACGGTGGCGAAGCAGAGCTCCGAATGTAAAAAGGCGCGCAGTTCACTAGCGAGGACTGGCTCGGGGTTCTTAGCCACCGGCTGCCGTATCAGCATGGATGGCAAGGGTCGCTGGATCGACAACGTGTTTATCGAGCGTCTGTGGCGCTTCTGTGCCCAGGGCCGTTATGTGACCGGCTGTGATGGATGCAGGTCGCAGATCGCTTGCGCGGTTGCGGTGAGGGCACATAACGAGCTGGACAGTGACAACATTCCTCTGCCCGCTGTTGGGCAATGGGGTGATTGTCATGCTGGAACGTTACTACGCCCTACCATCAACCGCAGACCGGATTCGTGCCCTGTGGCTGGGACCAGCCATCGAGCGTTACGCCGTATGGCTTGCAGAGCGCCGTATCTCAGGCGCCAGGGGACGTGGGTGCATTGCGGTACTGATCCAGTTCAACTGCTTCGCGCAAGCACACGGGGCGCGAGACTGGAGTTCGCTCCCTGAGCAGGTGGCCCCTTTCATCGCGTCGAGGATGCGGCGGCAGCGTCGGTCCCGAGACCGGCACGAGCTCCAGACACGCAGATCGCAGTTCCGTGTTCCAGTGGAGCAACTGCTGCGACTGGTGATAGCGGGTTACGTGGGAACGGTTCGGCGCAGTCCTTGGCCATTCTCCACCATCGCGCCGCACTTTCCAGATTACCTTCGAGACGAGCGCGGGCTGCGGTGGCCGAGTATTGGAGGCTATGCCGGTCACTTGCGTGCCCTTCAACGCTATCTTGCAAGGACCGGGGTAGGGAAGCTCTCGCAACTGACTCCGCGACTCATATCGGGATTCTTGACGGCCCACGCGCGTCATGTTCGTGGTCGCCAAGTTGTTCGTTGCGCCGGCAACTTACGTGTATTTCTTCGTTATCTGCATCGCGAGCGGATTCTCCCGAAGGATCTCAGTCGAGCGGTACCGCGTGGTCGTGTATATCAGGACGCTGCCCTGCCTCGGGCAATCCCGTGGACCGATGTTGATCGGGCCGTGACGGGCATTGACCGGCGTTCCGCTGTAGGCAAGCGGGATTACGCGATCTTGCTGCTACTCACAACCTACGGCCTGCGTGCGAACGAGGTCGCCTCGCTCAAGCTCGATGACCTGGATTGGTGTGCCGTGCAGATGCGCATCGTAGAACGCAAAGCGGGTAATACGACTGTTTACCCGCTCGCTGGGACGGTGGGCGATGCGATCATCACCTATCTCCGCGAGGCGCGACCAGAGTGTAGCGATCGACACGTGTTCCTCACGGTCAGAGCTCCTTTCAGACCTTTGGTGTACTGGGACGTCTCGCAACGTGCGGCGTGGCACCTCCGCAGAGCAGGTGTACGCATCCCACGCGTCGGCTCGCGCACGTTGCGCCACAGCTGTGTTCAACATCTCGTTGACGCCGATGTTCCTTTCAAAGTCATCGGCGACTACATTGGCCACCGCACAGATGTGGCGACCCAGAACTATGCGAAGGTCGCGGTACACAAGCTTCGGGCACTCGTCATTGGTGAAGCGGAGGACATCCTATGAGCGTCAACATCAGTGCCCATGTCACGGGCTCACGTGGGGGTAGGTCCCGCACAGAGATCACCGATGTGATCAGTCGCTATCTCAACACCAAGCGTGCCTTGGGTTGCCGCTTCAATACCGAAGAGCGCTCGTTGCGCATGTTCGAACGGTTTCTCGCTAAGCAGCGGCTGCGCCGCACTGATCAGATCACGAGCGAGTGTGTGGACCGGTTTCTCGCGTCACGCCCGCGCCTTGAACCACGGAGCTTCAACCAGCTCCTGGGATGCGTGCGTCGCCTTTTTGAGTGGATGGTCGATCAGGAAGAGATCGATACCTCACCGGTACGGACGCCCGCGCGACGGGAGACGAGTCGTCGATTGCCCTACCTCTTTGAACCGGAGACCTTGCGTTCGCTGATCAGACTCGCCGGAGGTTTGCCGGACCAGTCACGATGCGCCCACCGAGGTCCGACCCAAGCTACGATCTTTGCACTTTTGGCCACGCTCGGATTGCGCATCGGGGAGGTCTCACGGCTTACATGTGGAGATGTCGATCTCGAGCGAGAGACAGTGCTGATCCGGAACAGCAAATTTGGAAAGACCAGGGTCCTGCCTTTTGGGCCGCAGCTCGCGGCTCGACTCCGCACATACCTGGCCCTGCGAGAGCAGCGTTTAGGGCCAGCAGGGCCTGATGCGCCGTTGTTCTCCTGGCAAGGACGACAGCCCGTTCATCCCAACACGATCAGACGAGCCTTTCGGGATCACTTGCTCCCAAAACTCTCGTTGACCATCCCACCCGGAACCTCACGGCCATGCGTGCACTCGCTTCGACATTCATTCGCGGTGCGGACACTCCTGCGCTGGTATCGCGAAGGACTCGATCCGGCTGCCCGCCTGAACTACCTGTCGACATTTCTCGGCCACGTCAATCCGCAGAGCACAGCCGTTTACCTCACCATTACCAGCGAGTTACTTGAGGCGGCCAACGAGCGCTTCGAGACGTATTCGGCTCCGCTTCGGCAGGGGAGGCAACAATCATGAGCACGTCCACTCTCGGAACCCTGGTGCACGAGTTCTTCGCGAACCATCTCGTCGAGCAAAAGGGCTTGCGGCAAGGTTCCGTACGCAGCTACCGTGACACACTGCGCTTGTTCCTTCAATTCGTCGCCTACGAGACCCGTCGTAATGTCAGTCAGCTCACTCCCGAAGATCTCAGCTTCAAGCGGGTGCTGGCATTTCTCTGCCATCTCGAGCAGCAGCGGCACAATCGGATTACTACGCGCAACCAGCGATTGGCAGCATTGCACACGTTCTTTGAGTTCGTCGCCAGGCGTGATCCAGATCGACTACACGATTGTCAGCAAATCGCGGCGATCCCAGTCAAGCGCTGCCCGCAGCCGATCATGCGCTCTCTCACACGTGACGAAGTCCAGGCCCTCTTCGCTGGACTGCCCAACGAGGGCCGCCTCACGCTCCGCGACCGAGCATTGCTGCTATTCCTCTACAACACCGGTGCTCGAGTGCAGGAGGTTGCCGACCTTCGAGTCGACCAGCTCGCGCTCGACCGTCCCGCGCACGTGCGCCTGTACGGGAAAGGCGGGAAGTGGCGTCAGTGTCCACTGTGGAACGAGACCGCAGCAATACTGCGGCGCCTTGTCGAGACTCACGGCAACGGCGACTCGCAGGGGCACGTGTTCCGTTCCGCAACCGGAAGAGCACTCACTCGTTTTGGTCTCTACAAGCGCGTGCGTCGACTTGCGGCCAATCTCACCGTCCGCACCTCAACGGCGCGCCAATGTTACGTCTCGCCGCATGTCTTCCGCCGAACCGCCGCCGTACACCTACTGGATGCCGGTGTCGACGTGAACGTCGTTCGCGGCTGGCTCGGTCATACAAACCTTGCAACTACAAATCGGTATGCCGAGATTACAACTCGCATGAAGGCCGAGGTAATCCGCTTGTGCGAGATGCCGATCGCAGGTGGCCGGCATACCGGTCCAGCCACGTGGCGCGGTAATGCATCATTGCTCGATTGGCTGAGTTCCCTATGACCTTTAGGCCCGCCCGCTCAACGGACTCAACAATACGCAAGCGGGCGGGCCTGACTTTATCAAAATCGTCCCTTCGACCCATTGCGACATCTTCCTTTGTCCGCCCTCCCACCGTCATTATGTGGCTTCTTTTCCCCCAGCAGGTCCGGCCCGCGTACTGCGGCCAGCACAGTCGGTCACATAACGGCCCTGGGCACAGAAGCGCCATTTTGTGTCGCGACACAAAATGGCGCTCGGTCAAGTACGAGGAGGTGTATCTGCACGCTTACCGTGACGGCCGGGAGGCGCAGCAACGCCTGCGGGCCTATTTTGAAACCTACAACGGACGCCGCCTGCACCAGGCCCTAAACTACCGCACACCGGATGAAGTGTATTTCGGCGCCAACCTGGTACCTGCGGCACTAGCGGCCTGACCATGATGTTGAGCGTAATGCACGACTAGAGGTTTACCGATGGACCAACCTTCATGGGTGAGGAACGAGGCGGATTGGCTTGCGGATTGCGCCTCGATCGTTCAGTGCGCGCTTGCCCTGATCGAAGGGCGCACCGGTGTCATTGAATCAGCTCGAGCGATGTTCCGGCTGGCCCACAACGTTCGTGACGAAGGCGATCCTGCCTTTACAGTTTTCTGCGCTATTTACTCGGAGAGCGACGTGTTGCCTGTGGGCGAGGAGCGCAAGAACTGGTCCCCTTCGGCACTGCAACGGGAGGACACCAAAATCGAGTTGTTCGAAGAGCGCTGGCGGGACCGCGCGTTGCAGGCCGCACAACTCTTGGTCAAGAAATATCGAACGAGCTGAACACCGTGCGCTTGCACTCATTACAGTGTCGGGTGGGCCTGTTGAGCCGTCAGTCGCAGAGCTTCTGCCACCCCCTGGCGGGGTGTCAGACCCCCCTACGGGTTGCCGACAGAGGAGGAGAGAAGACAGAAGACCCTAGACGAGACCGGAGGCAGAATGCCTCCTCGTTGTTCAACCCCAGGCAGATCCACTTATCTCAGCGCAAGATCTGTCCGAATTACCCGAGCCACCCCTGTCTATCATTTCGCACAACAAACACTACGTTCTCAGAGAGCCGAAATGAAGATCGACGAAATCCTGGCCGAGATGCCGAACCTCAGTCCCGAGGAGCTAGAGGCCATTGGGGCGAAGTCGCATGAGCTGGACATAAAGGCACGCAAACAGCGGATGGCGCAAAGCGATTCTGAGCCCTGGCCGCCGTCGCGTGATCCCAAGTGGGATGAATTCATGGCGCGGATTGAATCGCGGCCGGATGACCATCTTCCGGATGATCTGGCGCACAATCACGACCGCTATTGGAAGCGGCGGCCATGAAGCGCGTATTTGTTAAGTGGGCGGGGAAAGCCGGCAGGACGGAATAATATGGTGAGTCCAGGCGCTGGGTAATCCGCAGCGTTCCTAGCGCTCAGTTGCGAGAAGAACCTTGGGAATGGTGAGATAGTAGAAGGCACAACCGAGCGAAAGGAACCCTCTCGATGAATGGCCGAATACTTGCGTTGCGTGATACAGCTCGGGATTTCGCCCTCGCCATCTCGACCATAGCGGTCCTGCTGTATTCGGCAGGTAGTTCCGCTGGTTGCAGCAAGCCCGAGTGGCCGGATCCGATATCTTTCAAGGATTCGGCCAATGGAAGCCAGATGCTCGTTCGGCACACATTCCCATTTCAGTCCGGCGTATATGAATTCATTGCCTGTCAGAGGAGCTCTCTGGAGAAACGTGCGGGCGGGCTTGCGCCGTCGGACGTGCGACAGCTCATCCTGCGAGATCGTGCGGCCGAAGACCGCGCTTTCGCCGAGCTGCAGTCTATCGATCAGTGCTTCAGAATTTCGAAGCGGGAATCAGATCCAGCGATCGCGCGCGCGGAATGTGAACGCGTCATCGAGGGGGCGCTCCGAGATCGGCGCCAGAATGGGTTACCACAGAACCCAGAGCTGACAAACGAGCAGCACAGCGCGTATGGAGGTGTCTGGAGCTATCGAACCTTGGACCTGGGCCGACCGGGCAGGTGCATGGATAGCCCTTGCGATCAGATGCTCGGTGTTGAAGTAACCAACATGACCCCAGTGGTGCTGAGCTGCGAAGTGGTGCTGACGGTGTCCAATCGGCAAGAAGGCAAACGGCGAAGTGAACAGATGATCACATTGAATCCCGGCGACGCACTTCCGGCGGCGCGGGTCACCACCTACTCTTCTGCGGAGGACATCGAGCCTGCAGTGACGTGTGCTCCCGCAAGTCCACTTCCGCCACCGGCGCGCGTGCCGGCCGAGTGTGTCGTGAACTGGATACCTGGTCCGTTTGACTTTCCGAGGGGCTTGACACGTTCCGCATGGGAGAGTGGCACTGCTTTAGTGGAGTTCGCCGCACCCCAGGGGCATAACCCGCCCGAGGCTATCCGCATCGTGCACGCCGACTCTGAGCTAATCGGTCAAAGTGCGCAGGCGCTGATCACGGCGCAAAGCGTTTCCACGAACTGCGCCCGTCAACGTTTTCGTATCCGCGTGGAGTACCGGCCCTTCCCCTGCTACGGATGTGGGTTCAGTTCTGGAGTAGTGACGTTGTATCGAGATGGGTAAACCACCACTTCGATGCATAGCGACGCCTCTTATTCACTCAGCGATCAGGCTCACTTGCAGATCAGTACCGCTGGCGTCCAACAGCACCGCAGAGGGTGTACCTGAGCGCGTCACAGGTTGTGAGGTCGTCTCTCCTGCGAGCCATGTCGAGATATCGTGATGTAGCCGCAGAATCCGCTTGCGTGGGTGAGGCCAGGCGTCTTCGGGAAAATCTCCCCGCGGGGCTGTGCGTACCTCGAAACATGCCAGCTCAAAATGAATCACATCCTCCAGAGAGCCGCCGGGAATGTCGCCGCGCGAAATTCGCTCGAGGAGCCAAGTCCCGAAGCGCCATGCCTCCCACCGGTATTGCAATGTTGCATCTCGCGACACCGCCCAAAACGCATCGAGTTCGTGCGCTATCGAATCGCCCAACATCCGACAAGTGAGTGGAAGGACGGAGTAGACGGGCGTGAGGCGATTGACGCGGTAGAGCGTGCAGTTGATGGACATGCCCGCGTCCATCACCATTCGCTCCAAGCGTGTGATCTCCCGTTCTGTCAGAGCGTACTCGGCAAAAGCCACTCGCCCGGCCTTCCGCGCTTCGAGGCATCTTTGCGGAGACGCGATCAGGTCTGCGAGTGCACGTTGGAACTCGGCAATTGCCATGGTGTCGGTCCTCCTTCTGACTTGAGGGCATCACGTGCGAGTTGCAATTCGCGCAGTACACCCTCATCACCCATCTGGGGAAAGTACGACTCGTGAAATTCAAACGTGACACCGCGAAGGTTGCCGCACCTCGGAACGACTTTTGCAAGCCACTGCCAGACTTGCTGCGGACACTTCCCCGAGTGAGAGTCCAGGTAGACGCCGTACAATTTGTTGCCACCGGCGACGTGGACTTCACCAACGGCATCCATGTTCAGCGCATCGAGAAACGCTGCGCCATCGACCTGCTGATTGGCGTGGTTGACATACAGATTGTGAAGATCCAGAAGCATCCCGCAGCCGCTGCGTTCGAAGAGCGCATTGAGAAATTCAATTTCGCTCATGTCCGTCTCGGGAACGGGCGTGTGCACAACACCATTCTCCAGCAGCAGCTGGCACCCGAGTGTGTCTTGCGCAATCGCAATCCGTTCGCAAAGCATATCTAGTAACTCTTCGTCCCACGCCAAGGGCAACGTGAGTCCCGCGTGATGATCCGACGTCACCTCGGTGCGCACACGCACGGCGGCCAGGTGCTCACTGACCCACCCAAACTGAAACTTTGCTCGCCAACGCGCGAGCTCTCGTATGTGCTCGACATCGAACGTCGAGCCGCTCGCGATAGATAGGCCAATACCGTGAGCCACGAGCTGGTGATCACGCGCAAGACGCTCCAGGCGCTCCAATTCCTCCGGCAAAGGGGCAAAACGCGTCGCTGCATCTCGCCCGTGATCGGTCCAGAAGCGCTCGGGTATCACCGAGACGAAATCGACGGCGTCGGCATGCTCTTGCAGTAAACGATCGAGTGTTCCGTTATAGAGAATACCGACGCCGGTTTTCATGGCTTGCCTACCTCAGCCGATCCGTTGCATGTTCGATAAGTCGATGCGCACGACGTTCTCGATCTCCTCCCGCTCGTGGAAAAAGATTGGGATTCCGGAATTGCAAGGCAAACAGCCGCGCAGCTTGCCAAGGATGTCAGAAATCGTCGGCTGAAGCTTCAACGTTTCGACGAGAGTTGTGCCTTTCGGCACCGTGACTTTAAGCGTCGGTTGAATGGCGTCCTTGATCAGCTGAATTTCCGCAATGCGCTCTGTCTTCATTGTGCTCTCCTGTTATGTCCCGCTACCGATGTGGAGACGCCTCGCGAGACGATCCGACGTCCCCGCCTATGGCAGCCGATATCGCGAATCCCGGCGATTCGCGCAACTACGGTTTTGGACGGCCGCGTTAGCAAGCAGAAAAGGTCGTTAAGCGCCACGCCACCTCGAATTGCATGCTCGGTCTTCTGCCGAACTGGCCAGAGCTGTCGCTGTTCTTGTATCAGTACTGTCTTTAGCCCGATCGATATCGCAACCCGATGCCAAACATTCGGTGGATGAAGCGCATGGCAGGCGTATCTGCACCGCGCCCCTGACCAATGGGCGCGAACCGAGGCGTTCTGGCGTGCCGATGCGAACGCGGTGCGTCAGATGCCACCGGACTGCGGTGCGTCAGATGCTTCAGACTGATAACTCGACGGATTGAGGTATGCGCGAATGGCGTCAACGCCACCTCGAAATCTCGGTAGCTGGGACCTCCCGAACCCTCCCGGGGTACTACATCATTATCTGACTTTGTCTGACAGATAGCGGCAAGCGTTGCCCCGAATATAGCTTTTATTTTAGAGAATTCGAGGGAGGGCTTCCATGGCCGCGCACTTGAAATATCTTGTAACAGCGGTTGTGTCGAGTTTGGTCGCCATAGCCGGCATTGCATTGGCAGCGGACACCGGCCTCACTGCGGACGAACGGGAATTCATCAACAAGGCGGCGCAAGGCGGGCAGATGGAAGTGCTGGCTGGCAAGCTTGCCGTGCAGCGGGCGCTGGACCCGGCCGTCAAGGATTTCGGCCAGAAGATGGCCAGCGACCATACGGCCGCGAACGCGCAGCTAAAAAAGCTCGCCGAGTCCAAGCAGATCAACCTGCCGGATTCAGTTTCGCCGGAGGAGCACACTGCTCTGGGCAAGCTCGAAGGTCTCACCGGTGCCGATTTCGACAAAGCCTACTCCCGGATGATGGTCAAGGACCACGAGACCGACATCAGCGATTTCCAGAAAGAAATCAAAAAGGGCCAGGATGCCGACGTCAAGGCGTTTGCTGAGCAAACACTGCCTACGCTGCAACATCACCTGATGTTGGCGAAGCGCTTGAGCGCGGCTGAGAAGAAGAGCCCCTAACCGTCGCCGGCGGGCGCGCTGCATGTTTCCAGTGGTGTAAGTGCGAAGATGTGGGATGCTCTCATTGTTGGTGCAGGTCCGGCGGGCCTCACCGCTGCCATCTACCTGGGCCGATTTCACCGTAAAACCCTCGTGATCGATGCGGGCGTCTCACGTGCCCGATGGATTCCGGAAAGCCACAATATTCCCGGCTTTTGCTCCGGCATTGCTGGCCAAGAACTGCTTACGCAGATGACGACGCAGGCGCGCAGCTATGGAGCTCAGATTCGCCGCGGCACGGTTGAAAGCGTGACCGCCAGCAATGGTGTGTTTCGAGCTCAGGTTGGAAGAGAAGTCCATGCGAGCCCTTATCTGCTGCTGGCCAGCGGAGTGGAGGATCGTTTACCCGCTGTTGGCGGCGCGGAAGAGGCTATATTGCGCAGCCGGCTGAGAGTTTGTCCGATCTGCGATGCCTTCGAGGCCACCGGTAGGGACATAGCGGTTATCGGCGACGGGGAGCATGCCGCTCGCGAAGCCGAATTCCTGACTACATACTCTGACAGAATCACACTTCTTCACATCGGCCCTGAACGGGACATCTCAGCGATACAGCATTTGGCCCAACGAGGTATTCAGGTTATCGGGACTTCTCTGGAGGCTATCGAGCTCACCGACGATTCCTGGTGCCTGCGACTGCC
>Ga0207710_10001510_pt1 | contig 11538 bp, 11 predicted proteins | sample KBSS24metaG_FD_184400 | JGI IMG/M metagenome (GOLD analysis project Ga0207710, IMG submission 184400) | Switchgrass rhizosphere microbial communities from Kellogg Biological Station, Michigan, USA - KBS S2-4 metaG (SPAdes) (version 2) | ecosystem: Host-associated > Plants > Roots > Rhizosphere...
TAAGGTCATTTGGTTAAGGTCTTTACCCTGCTGCAAAGCCTGCCTTTCCATTTGAGTAAACCGGTGGATGAATTTTTTGTTGGTTAGTTCGAGGGCATTTTCGGTATCTATCCGCAAAAACCGTGCATAATTGATCAATGAAAATACAAGGTCGCCAAACTCTTCCTCCACTTTCCGATGTTCAATTATAGATTGCTCGGCGCTTAGTGTTAATTGTTGATCTGTGTTTGCCGATTGCCAATTGCCAATTGCAATCTTTAGCTCTCCCATCTCCTCTTCCACTTTTTCCCATACCTGTTCCTTATTATCCCATTCAAATCCTACTTGCTTTGCTTTTTCCTGCAATCGCATGGCTTTTATAGTAGCAGGTAGCGACTTCGGTACGCCACTTAAAATTGATGCCTTACCTTCCTTCAACTTTAATTTTTCCCAATTCTTTTTAACATCTTCTTCATCATTAACCTTTACGTCGCCATATATATGGGGATGACGGGCAATTAATTTTTCACAAATCCCCTCGATCACTTCATTTAAAGTAAACTGGTTTTGCTCCGATCCAATCTTCGAATAAAACAGAATATGCAGTAACAGATCCCCTAATTCTTCTTTGATTCCTTTCCAATCTTCTTCCGTTATGGAATCAACCAGCTCATAGGTTTCTTCAATAGTAAGTTGGCGCAGTGATTGAATAGTTTGTTTTTTATCCCATGGGCATTTCTCCCGAAGATCATCCATTATTTGAACTAACCGTAAAAAAGCCTCGCTTGAACTTGTATTCATAATTTATAATTAAAATGTAAATGCAGAAAAAAATGCTATCAAGGCAAATAAAATTATCATCATAATTAATGACCAAAAGGCAACAAACAGAAATTTAAAAAAAGTTTTGGCCCGTCTTTGTCCATAAAAATTGCGCATTGCTTTATATAAATAAAACAATAAAGCAACAAACAAAAGGAATATTAAAAAATTGATAAAATCCCAACCCATTTTATCCCTTAATGCACTTAAACCAAAAACAACCAGTAACTGCAAAAAGGTGAAAATGTAAAGATGAATAGTGAAAACGCCGTGATCAGCATAATAAAATTGCTTACGCCGTATATATACCAGCTTTAAAATAAGAGCAAATAATGGCAATGAAATAAATAACATGTAAGGCAACCTGTGTAAAACACTTTCAGCAAATTCCCGCACCATCTCATTTGGATTTTCCTTGAACTTTTCGCTTATTTGAATTTCTCTTTTTATAAATCTTTTCTTTAACCAGCCATCACGTTTATTTTCCGGCAATTTTTTTTGAACGGAATCGTACTCTTCATGCTCTTGTAATCGTTTTCTCCAAAACTAAATTTTAAACCCCCGGTTTCTGATTGCAAAATATTTGCCCCCGTAACAATTTTGGTTGTATCCTCAAACAATGCAAGGTTTTCTTTCAATTTTTCATTCGTACTATCATTTTTTATTCTTTCTTTTAACGCTTCTATGTAATCTGCTCTTTGCTGAGCTGTTAATGGTTTATCAGCGGCGGGAGAAACTGCATCGTTTGGTTTGACCCAATTGAAAAAAAACAAAAAGAAAATAGCAGAGGTAAAAACATACATTCTTACGGGATGAAGATAACGGGTTCTTTTTCCCAACATATACTGCCTGGAAAGAAACCCAGGCCGAAAAAGAAGGTACTTTGTCGTTTCGAAAAATTTACTATCGAAGTGAGTAATGTCATAAAAGAAATGAGTGAACATGTGCCAGAATGTTTCCTTTGGTACCACATTTTCCTGACCACAGACATGGCAAAAACGTCCGTGCACAATCGTTCCGCAGTTAAGGCAATCCTTTTCTTTACGCTGGGGAACATGCGACATTTTAAAATTTTTTCTTAAAAATAAGTACAAAAAAATACAAGCTTCTTATTCTTTTTCGTTACTGAACAATTCAGTTACTTTTGATGTATATAACAATATCTCTGGCATGAAAAACATTTTCTTTCTCCTCTTTAGCTTTTCTTCATTAATACTACGGGCACAATACTTTTATACTGATATTATCGGGACTTTACAGACTAACAAACAAATGCAAATCTATAAAGCCAATAAGGTTTTAAAGGTATCAGCATCCGGAGTAGATCCTGCCGGCAGACGCACCACTGATTTTTCTGAATTGCAGGAAATAAAAGAAAATGGAAACGCCTTAAAGATTTCAACTTTTAATAAGTTAAATAAAACCGTTTATTATAATCGTTTCGATGACCAGGGAAGGCTTACCAGTATCATCGATTCCTCTTTTGCTGTACAAAGCACTACTACTTATGAATATGATAACAATGGAAAAATAGTTCTTGTAAAAAATGTGATCAATGATACGGCCAACGATTTCAATCAAACAGAAATTCATAAATGGATATATAACTCTGATGGAACTCCATTAAGAATGTGGCGGACAATTAATAATGCTGATAGCCTCGAAGTTCGTTTTACAGCGGATGAACATGGAAATGCAGGGGATGAAAAAACTTATAAAAGAGGAATTGAAACAGGAGTCGTTTATTACTATTATGATGATAAAAAAAGACTGACCGACATAGTCCGCTATAACACAAAAGCTAAAAAGCTTCTTCCTGATATGATGTTTGAATATGATGACCAGGACAGGATAATCCAAAAAATAACTACAACATCAAGTCTTAATCTCAGCTATCTTATCTGGCGGTATCTCTTTGATGACAAAGGGCTCAAAACGAAAGAAGCTTTGTTTAATAATGACAAAGAACTTACGGGAAAAATAGAATATTCATACACTTTTGGACAGTAATCCGTATCCGATAATAAAGCAATCCATACTATCGGTCTTCGTACTGTTTTTTTACATCTATCGTTTATATTTGCATTCCGCTCTTTTAAATGCCCGGGTGGCGAAATTGGTAGACGCACTACTTTGAGGTGGTAGCGCCGGAAACGGTGTGCTGGTTCGAATCCAGTCTCGGGCACTTTATGATAGATGATCTTTCAGAACAATCCTGAATGTAGTTCCTTTTCCTACTTCGGATGACTTAACAAATATCTCTCCTTTGTGATATTGCTCAATGATGCGGCGGGAAAGACTAAGCCCTAAGCCCCATCCCCTTTTTTTTGTGGTAAATCCAGGCTTGAATACCCGTGCAATATTTTGTTTACTGATGCCTTTGCCCGTATCTGTAATATCAATATGTACCGCTTCCTTTTCTTTTTTTATATCGATAGCAATTGTTCCTTTTCCTTCCATTGCATCCAATGCATTCTTTAAAAGATTTTCGATCACCCAATCAAACAATGGAGCAGATATCATTGCAAATAGCTCCTGCTGCCCATGTGTATTTAATATAAAACTCACTTTGCCTGTAGCTCTTTTCTTCATATACTCAACCATACTTGTAATCTGCCGCACTATATCCGTCATTTCGAGTTGAGGTATGCTTCCAATTTTTCCAAATCGATCAGATACTAAGCGTAAGCGGCCAACATCTTTTTCCAATTCGTGAACTATCTTTTCATTTTCGGGTTTTTCTTTCAGCATTTCTATCCAGCCTTCCAATGATGATACCGGTGTTCCCAGTTGATGGGCTGTTTCTTTTGCCATTCCCGCCCATACCTGGTTTTGCACGGAACGATAGCTGCTGCGAAGTGAGATCAATGTAATGATTATGAAAAGTCCGACAATCAACAACTGAACCAATGGATAATATCTTACTTCGTTAAGCAACGAAGTGTGTCCATAATAATATTTATTTGTTTTGGTTGAATCGATCGGATCTATATAAATAATCGGATCATTAATGACCCGTAAGCTTTTAAGCTTTTTTGATAAATATTCTTTATCATTTATTGCTTTTGCAGAATCCAGGTTTACATAATCAGTTATACTATCTTTTTCATTAGTGGCTATAATAGGAATATCGTGATTATCCAGTATGATCTTAGACGCTAACTTCGTATCAGTGATATTTGGATCAAGCAGCGATTTACTGGCTTCCACCCATTGTTCTACTTTTTGCCTTTCATCTTTTGCGATCTTTTTTGCGAGGTATTGAGAATAAAATATAGTTCCGCTTACTATAAGAATAGCAATAAAAGCAACAGCAGTTCGCCAGTTTAATAGTTGCTGAAACATACACGAATATAATCAGAGGTTACGAGTTATTGCTAATTGAACAGTAAACTGTGTACTATCAGAACCACTTCTTATTTTTGAATAAATTATTTCTTTCCTGATGCCTTCACCAAAAGTTGCGATTGTTATTCTTAACTGGAATGGGCAAAAATACCTGGAGCAGTTCTTACCATCTGTCCTTTCATCCTCCTATTCAAATTTTGAAGTCATTGTTGCTGATAATGGCTCTGCAGATAATTCGATCACATTTCTTGAAACAAAATATCCCGCTATAAGATTAATACGTTTTAAGGAAAATCTTGGTTTTGCAAAAGGCTATAATGAAGCATTGAAACAAATAGAATCTGATTATTATGCTATCCTGAATTCAGATGTCGAGGTAAAACCAGGATGGTTACAACCAATGGTGGATCTCTTAGAAAATGATAAAACAATCGCTGCATGCCAGCCAAAGATTCTTTCTTTTAATAATAAAAAAATATTCGAATATGCCGGTGCAGCCGGTGGATGGCTTGATAAGTATGGTTACCCATTTGCAAAAGGAAGAGTATTTGATATAAGTGAAGAGGATCATGGACAGTACGATCAAACGGAACCGATCTTTTGGGCAAGTGGTGCTGCTTTGTTTATCCGGGTAAAGGTTTTTCATGAAATGCAGGGCTTTGATGAATACTTCTTTGCTCACCAGGAGGAAATTGATCTGTGCTGGCGAATACAATTGGCAGGTTATAAAATTTATTCCTGCCCGTCATCTGTTGTTTATCATGTTGGTGGCGGAACATTGCCAAGAGGTAATTCATTGAAAACTTACCTCAACTTCAGGAACAATAAGATCATGCTCTCAAAAAATTTACCTTTTGTAAAAAAGCTATGGATAATTCCCGCTAGAGACTTTCTTGATGCTGTTTCTGCATGGAAAGGATTGCTGACGGGAGATGCTGGTTACTTTATCGCTATCATCAGGGCTCATCTTGCTTTTGCAAAATGGTGGCTATTTTATAAAAAAAGAAGTGTTTTTCCATCAATCAAAGTAGGAACGCTACATGGTTATTTTCAAAAGAATATGGTTTGGCAACACTTTTTCAAAAAGAAGAAGTATTTCTCTGAAATTGTGGGTAAAACCCGGTAAGTTTTTATATTGAACCCTTATTTTTGCAGCACAAAATTTTATTATGACCAACCAACAGGAGTACCAGCAGGAACTTAAAAAAATTCACGATAAGGATTTTGCACACAACTGGGTTTCTTCTTCGGCCTTTCTTTTTTATCTGCAGGTAGCATGTTTTGTTGCATTCGTTTTAGGTGGTTGCTATATGCTATATACAAAACGTTTTGACAAGCCTGATGTAAATGTGCAAAGCAGCACGTTATACACGCCACAGTACAAATAATTGTTTAAAATTTTTGGGGCAAAAAGCAATGCCTTATTTTTGCAACCCTTTAGTTCTTTATAAACTTGCGGAAGTAGCTCATTTGGTAGAGCACGACCTTGCCAAGGTCGGGGTGGCCGGTTCGAGCCCGGTCTTCCGCTCAGTATCTCCTCCTTCGTGGAGGATTTTTTTTCACTGCCCTGGTGGTGGAATTGGTAGACACGCAGGACTTAAAATCCTGTGGCCAGCAATGGCCGTAACGGTTCAACTCCGTTCCGGGGCACAATTGAAAGCGACTCAGGTCGCTTTTGTTGTTTATACCCGTTAACCGGTATTTATAAGTACACCTCTTTCCTTATTTTCATCTTATGAGACCTATTCAGAAAATAATTCGTGACCCTGCATTATGGGCTTTGATCGGATTCAATGTTGTATTAATTATTCAATATCGTCAGGATGTAAAAGAATATACTACGATTATCTGGTTATACTGGTGTCAAAGCGTATTGATTGGTCTTTTCAACTTTCTTGATATGCTGACACTAAGATCCGAAAACATTTCTATAGGGAATTTGACAATCAATGACAGGCCTGTCACGCCAGAACAAGCCAAGGGTTGTCTTCCCTGGTTTTTCTTAATTCATTATGGAGGTTTTCATATTGGTTATATGATCTTTCTGTTTGTTGATTTCAAGATCACTGATATTGATTTTAGCTCCTTCAAATGGTCATTACTGGCCTTGGCTATTAGTTATATTTTCTTTTTTCTCCAAAATAAAATACGGTATACCCATATAAAACGAAGTATCGGTGCCATGTTCTTTACGCCATATCTCCGCATCGTTCCTATGCATCTCACAATTCTTTTACCTAAATTTCTTCACTGGGAACCTGCTCTGACATTTTTAATATTTAAGATGGGAATAGATGTGATTAGCTGCATAGCAACAACTCCTTATTACTGGAAACATGAAATAAAACCTGAAGGCGGATATATTTGAGCTTAATTAAAAACTCTTTCGATGGTCCAATAACATGCGACTATTGCTATAACAGAAGACAAAGGGTAAACAATCAACTTTCGATAAGATATTTTCTTCCGCAGAGGAATAATAATAAAAGAGAATATACCGGCGATCACTGCTATTTGTCCAAGCTCCACTCCTATATTAAATGACAGAATGGATGTATAAAATTTCCCTGGTGGCAATCCAATCTCATTTAATGAGCTGGCAAAACCCATCCCATGTATTAATCCAAATAAAAAGACAATAGCTATACGCCAGGGCTTTAATTCTTGTAATAAAATATTTTCTACAGCAACGAACATGATCGAAAGAGCAATAATAGGTTCAACGATAGCCGGCGGTGCAACAATAATATTTTTCATGCTCAATGCAAGAGTGATCGAATGGGCAACCGTAAAAGCTGTGGCCTGCCAAAGAATAGTTTTTACTTGAGTGCTTAGCAAGCAAAGTCCGGCCACAAATAAAATATGATCGAAACCATTGGGAATAATATGCTGAAATCCCAACTTCAAATAATATCCTACTACTTCATGCACAGGAGATTTTTCCAGTGCATAATTAATAGTATGCGCAAAAAGCAAATCAGATATAAGCAATCCACACGTTAAAAGAAAAAATATTCTTGCCAGCTTTTTCATGATGTCAATTATAAAGATTGAAGCATAGTGAAGCTTTCCGTTTTTAAATCTTCAGCAATATTCGGATCATTCTTTAATCCCTCTTGTAACAGAGCCTTTGCCTTTGCAGAGTTTCCGGCTTTAGCATAGATCAATCCAGCATGACATAATAGAGTCGGGTTCATGCCATTCGTCCGCAATGCTGTTTCTATATAAGGCAATGCTTTTCTATAGTCGGCCTTTCTATAATAAACCCAGGCAACAGTTTCATTCACGTCAATATTAGCTGGCCGGCGATTATATTCTGAGAGTGCATGTTCCAATGCCTTGCTATAATTATTTATTTTTAAATAAGCATAAGCCATTTCACGATCTGCATAGTGACCGATATTATCATTGTTCTTTCCGCTTTCTGCATCTTTATTCATTGCATCAATAATATTTTTTGAAATTGCATCTGCCTTATCGTTTTGTCCTGCTAATTGGTACACGTCAACCAATGCTTCCTTAAATGAATAATCTTTGACCAATGAATCTGCTGTCAAATAATAGTTGATGGCCTTCGGATAATTTTTTTCTGCTAATGCAATACGACCAAGACCTGCTAACGCATAAGCATAAGATGGCCTGTTTTGCAAAGCCATATTATAATACATAGCAGCGCTTTTCAGGTCGCCAATGTTTTCATACAAATGTCCCAATTGTACTCTTGTCCATTCAGTTGTTTCATCACCAGCTTGTCCTGCATCTGTTGCCATCTTCATCGCTTCTATTGCACCTGTATAATCACCATGAATTTCCCTGAGATAAGATATACGGGAATAAGAACGTATGTCAGGACGAATAGAAACCATTTTATCTGCATATTCTATTGCAGCCTTATAATTACCAGTTTCCACATTACCATCTACCAATAAGCCATACACAAATGCATTGTAAGGATTTACTTGCTTTGCTTTTTCTGCAAAAGCAAGTCCATCGGTAAAATGGTGTTGGGAAAGATAGAGAAGTGATTTAAATGTCAGTGCCTGGAAGTTCAAAGGACTTTTATCCAATACTTCATTCACATATTTCATGGCTGCCTGGTCATAATACATATAATTACCTGTAACTCTCGCCTCTTGTATATATAAAGAGGATAAAGAAATCCTGGCATTGCTATCCTTAGGATTGGTTTTAACTACTTTCATTAAGTCATCGAAATTCTTCCGCACATTTTTCCATTCTTCTTGCGCAGAAGTGTCTTTCCTGTCTAACAATGGATAAAAAGAAATTTGTTGACCTTTTCTTTTTACAACAATAAATCCTGCTGCAACTGCAAAAATTATTAAAACAATTATATAGAAACGATTCCTTTTCATGTTGGTTAATTTTTGATAGAATAAAAGTCCGCAGCGCATGCCGCGGACTTTTATTTATTGAATTAATCTTTCACCATTTTAACTGTCTTTTGTTCTTTGCCATTATCTGCTACGATATAATAAATTCCCGGTGCTAAATTCCTCGTGGTCCAATTTGTTGTATAAGTGCCTGCATCATGCCTTCTATTCACCAATACTTTTACTTCCTTTCCCTGTATATCATACACGGCTATGTTCACAGGAGAAGAAGTTTCAACTCTATATTTAATTGTATTTGTTTCAGCAGTTGGATTAGGATAGGTCATCAGGAATAAACCCGGCGCCGAGATGCCTAATTCATTGCTATTTGTTTTCTTTTGCATTTCTTCTGGAATATTAGTTTTAGAACTTGTACTTTGGTTTTCGTCACAATCACAAATATGTGTGCCTGCCCAGGGCGATGCTACATAAGGGAAACCTGGCTTAAATGGAACATCATTTGCATTAACTCCTGTTCTATAGGTTAACACATTAAGAAGATTCGGCGTAACAGGATTCGAACCATTAAAATCATCATACCATAGTCCGATGGCTGCAAGCACTACACCACTTGTTGCCTGCAATTCAATCAATGTAACATCGTCTTCCAGTCTTCTTCCATTTGGAAATCCATCCATGTTAGGAATAAACTGAAGTGAGCTATTACTATTGTAGGCAGGATCAGTTAAACCAAGAACTGCAGCATACACTAAACCTTCTGAACTGAATTTTGGATCATTTCTCGGCGTAGGCGGAACAGCCATATTCAAACGCAGCATGTCGCCACCATTTGGTAAAAAATTACTGATAAATGGTTTGCCTGCGGCTAATGGATTACCGGCTTTACCTGTTGCCAACTGATAAGGTCTTACGTTGGGAACACCTGTATTGAAGATTGGCCAAAAGTCCACTGACCGTGGAGAATTTGCGGCGGGTAATAATAAATTTCCAAAGATAGCATCATCCAATGCAGTTCCGGCAAGCGCAGGATTTCCTTTTAATCCATACAAACCATTTTGATCGTTACCAAATCCAAATGCGCCCAATGAATTTCTTTGAATACGCAATGGCTTTAATGCCGGTATAGCGCCTCCGAAGAAATGATCATCCATGTATAATGATAATTCAGGTCTGTAAAAATATGGGCCGAACAAACTTAGTTTGGACAGATCCTGATAAGGAGTCAATGCATTCCAAAGATCTTTATAGCCAATAGGAATTACTGCTTCATTGGTTAATGGCATTCCTAGTCTTGACACTTGTACCCATGGCCCCTGGTGTGATTCTTTGATATCATTATCATTGTTGTTATCATTATAATCTTTCAGCACAGTGATCTTTTGACGGCTTGCAGAAGCCCATACTCCGATCACAAAATTTGGATCAAGAATGTTTTCAGCCTGGGAAGCTGTCTTATGATCTTTTTGCAGTGTTGAAATATCAACTTGTAAAGCAATGGTTGAAACATTCAAACATTTTAAACCATCGTGTGATGGAGTGCCCGTAGTACGTGGTGCATCTCCCAGATCAAAGATGCCACCGAGATCAACATAGAATGGATCGTCTGCTGTACCGCAAAAAACTTTTTCACCAGTATTTGCTGTGGTAATTGCAGCCTGGATCAACGCATCATAATTTGATGCATTCAAACCAACAGGTGAACTGATGGAACGTGGACCAATATTTGGCGGAGGCACTTTACCATTACTAACTATAGTTTGGAATGATTTACCACCATTCATGCTTCTTTCAAGAGTATAAGTAGTTTTCAGATTTTGTTTTCCCAAACGGATATTAAAAAACGTGGTTGGGTCTTCATTGACCTTTTGAAAACTGAAACGATAAATAATATCATCGCCATTAGTAGCAATGTTATTATCAACATGAATTTCATAACGGATGTTTTCACCAAACTGGTAATAGTTAGGACCACCCTGTGGCAACTGGCCTGGAATATAATTGGCGATGATGGTTATCTTGTTTGGATTGTCAGGACTACGGAATGCATATAAGTCCGTATTATCAGCCAATGGATCATTGGCGATCATCGGCGCTTCACGATGGCTGGATGAACTAAGCACCACAGACAAACTAAACAGAACAGTAAAGACAGAGAATAATTTAAGGCCGGGGCCAAAAAAAGTTTTTTTACCCATAACAATGGTTTTAATGAATTAAAAATATTGCGATAACTGTCCTGGTTGCTGACTGGTTAATGCAAAGCAGTTTTCGAAAGGATGGGGAGCCGCCAATCAAGGCACATGTAACAGTTACGAGAAATGGTTTGAGATGGATTTATGAAATGAAATTTTATTGAATTATATCCGGGTTGCTATAGTTTTTTTATTTAGTAGATTTGAAAAAAACATTTTAAATAGATGCCAACAACAATAAAATGCCCGAATTGTGCGAATGAATTTGAACCCGCTGATTTTATTCGGGATGAGATACAGAAAAAGGTCAATTCAAAAACTGAAGAATAGAAAACAAAAAAGGGGAAAGATCTGGAAGAAGTTTTAAAAATAAGTTGCGTCACTAGAACCGCAACATTACACAAAAACAGAATTAAATAACAGAAATATGAACGAAATTATATGCCCAAATTGCAAGAAAGTATTTAAAGTAGACGAAGCAGGTTTTGCAGACATTCTTAAACAAGTTAGAGACCACAAATTTGAAGAAGAACTTCAGAATAGACTAAACCTTGCAGAACAAGAAAAGGAAAGTGCAGTTAGACTTGCAGAAGCCAATCTTAAAAATTCATTGAGAGAAGAGCTTTCCAATAAGGATAAAGAAATATTGCAACTGAAAGCCAGCAGCGAACTTAAATTATTAGAACAATTAGCAGAAAAAGACATTTTGCTAGCAGAAATGAAAAGCAAAATTGAAAAAGCTGAAATTGAAAAAAGACTTTCTGTAACAGAAGCTGTCCAAAAAATTGAAAAAGAAAGAGATGACTTAGCCAATAATATTAAACTTAAAGAAACAGAAAAACAAT
>Ga0207710_10001514_pt1 | contig 11523 bp, 9 predicted proteins | sample KBSS24metaG_FD_184400 | JGI IMG/M metagenome (GOLD analysis project Ga0207710, IMG submission 184400) | Switchgrass rhizosphere microbial communities from Kellogg Biological Station, Michigan, USA - KBS S2-4 metaG (SPAdes) (version 2) | ecosystem: Host-associated > Plants > Roots > Rhizosphere >...
TCTTACCTACGGACCAAAAGATTCAAAAAGTTACGGGCACCAATTTGGTGCCCGTTTCGTGTTTGTGTCATGGATTGTGTAATAACTGTCGAACATATTGCAGGATCAGCCGATTAGCAGTGCTCCGGAAGCAGACTTTGCCAAGGCGTTTCGTGCCTCAGAGGACGGTTCGAGCGCTGCGGCGGCTTCATCAAGTGCCCGGCGATGAATATGACTTTTGTCTTCACCATCTCTGGATCGACATGTCCAACTTGTGCTTGAAGACCCGGTCCGAAACTCCTTTCTAAGCCATGATCGTTATTGCAGTATGGCGTCCATCATGGAACCGTACACAAGGCAGACCGGCTTTCGCATGAATTGACCGCCAAGCGGTCCGCCAAGAAGTCATTGGCCGTTTTGGATCAATCCGTTACTCGCGTCCGTGCCACCGAAAGCTAAAATGCTCTAGTTCCGCAGCTCCTAGTTCTTTTAGCAAGGTTATAGAGTTCGACGAGCGCTAAGGAGCTGCAGTGAACGGAGCTTTATATGGTTTTGTTCTGTCGTTCTCGTTTATGGTCGCGAGATATACCGGCGCCGCGCGAGTTCTCGGGCGTTTGCCGTTTTTCGCAATGTTGGGTGTGTTCGGCGCGATCTGCGGCGTGCTTGCGGTACTGGGGGGTAGCGTTTTAGGGACATCTTAGGTGAGAACGGGTAGTGATCTATAAGCGGCAGGTGCGGCTAAGGCAAAACTAGAAAGAGGCGACTGTTTACATGCAGCCCCTCTTTTCTTGGCTCAAAAATCCTTTATTGCACTCGGCCCTGATCTTTGAATATTTATTGGAATCGTTCTAGAGTGAGCCGGACGAAACGTCCGGCACATTTTGTTATTTTTAAGGAACCAGCAAATCGGCGTCGTTTGCGACAATGCGGTGAAAAGTATAGTCCGAGGGCGATCGAAGCGGTCCGAGCGTTCCACCGTTAGGATTTGTCGGGTCTTCTGCCGCAGCATAAGTTCGCGTTCTTATGTTCGTCACCGTCAATGTATTGTCGTCAATGATGGTGACAAGCGCGGTCCGCCTGAAATGCTTGACTTGATTTAGATCCGTCGAACTGACCCGATCATTTGTTGGCGCGTACTCTGTACTGAGAAACGTCAGAACAAGCTTGCCATCGGGCCGGCATGTCCAGCTGCCGATGCTTGTCGTGTCGAGTCCATAGGTCAACATATAATCGGGACCTCCGTCAAAATCTGTTCGCGCAGTTCCGTCGCTATGCAGCTGCAGGTTCTCCGAGTACTGATGGATAACCGTTCCGTCGCCCCAAATGTCGATAGGATAGGTATCGACATAGGAACCCAAGAATTTTCCCGACCGGCATCCGACCTGCGAATATGCCGTTAGGGATCCAAAAACGGCAATAATCGCGGCGGCCAATAGTAATTTCTTTCTCATTTTATCTTCGTCTCCTTTTGCGTTATACCTTCGTATTTTCATCCAAAAACGCGGTCATACTGTGTTGTGACCGTGCTACAATCGGTCAAATCAGGATTGTTAGGTTAAGTTCTACTCTTTAGGCCTTCGGAAGTCCTTTGGTTTGGATTTGGTTTCTATTAGGTATTTATTAAGACGATATGACGTCAGGCAACGGTCATTTTCGGTTCGGAGAGTTTGAGCTCGATATCGGTCAGCGGCTGCTTATGAAGGACGGTCGTGAATTGCCTCTCACGCCGAAGGCTATAGCCCTGCTGATGGTGTTGTTCGAAAAACGCGGTCAAATCGTTGCAAAATCTGAGCTGATCGAAAAGGTTTGGACCGACGCGATCGTCGAAGAAGGTAACCTTGCCTACACGCTCCATTTACTGAGAAAAACGCTGGGAGATGATCCTGATTCTCCAAAATATATTCAAACCGTTCCGAGGCGAGGTTATCGTTTCGTAGCCGAGTGTTACGCCGATAATGAAAAACCGTTAAAGATCGAGTCTTCCCTTTCGGATGGAATTTACGGCAACGGATTAGCAAAAGTTATCGGGAGCGGACTCATCGGTCGGGAAAAGGAAATTGCCGAGATAACAAAATTGCTGGAAAACGACGAGGTGGGTCTGCTTACGTTGACCGGACCAGGTGGAACCGGCAAGACGCGCCTTGCAAATGAGTTTGATTTGCGAATTCGGCAACAGCTTGATGGCCAAGTCATATTCGTTGATCTAACGGCTGTCACCGACCCGCTGATCGTACCCTCGGCCATCGCACATGAGATGGGCATTAGAGAGTTTGGGACAAGTCAGACGCTTGATGTTCTTGCAGAACATTTCCGCGAAAAAACATCGCTGCTGATACTGGACAACTTTGAGCAGGTTGCATCCGCGGGGGTTCAACTCATGTACCTTATTAATAATGCCTCGCAACTCAAGATACTGGTCACCAGTCGCGAACCCTTAAAGGTCAGTGTCGAAACGGAATATCGTGTTCCGCCGCTTGCGGTACCGACGCCTGAAACCAAAGACAAAATTTCTGATCTGCTGCAATTTGGGTCGGTGCAGCTCTTTGTTCAACGTGCCAGAGCGGCAAGGCACGATCTTGACCTAAGGGACGAAGATGCGGAGGCTCTTTTCGGTATCTGCGCCCGGCTAGACGGATTACCTCTTGCGCTGGAGCTAGCGGCCTCGCGCGCCAGGGTCCTTTCTATTTGCGAAATTTATTTAAAACTCCAAGACCGATTGGCTCTGCTGACAGGCGGCTCGGTCGATAAGCCTAACCGTCAGCGGACAATGCGAGCAACTATTGAGTGGAGCTACGAGCTTCTTAGCGAGCTGGAAAAACAGGTTTTCGCGCTGCTTTCGGTATTTGAGGGAGGCTTTACCTTTAATGCCGCCGAAAGAGTTTTGACCCATCTCAAAAGAGACGATCCACAGTACTCCGAAATCGATATCGTCAATGCGATCACCTCGCTCCACGAAAAGGGACTGCTTCAATCAGAAAAATCCACAAGAGGGGAGATCCGTTTTCGCATGCTTGTCGTGGTTCGAGATTTCGCGTTGGAAGTCCGGCTTCCTGGGGGCGCGGCCGAGTCGATTTCAAGTTCGCATGCGGATTATTTCATGGATTTCGCTGAAATGGCTGCCCCGTATTTCTTTTCGTCTGGGTCGGTGGAATGGTTTGATCGATTTGAACTGGAACTCGACAACGTACACGCAGCCATCAAATGGGCGCTTGATCACGATGCGCGAACGGCCGCACGAATACTCGCGGCGACGCGACATCTAGCAGGGCTTCGGACTCATACAACCGAGACGCGTTATTGGCTCGAAGAAGCACTTAAGCGACGCGATGAACTGTCACCTGACCTTTGTTGCGAGATGCTTACGGGTTTGGGCGTGATGTGCCAATATCATTTGGATTATGCGGCAGCCCGTGCGGCTCATGAGCAAAGTTTGAAAATTTGTCGAAGTCTGCACGATCTCAGGCTGACTGCTCGTACACTTAGAGGTCTTGGCGCAATTGATTACATGGAGCGAAAACCAACGACGGCACGGGAGCGGATCAAAGAGGCTCTCGGTCTTAGCCGTTCGGTCGGCGACCAATTTGGTGAAGCTGCGGCTCTAGCACGACTTGGCGACCTCGACAATCTAGAAGGGGACCATGCGAGTGCTCGAAAGTTTATCATAGGGTCTTTGGAACTTTTCAGAAGGCTTGATTACAAACAGGGCATCTCTTCAAAGCTTACTAATCTATCCATGACAGAGTTCTTTTTGGGGAAGTTCGATTCTGCGCGGAAATATTTGATCGAAGCATTGAACATTTGTGTTGAGATTGGGGATCAGATCGACTTTCGCATTAATTTTGATATCGGAGCGGCGCTAACTGTCGAAGCCGCGGACTATCGGACCGCAGCCCAACTTTCGGGAGCGGCCGACGCGAGATGCGAGGAAATGGCATACTTTCATGAGCCTGTTGAACAAGGATTTCGTGACATATACGTCAGAAAACTCAAGAACGCTTTGAACGAAAACGACTTCGAGTCGGCCTTCGCAGAAGGTAGAAAAATGAGTGTCGGCGGTGCGACTAAACTCGCCCTGGAAACCCCAAATGCGTTCAAGGAGCGGCCTGTTTCTCTGCGGCTAGTTAAGCACCGATGATCTGCTCGATTAATGCATTGGTTTGCAGGCTATAAAGGAATTTATTCACTTTCCAAACTCTCTTGGCTATCGTCCGCGGATGTTTGAGCGGCCCGGCGGCGTTGAATTGTTGTTGAAGGGTGTCGAATACTCGATCGCTGGCCGTCTCGAAGGCTCAAACCCTTCCGACGGCCACGCTCATCGTCCATCACAAATGAACCCGTAATGAATCGCAAGTCCTCAAAAAATCATTGTTTGAATTGAACGGGCCGGGCTGGTGATTTCAGCGGCATCGCCATTTACCCACAAAAAGTAATTCACGGACTTCTCGCCTTTGTTCAGGACGACAACCGCGACCTTTCCATCGGTATTGACAAATGCGGTTGAGAGCAGGGAACTCCGGCTGGGCGAACTGGCCGTCAGCCTGGCCCCGGGCCGCACAAACTTCGAGAAATGGCCAATGTAATAATAGGAATTGGTATAAATAATTTCGCCGGTGCCGGTATCGGCGTGAACAGGAGCAAAGCAATAGTTCTGGACGTGATTCGGTCCGCCTTTTTCGTCAAGCAAAACATTCCAGTCGGTCCAGCCAACGGTTCCGTTATTGAAATCATGAATCATCGAGATCGCATAGTGTTCGCCAAGCGACCAGTCGTGAAGTCTTTTCCCGTCGAAAACATCGACGCAGCCTTCCGTAAATAATAAGTGTTTATCGGGAAACGTTTCGCGGACAAGCCTGACATTATCAAACATCATTTCGCCGCCGCTCCAGGGTTCGTACCAGTGGTATCCGATACCCCAGGCGTATTTCGCGGCGGCCGGATCGTTCATCAACGTGCTTATCCGCTGAAAGATCAGATCACGGTTGTGGTCCCAAACAATTATCTTCTTACCGGCAAGACCCTCCCTATGTAAGGTCGGGCCGAGATAGTTCTTCAGAAAATCGCGTTCGTCTTCGCCGGTGAAGATGCATGATTCCCATTTCTGTGTCGCCATCGGCTCATTTTGAATCGTGACGCCCCAGACAGGCACGCCCTCGCGCTCGTATGCCTTGATAAACCTGGCGAAGTAATTAGCCCATGCCTGGCGACACTCCGGCCTCAACTTACCTCCTTGAAGCATATTGTTATTGGTCTTCATAAAGGCCGGGGGGCTCCATGGGCTGGCGAAGATTTTCAAGGCGCCGCCGGTGGCGGCAATTGCATTTTTGATGAACGGAATCCGAAAACGCTTGTCATGCTCGACGCTGAACGACCGAAGCTCGCGATCGCCCTCGTTGACGTAGGTATAGCTTTGGCTCGAGAAATCACAACTATGAATATTCGTTCGCGCCAATGTGTAACCGATGCCCTTGATCGGGTCAAAGTACCGATCTATCAGCTCCTGTTGTTTGCCGGAGGGAAGCTTGGCAAACGTCTCGGCGGCAGCATCGGTCAATGCTCCGCCGATGCCGACAAACGTTTCGAACTTCCTTGAAGGATCCACGAAGACGCAGGTCTGTGTCTCTGCAGGTTGCCCGAATGGCCGAAAGCTCAAATTATCCGTCAGAGCAAGGCGATGGCCGGTGTCTTTCGCAGTTGTGTAGACCGAGACCTTACGGTCTTTAACCGATAATGGCCTCGGGTTCTTGATCGGCGTTTTGCCCTGTCCCGCGGCGGAACGAGAACCTAAAGCTGCAAGCAAACCGGAGCCGACCAAAAAACCTCGCCGATCTATTTTCATATAGTTTGTATGTATCTAGCCTGTAATGTATGGCTGCTAGCGGGTAACGAATCCTTCCCATCCATAATGCCGAATTGATAACAAAAGTCCGGACGCCATGATCAATCCACCCACGAGCCAAAACCAGCAAAACGGGTTGCCGCGTTTCAATTCGATAAAAAACGCAATCAAAGGAACGATGCCGGGCATAAAGACAATGACTACCCGAAGCCAAGCCAAGAACAAGTTAAGAATTGTCATCATTGGATTTAACGTTCGGTCGAACCCTCCGCTATTGTTCCAATATCTACCTGGCCACCCTTGCTTTTGGTGTATTGTAATGACTTTTGTCTGGCCGTACAACTATGCTAAGATGGCGGGCAATTCCTACCTCTGGCACCAGCCAAGGAGTATTCAGTAAATGTCATATTTTTTTCGCGTTGCGATAGTGCTTTCGATTTTCGCTTTGTATGGGCTGGCACAACAGCCGAGTGCCAGTCTGACCGGAATTATCACCGATCAGGCCGGGGCCGTTATCCCGGGTGCTACGGTTACAGCTACCAACAAGGCTACTAACCTTTCGCGCTCCGCGACCACCAATGACGAAGGTCTATACGTGATCTCGAATTTGCCGGTCGGGAAATATATCGTCAAGGTCGGGGCTTCCGGATTCGAGACAAAAACATCGGCTGATGAGATCACCCTGTCGGTCGGCCAGTTAGTTCGTCTTGATGGTGAGCTAGCGGTAGGAAAGATCACCGACACTGTTGATCTCATAGGTGATATGCCCCTAGTCGACACTGAGACGTCGAAAGTCGATGCGGTGATAAATGACCGAACTGTGGAGAACCTTCCGCTGAACGGTCGGAACTTCCTTGAACTTGCGCTCCTCACGCCGGGAAATTCTCTCGCCCCGAACTTTGACCCCACAAAAACCAATACCGTCGTCATATCATCTGCGGGCCAGGTTGGCCGAGGAGGAAATGTAATGGTCGACGGAACCGATAACAATGACGATGTTGTTGGCGGCGCATTGATCAATGTCTCGCAGGACGCCGTGCAGGAATTTCAGGTGGCGACAAACCGGTATTCGGCGGAATATGGACGATCGGCATCGTCGGTGATAAACGTGGTCACAAAAAGCGGTACAAACGAAACTCACGGCTCTGTATCGTTTTTTGAACGCGACCGTCGCCTGCAGGGACTGCCGGCAGTATTCGACCGCAGCCAACCAACGCTGCCTTTCGACCGCCAGCAATATTCATTTACGTTCGGAGGCCCTTTTGTAAAGGACAAGCTTTTTGGTTTCGGCTCAGCCGAATATCGCGATCAGGATGGAGCAGTCTTGGTTGGTACTCGCGATGTGCCGAATCGGAGGATATCCACCGGTTTTGCACTTGCTCCGTTGCGGGACTTCCTTCTCAATGGTCGGGTTGATTATACCGCTCTAAAAGACAACTCGTTTAACTTCCGATATTCGTTCGAAGATGTCGATGCGACGGGTTCGAGCAAGCTCGACAGGGCGATCGGCTCCGCTACCTATCGTCAGCAGCTCAAAAATCGCTTTCACGCCTTCATGACAACGTGGACGGACGTGTTGTCACCGACGACGGTCAATACCTTTAGCTTCAGTGTCAACAATTTCGACAATACAACTGAGCCGACAAATACCGGTGTACAACTTACCTTCCCGAGCATTTTGGACGGCTCAAGCTTTCGGGTTCCACAGGGTACGAAACAAAACCGTTTTCAGTTTACGGACACACTTGCCAAGATCGTGGCGAATCACTCATTGAAATTCGGCGTCGAATATCAACGCATCGATTCCAGTATTTCACTGGGCGTTTTCAGGCAGGGCCGCATCGAGTTTGTGCAGGATTTTGCCGATTTCGATCATAACAACGACGGTCGAATAGACGACAACGATCTGTTATTTGCCGTGACATTGAGGAGTGCATTTCCCGATCGCGATCTCGATCTGCCAGACGTCGACAACAACTATTTTGCTTTTTTTGCACAGGACGATTGGCATGTCAGGCGAAATCTGACCTTTAATATCGGCCTGCGATACGAGATTGACACTAATGTAAAGAACAATTCCGGATTTTCGAATATCAACCCGCTTGTTGCTTCGTTTTATCACGGCGACCGCCATGCTGACCGTAACAACTTTGCGCCGCGGGCCGGCTTTAATTATTCGATTTTGGGTGACCGGCTTAGCTTCCACGGCGGCTACGGCATTTATTACGACCGCGTCGTTCTGGAATTGATAACACTCGAGCGAGGACTCGATGGCCGCGCCTTGCCGATAAATGTGAGAGCGGGGAATGCACTCACCGCCCCAAATGGGATGCCTATCTTCCTGGATCAAAATGGACATTTCGTACCGGGGGCACCAACATTTCAAAATCCCTTCACGGGATTCATCCTTCCCGGAGCCGGCGCATCCGGCATAAACATCATCGACAACAGCCTGCAGAACCCAATGGTCCAACAATCCAACGTCGGGCTGCAGTGGGAATTCGCACACGATTTCGTTCTTAAGGCCGATTACCTGCACAACTTCGGCACGCACTTCATAATCGGGAGAACCATCGGGGTGGTCAACAATCCGGTCGTTGGCGGGCCTGACCGCGTTGTTAATATTGAGTCGAGCGTAAAGTTTTTCTATGACGGTTTGCTTTTGAGCGTAGAAAAGCGCCTTTCGAAGCGTTATCAGTTCCGGGCCTCTTATACCCTGTCAAAAGCGTTTAACTACGCCAACGACGATCAGATACCGTTTTCTAACGGGCCCGTAGATCCGAACGATCTTCAGCTCGAATACGGCCCGACTCCAAACGATCAGCGGCATCGATTTACTTTCGCGGGAACAGCGGATCTTCCATATGGCTTTCGGCTTTCACCAATAATCACCTTAGCATCCGGCGTTCCGATGGACATATTGTTGCCGGACGGCCAATCGCGAGTCCCAACTCTACAGCGAAATGCGGGCGGGCGCTTGTTTAAAGACGTAAGCGAACTTAATGCATTCATTCAGCAAGTCAATTCGGCGGGCGGAGCAAATGGTAGCCCGTTGCCGATGGCTCCGGGCAATGCTCGATTCAACGATACATTCAGTTCCGTGGATCTGCGGCTTTCAAAAGTCTTCACTTTCAAAGATCGTGTGAGGCTGGAACCAATAGTTGAAGTATTCAATTTGTTTAATACGACCAATATATTGGGCGTATCGAACACCAACTATTCCGGATTTGGAAACGTTCTGGGTACGCCGGGTTTTGGTCAGCCGATCACGACAGCCGGCGGGGTTTTCGGTTCCGGCGGTCCGCGTGCCTTCCAGCTAGCCGGGAAGCTAACGTTTTGAACGGCGCGCCAGGAAACGGACCGCTGAGGCGGCAATTTAGCGCCTCGACAGCGGTCGTTACTCTTGTCGGTCAGGTAATAGCGGTCGGCATATTTCTCACTCCGGCTGGAATGGCAAAGTCGGTGGTATCGCCGGCATGGTTATTTGCGATCTGGTTGCTCGTCGGCCTGATGACCTTGAGCGGGGCCCTTTGTTACGCAGAGCTGGCCAGCCGTTTTCCCCAGGCCGGAGGAACGTACGTTTACCTACGGGAGGCATACGGCGACGGCCTTGCTTTTATATATGGATGGACTGTCCTGCTCGTTCTGGATCCGGGGCTGACCGCCATCTTCGGCGTCGGCATAGCGGCCTATGCCGCCTATTTTGTGCCGCTCACGCCAATTGAAAAACAGATAATAGCATTAGCATCGATCCTAACCATCGGCGCGATCAATGTGCTTGGTACACGGCTTGGAGCAGGGTTTTTAAAGGGTCTGACAATTCTCAAGATAGGAGCACTGCTCTTTATCATTTTTTACGGATTTGCGGGCGGGTTCGGCAGCTTCGCCAACTTTTCTCCTTTTTTCGCGCGGCCCCCTGATATATTCGGAGCGTTTGCGGGCGGCATTGTCGGTGCTTTTTTTGCTTTCGCCGGTTGGTGGGAAGTCACCCGCATCGCCGGTGAAATAAAAGAACCCAAACGAAACATTCCGAAAGCACTGGTTATTGGAGTATTGATCATCACGGTCCTTTATGTTCTAACCAGCGCGGTATTTATGTATTTGGTTCCGGTATCGAGTGTGACGAGTGATGAGACATTCGCTGCCCAGGCCGGCGAGGCATTATTCGGGAAAGCAGGCGGCTTCATTTTTTCAGCGGTAGTTATTGTCTCGCTGCTCGGTACCCTTTTTGCATATATGATGGTTTCGCCGCGTGTGTATTACGCTATGGCCCAAGACGGACTTTTCTTCGAATATTTCGGCAGGCTTCATCCGAGATTCGGAACTCCGTACCACGCGATTTATATTCAGATCTTGATCGCCGGGCTCCTGGTCCTGACGGGAACATTCGAGCAGATCGTCTCCTATTTCTTTTTTGTTGTCGTTGTTTTTATTGCCTTGGCCGTGGCCGGGTTGTTTAAAATACATAAGCGGGAATTTGATGGCTACAAAACGCCATTATTTCCGGTCTTGCCTATTTTTTTTCTTGGCCTGACGGGGGTGGTGTTGTTCTTTGTCGCGATGCAAAGACCGATCAATGCTCTGGCAGGAGTCTTCGTCGTCCTGGCCGGGCTCCCGATTTACTACTTCTTTTTTAGACGGCGAAGGACAATTTGACCGAGGCTAAGTATAGCTGAATTAGGAATCGATCTTTTATGGCCTGGATAAAAACTATTTCATTTGACGACGCCGACGAAAAGCTAAAGCGGATCCTTGAAGAGACGCGGAGATCGTATCCGAGGGAGTACGGGGCACCGAACCCATCGACTATAGCGATCGACGAATCCATCGTCGATTCACATACGCTGATGCCCGACGCGCTCTATCACTCTTTCAAAGCTTTTAGCTCGATGATGGCGCCGGACCTGCCGCTAGAGCGACGGCAGCATGAGATGATCGCAACGATGGTTTCGCTTACTAACGATTGCTTTTACTGAGTGGAATCTCACGCAGAGTTTCTGCGTCTCGTAACTTTGGATAATGATCTGATCGCCGCGCTGAGAGTAGATTACAAGTCTGCTCCCATTACGGAGGCCGAGCTGGCAATGTGCGATTACGTTGTGCAACTCACAAAAGACGCGACGAAAATTCACGCCGGCGTCCTCGATAGCCTCAGAAATGTCGGCTTTGACGACACGGCGATACTACAGATCACCCTCATCGCCTCATGGTTCAACTACATAAACCGAGTGGCCGACGCGCTCGGTGTAGGGCGTAGCTGAAGCCTCAATGCTCGCCCAGAAACCAAAGCGAGTCGTCGATCCATGACGGCGTTTTGCTCAAGCAAATTTAGTCCGTCGAAGGCATCCGCTGTTCGTGCAGGAGCACGTGCGGAGAAAGTTTCCGCTGCTGTGGAGAAGGTTTCCGCTCATGCTTACGCCCTGAAACGAATTCTTCCAAACACTTTACGAAAGGGTGCAAAAACGAAATTCTTTTGCATATAGGTGCAAGATAAGGTATTAAATTCGAATGGAAACACACCGCGTTACTAATTTGCTGATCGAACTGTCAGACGGTAAGAGGGAGGTGGTTGATGAGATCCTCCCCTTGATCTATGGCGAATTAAAGCGTATCGCGGCCAACTATCTCCGCCGCGAACGCAGCGATCACACACTCCAACCAACGGCTCTAGTCAACGAGGCTTACATAAAGATGATCGACATCACCCA
>Ga0207710_10001515_pt1 | contig 11523 bp, 6 predicted proteins | sample KBSS24metaG_FD_184400 | JGI IMG/M metagenome (GOLD analysis project Ga0207710, IMG submission 184400) | Switchgrass rhizosphere microbial communities from Kellogg Biological Station, Michigan, USA - KBS S2-4 metaG (SPAdes) (version 2) | ecosystem: Host-associated > Plants > Roots > Rhizosphere >...
ATGAGAATCTTCCGTTCTTTAAGAAGATCTTTGTCTCGCGCGACACGCTTATCGATGAGGTTGACGATTTGGTCAACGATAGTCTTCCGAAGCGTATAGAAGAAACCCTTAAGGGAGATTTTTTTGCTGAGGAAGCCGGGACTTTTATCAATACCACTATCGACAACGCGCTCGCGCGTCCCCTTCCCGAAGTCATCGGCACGATCAACCCCGAGCAACTCGAACGTCTTAAGACCCAGATCACGTCCGCTATCATTAAGCTTCTTCGCGGTAGGGAGATGCTCGAGTCAGTTTCGGCCTACTTGACCGACACATTACAGAAAATTCGTCCACATAGCATCGATTCGATCATGCGTGCCGCCCACCCAGAAGCCGAGGCGAAGTTGAAGCAGATGCTTTCAAAAGGTCTGCTAGGCATAATCTCTGGCGACAAAACCTCTCGCCTTGTTAACGACATGCTCTCTCGCCAGATCGAGCAACTGCTCGCGGCTCCGATCGGCCGCCTCTCAGACAAGATCGGAGAGGAAAAGGTCAGATCAGCGAGCGACTCATTCGCGGAGACGATCATCTCCGCTATCCGCGAAAAGCTTCCGGAAGCGATCCGCGAATTCGATGTGGGCGGTGTGGTCCGTGAAAAGATCAAGAGCTATCCGGCCGAAAAGCTCGAGGCTCTGGTCTTATCTGTTGCAAAGGAACACCTTCGCAAGATCGAACTATTCGGGGCTCTATTCGGTTTTATCATCGGCTGTTTGCAAGCCATTCAGTTCTATATCTACGCCCGGTAATTTTTTTTCGAACTTTTTTCGCATCGAAAGCGTTTCCCCTCATCAGCTAACATCCTGTGGAGGGAAATAATGAAAAAAGTAGGAATTATCATATTTATTGCGGCCCTTGTGGCTGGCGTAGTCCTGGCAAACATGTCGTCATTTGGTAGGCTGGGCACAAAGTTTTTCAATGTCTCAATGGATTTCGGCGCCGTTTCCGGTTCAGGAAACATCATCAGGGAAACGCGCGATATCACTGATTTCAAGTCCCTCGATGTCGGCGGAGTATTTCGGGTGGAAGTGACTGCACAGAAGGATTTCAATGTAGAGATCGAGGCTGACGATAATCTTCTGCCGCTGATCAGAACAGAAGTATGCGGCAGCACGCTTCGTATATCGTCAGATAGGCGTCTCAAATCAAACTCACCTATACTTATCCGCGTTTCAGCCCCGGATATCGAGAATCTTGACGCCTCGGGAGCTTCGAGTGTCTCTGTCGGAAATTTGAAAAATATTCGCCTTGGCGTTGACTCTAGTGGAGCATCGAAGATATCGATCCAGGGCGAAACGTCTGAGTTCGTTGTCGATGTTAGCGGGGCAAGCCGTGTAGATGCAGATACCCTCAATGCAGGACGAGCGAAAGTTGACGCAACGGGAGCCAGCAATGTCAGCGTCAACGTCTCTAGTGAACTCAATGCTGATGCGTCAGGGGCAAGCAAGATCATTTATTCCGGGTCCGCGAAGAGTGTCGTAAAGCGAGCCTCAGGAGCCGGAAGCGTAACTCAAAAATAGGAATGGATTCGTAATCTTTGTTTTGAAACGGACACGGCGGTGGAGACGATCAATCTCGACCGCCTTTTTTCTCCCACGAAGAGCGCGGACCAACGCGTGTTGGTTGTGGTTTCCTTTTTCACACAATGCGTTGACTAATTCTCCTGGTCCCTCGTACTTTTTTTTCGAGAAATTGCGTGAAGCTTTTCGAAGAAGCCCTACAGGTTATCCCGATTGACCTACACAGAGTCCTCCGAATAAGAGATTGCGGATTCAATGTATGACCGGTCGAGTAACTAATCGCTTTTGGACGGGATAATTTTGTATTTTTTTTCAATTTTTTGGTCGAAATTAGTCGAAAAAAGTGACAATTACTTAATCCTAAAATGTACAAGAATCAACTCAACCTCTTGTTAAGAAAGGTGTTAATTTCATGTTAATGCCATCAAAAAAATGCTGTGGATTTTAGTTTGCATTCCTCGTTTTTTCGTGTTAGCCTGTTACCCGTTTTCAAATCAACAACCCTCGTAAAGTGTTGATAATAAATAGCTTAAAGTAACACTTTAAGTCTTGGCGATCTTTCCACAGTGCTGTGGAAAAAGCTGTGGGAAACTCGCCAACGTTGCGCGGAGCTTGGTGTGAAATAGTGAAGATCAAACGACTTGTCCCACACACGCGATTGTCACGGACGCGGCTTAAATACGGTTTTTTGAGCACGTAAATTCTTGACCATTGAAAACAACTATCGGAGCTCACCGAATGAATGCAATTTTGCAAAAAAGTAACGTCTGGGACAACGTTCTCGAGCGGATTGAAAAACGGCTGAACAGGCAGATATTCGATTCCTGGTTCTTGCCGATCCAACTTAAGAAGGTAGACGAAGAAACAAAAACCATTACGCTTTGTGCGGGAAAGGTAACAAAGGATTGGGTCTGCCTTTATTATTCGGGCCTAATCGAACAGATCCTCTTTGAAATCAACTTCGACGGATATAGCGTCGCTTGGCAAATCGAGGAATCGGTGGATTTAGATCGTGCATCAGAAAAAGAAAGTTTTCCAGATGTGCAAAACGAGTTTGCCGTGGCCGCTGTCCAGGGAATGAAATCAACCTCGACCCATTTTGTCGATATCGAGCCGGTTGAGAATTCTCTAAACCCGAAATACACATTTGAAAAATTCGTCGTAGGTTTATCAAATCAGTTTGCACACGCTGCCGCAAAGGGAGCGGCTGAAATGCCAGGAAAGACCTACAACCCTCTGTTCCTGTACGGTGGAGTGGGTCTCGGTAAAACGCATTTGATGCATGCTATAGGACATTCGATTAAGGAGCGTAATCGTCACCTTCGCGTTTCGTATATTACCAGCGAGAAATTCATGAACGAGTTGATAAACGCGATTCGGTACGATAAAACACCTGCCTTCCGCGACAAGTACCGCTCGATCGATGTCCTGCTCATGGACGATGTTCAGTTTATGGCGGGCAAGGAGCGTACGCAGGAAGAATTTTTTCACACTTTCAACACGCTCCATAATGACCAAAAACAGATAGTGATTTCAAGCGATTGTCCACCCCGAGAGATTCCCACTCTCGAGGAACGGCTTCATTCCCGCTTTGAGTGGGGACTGATCGCCGATATCGAACCCCCAGATCTTGAAACGAAGGTTGCGATTCTGAAACGAAAGGCAGACATGGACGGTATTTTCCTCGCTGATGATATCGCGATATTTATCGCTTCGAAGATCAAGAGTAATGTTCGTGAACTCGAGGGTTCGCTCGTTCGCCTGGTGGCTATCTCATCGCTTCGGGGTGTTCCTATCTCGAAGATGCTCGCGCAGGACGCGATGAAAAACATCATAGACAGTGAGCGGCCCGAAGGATTAACGATGGATCGCATCGCCCGCATGGTGGCATCGCATTACAAGATGACCATTGAGGAGCTTAAATCAAAAAGTAACTCACGAGCTATCGCGGTGCCTCGGCAAGTGGCAATGTACCTATGCAAGCGCCTGACAGCCTGCAGCTACCCCGAAATCGGCCGGGAGTTTGGAGGTAAGCATCATACGACCGTAATGCACTCGTTCGAAAAGATTGACCGTCTTACACGGGAAGATAGAAATTTCCACAAGACAGTCAGCGAGCTAATCGACAGTCTTTGCAGCTAGTTAAACGCTATTCAACGTGTCACTAGATAGCGAAGTTTTTCACAAGGTTTTGGATAGACGACACTAGCTAAAGCCTTTATTCACATGATTTTGACAAAAAGGTTTCCACTTTTCCACGGATTCAACTTCTTTCGGCCTGTGGACGGCGGTGGATAAAACTGGGGCGGTTACGTTTTCCAACGGAAGGATCTGATTTCCACAAGTTTTCCACAGGTGCCTATGGACGTAAACCCTAATATTTATAGGCAATTTTGTTCATTATGCACATTTCCTCAGGCCCTATTACTACTAGTACTTAATAAATAGCGTTTATTTCCTACTAAGTTTTAAAAACGTGAGCAGATAGGACTAAGGTGGCTGCGTGGTTGAGCGGTTGCGGAACGGATCGGGATCTCTGAACCGACTGGAATGTTCAAGAATTATGTTCTACAACAGGCAAAAGAAACCCTTATCCACTATAATTTATAGTATCAGAAAACTGAATTTTCCCCTTCCGTTGCCGGACAGGTTTTAACGTAGGAGCAGGCAAGAAATGGAATTCACCATCAAGCAGAGTGTGCTAAAAGAAGAGTTGGGTTTTATCCAGGGCGTGGTCGAGCGCAAGACAACGATCCCGGTTCTATCAAATCTCCTGATCGAATCGATCGGTGAAAAAGAGATCCGCATTGTCGGTACTGATCTTGACGTGACGATCCGCTGCGATGCCGAGGCTGAGATCAAAACGCCAGGCGCGATATGTATCCAGGCCAGAAAATTATTCGACATCGTCCGGGCCCTACCCTCGGGTGCCGACGCCCATTTCAAAAAAGAGGAGAATGAATGGGTTGTGATGAAATGCGGCAACGCCCGTTTCCGCCTCGCAGGCGTGAACCGCGAACAGTTCCCTGAGATTCCCCAGTTCAAATCAACGCCGCTTCGGTTGCCAGCCGAGACTTTTGCCTACTTTATTCAGAACACAGCATTCGCGATCACTAATGAACAGTCGCGTTTTACGCTCTCAGGTGCCAAGTTCATCGTTGCCGATGGCAGGGCCCGCATGGTAACAACTGACGGCCATCGCCTTGCCTTTATCGAGAAAGCGGCTGACACTGACGGCTCAATGGATACGTTAGTCCCTAAAAAAGCATTACTCGAACTCGTAAAACTGGCGCGTGTAGGTGAGGAGGAAATAGCGTTCGGCGAGGACCAGAACCACATCTTTTTCGAAACCGAGGGTCGTCTCCTGATTACACGCAAGCTGTCGGGAAACTTTCCTAATTACGAAATGGTAATGCCGAAGGATAGCGATCACCTCGCCACCTTCGACCTTGACGATATGCGTTCAGCCGTCCGTCGCGTCTCTTTGATGGCTGACGAACGTAACAGATCTATTCGTCTCACGATTCGGGATGGGGAAGTCGAGGTCACAGCCCAGTCCTCTGAAGAGGGAGAAGGCCGCGAGGTCGTCCCGGCTGATTATAAAGGCGAAGAAATGACGCTAGGCTTTAATTGGCAATACCTTCAGGAATTCCTCAATAACGTCGAAGCTAGTGAGATTGTCGCCGCAGATTCGGTACCATCCAGGGATTCGGGCGGAGAGGGTGATTCCGACAAGTCCACCAAGGAGACTGACGGTGATAAGGTCCGCGTTCGTGAAACCGCGGCCCCAATCCGTATAGCATTCGAATTCAAGGATCCAAACGCGCAAACGCAAATGTCCATCGCCGGCGACACCTCGTACGATTATAAATATATCGTGATGCCGCTCCGGATCTGATGTTCGGTGGGTCAACGGAGCGTTTACGAAAACAGGGCTTCACCAAACAAAATCGTTGACATTTCCTCCTTCGGGCGTATGCTGAAAAGCGTATAGAAAGCAATAGAAGCGGAGGAGAAGTGAATGAGCACCTTAAATATAACTACGCGCCAGTCTGGCCCCGTAGCCATCCTCGATCTTGAAGGCCAAATTCGTTTGGGAGAAACCAATGCCAACTTGCATAAGGCCGTTCGCGAGTTGGTGGACGGCGGCGAAAAAAACGTGCTGCTAAATCTGGCAAAGGTAACCGGCATCGATTCGAGTGGTCTCGGCTCGCTTGTAGCAGCCCACGCCACTCTTGAAAAGAATGGCGGCGAGATGAAACTCCTCAATCTAAATGACCGTGTCACGGAATTGATGATGATCACAAAACTCCTCACTGTCTTTGACGTATTCGATAATGAAGGTGAAGCGGTCGCAAGCTTCCCGACGGGTGAGGCTTCGGCGGGAGCGTGAAGTTCCTGCTCGATATCAGATACGCCCTTTTTAGCGCTGACGGGCGGGTGTATGCTTTGGCCATATGGACAAGCTGGACTATTCGGACCTTGACGCCGACATTATCGACATCACCCCTAAACGAAAGCGTAAGGGAGGCAGCATAAAATGGTTCGTCCTTGCGGCAATACTGCTCGTTATCTTGTTCGTGAGCGGCGTTGGTGTTTATACTGAAGCCCTTTGGTTTGATTCCCTTGAATTCGGTTCCCGCTACTGGTACACATTCTCGCTTGGGTGGATTCTTTTTGCTGTCTTCGGGATCTTGACCTGTGCAATCATGCGCGGGGGTATCTTTCTACTTGAGCACCTTTATGGCCCGGAGATACATCAGCCTCGCCGAATCCTACTAAACAAGCAACCGATCGATGTTAATTTTGCTCGTTTTCTGCGGCCGGTGAGCTGGGTTCTTGCCATTGTGTTTGGTGTCGGCTACGGTCTGAGCCTTAGTAGCGACTGGAATGCGTGGGTTCTCTACCTGCACCAACCTGCGACCGCAGCGACCGACCCAATCTTCAAAAATTCCATAGGGTTTTATCTTTTTACCCTGCCTATATACCACGACATTGCTTCGTGGCTTACAACTCTTGCCATAATCCTACTTGTTGCGGCTTTTGCGTATGCCGTCTTGTCTGCTGTGCCAAGTCAGGACGCGGCCATGCTTGCAGGTAAGGACACAGTCTTTACAGGTTTTAGCGAACGAGGCTACCGAGCCCTTTCGATCGTTCTTGGAGCATTGCTGGTCATCGCCGCCTGGCGGATAATGCTATCCCGATACGAGTATTTGTGGACCGATCATTCCTCGTTCAGTGGCGTTACTTACGCCGAGGCCCATTATCTGCTTCCTGGCCTTACTCTTGTCTCTATCTCGCTATTGATCGCGGCAGCCATATTGATCATAAATGCGCTTACAAAGAAAGGGCTCCGGTTGATCCTTGTCGCCCTTGGCATTCCGGTATTGATTTATATTGTCGCGGGGGTCATTGTTCCGGGTTATGTTCAGAGTTTTGTCGTCAAACCGAATGAACTTGGGCGTGAGGAGCCATTTATCGAATATAACATTGCCGGTACACGTGCCGGCTTTAACATCGAGAGCGTCCGTTCCAGCGAATACGCAGCCGACATAACACCCGATGCTCTTAACCTCGCATCCAATCGCAGTACTCTATCAAATATTCGATTGTGGGACTGGCACGCCCTGCAAGACACCCTTCGTCAGATTCAAGAGATCAGGACCTACTATGATTTTCCCGACGTCGATGTCGATCGCTATCGTGTCGGGGGCGAGATGCGGCAGGTTATGGTCGCGACACGCGAGCTAGATGTAAACAAGCTGCCGGAACAATCGCGCAATTGGATAAACGAACGCCTCGTTTACACCCACGGTTACGGCGTGACGATCAATCCGGTCAATGAGTTTACCAGCGAAGGTAAACCGCGCTTCCTTGTCTCGAACATGCCGCTTGAAACGACTGGTGACATTACCGTTACGCGGCCCGAGATCTATTTTGGTGAACGAACGGAAACGGACGTTTACGTCAAAACGAAACAGCGTGAGTTCGACTACCCGCAAGGCGAGAGTAACAATTACACGAATTACGAAGGTGAGGGCGGCTTTGCGGTTGGAAGCGGTCTTCGTCGGTTCTGCATCGCCTGGGCGACGGGAGATCTGGCAAAATTACCGTTCTCCGACGATGTGACGAGTGAGAGCCGCGTGCTTATGCACCGCAATATCCGTGACCGGATCGAACGCATCGCGCCTTTTCTCACGTATGACGACGATGCCTATATGGTTGTCAATTCGGATGGACGCCTTGTTTGGATGGTCGATGCTTATACGCGAGCGAACCGCTACCCGTACTCGCGTCATTTCAAGGTCGGATCGCAGAGCGTCAACTATATCCGCAACAGCGTTAAGGTGACGATAGACGCGTACACCGGTGCGGTAAGTTTTTACGTCTTTGACGGAGCGGACCCGATTATCGCGGCGTATCAAAACGCCTTCCCCGATCTTTTCAAGCCCTCCTCGGAAATGCCCGCCGGCCTGCGCGTCCACGTCCGCTATCCCGAGACGCTTGTTAAGACACAAGGCGATGTTTTCGGGCTTTACCACACGACAAATGCAAAGGTGTTTTTTGGACGCGAAGACGTCTGGAGCATTGCCCGCGAAGTGCTGCCCGCTGATAGCGCCGCAGGCCGTACACAAACTGAGCCCCAGGCCTTCGATCCATACCAGGTCCTTATGCCGCTCCCGGGCGAGAGTGACCAGACCGAATTTGCTCAGGTTCTGCCATTCACACCCGGAAACCGCAACAACATGATCGCCTGGATGGCCGGCCGGTCCGATGGCGATGCTTACGGCCAATTGGTCGTCTATAACTTCCCGCAGTCCCGCGTCATCGACGGGCCGCTGCAGATCGAGGCCCGGATCGATCAGGACGCACAACTCGCGGGACAGATCACGCTCTGGAACCAACAAGGATCCAAAGTAAAGAGGGGCAATCTCATAATCATGCCGATCGGTACCGGTCTGCTTTTTGTCGAACCAATCTACCTACAGGCTATTCGCAGCCCGATGCCAGAGCTGCGCCTTGTAGTGCTGGCGACGCAGGAAAAACTTTCTTATGCCGCAAATTTTGAGACCGCGCTAAGCCAACTGCTGGGCCAACCCGCCAAGACAGCTGCCAAGGAAGAGGAGAAAGCTAAGGCAGGCGAAACACCTAAGGCTCCGCTGGCCTCGGGCGAGCTAATAAAGCGCGCGGCCCAAACCTTTGCCGACTACCAGCGTCTCACTGCCGAGGGAAAACTTGGCGAAGCAGGACAAAAGCTCGACGAACTCAAGCACATTCTAGACCTATTGCAAACTGCGCAAAAATAAGTATTATTATTCGTGGATCTATCCCGGATCCGGCCCAAACAAAAAGGGTCTCTCACACTCTTCAAAAAACTATTACTTAACTAAACAACCCAAAATGGAAAACATCTTTAACTCCACTGAAGAAACCAATTCAACCTCAATTCAACCAACCCTCGACCCAGCCCTGCTTGCTCAGTTACGAAGCGGGGCAAACTGGTTCTACTGGATCGCCGGACTGTCAGTAGTAAATTCCCTGATCTTTGCGTTTGGCGGAAAGGTCAGCTTTATTGCGGGCCTGGGTTTAACCCAAATTGTCGACGGAATTTTTGACGCGATAGTTACGGCAGGGGCGCCGTCTGCTGTCCGGGCTGTAGCCATTGTTATCAGTTTTGTTGTTATCGCGATGTTTGCCCTTTTTGGCTACTACGCGAACAAGGCAATTACCTGGGTATTTATTCTGGGCATCGCGATCTACGCTCTCGACGCCCTCCTGCTTCTTGTCCTCGGGGCGTACTTTGCTGCAGGTTTCCACGCCTTTGCTCTGATCTACATCATCAGAGGCTTCATCGCCTGCCGTGCGGTGAAGCAGTTTAACGCTCAGGCGTCGGTTGGAGCCTTTGGCGCCCAGAGATAAACACCTGTTGTAACTTAAGAATGTAATGACGAGGAATCCGGGCTGATTGGCACGCGATAAAGCTGAATAAAACTATAGAATCGGCTCCTAGAGTCATTTCAGCGACTGCTAAAACCATTTCAGCAAGACAGAAAACGATTTCCCGCGCGCAGAAAACCTTTCACCTCAGGCGGAAAACCATTCACCCCGTAGGGAAAACCATTCACCCCGTGGGGAAAACCATTCACCCCGTGGGGAAAACCATTCACCCCGTGGGGAAAACCATTCACCCCGTGGGGAAAACCATTCACCCCGTGGGGAAAACCATTCTCCCCAGGCGGAAAACCATTCACCCCGTGGGGAAAACCATTCTCCCCAGGCGGAAAACCATTCTTCCCAGCCGTGTCCACCTCGACGGCAACTCACGCTCGAACTCCAGTCAGCACCTCCTCAACCACCGCTGTCAGCAGCCGTCTTGGACCCTCCTTGCGCCACCGCGCCCACGCGCTATAATTCTCGGCAATGAAAACATTCTTCGAACTCCGCCATTTCCGGTTTGTGCCTTTTGTTCTCATAATACTTACGCTAGCGATGCCAATCCAACTTTTCAGTCAGCGCACCGCCAAGCCGGTGCTTTATGGACGCCACTGGGTTGCCGTAACGGGAAAGCCCAATGCAGCAACAGCCGGCGCGATGATTTTTCAGAAAGGCGGAAATGCGGTCGACGCTGCATGTGCAATGATCGCCGCAACATCGACCATGTGGGACACCCTAAGTTGGGGTGGTGAGACACAGGCCCTTATATACAATCCACATACTGGTAAGATCATCGGGATCAACGCGCTCGGTGTAGCTCCGACCGGAGCGACTTCCGCGTTTTATAAAAGTAAAGGAATGAGCTATCCGCCGGAATATGGCCCGCTTGCGGCCGTTACCCCCGGGACGCCAGGCGGCATTCTCGTAATGCTTGCCGAATACGGAAAGCTGAGCCTAAAAGACATTTTGGAACCCTCGATCGAGATGGCAGAGGGCTTTGCGATCGACGGCGCAACGGCCACCGTGATCGAACGACAGAAAGCCTGGCTAAAACAGTGGAAATATTCACGCGAAGTAATGCTTCCGCACCTCGGTGAAAAACGTGAGGGTCCAAATGCCGGCGAGATCTTTCGCCAGCCCGATCTCGCGGCAACCCTAAGAAAACTGGTCGACGCCGAGCAGACCGCGCTTAAACAAGGCAAGACTCGGAAGCAGGCGATCATGGCTGCGTACGATCGCGTCTATAAGGGCGACATCGCGCGCGAATTTGTCCGCGGCACGCAGGAAGAAGGCGGCCTGATCACAATGGATGACCTCGCCAAATGGCAGGTGCATATCGAGGAGCCCGTAAAGACGAATTACAAGGGGATTGACGTCTATAAGCTAAACGCCTGGACGCAGGGGCCGGCGATGCTGCAGGCCTTGAACATTTTAGAAAATTACGACCTCAAATCGATGGGCTACAACAGCCCGAAATATATTCACACAGTTTACCAGGCAATGAACCTTGCGTTTGCCGACCGCGATTTCTACTACGGTGATCCGTATTTTCCACCCGTTGCGCCGATCAATACATTACTGTCGAAGGAATACGCCAAGGAACGCGCCAAGCTGCTCAACCCGGACCGGAACGACCCGGCGGTGAAGCCGGGCGACCCTTACAAGTTTCAAAACGCAACGAACCCATTCCGCGATCTACTCGACAAGTGGAAGGTGGTGCCATCCAATCAGCAGACGCTCGCTCCGCAGCCGGGGCTGATGAGCGACATCATCGAAACGGAAGACGAATATCACGATTCATTCTACGGCGGCACGACATCGGTCGAGGCGGCCGATGCCGAAGGCTGGGTTGTTTCGGTGACGCCGAGTGGCGGTTGGGTGCCGGCAGTTATCGCGGGGCACACGGGCTTTGGTCTCAGCCAGCGGGCTCAGAGCTTTGTGACGGACGCGGCGGAAAATCCTTTTAACGTGATCGAACCTGGAAAGCATCCGCGCGTTACATTGACGCCGACGCTTGCCATGAAAGACGGAA
>Ga0207710_10001517_pt1 | contig 11502 bp, 10 predicted proteins | sample KBSS24metaG_FD_184400 | JGI IMG/M metagenome (GOLD analysis project Ga0207710, IMG submission 184400) | Switchgrass rhizosphere microbial communities from Kellogg Biological Station, Michigan, USA - KBS S2-4 metaG (SPAdes) (version 2) | ecosystem: Host-associated > Plants > Roots > Rhizosphere...
TCATTGTGGATCTGCGTTAATCTCCGGTCTAATAACGATGAAGTCAAAGCTCGAAGATGATATCGACGCCTTGTTCAGATTGCCACTCGCGGAGTTTACGGGGGAGCGCAATACGCTGGCTGCGCGGCTGAAAAAGGAAGGACGCCGCAACGATGCGGATCGCGTAAAACTACTCGCCAAGCCTTCAGTCTCGGCGTGGGCCGTGAACCAGCTTTACTGGGACCATCGCGAGGCATTCGATGAATTAATGGCGAGTGGCAAACGCTTGCGTCCGGCTCAGAAGTTACGCCTCGCCGGCAAAGTCACTGGTATGCGCGACTCGCTCGACGCACGACGCGAGGCGCTGGTGCAGTTGTCAGAGCTGGCGTCGGAACTGTTGCGCGAAGCTGGCAGTAATCCGTCGCCTGACACATTGCGTCGCGTAACCACAACGCTCGAAGCAATGTCAGCCCGCGCACCGCAGTCCGATGGCCCAACTCCCGGGCGACTGACGCACGATCTGGACCCGCCGAGTTTTGACTCACTCGCGTCGCTCATGTCAGGTGCTGCGGCAACGGAAGAGTTTGAGGAACCTGCGCGGAAGTCGACAACGAGCGCAAATGTACGCCGGCTCGAAGAGGCCCGCCGGGCGAAGATAGCCGACGCGAAAGTCACCTTGCAGGACGCAAAGAAGTCGCTGAGCGAGGCGCGCGCGCGAGTGCAGAGCCTGGAGTCGGCGCATAAAAAGGCGAGCGCGGAGGCGAGGGAAGCAGAGAAGATTCTGGAGAAGGCAACCGCCGCCGCCAACGATGCAACTCGGCGCGCCAAAGACGTAGCCACGGAAGTTGAAGAAGCGACGAAGACGGTTGAAGTGGCGAAGCGCGCGATCGAAGAAGCAACGAAACAACTGGAGTCGTTGCTTCGACAATAGCCAGTGTAATAGTGTGTAGAAAATCAATCGGGAGGGATCGAGCAATGGATGAACTAATCAAACGCATAACCGAGAAGACCGGAATCTCAGAAGATCAGGCACGCTCTGCCGTAAACATGGTAGCCGGGTTTCTCAAAGAGAAGCTCCCGGCCCCGCTCGCCGGACAGGTCGACAACGTGCTGGGCGGCGGAGGCGGCATGACCGACACGCTCGGCGACGCCGCAGCCAAGGTTGGAAACATATTCGGCGGATCTTAAAGATATTTTTTGCCACAGATTACACGGATGAACACGGCTCGATCCGTGTTTATCTGTGTCATCCGTGGCTTATGGTTTCTGGTATACGAGTGTGTATGCTCTCAGCAACTATCTCGCATGAGTGAATGCGCGCCGAGTGATCGTAGATACTCGTCACGATCATTAGCTCATCTGCTTTCGTTAATTCAACAAAGGCTTCTAACTCTCTGCGCACTGTCTCTGCAGAACCGACGATCGAATACTTCAGCATGCGTGAAGCATGATGCTTCTCGACGGAATTCCAGTAGTCGTCGATGTTGTCGATTGGGGGTTGTAGTTTACCACCGCCGCTACGGACGAGGTTGGTGAAGGATTGTTGAATCGTCGTGAATAAATGTCGCGCCTCTTCGTCAGTATCAGCAGCGACGACGTTGACGCCAACCATCGCATATGGATGGTCCAACTGCTTAGAGGGCTTGAACCGTTTGCGGTAGATATCAAGCGCAACTAATAGAGCATCAGGTGCGAAATGGGAGGCGAAAGCGTAAGGCAGCCCAAGCTCGGCAGCTAGTTCGGCGCCGAAGGTGCTCGAGCCAAGGATCCAAATCGGAACTTCAGTCCCGGCACCAGGAACTGCACGCACAGCTTGTCCCGATTTCGCCGGTGCGAGAAATTGCTGCAACTCCAAAACGTCCTGCGGAAAAGTAGCCTCGCGAGCAGGATCGCGACGCAGTGCTTGCAACGTTCGTGAGTCTGTTCCATGAGCGCGACCAAGACCCAAATCAATCCGACCCGGATAAAGTGATTCGAGTGTGCCAAACTGTTCAGCAATCACCATCGGTGGATGATTCGGCAGCATGATCCCACCCGAACCAACACGTATCGTCTTTGTGCCGCAGGCGAGATAACCAATCACCACCGAGGTTGCAGCGCTCCCAATGCCGGTCATGTTGTGATGCTCGGCGACCCAGTAACGCTTGTATCCGAACGCCTCCGCGTGCTGCGCGAGGTCGAGACTCTTACGCAGGGCCTCCCGTGGTGTTTCACCAAGAATGACAGGAACGAGGTCGAGAATCGAGACTGGGACCATGCTTGTTCTTATTACTGCACCCAGTCTTTTGCGGAAACGAAGGACTGCTCGTCGTAGATGAGCACGATCGTGCCGACGGATAATTGCTCGCTCATTTTCTTCGCGGCCCACATCGGAATGCGAACGCAACCGTGACTTTGCGGTGAGTGAGGAACTTCAGGGTTGCCGTGTATGGCCAGACCGTCGCTGAAGTAATTGGGATAGTAAAGTAATCCGAGCGGCGACTTTCTCCAGCCTGCAAGCTTGTTGTAGATCTTGAACCGGCCTCTCGGTGTGTAAGCCAGGCCGCTCATGCGTTTTTCTTTGTAATGTCTGCCGCTGCCGGTTGACACCGGAAGGATTGTCCGCACCGAACCATCATCATCCGTCAACAAGAGCACTTGCCGATCGAGGTCAACTTCGACGTGCTTGTAGCCAGCGTCTTTCGGTCGTGGCGGAGTCGCATTGCGAATGGCCTCAAGCTCCGCGCGCGTGAGGCGTCCGGTAATCTTCCGGCCTTCCCATTTCTGAAATGTAATAAGAGCTTGTTGCGTCGTGACACTTCCGGTCCGGTAACCCATTTCGGATAGTCGGCTCTCGGCTTCCTTCAGTTCGGCGCGTTTGAGCGGACCGGCGTCGCGTTTCTTGGCTTTTGTGTTCGCGAGTGCGTTGGTTGACGTTAGGAGAGATAAAGCGATGGCGAGCGCCGCTACGGCGATTTTTCTGGTGTACATAAAACCACTCCCAGTTATTACGCGAAACATTTAGCCACAAACGCACAAAGAATATCTTCAAGTTTTTGTGCTTTTTGTGCCTTTTTGTGGCTACTCTGCGGTCAAATGGAGCACCGTCTGGAAGGTTTCCGGTATCAACCAGAGCTGATTGAAGAGGATTTTGAAGAAGCGCTGGTCGCACACGTACGCGAATTGCCGTTTCGAGAGTTTGAGTTTCACGGCTACAAAGGCAAGCGTCGTGTGGTTTCGTTCGGCTGGAAGTATGAGTTTTCCGGCGGCGGTCAGCTCAACAAAGCGGACGACATTCCAGAGTTTTTACTCCCGCTCAGATCGCTCGCTGCATCCTTTGCTCAACTGGAGCCCGATGCTTTCCAGCACGTACTCGTGACGGAATATGGACCGGGCGCCGGCATTGGTTGGCATCGAGATAAGGCCGTGTTCGGACAGGTCGTCGGCATCTCTCTACTAGCGCCATGCACATTGCGGTTCAGACGGAAGGTGAATACAAAGTGGGATCGCGTTAACGTTCTCGCTGATCCACGATCGGCTTACCACCTCACTGGTCCAGCGCGCTCTGAGTGGGAACACAGCATCCTCCGCGTCGATGCATTGCGCTACTCAATCACGTTTCGGACCATGCGCTGAGCTTCACATGACCGAGCTCTTGAACCCGGCATTTACTACATGTTCGCGGCGCGGGAAGTGAAGCAGTAGCCCGAGCACCGCGATGATGAGGAGAACGTAATAGTAACGATCAGTCGTTAGGAAAAAATCCAGCAGGCCGAGCAGCGCGGCGACCTCGGTGATCGCCCACGTCACGACATACGCCTGCTGGACCATCGCTGTGTTCTGTTGTTCCACAGCCTTACTCAACAACTTGCTTTTGATCAGGAAGGCTACCAGTACCATCAACACTGCAACGCAAAGCAAGGTAAGCGAGATGGTGGGATTCGGCTCGAGGCCTTCCTTTCGTTGCGCAAAAAGCGTAAACACGAAATAGACGGCAATGCTCATCAGCATCGCGAACCACAGCATCCTCATCGTGAGGATTCGGGCCTCGATTGTTGATGGATTTGTTTGTGGGCTCACGTGGTTGAAGAACCTGCCTTCGCGTTTGAGATTAAAGGACGATCTGTTTCGTCAGGTTTCTTAGTGAAGCCGGAAACGTCCCAACGGCTCTCGACGTTCTTGAACAGATGCATGCTTTGAAAGAACGCACCCGCGCCGCCGCCCGCGATCCTTGTTCCTTCCTGCCCGGCGATTCTGGTGCCTTCCTGACCGGCGATTCTCGTGCCTTCTTGTCCGGCGATTCTGGTCCCTTCTTGTCCGGCGATCCTCGTGCCTTCCTGACCGGCGATTCTGGTTCCTTCTTGCCCTGCGATCCTCGTGCCTTCCTGACCCGCTATTCTGGTTCCTTCTTGTCCGGCGATCCTCGTGCCTTCCTGACCAGCGATCTTGGTATTCCCATTAGCCGCGACTGCTCTTGGACTCTCGTCAAACGTCACGCCTGAGTAGTACCGGTATTTGGCTCCAGCCGGAACCGCATCCAACGGCGCCTCAAACCTGCGAAGACTGACTTGGTAAAGATACTTCTTCAAAAAATCACTCCACGACAATCTTTCTCGCTTTACGTCTTTCGCAAACCACAGCGTCTCATAGTTCTTCCGCGATACTTCATAAGCATCACGCGACCACGGGAAAAACACCGAGACCCCATTCGAGTACTGGTAACCGCCACCGCTAAATCCACCAAGGATCACCGCCTTCTGTAGCTCTTTCAAAACACCGCGACATTCTTTTTGAACTCGCTTCAGTACAGCGGTATCGTCGCCGTCACCAAGCTCATCAGCGATCAGACCACACTCGCGATCAAGCAGCTCACAGAAGTCGCCCAGATCGACATTCTGATCGTACATATATGACTGGCACTTCCAGTGCACATGCAGGATCGCGCGTTCCATTTGGCGATAGATTCGACTCTTCGGATCTTTGAAGCATTCAATCAGCGCTTCAGCCAGCTCGTCGAACGCATCAGCCAGATGATTGAACCGGCCCAGATCCCACGCAGCCATGTCGACTGACACGCCGCCGACTGTATACGAGTCCTGGCTCTGAATGAACTCCTTCACGAACAACCCCGCCATATCGCGTGTATCGAGATTGTGATTATGTTCGCGCCCTAAACACCCGAGGATCTTCGCGTAGGTCCAACCCGCGCTCGGAACGCTGCCTTCAGACGCAATCATCGTCTTCGCCACGAGGTTGAATTGATATCCGACCTCGAGCATTCCCATCACGCAGCTATCGAAACCGAGGATGTCGAGCTTCTGACCGAGCAGTTCGTTCTCAACCTGCTGATCGTCGTCCAGCCAGTTATTCGCCTGGGCGAGCTCCTGCAAATCGTTTTTATTACTGACGAGCGCCTGCAGCATGTCGTAGAAGTCTGACATCTTCATCGACTTGCCTGACGTTTCGTCTTTGAACAAACCAATGTCCTGAAAGCCGAGCGAGTGTCCGGAAAATATCAGCGCATACTTCTGCGCGCGGCGTCCGAACGTAACCTCGCCGTTGTTCTCGACCTCGACTTTATTAAGGCACCAGTCGACAAAGTTAAGAATCGAGCGCGGGTTCGCGGCGTTCTCGTTTTCTTTCTTCGGAACGTGATAGGTCTTGTTCGGGACTTTATATGACCGGACGTAGCGAGCCTTTTTCGGCTCCGAGAAGTCGCAGTAAAGCGTAGGTATCGCGGGCGAGTTGCCGTCGTAGTAAACGAACAGGTTCGGGCTATCGGCGCCTGTCGCTGCCACGCTCTTTATTTGTTCCATGGCATAAGCCATGTCCACGGCAAGGTTGTTGTCCCCCGCCATGTAGATCATGATGGTCCATTCTTTTTGATTCATCTGGGCGTCTCCTTTCACTGCTCGCACAGGGTTGAGGCTGGGAGTTTGTGGAACAGATATAGTTCTAAAGGTTTACGCGTAAAAGGTGTCCAAAACGGTCGCCTGTAAGAATAAACCTTTTTTCTCTGCGGTCCTCTGCGTATCTCAGCGCTCTCTGCGTTAAGGTCTATTTCGACGCAGAGAACGCAGAGATACGCAGAGAAATCTCAACACAGGGGAACTACTTCATCGAAAACCTTTGATCAGGACAATGTCTCTCGTTGCGGAAAAGCGGTAAGCCGCGATCTTGCCATCACGCGAGATGGAAAAGCTGTTGACGAACTCGGATTTGAAGTTAGTTAACTGCTTTGGAGCGCCACCGTCAAGCGGCTGGCTCCAAACATTAAGAATTCCGGAGTTATTATCGAGATAAGCGACCGAGCGGCCGTCTGGCAGCCACGCAAACGCGATCGGTTGAACTGATCGCGGCAGATCGATCGTCTTGACCGGCTCACCACCTTCAATCGACATCAGCGACAGCTTCGGTTGATTGTTTGCCTGTTCGTCAGCAAAGAAATACGCGATCAACTTTCCGTCAGGCGAGATCGACGGCAGTTGTGACGGGCGATTGGTCAACTGCACTGGAGCGCCGCCGTCAATGCCGACCTTCCAAAGCGTCGCTATTCCCGAGCGCTGCGATACAAAAATCACTGAGTGTCCATCAGCCGAACAAAGGGGAGTCGAATCGACGTAGTTGCCGTCAGTCAGTTGTTTCAAGTTGCTGCCGTCCGGGTCGACGCGCCAGATATTCCGGCCGCCGGCCCGATTCGATTGAAAGACGACATAACGACCATCAGCAGAAACCGACGGCTCGTGATCGATGAAAGCGTCCGTAGTCAGTTGCTTCGCGTCAGAGCCATCGGCATTCGACATCCAGATGTCCCAGTTTTCTCCCGTGCGACTGGCGTAAACAATTTTCCCATCAGATGTCCATTGCACTGTGTCAGGCAGATTCGTTTTCACGATCTGCCGCGCATGACTCTCATCGTCATTCGGCGCCGCGATCCAGATACTGCTCGCGTTTACCTGCTGGATCGTGGCAATCGTGCCTGAATCCGCCGTGAGCCCGACGCTGTTTTCTCCGTAACCGTTCAGGTCGTTCGTGATTCGTCGCGCCGGACCGTCAGGGTAGGGAAGCAGCCACACCTGTGTTCCGATCGACGAGAACTCAGGCTGCGCAGTAATGATGAGCCCGCTTCCGTCCGCGAGCCAGAGCACGCGACCAACGCTGGCCCACTTCTCGGAACCGATCGATACCGGATTCCCACCTTCGACCGGAACTCTTACAACAGTCGAGTATCCTGCACCCACTCCATTGAACATGCCGGCCGCGATCAGCTTTCCATCAGGAGACCATGACGGTCCTGCAATAGAGAAACCATTCGGCTGTTTGGCGACGGCGATCGTGCGCGGTTCTCCGCTGCCATCTGTCTTCGCCACCATCAAGGCCATGTCGTTCTGATTGCGGCGCACGAAAGCGAACTGCGATCCGTCGCGCGAGAACCCGACCGGACTGTAGACGCGATCGAGAATCTTTGCGGGCGTGCCACCGAGCGCGGGAACCCGATACAACGTCGGCACGAACTTATTTTTCTCGAGCGTCGCGACGTAGTAAACCAGCTCGCCATCAGGAGAGAACGTCGTGCCAAAATAGCCGCCATTCTCAGGCGGAACGATCCGCACGAGACTACTTGTCGATATCTGCCTTATCCACAGACTGGCCTGCTGTTTGGAATCGTTGGCAGCGCAGACGACGTACTTGCCGTCGGGTGAGATCGAGACCTGGCCGTTGATGTCTTCGCCGTTGATCTTCCCGCCTGTTGTCAGCGCAGTCATCTTCGCGGGCCCGATCTCTTTTGGTCGTGAGAACAGTTTGTAAAAACCAAAGCCGATGGCGCTGATCACGATCAAGCCAAGCACGACCGCCGCAATGGAGAGTTTCCTGCTCCGGGGTAGCTGAATAGAAATTGTTTGCGTGTCTGCCACGTCGCCCGGTCGCGTTTTGGGAGGTTCACGCAATGTGGTTTGTTTCGACGGTCGCGAGATTGGCGGTGGGATCGAGGTGTTTGGTCCCAGCGAGCGATTGAAATCTGATACCGATGCGCCGGACTCGAGCCGCAGCTTCAATCGCCTCAACTTGCCGAGCATCTCTTTCGCCGTTTGCGTGCGTTCTTCGCGATCTTTCGTGAGCGCCTCGGCGATGATGTATTCCAGCGGCTCGGGAACGTCGGGCGCGAAGTCAGTTACGGGTTGCGGCTCGTGATCCGTAATCGCGACGATGATGTGACTCTTTGAAGCGCCATCGAACGGCGCTCGCATCGTCACCATTTCATAAAGCACTACGCCGAGACTCCAGATGTCGGAGCGAGCATCGACCTCGCGTCCGGCGGCCTGCTCGGGCGACATGTAAGTGACTGTGCCGAGCATCGTGCCGGGCTCAGTGTTCACAAGCGCGACGGTTGTTTCTTCTGGTCCCGATGAAAATTCTCCGCGCTCAGTCAGTTTTGCCAGGCCGAAGTCGAGCAGCTTCACGATGCCGTCGTTGCGGACCATGATGTTGTCTGGCTTGATGTCGCGATGGACGATGCCCGCGGCGTGGGCGGCAACGAGTGCGGATGCGATTTGGATTGCGATATCGAGTATATCGATCAGCTTGGTATTGCGCCGGATGTAGTGCCGCAGGGTGATGCCCTCGACGAACTCCGTGGCGATGAAAGTCATGCCTTCGGCGCGACCGATTTCGTAAACAGTGAGAATGTTCGGATGGTTGAGAGCTGAGGCGGCTTTCGCTTCCAGGATGAAACGGTTCAGCCGGCTCTGGTGTGCGGCGAGTTCCGGGTATAAAAATTTTAGAGCGACAGGACGGTCTAATTCGATATCCTGCGCCCGGTACACCTGGCCCATTCCGCCCGCACCGATTTTACTGATGATGCGATAATGGGAAAGCGTAGCTCCGGGGGAAAATTCGGACACCGGAGACTTTTTACGTTAGTGCGACGCAGAGCGCAAGTACAACACGAGAGTCGTTTGACAGGATTTCTGGATTACAGGAATAGCAAGATTTCATGTAAATCCCGTAAGTCTTGTAATCCTGTCTAAACTCATTTTTCGTCAGCCGATGAAAGGAAGACCAATGAAGGTACTGATCTTTATCGTCGTGGGAATTGTCGCGGCGTTGTTGGTGCTTGGCGGAATCATGGCGCTGATCGGTTCGATGCTACCGAAAGCGCACGTCGCTTCGCGCTCGATTCTCTTACACCGCTCGCCGCAGGACGTTTATGCAGTCATGCGTGACTTCGACTCAGCGCCGAAATGGCGCGCGGATGTGAAACGGATGGAGGTCGAGGCGCCGGAGGGTGGACCAGTTTACTTTCGTGAAGAAGGAAAACACGGGACCGTCAACTATGAGCTGGTCGAGGATGTTCCGGCGCAACGAATGGTGACGCGGATCCGTGATACCGATCTCGGCTATTCGGGCCAGTGGACCTACTCATTCACCCCGGAAAACGGCGGCACGCGCGTGACGATTCGCGAAGACGGTGAAGTCTCGAACGTGCTCTTTCGTTTCATGTCGCGCTACATCTTTGGACAGACGTCGACGATAGACGCATATCTCACGTCGCTCGCGAAGCACTTCGGCGAAGATCATCCACAGATTACACCGATTGATTAATAGTTCTGTGTAATCTGTGGATGAAAAACCTCAGGCTTTACTTAATTGCACTACCCGTCATAAGATTGCTCGACTTCAAATTAGCCACGGATTCACACGGAGGTTGAGATGTCAGCAACCACACACTCCGCGCGGATTGGCTCCGCCGACTACAGTTTTTACGACAAGCTGAACACTGTTTGGCACAAACGCGCGCTGAATGTTTTTACGTTCATCGTCCTGGCGCACTGGGCTGAGCATCTGACGCAGGCTTACCAGATTTACGTGCTTGGCTGGCCGCGGCCTCGTGCCGGCGGCGTGCTCGGTCTGTTCTTTCCGTGGCTGGTGAGCTCTGAAATGCTGCACTACGGTTACGCGATCGTGATGCTGATTGGGATCTGGACTTTGCGGCAGGGCTTCACCGGAACGTCGCGTAAGTGGTGGACCGTGGCGCTGGTGATCCAGTTCTGGCATCACATCGAACATGCGGTTTTGCAGTGGCAGGCGCTGACACATCACTACTGGTTTGGCTCGCCGGTGCCGATCAGTTTTGTACAAACGCTGTTTCCGAAGTTTCGAGTCGAGATACATCTCTTCTACAACGCGATTGTGTTTATTCCGATGGTAATCGCGATGTACTACCACCTGTTTCCACCAAAGGGAGAAGAGGTTGCGGCGTGTAGCTGCGCTTTGCATCGCGAACCGCTGCCGGCCGTTGCGGCTTAACCGGCGATGCCGCCACAAAAAAGCACAAAAGGCACAAAGGTTAGCTGTTTGTGCCTTTTGTGCCTTTTCATGGCTCTGAGTTGTCGCACTCAGTCATCAGCGGAAGTCACAATCGCGCATGAAGTTTTACCGCAACCACCGCGCGTGGGCCAGGTGGAGATCAGACTACGCCCGACAGATGGTTCACGAACCCCGTTAATGGGAGCCCAGATCAAGCTGGAAGGGAACATGTCGCACGCCGGAATGTCGCCGGTATTTGCTGATACATTGGAAGTCGCACCCGGCGAATACCGGGCAAACATGGATCTCTCGATGGCCGGAGATTGGGTAATCCTCGTTCACCTGACTTTGCGCGACGGCGCGAAGTTTGAGCGCCAGTTTGAAATCAAGGGAGTTGCACCAGTCTGAGTAGTAGTCAATTCGATCTGTTGCGCGTTCCCGTCATCGGCAGCCTGCTCAAACAGCGCCACGCTCGCACACTGTTTCAAATTCCTGTCTTCATTATTAGCGCGGCAATGATCGTGCACGGGCTCTTCGGGCCGCAGCTCGCGCCGAAGAATCTCGCCACGACGTTCACGTGGGTACACTTTCGCGGCGCGCTCGTGCTTGTACTGCTTTTTGCGGGGAACTTCTTTTGTCTCGCCTGCCCGTTCATGTTGGTGCGCAATCTCGTGCGGAAGTTTGTTCGCCCGGTGCGAAACTGGCCACGTGCCCTGCGGAACAAGTGGCTCTCGATTGGACTGCTCGTGGCGATGCTTTTTGTGTACGAGTGGCTCGACCTGTGGGCGTCGCCGTGGTGGACCGCGTGGCTGATCGTCACCTACTTCGCCGGCGCGCTCGTGATCGATTCGATTTTCAAACATGCGACGTTCTGCAAGTTCGTCTGTCCGATCGGCCAGTTTAACTTCGTCGCCTCGACTGCATCGCCACTCGAAGTCACGGTTCGCGATCACGACACCTGCGATACTTGCGCGACGAAAGACTGCATCCGCGGCGTGCGCGAGCCTGCCGCACCTCTCGTTGTGATTCAGCGTGGTTGTGAGCTGGCGCTGTTTCAACCGCGCAAGACCGGCAACCTCGATTGCACTTTTTGTCTCGACTGCGTGGAGGCATGTCCATATGACAACGTCGGCATAATCAGTCGCGTTCCCGCCGCGGAATTGGCTGTCGATCCGGTGCGATCCGGCATCGGATTCTTATCAAAGCGCAAGGATCTCGCGGCGCTCACAATCGTGT
>Ga0207710_10001518_pt1 | contig 11490 bp, 7 predicted proteins | sample KBSS24metaG_FD_184400 | JGI IMG/M metagenome (GOLD analysis project Ga0207710, IMG submission 184400) | Switchgrass rhizosphere microbial communities from Kellogg Biological Station, Michigan, USA - KBS S2-4 metaG (SPAdes) (version 2) | ecosystem: Host-associated > Plants > Roots > Rhizosphere >...
TGGGGCGCGTCGCGAAGGCGGCGCCGACGACGATCGCGCTCGCCTACCCCTCGCCGTACGGCGCGGCGATGAGCTCGCTCGGCTACCAGCGGATCTATCGGTCGATCATGGAGGCGAGCGGCCTCGCGTGCGAGCGCGTCTTCCTCGACGACGACGCGGAGCGCGATCTGTCGCTCCAGACGCGCCCCGCGACGTACGAGTCGCGGAGGCCGCTCGAGGCGTTCCCGGTCGTCGCGGTGAGCGTCGCGTACGAGCTCGAGATCGCGGGGCTCGTGGCCATGCTCGACGCCGCGGCGATCCCGGTGCTCCGCGAGGAGCGCGATCACCGCCACCCGTTCATCTTGGCCGGCGGGCCGCTCACGTTCTCCAACCCGCTGCCGCTCGCGCCGATGGTCGACGCGATCGTCGTCGGCGAGGCGGAGTCGCTCGTCGTCGACGCGCTGCGGGCGATCGACGCGCACCCGTCGCGCGACGGGCAGCTCGACGCGCTCGCGAAGATCCCGCACGTCTTCGTCCCGAGCCGGCACGGCGCGGAGCTCCCCGCGGTCGCCAAGGTCGACAACGCCGAGCTCCCCGCGTGGGCGCCGATCCGTACGCCGCACGCCGTCCTGTCGAACATGTTCCTCATCGAGGCGGAGCGCGGCTGCTCGCGCGCGTGCACGTACTGCGTGATGCGCCGGTCGACGAACGGCGGGATGCGCCTCGCGCCGATGGAGCGGATCCTCGAGCTCGTCCCGGAGGGGGCGCGGCGCGTCGGCCTGGTCGGCGCCGCGGTGAGCGATCACCCGAAGATCACGGCCATCGTGAACGCGCTCGCCGATCGCGAGATCGAGGTCGGCCTCTCTTCGCTGCGGCCCGATCGGCTCAACGACGACCTCGTCGCCGCGCTCAAACGGGGCGGATACAAGACGCTCACGACCGCGATGGACGGGCCGAGCGAGCGCCTCCGCGAGTCCCTCGAGCGGAAGGCGCGGATCCGTCACCTCGAGAAGTGCGCCGAGCTCGCGCGCAAGCACAAGATGGATCGGCTGAAGCTCTATTTGATGATCGGCCTCCCCGGCGAGACGGCGGAGGACATCGACGAGTGCGTCGCGTTCTCCGCCGAGCTGTCGAAGGTGATCCCGCTGTCGCTCGGGATCGCGCCGTTCTGCGCGAAGCGGAACACGCCGCTCGACGGCAGGCCGTTCGCCGGGATCGACGTCGTCGACGACCGGCTCGATCGCCTGCGCCGCGGCCTCAAGGGGCGCGTCGACGTCCGCTCCACGAGCGCCAAATGGGCGTGGGTCGAGTACGTCCTCGCGCAGGGCGGCGACGCGGAGGGGCGCGCCGTGATCGACGCCGTCCGCCGCGGCGGGCGGTTCGCGGACTACAAGCGCGCCTTCGCCGCCCTCGCCCCGGCGCGCGCGCGCCGATCCCTGGCGATCGCCGCGTTCTGACGGCCCCCGCCGGCGGGCAAACCGCGGCATAACGCCATTTGAGACTTTGCGAGCGAAGCTCGTGGCTTCTTAATAGCGGCCATGAGCCTGAACGCCGCCCTCCTTCGCTCGAGCCTCGAGCTGGTCGTGTCGCGCCAGCCTTCGATCACGCCGCGCTTCTACGAGATCCTGTTCGAGCGGTATCCGAAGGCGAAGCCGCTCTTCGGACGGAACTCGGAGGTGAAGCAGCAGAAGATGCTCCAGGACGCGATCGTCGCCGTGGTCGATCACGTCGAGGACGCGACCTGGCTCCAGACGAACCTCCGCGCGCTCGGCCGGAAGCACGTCGACTACGCGGTGACGCGCGAGATGTACGACTGGGTCGGCGCGAGCCTCCTCGCGACGCTCGCCGAGATCGCGGGGAGCGATTGGAACGAGGAGATCGAGCGCGCGTGGAGCGACGCGTACGCGGCGATCGCCGGGCTCATGCTCGAAGGTGCGCAGTCGGGCTGAACGAACGCGGAGGGGCGCGCGTGCTCGCGCCCCGCGCGCTGCGGCGCCTGCGAGGTGTCGTCGCGTTCGAGGAAGAGCGCGGCCGCTCTCGTCGAGCTCCGTAGCCGCGCGGCGCTTCCAGCCGCGGGGCCGCGGCGCGGCGCGGCGATTCTACCGAGCTCGGCCACGGCCCGCCGGGCGTGGTACACGGAGTGGATGGAGTCGTCCTCGGCGAATCGGAGCCTCGTCCCGCTGGCGTACCTCGCGTTCGTGCTCGCGGCGGGGGCCGTCGTGTTCGGCTTCGTCACCGTCGTGCGCGAGGGGGAGACGCGGCGGCGCTGCGCGGCCGAGTGCATGCTCCGTCCGAACTACGCGTCGGCGTCGAGGCGCGCGCCGGGCTTCTCGCTGGCGAACATGCGCGGCGAGACGCGGACGCTCGACCAGTACCGCGGCAAGGTCGTGGTGCTGAACTTCTGGACGAAGACGTGCGGCCCCTGCCTCCAAGAGATGCCGGAGATCGCCGACCTCACGAAGGTCCTCCGCGATCGCACCGACGCGGTGGTCGTCACCGTCTCCACCGACGAAGGCCCCGACGACGTGCGCGACACGCTGAAGGCCGTGCTCCGCGAAGACCCGCCGTTCGAGGTGCTCTTCGATCCGGACTCGAAGGTCGTGAACGGCCAGTACGGGACGCACCTCTTCCCCGAGACGTGGATCATCGACAAGCGCGGCGTCCTGCGCGCCCGCTTCGACGGCGCGCGCGAGTGGAGCAACGCGGCGGTGGTCGAGCTGGTCGACGAGCTCCGCCACGACGGCTACTGCCCCATCGAGATCAAGGACGGACGCACCACCGGCGAGGCCGAGAAGCTCTGCGCCGAGCTCGGCGGGAGCTGACGATCGCCGAGCCGCGAGCCCCGCGATGACGGCGATGACGGCGCGGCCGCCCGCAACCGCGGGCGCTCGCGAGGCATCGAAATCGCGCCTATGTCGCGGCTCATTCTCGTATCGAACCGTCTGCCCGTCACGGTCAAGCAGGAGGGCAAGCGCGTCCACGTGACGCCGAGCACAGGCGGCCTCGCGACGGGGCTCCGCGGCCCGCACCAGCGATCGGGCGGCCTCTGGATCGGGTGGCCCGGCGACACGTCGCGCCTCTCGCCCGACGGCCTCGCGCAGATGGAGCGCGAGCTCTCGGACCTGCACTGCGTCCCCATCCAGCTCTCGGCGAGCGAGGTCGCGCGGTACTACGAGGGGTTCTCGAACGAGGTCCTCTGGCCGCTCTTCCACTTCCTGCTCGATCGCATCCCGAGCGGCGCGCGCGACTGGGAGTCGTACCGCAAGGTGAACGAGCGCTTCGCCGATCTCGTCGCGTCGCATTACCAGGAGGGCGACCTCGTCTGGGTGCACGACTACCAGCTCACGCTGGTCCCAGGGTTTCTGCGGAGGCGCCTCCCGCGCGCCAAGATCGGCTTCTTCCTCCACATCCCCTTCCCCCCGACCGACGTGTTCCGGGTCCTGCCGTGGCGCGAGCAGGTGCTCGAAGGGATGCTCGGCGCGGACCTCGTCGGCTTCCACACGTACGGCTTCTTGCGCCACTTCGCGAAGTCGGTCGTGCGGACGCTGGGCTCCGGTTTCGACATCGACCGCATCCATCACCGCGGGCGATCGGTGAGCCTCGGGGTCTTCCCGATCAGCATCGACTACCAGGCGTACCAGGCGCTCGCGCGGGAGCCCGAGGTCGAGGCGCAGGCCGAGCAGCTCCGCGCGCAGTCCTCGGGGCAGCGCGTCCTTTTGGGGATCGATCGGCTCGACTACACGAAGGGGATCGGCCGGCGCCTGCTCGCGATCGAGCGCCTCCTCGAGCGCGAGCCGCACCTGCGCGGCAAGGTGCGCTTCATCCAGGTGGCGGTCCCGTCGCGCGACAAGGTCGAGGCGTACGCCCGCTTCCGCCGCGAGATCGAGGAGCTGGTCGGGCGCATCAACGGCGCGTACGGGACCCCGTCGTGGGTGCCGATCCACTACATGTACCGCGCGTGCTCGGAGCGGACCGTCGCCGCGCTGTACCGCGTCGCCGACGTGATGCTCGTGACGCCGCTGCGCGACGGGATGAACCTCGTCGCCAAGGAGTTCGTCGCCGCGCGCGTCGACGGCGACGGCGTCCTCGTCCTCAGCGAGTTCGCGGGCGCGTTCGCCGAGCTGGGCGAGGCGCTCTCGGTGAACCCCAACGACATCGACGGCATGGCGAGCGCGATCAAGCAGGCGCTCTCGATGCCCGAGGACGAGCGGCGCACGCGCATGGCGGCGCTCCGCGCGCGGGTCGAGCGCCACGACGTGCACCGCTGGGCGGGGTCGTTCCTGTCGACGCTCGACGAGATGCCCGAGACCCCCGTGGTCACCGACGACGGCCCGTCGTCGCGCGCGGACATCGAGCGGCTCATCGAGCGGTGCCGCGCTGCGCGCTCGCTGGTGCTGCTCCTCGACTACGACGGGACGCTCCGGCCGATCGTGGCCACCCCCGAGCTCGCCGTCCCGCCCAAGGAGCTGAAGGCGCTCCTCGCCGCGCTCGCCGCGCGCCGGGGCACCGAGGTGCACGTCGTGAGCGGGCGCACGCGCGAGTCGCTCGAAGGGTGGCTCGGCTCGCTGCCGATCGCCCTCTACGCCGAGCACGGCGCGTGGTACCGCGACGCGCCGAGCAGCAACGGGGGCGGCGGCGACGCCGGGTGGCGGATGTTCCGCGAGGTGCGCGCCGACTGGAAGGACAAGCTCCGGCCGATCCTCGAAGACTTCACCGATCGGACGCCGGGGAGCCGCCTCGAGGAGAAGTCGGTGGCGATCGCGTGGCATTACCGGATGGCGGACGCCGAGTTCGGCCCGCGCCAGGCCAAGGAGCTCGCGGTGCACCTCGCCGACATCCTGAGCAACGCGCCGGTCGAAGTGCTCCAGGGCGACAAGGTCGTCGAGGTCCGTCACCAGGGGATGAACAAGGGCCTGGTGGTGAAGCACGTGCTCGCGCGGGCGCCGGCCGACGCCACCGTCCTCGCGATGGGCGACGACCGCACCGACGAGGACCTCTTCGCGGCGCTCCCGCCGGGCGGGATCGCGGTGCACGTCGGCGCGGCGTTGAGCCGCGCGCGCTACCGCGTCGCCGAGCCCGCCGGCGCCCACGCCATCCTCCGCGCGCTCCTCGAGTGAGCGTCAGCCATGGCGCGCGACCGGGCGGCCGTACAGGACGAGTATCCGGCCCACGTCCAGAGCTGCTAAAATCGTGGCACGCGCCGCGGCCCACCTGCGGGGGGCGGCGAGGCGAATGAGCGACGAAGAGGCCCACAGCGAGAGCGAGACCGAGGCGCACGCATCCGAGGTCGTGGTGCGCCCTCGCGCCGTGGCGGGCGGGCACGACCGCGGCGCGGCGCTCGCCGAGGCGGCCGCGGCGCCCCTCGCCGGGGCCGCGGCGAGCCCGCTCCACGTCGCGGGCGCGGGGCCGGCGCGCGTCGCCGGCGCGGTCCCCTCGGACGACGAAGAGGCCGCCGACGCCGACGCCGACGCCGAGCGATGGATCGGCGCGCGCGTCGATCACTTCGACATCGAGAAGCCGCTCGGGCGCGGCGGGATGGGCGTCGTCTATCTGGCGCGCGACCTGTCGCTCGATCGCGCCGTCGCGCTCAAGGTGCTCCGCTCCGCGCTCGCCGGCAAAGTGAAGCTCGAGGATCGCTTCACGCGCGAGGCGCGCGCGCAGGCGCTCCTGCGATCGCCCTACGTCGTCCACATCTATTACATCGGCCACGCCGAGGGGGGCGAGGGGCGCAAGGCGTCGCTCTACTTCGCCATGGAGCACGTCGACGGCGAGAGCCTCGAGGCGCCGCTCGAGCGGAAGCAGACGCTCGACGCCGAGACGGCGCGCAGGCTCATGATCGAGGTGGCGGAGGGGCTCCGCGCCGGGCGCGAGGCCGGGATCATCCACCGCGACATCAAGCCGTCGAACATCCTGCGCGGCAAGGACGGGCACGTGAAGATCGCCGACTTCGGGCTCGCGAAGCCGGTCAGCGACAACACGAAGATCACCGAGATGGGGATGCTCGTCGGGAGCCCGCTCTACATGGCGCCGGAGCAGGCGCGCGGCGACGACATCGACCACCGCGCCGACATGTACTCGCTCGGCTGCACGTTCTTCCACCTCGTCGCCGGCGCGCCGCCGTACGACGGGCCGAGCGGCCTCGCGGTGGTCGCGAAGCACATGACGCTCGCCGTCCCGCGCCTCCGCGAGCGCGCCGCGAAGACGCCGCGTCCCCTCGCCGTGATCATCGAGCGCCTGATGGCGAAGGAGCCGGGCCACCGCTTCGCCGACTACGACGATCTCATCGCGGCGCTCGAGCGCGCGGCCCCCAAGGCGGTCGCGCGCGCCGGCCTCTCGACGCGCGCCGCGGCCGCCGCCATCGACGGCGTCGTCGCCGCGACGTGGATCGCGCTGGTCGGCGCGCCCGGCCTCTTCGTCCACCTCCTCTACGTCATCGTCGGCGACGCGTACTTCGGCCAGACGATCGGCAAATACCTGATGAGGATCGAGGTGAAGTCGATCGACGGCGGCCGCATCAGCATCGTCCAATCGGCGGCGCGCACCGTCGTCGCGATGTGGCTGCCGCTCCTCGTCGGGATGGTCATCCTGCTCACGCAGGGGCGCGCCCACCTCGCGCAGGTCATCGACCGCATGCAGCCGGGCGAGCTCAGCGACTTCAAGAGCGTCGTCGTCGCGTTCGTCGTCTCGAACGTCCTGCTCTCCGTCCTCTACGCCACGGGCTTCGCCTTCGCCGCGTTCCACCCGCAAAAGCGCGCGATCCACGATCTGCTCGGCGGCTCGGAGGTCGTCTACCGCTTCGACGACGAGGACACGGCCCGCCCGGGGTGAGCGGATCGAAGCGAGGGCGCCCGCGGCGCGGTCAGCTCTCGGCGGCCGGGGCGAACGCGCCGGCGTCTTCGGCGCGCGCCTCGGCGCGGCGCGGGGCCGCGCGCCAGCGCCTCATCGACGCCGAGCCCACCGCGACGGCGAGCATCTTCTTGGCGCGGGTGAAGACGCCCTCCTGCACGTACGGGACGCCGTATTTCTCGCAGAGGGCCGCGACCTTCGGCTGGATTCGCTGGTACTGGAGCATCGGCAGATCGGGCCAGACGTGATGCTCTATCTGGTAATTGAGCCAGAGGTGCAAATGGTCCGTGACGTCGCCGCCGCACGCGTAGTTCACCGAGCCGATCACCTGACGGAGCATCGCCTCCGCGCGCGACGCGGGGCGCTCGTCGAAGCGATACAGGTCTTCGCCGGTGTGGTTCGGCCCGACGACGAGGAACGTGTGCAGGTTCGTGAGCGCCTCGGCGCCGAGCGAGTTCGCGAGCGCGCTCGCCGCCGCGGCCGGGCCGAGGGGCAGGAACATCGCCGGCAAGAGGCCGAACTGGAGCGCGGCGTACGGCAGATAGCAGCGCAAGACGAGCTGCGAGATCAGGCCGCGCGGCGCCGCGTCGCCCCGGCCGGCGCGCTCGCCGCGCGCGAGCCACGCGTTCAGCGTGCTCGGCGCGTAATAGAAGGACCGCCACGTGAGCCCGAGCCCCGCCATCGCCGCGTAGCGCACCGGCATCGGGAGGCCGGAGCTCCGCAGCAAATCGGCGTTGCGCTCGATGAGATCCGGATCGCGCTCCTCGCCGGTGTGGCTGTGATGGAGCACGTTGTGCTCGTAGATCCACGCCTCGGGGATCATCCAGTCGGCCCAGTCCAGGAACCGCCGCGTGCCGCGCGCGAACACCTTGCTCGTGTACTTCGCGGGGACGCCCGGCACCTTGTCGTAGCCGCGATGCCCGATGTGGTGCATCAAGAGCCAGCGCGTCGATCGGCCGAACGACAGCGCCGCGACGCTCACCGGGTTCGGCGCGATCCAGCACGTGGCGAGGCCGATCGCGGTCGCGATCTTGCCGGCGCGCTCGATCTTCCGCAGGTGCGCGAGGTCGTCCTCACCGAGCGACGCGTCGATCGCGCGGCGGAGCGCCTTGAGCTCGGCGAGGAACCCGTCGACGTCGATGCGATCGAGGTCCGGCGGCGGCGAGGGGGGCGGCGTCTGGGAGGGCAGCACAGCCGCGCAGACTAAGGGGTCCCATGGACTTCTGCCAATCACGCCCGCGTCACATCGCGAGCTCGGACGGCGCGCTCGCGCGCGGCGACGCGCGGCGCGGGTGCCTCTGCGTGTACTCGACGCTCCGCGCCCGCTCGAGGGTCGTGCGATCGGGGTACGGCTGCGGGCGCTCCGCGGTCGCGCGGAGGTAGCCGGGCAGATCGACGATCTCGTAGCCGCTCCGCTCGGGGTGCGACGGGTCCCACCTCCGCCTGTGGAGCCAGTCGAGCACCTTCGGCAGCGCGTCGACCGTCGAGCGCCGGACGTCGTGGAGGAGGACGACGCCGCCGCCGGCGTACTCGATCTGCCACTCGAGGCTCGACGCCATCGCGTCGCTGTCCTCGCGCTTCATGTCCTGCGCCTCGATGCTCCACAGGACGAGCTCGGCGCCGCGCGCGCGGAGCTCCCCTTCGAGGAAATCGTCGAGCTGCCCGTACGGCGGGCGGAAGAAGATCGGCCGCGCGCCGAGGACGCGCTCGATCGACGCCGCCCCCTCGTCGATCTGCGCCATCGCCTGGGTGCGCGTGACGTTCGTGAGGAGCGCGTGATCGTGGGTGTGGTTGCCGACGAAGTGGCCCGCCGCCGCGACCTGGCGCGCGACGCCGCGCGCGAGGCTCGCGCGCCCGCTGTCGCCGTCGAGGTAGCGGCCGATGAAGAAGAACGTCGCCCGCACGCGGTGCTCGGCGAGGATCTTCAAGATGGGCGGCGTCGCCTCGGGGGACGGCCCGTCGTCGAAGGTGAACGTGACGAACCGCCGCCCGTCCGCCTCGTCGCGCCGCGGCCCCTCGGCGAGGAGCCACGCCGTGTGCGCGCTATCCTCCGGGTTCAGCCGCGGCCACGGGACCGGATCGGGGAGCGCGCTCGCGTCGATCGTCGGCGACGACGCGGGCGACGCGCCTTCGGGCGGGCTCGCGACGCGCTCGATGAGCGGCGCGGTCGCGACGCGCTCGACCGACGAGGGCAAAGACCGCGGCGCGCCGAGCCCGACCCACGTCCCGGCCGCGAGGCACAGCACCGGTATCGACGTTCGAGAGGCGAGACCCATGCGATCCCGACGAGCGTAGGTGGACCTCCCACCTACGGCCAAACTTCGGACAGTCCGCGCCGCCCGATCCAAGGTCGCGGCCCCCCCGGGCCCCGCGGAGACCTTCCGGCGCGTCCTGGGACCTTCCGCCGCGCTCCGGAAGCCCTCCGGCGCGGGATTTTGGCCGATCCGCCGGACTACCGACGGCCTCCGGCGCGACCCGAAGCGTGGATTTCGGCCAAAATTCACCGATCGGCGCCGCGCCGGAAGGTCCAGGAGCGCGCCGGAGGGTCCCGGGACGGCGCCGATGGCCGTCCGGAACGCGCCGAGGGCCGTCCAGAGCGCGCCGATGGGCCTTTCGCGGCGATCGCGCGGCGAAAGCGGCGGCGCGCTCGCGTCGCTCGACGACCATCGCGAGCCTGTGCGGCGGGATACGCATCGCGCCGGCCTAATTGTTCCGGAGGACGTCGCCCTCGGCGGTCACGTCGACGGACGTGCCGCGCGAGACGATCCGGACCTTGGCGGAGGTGACGCTCGCGAGGTGCGGGCGCTCGCCGCGGCGCGTGCGATCGCCTCGGTCCCACTGCGCGACGTCGAGGCCGGTCTGCGGCCACGCGAGCGTCCCCGCTTCGCGGAGGAGCTGCGCGCGCGCGCCGTCGAGCGACGCGGCGACGACCAGCCACCCGTGGCCGGGCCAGTAGAGCGACGAGAGCGCGTCGCAGTCGTCGATGTCGAGGACGTGGTAATCGGCGAACGGGCCGCCGTCCGCCGTCCACATGCGCCCCGCGACGAGGCGCGTCGGCGGATCGCACGCGAAGAGCGCGACCCCGCCGTCGCGGCGCGGCGCGAACGTCACGTCGCCCACCGGCGGCTCGATCCCGCCGACCGGGTGCTCCTTCGACCAGAGGAGCGCGTGCGCCGGATCGAGCACGAGGACGAGCGGCTTCGGCTCCTTCCCCGGCGCGCTCAGGAGCCACGCCACGTTGGCGTCGGCGAGATCGATCCGCTGCGCGACGAGCGGCGTCGGCCCGCCGAAATGCGCCTTGAGCGCCGCGACGTGCGGCGCGAGCGACGGCTCCTTCGTGAAGCTCTCGAGCGGCCGCCTCGTCGCCTCGACGATCGTCGACGGCGGCTCGGGGTGGTGACGCGGCGGCGCGGACGACGACGGTGACGCGGCGTCGGGGGCGTCGTTCGCGGCGGCGGACGCCAGAGGCGCGGACGACGACGCGGGCGCCAGCGAAGCCGACGACGCGGGCGCCGCGTCGGCCGGCGCGTCCGTGTGGCGCGTGCACCCTACGAGGATCGAGACCGCCGCGACGGCGGCGCACGAAGAGCGCTTCATCCCGTGACTCTACATCTCGCCCGCGCATCCCGCGGCTCGACGTGCCTGCGCGCGACGCGTGATCGTCACCCCCCACCGTGGCCGCCGAAGACGCCGCCGATGCCGCCGTGGGCCGCGCCGTCGCCGCCACCACCCCCTCCGCCGCCGTGCCCGGGCACCACCGGATGATGGCCGCCCGGAACGCCGTGGATGCCGCCGAAGCCGCCGCGGGCGCGGGCGTAGAACGCGGGGTCCATGATGATCGTGTAGCGGGGATAACAGACGTAGCGATACCAGGTGGCGAAGTCGTGCCACCGGCCGCCCGCGGCGCGCACGCTGACGAGCGCGTCGAGGTCGACCATCGTGAGCGTGATCCCCGCGTCCTCGTACGCCTCGAACGTGGCGTGGAGATCGTCCTCTTCGGTCTGCCTCTCCGCGAGCCTCTCGACGACGTAGACGACCTCGTGGATCCCGCGCGCGCGGAGGGTGTCCGGATCGGGGAGGTCGGCCGGCGTCAGGATGTAGCGGTTGTCGGCGACGTCGTCGCCCGGGTCGACGCCGCGGTACGAGAGGCGCGACGCGTCGAGGAGGAACACCGGGGTGGTGGGCGCGCCGCGCGGATCGGCGGTGACGGGCGGCGGGAACTGCACGAGCGCGGCGAGCGTCTCGTCGGCCGGGACGAGCTCGTCGTCGACGGGCCAGTTGTTGAACGTCGGCACGAGCGAGACGCGCTGCATCGCCGTGCGCGCGAGGGACGACCCGAACGCGACCGACCCCGCGCCGGGCAGATCGACGACCCACATCGTGCCTTCGGGGACCCCGTGCGAAGAGACGCTGGCGCCCGCCTCGCGCCCTCGCTCGACGATCGGCAGATCGTTCGCGTCGGGGAGCTCGTCGATCGGCCCGTACGCGTCGAGCGAGGCGATGAGCGTGTACTTGGCGTACCGCGCCCAGAGATCGCCGGGCGGGAGCGTCCACGCGCTGAGCACCTGCGCGGTCGACGGGACGATCGACGGGAGCGGCACCTCGTGGTCCCACGGCGAGTGGACCGCGGGGGCGTTCACCTCGTCGGCGCAGCCGCCGACGAGG
>Ga0207710_10001523_pt1 | contig 11456 bp, 11 predicted proteins | sample KBSS24metaG_FD_184400 | JGI IMG/M metagenome (GOLD analysis project Ga0207710, IMG submission 184400) | Switchgrass rhizosphere microbial communities from Kellogg Biological Station, Michigan, USA - KBS S2-4 metaG (SPAdes) (version 2) | ecosystem: Host-associated > Plants > Roots > Rhizosphere...
CCATTCCGAACCCGGAAGCTAAGCTCTTCAGCGCCGATGGTACTGCACGGGGGACCGTGTGGGAGAGTAGGACGCCGCCGGACTTCTTATCGTGTGAGGGGCCATCCACCGGATGGCCCCTCACACGCGTCTGCCCGCGGATCCCCCGCTGACCGGGGCCGCTTGGCGCGGCGGGCGATGCTTGTTGCGCCGGAAGGCGGCGGCCGGGGCTGGCCAGGCCAGCCGATCCGCCGTCAGTCGTCGGCCACGACGACCGCCGTCGATGCGGCATCCGGCTCCATAAACGCCAGAAGATGCTCGCCCTCCGCCGTCAGCGCGCGAAGCGCGCCGCGGGGCATTGGGCCGAACGGGCTCATCGTCAGAGTCGCCTTCTTGCCCCGCCGGCTCGCCGCCCATCGGCCGGCGGCGAAGCCGTCCCAGCAGAAGACCGCCGGCACCCGCAGGTTCTTCGTGGCCAACTGGGGCCGGTGCTCGGTGGCGACGATCCGTTCCCGGTCGGCGTGCGCCAGCAGGAGGCTGTCGAAGTCCGGGAGGAACCGCGCCGGCGCTGTCACGTCCGGCCCGGGCCGGGGCGCGTCCGGCAGGTCGAACAGCTCCTTGCCCTGCTCGTCGCGAAACGTCAGCAGCTCGCCCCGTAGGCTCTCGAAAGCCGGTCGGAGGTCACGCGGTCCCAGTCCCGTCCAGGCCCGCATGTCCGCGACCGACGCCGGCCCGTACGCCGCCAGGTAGCGGCGAACGAGCGGGGCCGTGGACTCCCCCGGCTCCGGGCCAGCACCATCGGCGGCCGCGGCGAACCCCGGTTCCGCCGCGGCCAGCCAGGACTCGGCCAGGGTGAACGCGGCCGTCGGCGGGAAACCCCACCGGTCTTCGGTCGGCACCATGACCAGCGGCAGGTGCATCCGCACCGCGTAGCCGAGCGCCCGTACGTTGACCTCGGGGAACCGCGGCCGCAGGCGCTCCCGGATCTCGTCGAACCGGAGCGGCCCGGCGGCGAGGACCGTCCGGGCCGCCGGCAGGAGCCGCTCCAGGTCGACCGGCTCCCCACCCAGGCGGCCGGCTACCCCGGCGAAGGCCGCGCTCAGTACCGGCGCGATCCCCGGGCGGAACTCCAGGTAGTCCTCCGCCGTCATCAGGTGCAGCGTGGCCCGGGCGAACGTCGCCCGCACCAGTTCTCGCGCGTCCAGCGCCGCCCGGTAGTCCTCGAGGCCGAAGCCGGACAGCCGGCTCCACAGCCCGGCGGCCGGCGGCCGCGGCTCCTGAGCCTGCGGCGCCAGCAGGCGGGCGACCGCCGCCGCCGGTTCGAGGTCGACCCGGTCCAGCAGTAGTTGGCGGGCCAGCGTCGCCCGGTTCAGCTCCCGCCGGCTCAGGACCGGCGCGGCCGGCGCGGCCGGCGCGGCCGACGCGACCGGCCGTCGCGACGTGGGCCGCGTTCCCGTCACGTGTCGTCCCGGTGCACGGTGTCCGGCTGGAACGCGGGCAGGCAGACGGCGATGTAGTCCGCGCCCTCCGCGCCCCGGGTGCTGTAACGGACCCACTCGCCGGCGGCCGTGTGGACGGCCTGGCCGGCGCCGACCTCCAGCGTCCCGCCGTCGTGCTCGACGGTGAGCGTCCCCCGCAGGACCAGGGTGTACTCGTCGAACTCCGGCCGCTGCCCGGGCTCCTCCCAGCCGCCCGGGCTGGTCATGTGCGCGATGGAGACACCAGTCGTCGCCGTGTTGACCGCCCCGACGTACTCCCGGATGGTCTTCGGCATGTTGCCGGCTGCGGTGACGATCGTCGGGCTCTCGATGAAGGTCGGCATGGCCGCATCATCGCGGACCGTCCTGCGCCCTCGCCGCCGGGTAGACCTCGAGCGCGTCGACGCCGATCCGCGCCCAGACGGGGACCCCGACGGCCAGCCGGAGCTCGGCCATCATCGCCGCGCTCAGGTCGGCCCATACCGGAGGCTCGGCGTCCAGCGCGACCCGGGCGCCGTCGGCGCGCGGCTCGATGCCGGCGACCCGCGCGGCCACAACGGCCGCCTCCGGGCCGGCGGCCGGCATCGCCATGTGCAGTGTGATCGCGGCCGGGCGGGCGGCGACGAGGACTCGCCCGTCCGGAGCAGGCCCATCCCCGATCCCGGCGGCGTCGTTGGTCGCGGTGCCGTTGGTCGCGGTGCCGTTGGTCGCGGTGCCGCTCGGTCGTACGCGCAGCGCGCCGCCGCCGTCTGTCGCCACCATGTCGCCCCGAAGCACGCCCCGGTAGAGCGCCAGCCCCATCAGCCGGGCGACGTAGTCGGTGCGGGGCCGGCGGGCGATCTCCACCGGTTCGCCCTCCTGCGCGATCTGGCCGTCCTCGACGATCAGCACCCGGTCGGCCAGCGTCAGCGCGTCGAGCGGATCGTGGGTGACCAGCAGCGACGGGACGGCCAGGTCGGCCAGCACGGCTCGCAGGTGGGCCCGGACGTCGACGCGGGTGCCGGCATCCAGCGCGGCCAGCGGCTCGTCCAGCAGCAGAAGCCCAGGTCCGGGCGCGAGCGCCCGGGCCAGCGCGACCCGCTGCGCCTGGCCGCCGGACAGGCGTCCCGGCCGGCGCCCGGCCACCTCCGCCAACCCGAGGCGCTCCAGCCAGGGCCGGGCGACCATCCGGCCGGCCCGCCGGGACAACCCGTGCCGGGCCCGGCAGCCGAAGGCGACGTTGTCCAGGGCGCTGAGATGCCGAAACAGCAGGTAGTCCTGGAAGACGAAGCCGACCCCCCGCCCGTGCGGGGGGACGGAAACCCCCCGCTCGGCGTCCGCGAGGACCGTCCCGCCGAGGCGGACCGACCCGGAGTCCAGGGCTACCAGCCCGGCCAGCGCCCGCAACAGCGTCGTCTTGCCCGCCCCGTTCGGGCCGAGGACGGCGACGGTCTCGCCCGGCGCGACCCGCAGTGTGGCGTCGAGCCGGAAGCCGGCCCGTTCGACCACGACCGCCGCGTCGAGCCCGGCGCCGGGCTCTCCGGTCGGCCACCCGCCCGAAGCGGCCGGGAGAATGGGCGGAGCCCCCGGTCGCGGAGCGCGGCAGGTTGGCGCGGCCGGGCCGGGTCGCGGCCGCGGGGCCGGTCCGTCGGCGGTCATCGGCCGCGCGCCGCGGCCGCGGCGGAGCCGGCGCGGACCGCTGCCCACCGGCCGGCCGAACGCGCCCCGACCAGCACCGCGACCGACACGGCCAGCAGGACCAGCGACAACGCGATCGCGGCGCCGGGGTCGTTCTCGAGCGCCAGGTACACGGCCAGGGGCATCGTCTGGGTCGTGCCGGGGAAGTTCCCGGCGAAGGTGATGGTCGCCCCGAACTCGCCGAGCGCCCGGGCCCAGCACAGCACCGCGCCGCCGGCGACCGCGGGGGCGATCATCGGGACGCTGACCCGGCGGAAGACCATCCACCGCCCAGCACCGAGGGTCGCCGCCGCCTCCTCGTAACGAAGATCGGCCCCGCTCAGCGCACCGTCGACCGCGACGACGAGGAACGGCATCGAGACGAAGGTCTCGGCCAGCACGACCGCCGCCGAGGTGAACGGAATCGTCACGCCGAACCAGTCGTCGAGGTAGCGGCCGACGATCCCGTTGCGGCCGAGGACGGTGAGCAGGGCGACCCCGCCGACCACCGGCGGCAGCACCAGCGGCAGCGTGACCAGGGCCCGCAACAGCGCCAGCCCGGGTATCCGCTGGCGGGCGAGAACCCAGGCCAGCGGCACCCCGACCACCGTCGAGACGGCGGTCGCGACCGTCGCCGTCTCCAGTGAGAGGACGAGCGCCTCGCGGACGTCCGAGCGGGTGAGCAGGGACGGGATCGAGCGCCACGGCGCCCGGACCAACAGTCCGACCAGCGGCAGGAGCAGGAACGCGGCCGCCAGCGCCGCCGGCACGGCGAGCGGCCAGGGCGCCCGGCCGGGCCGGGGGCGACGGCGCCCCGCCGCGCCCGCCGTACCGTCGCTCAAGGTCCTGCCGGTCGAGGTTCTGCCGGTCGAGGTCCTGCCGGTCGAGGTTCCGCCGGTCGAGGTTCTGTCAGTCAAGGTTTGGTGAAGCCCGCCGCCGCGAGCACTTTCTGCCCGTCGGCCGAGGTGACGTAGTCGACGAACGCGCTCGCGGCCGCCGCGTTCTTGCTGCCGCTCAGCGCGGCGATCGGGTAGGACGTCGACGCGTTCTGCCCCTCGGGGATCTTGACCCCGGTGACCTTGGTCCCGGCCGAGTGCACGTCGGTCCGGTAGACGACGCCGGCGTCCACCTCACCCTGCTCGACCGTCGTCAGCACGGACTTGACGTCCTGGCCGAGCGTCACCGGCTTGATCACCACGTTGGCCTTGGTGAACACCTTCAGGGCGGTCGCCCCGCAGGGCACCTGGGGCGCGCACAGCGCGACCTTCGTGCCCGGGGCGGCCAGGTCGGCCACGGTGGCGATGTGCTTCGGGTTGGACGGCGGGACGGCGATCTCCATCTCGTTGACCGCGAACGTCGTCGACGCTGCCGCGTCGTGGGCGCCGGTGACCTGCTTCATGTTCGTCGGGCTGGCCGAGGCGAACACGTCCGCCGGGGCGCCGTTGACGATCTGCGTGGCCAGCGTCGAGCTGGCGCCGAAGGAGAACCGTACGGTAACACCCGGGTGGGCCGCCTCGAACTGCTTGCCGATCGTGGTGAACGACTCGGTCAGCGAGGACGCCGCGAGCACCGTGACCGTCCCCGACAGCGCCGGGCCGCTGCTCGCCGCGGCCGAGCCCGCCGCCGGCGCGCTCGGCGCGGCGTCGGATGAGCCACCCGACGACCCGCAAGCCGCCAGCGCCACGGCGAGGACGGCGAGGACGGCGACGGTCGCCCCTGACACAACCCTCTTCATCGCTGCTCCGCTCGGTGAGGTGCTGATCGGTTCGGTGCCGGCGGTCGCGCCGGGCGGACGCGCGCCCGGCGCGCGGCGGACGACGACAGTGGAGCTCAGCGATGTTCGGGCAGCTCGACGACGACGTTGGTCGCCTTGACCGCGCCGATCGCGACGACGCCCGGTTCGAGGCCGAGCTCGTCCGCGGCCTCGCGGGTCATCAGGGAGACCAGCCGGTGCGGGCCGGCCTGGATCTCGACCTGGGCCATCACACCGTCGCGCAGCACCCGGGTGACGATGCCCGGGAAGCGGTTGCGGGCCGACTCGCTCACCACAGGGCTCGGCGCGGGCGCCTGCTCCTCGGCCGCGAGCTGTTGGGCGAACGCGGCCAGGTCCGGCCCGTCCACCGCCTTGCGGCCCGCCTCGTCGGTTACCGTTGGTATACGACCCGTGTCCGCCCAGCGGCGCACCGTGTCATCGCTGACTCCGAGCAGGCGAGCGGCCTCACTGATCCGATAGGTCGGCACGAGGTGCAGCATAGCTCCGCCTTCACGGCTTCACCGGCGAAAATCTTCCGAATCCGCGGCTTGCACAGATGACTCCGCCCGCGACTGCCCTCCGTCGGCCGCCCGCGGCCGTCAGCTGGCCCGTCAGCTGGCCCGTCAGCTGGCCCGTCAGCTGGCCCGTCAGCTGGCGTCAGCTGGCCGTCAGCCGGTGGCCGCGGCGGCGGCCGTGGCGGCGGCGCGGAAGGCCCGCCGGTAGGCCAGCGGGCTCACCCCCGCGATCAGCCTGAACCGGTCCCGGAACGCCGTCACCGACCCGAAACCGACCTGGGTCGCGATGCGTTCGACCGAGTGCTCGGTCGTCTCCAGCAGGTGCTGGGCCCGGCGGACCCGGGCGCGGTGCAGCCAGCGCAGCGGCGTCGTCCCGGTCTGCTCGCGGAAGCGCCGGACCAGGGTGCGGGTGCTCATGCCGGCCCGGGCGGCCATGTCGTCGAGGCTCAGATCACGGGCGCAGTTCTCTTCCAGCCAGCGCAGCAGCGGCTCGAGGGCCGACCCGCGCGGGGCCGGCGGCGTCTCGGTCACGATGAACTGGGCCTGCCCGCCCTCCCGCTCCAGCGGCATCACCGACAGTCGGGCGGCGTCGGCCGCCACGGCGGAACCGTAGTCGCGCCGGATCAGGTGGAGGCAGAGATCCAGGCCGGCCGCCGCGCCGGCCGAGGTCAGGACCTGCCCGTTGTCGACGTATAGCACGTCGGGATCCACGGCGATGGCCGGGTAGGCGGCGGCGAGCGCGTCGCTGGCGACCCAGTGGGTCGTCGCCCGCAGCCCGTCGAGCAGGCCGGCGGCGGCCAGCGTGAACGTGCCGGAGCAGATCGAGGCGATCCGGGTGCCGGCGGCGGCCGCGTCCCGCAGCGCGGCGCGGGCGGCCGGGGGCGGCGGCGACAGGTCGGCCCGGCCGGGCACGATGATCGTGTCCGCCTCGGCCAGCGCGTCGAGCCGGCGCGGCGCCTGGATGGTGAACAGGCCCGCGTCCACGGTGGGCTCGAGCGAGCAGACCAGGACCCGGTAGCCCGGGCGGCCGCCGGGCAGGCGGGTCCGGGTGAACACCTCGAGCGGCGTGGCCAGATCGAACGGCACCACCGGGTCCAGCGCCAGGACGGCCACGGTGTGCATGGCCAGATCGTACCGGTCCACCTGGGTAGCGCCGTCCATCTGGGATCAGGGATCTGCCCCTGACAGCCCTGATCAGGCGGGGTGGCGTAATCCTGGCGGAAGTCGGCAATCGAGCCACTGGGACTGGACCGGGCCAGCCAGTAACGTCGCGTCCGATTTCCATCCGGACGACGTCGGGAGCGACGTGAGCAAGCTCTTCCTGTCCCTGCACGTACTGGCGGCGATCATCGCGATCGGTCCCGTGACCGTGGCGGCCAGCATGTTCCCGGCCGCGGCCCGGCGGGCCTGGGGGCGACCGGCCGACCCGGGCGCCGCGTCCAGCCTCCGGCTGCTGCACCGGGTGTGCCGGGTCTACGCGCTCGTCGCCGTGGCCGTACCCGTCTTCGGGTTCGCGACCGCCGGCAGCCTGCACGTCACCGGCGACGGATGGGTGATCGGCTCCATCGCGCTCACCGCCCTCGCGGCGCTCGTTCTCGGGCTGGTCGTCCTGCCCGGCCAGCGAGGCATCCTTGCCACGGCGCCCGCCCTGCCAGCCGCGGCGGCCGTGCCCGCGCCGGCCGCGCCGTCCGTGCCGTCCGTGCCGGCCGCGGCTGGTCCGGCTACCGCGGTGGCCGGGGCGCTCCCGGCGACGACTGTGGCGTCCGCTCGCCCCGACCCGCGGCTGGCCGCCCGACTGGCCATGGCCACCGGCGTCTTCAACCTGCTGTGGGCGGCCGTCACCGTCATCATGATCGTACGGCCGGGTTCGACGACCGGCGTCTGAACAGGGCCTCAGCACGCGGCCGTCGAACGGGGGCCTCGGAACAGGGGCCGTCGAACAGGGGCGTCGGAACAGGGCCGGAGCCCGCGGGCGGGAGTCCTCCGGACGACGCCCGGCGCGATGTTCGCCGTGATCGGCCACGGGGCAGAACCACGCCAGGATCGAATCCGGCGATGTTCGAGGAGACCCGTGAATCACAGCCTGGCTCTGGGCGACGGCGTCGCCACCGGCCTTCTCGTCGTCCTGGCCGTCATCGTGGTGGTCGGGCTGGTCGCGGTCGCGGCCGCCGTCTACGTCATCGTCCGCTACCGGCCGCCGATCCGGGGAACGGCCGCGCTCATCGGCAGTCTGGTCTACCTGCTCTCGCCGGTGGACGCCGTGCCCGAGGCGGTGCTCGGCCCGGCCGGCCTCCTCGACGATCTGACCATCGTGATCGCGGCCGTCCTGTACGTCCGGCGGCTGCTGGCCGAGCGGGACGAGGCTGCCTCGCTGCCACCGCCGCCGTTCTCCGCCCGGGAGGCGCTGGGCGCCTCGCGCCGTCTCGCCCGCCGCCGCGGCCTGCCCCGCGGCTGAGCGCCCCGTCGGCCGTCCGCCCGGCCTGACCAGCGCGAAAGAATATCAGCACCCGGCGGCGCGCCGGCGCGCACAACGAATGCGCGTTCACAGGCGTCTTCAATACACGGAAATGGTCACCCGGCAGCGCGGGAGGGCGGGACGTGCCGAGGCTGAGATCACGCTCGTGGCTGACCGTTACTATATCCGTCCTATTGTTCGTTACTGTGATCTCCGCCTGCGCGGGGACGTCCGGGCGTTCGTCCGTCCCGGTCTGCACCACGCCCGGCGTGACAGATTCCCAGGTCAAGCTGGGTTTGTTGTATTCGGCGTCGGGGAGTTCCGTCGATCTTATCGGACCATTCCGGGCCGGAGTCGACGGTCGGCTCGGCCTGGCCAATGCGGCCGGCGGCATAAACGGTCGGCAGATTTCCTATACATGGAGTGACGATAAGTCGGCCGCGGCGACGAACGCCGTCGGGGCGCGGGAGCTGGTCGAACAGGACGACGTTTTCGGGATCATGGAAGCGACGACGGTCGCCAGCGGCTCGGCCGACTACCTGCGTGCCGGCGGCATCCCGGTGACCGGCACCTCGCCCGAGTCGGTGTGGAGTTCGCACGCGAACATGTTCAACTACTCCAACTACATTGCCGAGGGCTCCACAGTCAGTACCTGGGGTGACTTCGTCGCCGCACAGGGTGGTCATGTTGCTGTTCTGCTCGACACCAGCTTCTCCTCGACGTCGACCAGCGTCGCCGACGAGTTGCGCCGCAGCCTGGCCGCCGCCGGCGTCCGGGTGGCCGACACGATCGACGTGGGGCTGGGCACCATCGACACCGCCGCGACCACCGCCGCGATCCGCCGGGCCGGCGCGGACACGCTCGTCGGCGCGGTGACCGCCAACTCGTTCAACCGGGTCTCCTCGGCCGCCCGCGCGGCCGGTGTCCACCTGCGGGTCGCGCTATCCCCGACCGGCTACGACCAGCGGACGCTCGCGAAATGGGGCGCCGACATCGCCGGGAACTACTACTCGGTCGACTACGCCCCGTTCGAACTGAACTCCCCGGCCCAGCGGGCCTACCAGGCGGCCATGGCCGCCTACTCCCCCCAGCTGGCCTACCCGCAGCAGCAGGGCGCGCTCGCCGGCTGGATCGCGGCCGACATGTTCCTGCTCGGCCTGAGCGGGGCTGGTGAATGCCCCAGCCGCTCCACCTTCATCAACGGACTGCGCGCGGTGCACTCCTATAGCGGGCAGGGGTTGCTCTCCGGTCCGATCGACCTGGCGAACAACTTTCGCGAGCTGAGCCTGTGCTACTCGTTTCTCCAGGTCAGCCCGGACGGGAGACGGTTCGGAGTCGTCCAGCCCGCGCCGCGCTGCGGGAGACGCCTGAACTGAGCCCGCCTGAACTGAGCCCGGGGCTGCCCGGGGCAGCCCGGCCGGCAGGGTGAGCGGGTGAGCGGGTGAGCGGCGGCCCGGCCGGGTGAACGGTCGTACCGGCCCGGTCATGCCATCGTGGTCAGATGCGACCTTCCCCACGCGCCCGGTACGTCGGGGCGCTGGACGCCGGCACGACCAGCACCCGGTTCATGGTTTTCGACCACGCCGGGACGATCATCGGGCGGGCCCAGCGGGAACACCGGCAGATCCTGCCCCGGGACGGCTGGGTCGAGCATGACCCCGATGAGCTCGTCGCCCGGGCCCGCGAGGTGATCGCGGCCACCCTGGACGGCCTCGGCCTGGGCCCGGGCGAGCTGGCCGCCGTAGGGATCACGAACCAGCGCGAGACGACCGTGGTCTGGGACGCGCGCACCGGCCACCCGCTGTCCAACGCGATCGTCTGGCAGGACACCCGGACCGAGCCGATCATTTCCGCCCTGAGTGACGAGCAGCGCGAGCTCGTCCGGTCCCGGACCGGACTGGTGCCCGCGACCTACTTCTCCGCCGCGAAGATCCGCTGGATCCTCGACCACGTCGAGGGCGCCCGGGAGCTGGCGGCGGCCGGCCACGCCCGGTTCGGGACGGTGGACTCCTGGCTGCTGTGGCACCTGTCCGGCGGCCCGGACGGCGGCGCGCACCTGACCGACGTGACGAACGCCAGCCGCACGATGCTGCTTGACCTGGACACCCTGACCTGGGACGGCGAGCTGCTCGACGTCTTCGGCCTGCCTCGGTCACTGCTGCCGGCGATCCGATCGTCGGCCGAGCCGGACGGCTTCGCCACCCTGGCCGGCGGCGGCCCCGGCGGCCCCGGCGGGCGAGGCGGGCAGGGCGGCCCCGGCGAGGGGATCCCGGTGACGGCGATGCTGGGCGACCAGCACGCCGCCACCGTCGGCCAGGTCTGCCTCGCGCCCGGCGAGGCCAAGAACACCTACGGCACCGGCAACTTCCTCGTCCTCAACACCGGCACCGACATCGTGCGCTCCGCCCACGGGCTGCTCACGACCGTTGCCTACCGGTTCGGCGACGCCCCCGCCGCCTACGCGCTGGAGGGCTCGGTCGCGGTCACCGGCGCAGCCGTGCAGTGGCTGCGGGACTCCCTCGGCATCATCACGACGGCGGCCGAGGTCGAGACGCTCGCCGCCGAGGTCCCCGACGCCGGCGGCATCTGCTTCGTGCCGGCCTTCTCCGGCCTGTTCGCGCCCCGTTGGCGGGCCGACGCCCGGGGCGCGATCGTCGGGCTCTCCCGCTTCCACACCCGCGCCCACCTGGCCCGGGCCACCCTGGAGGCGATCTGCTACCAGACCCGCGACGTCGCCGACGCGATGGCGGCCGACGTGCGCGCGGTCGGCGGGCGCGCCCTGGAGATCCTTAAGGTCGACGGCGGCGTGACCGCCAACGACCTGTGCATGCGGCTGCAGGCCGACATCCTCGGCATACCCGTCAGCCGGCCGGCGGTGACCGAGACGACGGCGCTCGGCGCCGCCTACGCGGCCGGGCTGGCCGTCGGCTTCTGGCGGGACGCCGGCGAGCTGCGCGCGAACTGGAAGGAGGAGCGGCGCTTCACCCCGACCGTCGACGCCGCCGAGCGCGACGCGGGCTACCGCCGCTGGACGAAGGCCGTCGACCGGACGCTGGGCTGGCTCGACTGACCGGCCTGGTTGCCGGGCTCAGGTCTCGGCGTCCGCGACGACGACCAGCTTGCCGCGGCCGCAGGGCGATCAGCTCCCGCTCGAACGGGGTGAAGCCGTCGACCCCCGGCGGGATCGCCACCTTGAGGACGGCCGGCGCGCCGGAGCGCGTCCGCGCCTCGGCGACGTAGGCCGCGTGACCGCCGTCGAGCGGGGCGCCGACGGTGACCGACCAGTCCGCCGCCAAGCCCGCGAGCAGGCCGGGAAGCCCGGCCAGCCAGCGTTCCCCGACCGGGTGGACCCGGGGCTGTCGACCGACGCGCGGCACTTCGCGGGATTGTCGCGGGACGGCCGGCGAAAGGCACTTGCCGGTGTGGTTTACGGCCGGTGGTTGCGGCCGTGAATGGCGGTAGCCTGGTGGCGTTCTGGCGGTGGTGATCCGGCCGTTCTGGTCGGTTCCGCGGGTCAGGCCGCCGCCGTGGCGTAAGCCGCGTAGGGGTCGTGCGCCGTCCGGATGCGGTTTGTTCGCCACGGTCGGTCGCCCCAGGCAATGGGTGGTCGCCATTCGACG
>Ga0207710_10001524_pt1 | contig 11455 bp, 10 predicted proteins | sample KBSS24metaG_FD_184400 | JGI IMG/M metagenome (GOLD analysis project Ga0207710, IMG submission 184400) | Switchgrass rhizosphere microbial communities from Kellogg Biological Station, Michigan, USA - KBS S2-4 metaG (SPAdes) (version 2) | ecosystem: Host-associated > Plants > Roots > Rhizosphere...
TTCGTCCGTGAGTCCAACAGATCGAGCGGCAAGACGCCGCCGTTGAGCATCTCATCATGGAAGGCGCGCACGTCGAAACGGGTCCCTAGCTGCTTTTGGGCCCGCTCGCGCAGCTCCCTGAATTTGAGTTGGCCGAGCTTGTACGCAAGCGCCTGCGCAGGCCAGGCAATGTAGCGGTCGGTTTCTGACTGGATCGTGGGCTCATCAACCGCGTCGGTTTTGCGAAAAAACTCGATGACCTGATCGCGCGTCCATCCCTTCGAATGGATCCCGGTATCGACGACCAGTCGCACAGCGCGAAACAACTCACTGGAGAGACGCCCATAGTCACTGACCGGATCCTGATAGAACCCCACTTCCCTGCCAAGTTGCTCGGCGTACAGCGCCCAACCCTCCACGTAGCCGGAATTGCCGCCATGTTGCCGAAACTTCGGCAGATCGGGCAGTGTCTGTGCGACCGAGAGCTGCATGTGGTGGCCGGGAACTCCCTCGTGGTAAGCGATAGCCTCATCGTCGATGAGCGAGCGCTGACCGAAATTCGCAACGGCCACAACTACCCGGCCCGGCCGTTTGCCATCGGGTGTGCCTGTCTGGTAGTGGGTGGCATTGCCGGGCTCGAAATCGGGCATCGACTCAACGGTGACCGGCGCGCCAGGCACAACGCCGAACAACTCGGGCAGCTTGGGCTGCATTTGCGCGATGTACTTGCGGAAATCCTCCACGATCTGCCCCGCGGACCCTGGGTGGTACTTGGGATTGTCTCTGGCGGCCGCGCGAAACGCGGCCAGATCGTTGAACCCTTCGCGCTTCGCAATGGCCAACATGTCCGCCTGGATCCGATCGATCTCGCGCAGGCCGATCTGATGAATCTGATCGGGAGTGAGTGTGCTGAGCGTCGTGCGGCTGCGAATGTCATTCAAATAGCGTTTCTCGCCACCGGGCAGTGCGCTGACCGACAGTGTGCTCCGGCCAGACGGTGCATATTCCTCAGCGATGAACGTGGCAAAAGCCAGGTAGGCCGGCAACACCTCATTGACGACCGTTGCCGTTATTTCCTTCGTCAGGCGCCGTTGCTCAGCCTCCGGGATGACGCTCGGATATTTCTTGGTCGGCAGCAGGAATGGATCTGCCGCGATGACCCCGAGGCATTGGGCTGGCACCTTCTCGAGAAGGAAACGCACCGGCATGAGTTGATCGCTCTTGCCCGCGCGCAGAACCTCCTCCGTCTGGGTAAACACGCGGGGGATCTGGTGAAGCCGGGATAGATAGTCCTCGTATTGCTTCAGCGAATCCAACGGCACGGCCAACGGCAGATCTGCCAGGCGAACGTGCGGCCCACTCATCTGGTTTACGGGCATCTCGTATTCTTTGAAGTCGTAGTCCGCGATACGCTGTTCGAGCATGCGCGCCATGACCTGGTGCGACAGAACATCCTGCTCGCGAAAGCCCCCCGTGGAAATAGCCTTCAGGCGCCGCAGAAAGTCCGTGTCCCGGCCGTGCTGGCCATTGATTCCCGCAATTGAGTTGTCGCTCAACTGATCGTTGTAGCGATAGTCGCCAAACTGGGTTGCGGTCTCCGGATGAGCCTTCAAATCAGACTCGTACTGCTCCTCGAAGAGAGCGTTCTGTTCCGCCAGGCGGGCTTCCACCGCGGATGCCCCTCCGGAATGAGCCACAGCACCTGCCGAAGTCCAGCAAAGGACCGCAGACCAGGACAGAAGTCCAATGAGAGCTTGTTGTATTCGCATAGCAGATCATCTTAGCACCCGCCTCGTGGCAATCACGAGCCTGGTGGTTAACGCCGCGGGCTGATCGTAGCAACCAGCTCAGGGGCCGCCTTGCTCTCGTGGTGTGCTGACTGAAGAACCGGAAGAAGAGGAAAGCGCGCTTGATCCCGGCCGTCGTGCTTTCCGCCGTGATTCGGGGCCTTTGCCATGCGCTTCGCCGCGTCCGGCGTCGCATTTGTGGGCAGGGTCATGGGGTCGACTGCGTAACTCCATTAATCCGCGAAGCCAAGTGTGACGCCGATACTGGCCGAGGCGTGACCGATAGGCATAGCTTCCCCCATCCTGGTCAACCGACACTCCACTATGATCGAGATTCCAGCTTTGGTGGTGGCAGATATTCACAGGTTCCTGGCGTGCGCGCAGGATGCTTCAGCGCAAGCCGAGTGCGGACTCGTCGGTCGGGAAACGCATCGAGATGCCCTCGCATCGGTGGCTGTAGTCTTGACGACCGCTTTGGTTGATATGACCGACATTGCGCAGGCCGGAGTCGCCTCGGCACCCGAACTGATAACGTTCCAGCTGGCCACCGAGGTATTGGAAGGGATCAGCCCTGTACGCCTGCCGGCAATCCTTCAGCGTGCACACCGGGGATTGTGTGATGCAGCGTGTCAAATGCGACCGTACCTCGTGGCGCTGAGGTACCGGCGCGCGTCCACAATTTAACTTCAAGCGGGTGGGCGGGCGATCGACCGTACGATCTCAGATACGGTGACGCCGCATTCTTTCGACATCTGCAGTCGCAACTCCTGGCCTTTGCTGCCCGGCTCGATCTGGATGCGGCGGGCTCGAGCGCTCTCATCGAGCGGTACGATGAGCATGGCGTCGCGCATCTTCGCCCTCAGCTGATCGAATTTGGCCTCCCGAGGTAACGGGATCGTGCGGTAAAGCCGCCATAACTGCCGGCGGCAACTACCTCACATCGATGATCATCATCAACCCGCCGCCGCCACGGATCTCGACATTGTTGTTCGTCGTGTGATGGCCGATGTGGCAGTGGATGAGCCATTTGCCGGGCTGCCGCGCCTTCCAGATTACATCATAGCGCTGCCCGGGTCCGACATTGATTGTATCTTCCGAGTACTGTGTGGAGGGTTGTAAGGTCTGTCCGTCAACCGCAACAACTTTGAACGGCCCACCGTGAATGTGCATCGGGTGAATGAATCCGTTGTTGGAGCCGATGAAACGCACTTTGAGCGTTTCCCCCACCTTCATATGGATGGTATCGGTGGCCGGGTACGCGCGACCGTTGATGGTGAAGTAGTTTGGCTGGGCGCCATCCATTGGCATCGCCGGAAAGGTGAGCCCTGCGCGAACCAGCCACTCCTGCAACAATATAGTGTATTCGTGATCGGCCTGGAGGCTCGGGTCGGGTGCCGCTGGATCGATAATCAGCGCGCCGTACAATCCGAGCGCCTGCTGTCGATCCACATGGTCGTGCGAGTGATACAAATACGTGCCGGACTGCGCGACCGTGAACTCGTAGTGATACCGCTGACCTATCCCAATGGGCGCCTGTGTGATCTTGGCCGGGCCATCCATGACATTCGGCAGGATAAGCCCATGCCAGTGCACAGTTGTGCTCTCCGGTAAGCGATTCGTGACGTTGATTCGAACGTGATCGCCCTGATGCAGGTGCAGCCGCGGCCCGGGAATCTGTCCGTTGAAAGCGTATGCATCCACCGTGACACCGGGCAAGATCGTCCAGCGGATTACGGCGGCCTCCAGATCGAACATCTTGATACCGTTCTCGATACGCGGAATGAGCTCGCGATCTCCGCGCGCATCGAGTCCGTAGCGTGCGACGATGTCGCGCGGATCCACCGCCGCCATGTCGCGCATTGCCTGTGCGGGCGTGTCGCGGTCCATGATCATGCCCGGCGGCATGATCGCCCCGCCCACTTCGCGCGCTGAAAGGCGCAGATTCACTGAGTTTGCGGGCGCTACGAGGCCAGTGATGAGCGTCAGAAACGATACTCCAGACATCGCGGCGAGTTGGGCGGGTGTCGCATCGGAATGCATCGTGTGAGCGCCCTGGGAATTCGGACCCTGCGCCGCCGGCCTGGCGGGGTAATCCTTTCGGTCTGTCATCAGTCCGTGTTTTAACCCGCGTTTGACCATCCAGACATTGGCCGGATACGCGAGTGTGAATCCTGCGATCACTCCGAGTGACATCACACCCCAGAACAGCAGCTCGGTGGGCTCCATGGCCCGCATGTCCCGACCCATCATGAGAAAGCTCATGACCGGGCCCATGCCGGCCATCATGAAGTTCATGCTGATGAACTCCGGTAGAAAGCTCTTGCGTACGTTTTGCCAGTAGGTTCCGCCCATCATTGACTTCATGAAGAGCGATTGGAAAATGAACAAGCCAAAGGAGAAGCCCACGAGGTACTCGACGATGAGATCGATCCACATCGGCAGTCCTAGCGTCGCGGTCACAATCGCGGCGAGAATGATTCCCGTGGCATCGCCCGCGACGCAGTGAATGGTGGATCCCACGCCCTGCTTCCACAGGGGTGCGATGAACTTCTCGTGCTCGCCGGGTCGCGGTTCCTGGTCTGCCAGCACATACAACAGCAGTCCCAATGGACCCATGTAGAGGGTGATGAGGATGAAACCCCACTTCATGACCGTGGGTTCGGGATTATTCCGATACTGATCCCAGCCGACGTAAAGGGTCGAGGCGAGTGCGATGGCGAACCAGACGACGAGGCAGTAATCAATCGGTTGAATCAACACACCCGGTCTCCTTGGAATTGAGCGCTCCTCAGCCGGTGGCTCGCGGTAGCTCGAGTTTGCCGTTGATCGCAACATCGAGGACGAGCAAGCCCGTCGTCTCCCGGGCATCCTTTACCGATGCGCGCAGTTCTTCGAGTCCATGCGCACCGGTTGCGACGCGGCGCCCGCGGCCACCCAGGCTCAACGCCGTTGAGCGAAATCGGCCGCGCGCTGCATCGCATGCATGCCGGGCAATCCTTTGTGCTCGAGCGAATGACGCTCCTGCCCAAATCCGCCATCGTTCAGGACCACGACGGTGGTGGCCTCGTGATCGGGCCCCGTGACATCTCAGGGATGGCAGCCCACCTCAACTGGCGGCAAAGGCCAGGCTCATGCGACCGCTGGCGTCGGCCGGCAGAAATCTCGCAACCTATGTGCCAGAGCGAGTTCGTGACTAACCAATGTGATGGACAAGCTTGCCGGCAAGCTTCACCGGCAGCCGCAGGCATTGCGATTGCTGGACTCCGCTGAGAGTTGGCCTCGGCCCGGAGAGATCAGCGATGCCCGCACAAGCCAATAAGTATCCCGGAAAATCATCCTTGTCACCACACCGTACAGCTCAAGTCTCGACTGCAGGATCTGGCGCAACATCTGCGCGAGGATGTCGGGAAGATCGATGAGCCGAAGGCTCAAGCGCTGTTCGAGACTTCCGCAGAAGTTCTGGGTGGACTCATCAAGGCGCTAGAGCACTACGAGCAAAGCAGTGAGCGCGCTTTCCAGTAGTGCTGCTGCCGACAGCAGTCGCCGCGTGAGTCAATCGGCCGGGACTTTGTGCGGCTCCTCGCGGCGAGGGCCGACGCGAGCAGGATCAGCGCGACACCGCGGTGAAGGCTCATGCCACATGGGAGTACTCCCATCGATGGCGCAACGCTCGCCAGTTGGTGTCTGCGAGATCTCCCGAGAGTGCCCGCGTGCGAAAGAATGAGGCGGCTGCGCCTCGCAGATTCTGATCCCGCAGCCAGACATGCCCGCAAACTCGCCGAACCCGCCGATGATGGTGAAACCGGGATAGTAGATAGGTTGGACCGCAAGATAGGTCTCTTTTGTCAATCGCTTCTTGCCGGGCAGTTCCAAAGCGTGAGCAACCGCGGGGACCATCGCCAGCGCGAGCAACAGAAGCGTGATGACTTGCATTGCCGGGAGCACGTGGTTCTCCTCCACTATCAACTTGAAGAACGACGGGCGGCGTGAGGCGTTCCGAGCGCAATCTCAGACATACAAACTGCGGCCTGATCAATACACATCCGGCAATACGTGCTCAAAAAACCTCCCGGCGGCATGACACCGGGGTGCGTCAGTGATTCAACTGAGGCCCTGAGCCCGTACATGAATTTCCGCGTATTTGTCATCATAGAACGCAAGCCTGCCCTTCAGGTTCTGGTGCTCCTCGTAGGGCTCCTCGTACGACCAGACCGCATCCGGAAGACTCCTGCCATCCAGCTTCAGATTGAAGTAGCGTGCCGTCCCCTTGAATGGACACTGGGTCGTTGTGTCCGAGGGCTCCAGCTTCTCCATGGCGACCGCTGAGCGCGGGAAATAGAGCCGCGCTGGATTCCCGTCCTCCTCCACTCGGATCACATCCTGTGATTCGGCAAGAAGCTTCCCCGCGGCCTCCACCTCGATCTTGTCTGCGACGGGCTTTTCAACAACCTTGTGGTCCGGGAATTTCTGATGCCCTGGCGATTTCATACTTCTGCTCCATCTCCTGTTGCTTGCCGGTTTGACCACTCTACGCGGTCCGCAAGAACCGCACCCGGCGCAGGAGCTTCAGCGGTCGTGCTGCGCCAGTGGCCGCGCTCGCGGGCGTCGATGATCGCGACATTGCTCCGCTCACGATGAAGCTCGGGAGCGTCCCTTGCTCGATTTGTTGCAGGCTTCTCATGTAGCAAATGCTCAAGGGTGTCTTGTGTTAGAGCCCGCTCGTGCCCGCGCCCAGATGGTGAAAACTCAGATTGCTCAACGCGGCATCCGGGACGCCCGAGTTTTGGAGGCCATGCGCTGCGTCCCGCGCGAGGCCTTTGTTGAACCCGGATACGAGGAATTCGCCTACGAGGACGGTCCCCTGCCGATCAATGAGGGCCAGACGATCTCTCAGCCGTACATCATCGCGCTCATGATCGAGGCAGCCGATATACGACCCGGCGATCACGTGCTCGAGGTGGGCACGGGCTCGGGTTACGCCGCCGCGGTGCTGAGCCGTATTGCCGCGCAGGTTTACACCATCGAGCGACACGAGGCTCTCGCCCGCGTAGCCCAACAGCGATTTGAGCAGTTGGGTTATCACAACATCGAAGTACGAGCCGGCGACGGCACCCGAGGCTGGATGGACGCAGCGCCCTTTGATGCGATTTTGGTGGCGGCCGCCGGACCAGAGATACCACAGGCACTGAAGACGCAGCTCGCGATCGGAGGCCGGCTGATCATTCCGGTGGGCGAACAGACCTGGCATCAAACACTTCGCAAGATCCAACGGGACGGTGAGACCGAGTACGAGGTGGAGAATCTCGGTGCCGTCGCGTTCGTGCCGTTGGTCGGTGAGCAGGGCTGGGCGGAGGATGGCCGCCGCTCGGCGAGCAACCATGTGCCCGGGCAGTCGCGCGGTGAAAGTCTGCCGCAGATGATCGCAGCGGCGGCAGAGCGGCTGCCATTGTTAGAGGACCCCGCCCTTGGCGCTCTATTTGATCGCTACGCGCAGCGGCGCGTCATTCTGCTGGGTGAAGCAAGCCACGGTACATCCGAATTTTACCGTGCACGAGCTGCGATCACGCGGCGTCTCATCGAGAAGCATGGCTTTACCATCGTGGCCGTCGAGGCGGACTGGCCGGATGCGGCTGCGGTCGATCGTTTTGTGCGTCATCGTTCTGCACGTACTGGCACCGAGCCTCCCTTTCGTCGTTTTCCCACCTGGATGTGGCGCAATGCCGAGGTGGAGGAATTCCTTACCTGGATGCGCAGTCATAACGAGGGGCTCGGGACCGAACGCCAGAGCGCCTTCTATGGACTCGATCTTTACAACATGAGCGACTCGATTACGGCTGTCCTCGAGTATCTCGACAAGGTCGATCCCGAGGCAGCCAGAGTCGCACGTGAACGCTATGGCTGCCTGACACCCTGGCAACGCGAGCCCTCCACCTATGGTCATGCCGTGCTGACGTCCGCCTACCGCAAATGTGAGCAGGGGGTCATCCAGCAGTGCCAGGAGCTGCTGGCCAAGCGGCTCCAGTACGCACGGCAGGACGGCGAGAGCTTTCTCGACGCCGCCCAGAATGCGCGACTCATTGCGGCCGCCGAGCAGTACTACCGGGTCATGTACTACGGGGGCGCGGAATCCTGGAATCTGCGCGACACGCACATGTTCGAGACCCTGAGGCACTTGCTCGAGGCGCGCGGCCCGCGTGCAAAGGCGGTGGTCTGGGCCCACAATTCCCACATCGGCGATGCGCGGTATACGGATATGGGCGCCGTGCGGGAGGAGCTTAATATCGGTCAATTGTGCCGCGAACACTTCGGTGGTGAGGCGGCGCTGATTGGCTTCGGTACACACACGGGAACCGTCGCTGCCGCCACTGATTGGGATGGCGAGTTGGAATTCAAACGGGTCCGACCCTCGCATCACGACAGTTACGAGCGTCTCTGCCACGACTCGGGAGTACCGCGCTTCTTACTCGACGTCGGTCGTCACGAGGCGCTACGTCGGCGCCTCCTCGAGCCGCGATTGGAGCGGTTCATTGGAGTGATCTACCGCCCCGAAACCGAAGTGGCCAGCCACTATTCGGAAGCCTCACTTGCGCAGCAGTTCGATGCCTACGTCTGGTTTGACGAGACCACGGCCGTGACCCCTTTGGGGCCACAACACGCGCGGCCCGGCGTACCCGACACCTATCCCTTCGCGCTGTAGCTCATGGCGGCGGCTACGCGGCGTACTTTCTGCGCCGCAGTCGATCAGCGGATCGGTCTTGGGGACTGCGCTGCCGTTCGCTGCGAGGGCTGCTCGGTGCCTGTTACCCGCCAGATCATATTGCCGACGTCGTCTGCCACGAGGAGATCGCCGTGCCTGTCGATGACGACGCCGACGGGCCGGCCGCGCGCCTTGCCGTCGCGATCGACAAAGTCGGTCAAGACATCCACAGGCATCCCGGAGGGTTTACCTGCATGAAATGGAACGAAGATCACCTGATAGCGTTCCGGATCACGCCTTCAATTCGACCGGCGGAGTCTCTTCTATATTCAAGGACTACTACCAGCGCTGGCGAAATAGGGAGCGGCTTCTCAAAGCCCTGTGTGCTTTCGGGCACATGGGTGACACTTAATTCCGGCCGAATAATCTGTTACCCATGATTCCGGAATGGACTTTGATTGTATTGGTCGGGGCGAGAGGATTCGAACCTCCGACCCTCTGCTCCCAAAGCAGATGCTCTACCAGGCTGAGCTACGCCCCGACCCTATCCGCCCAGGACTGGGCGGGCCGGGGATGGTAACAGCTTGGCGACGAGGTGCAACGGATTGCGGCCGGATGCGACACAAATTCTTCTAAAATCATGAATTTGCGGGATCTGGATGCTAGCGAGAGGACCCGAGCGCGGCGCATCGATCGATAGGAGATCGAGGGTCGCGTAGCACCGGGGACGCACCGCGGGGCGCGGTAGCGCGGGGCAAAGTGTCCACAAATAGGGCGTCCCCACATGCCGTTCCACAACCCCGCCAGCCGGTTTACCAGCTACCGACGTGGACCTTGCCGCACGCCAGGTTTTGCCCTGCGCATGCGTTGTTGTTGGTACTTCCGCTTCTGCTCCTATACGGCTTCGGTAATCTCTGGCCACCGTTTCAGACGAAAGCGTGCATGATCAATTTGCTCGACGGGAACAGCGGAAAGAACGTCGATCCCGTAATCCAACATCACACTGGTCAGTTGCTTGTTGATGGCGATCTGTCTGATACGCTCAACTGCAGCGAAGATCACTCGCGTGCTCGCACCTTCCGCAATCAGACGATTGAAGAATCCCTTGACGATTCTGACCGCCAGTTGCGCCTGTGCGATACCTACTGCACCGCGCTTCTCCGGAATGAGCAGCAAAGTTCTGCAAGCGGCTGTCGAGTACATCCAATGGATGTAGCACAGTGCGCAAGGATCTCGTGCACTTCATCCGGCGTCAGCGCGACTTCGTGGGTTGGGTCAGTCACTCAATTTCGCATTCGGCCAACGAATGCGGGCGCCGCGCAAATCCTTTGGCTTTACCAGCATCAGATCCTCCGAAGAAACCGCACCTCGAGCCACGAGTTCGCGGTCACGGGCCTGCGATGCGCGCTTCATCTGCCAGAGAAGTTCCCCGGAAACCTCGCGTATACCGGAACTCTTCACCATAAACGGCAGCCCTCCTTCGCGTACAACTTGTCGAAAGAACAAAACACTTTTCACGTTCACTTGCGCGACCCGATCACGAATCAGGCTCCTGAATGGGGCCCGGCCCCGGCGAACCCAACTCCTGCTCGGCTAACTCGCGAAATTCATCCGGGACCGAGCGCCCGCGGCCCAAGACCACCGATCCGTAGCCGATCGCCTGCCAGCCGAATCGGTCACGTATCGTGTCGACGGCGCTATCCGCCGCAGCACGCGTCATGACTTTCTCGCTGTCGATGCGGTGTGCGTCGAGCCCGAGCGGCAAATTGAGCTGCAGATCCGTGTCCTTCGTCAGATGCGACACGCGAATCCCCAGCAGCGATATTTTAGACTCGTGCGGGTACTCGGCCAACACGGTGCGCACGAGCGCCTCGGCAATCTCCGCCAGATTCCTGGTCGCTGAAATGGGGGTGGTAAGGGTGACGGACCGGGTGACAGCGCGAAGATCAGCGAAACGAACGCGGACGGTGATTGTTCGACCGGATAGAGATTTGGCGCGCAGCCGCGCGCCGATTCTGTCTGCAAGATGGCGCAGCGCGGGTTGGAAAACTCTCCTTTCTGCCGGCATTCTGCCGAGGGCTGACTGCGCCCCTGCTGACCTCGCTCGGTGCTTCGTCTTGATTCCGCGTGGGTCTCGATTCCAGGCAAGCGCGGCAAGCTTCTCTCCTGCGGCGGGCCCGAGCAGGCGCTCAAGTGAGCGTTCCGATGTCTTTGCCAGTTGTCCAATCGTGCGCACGCCAACGTCAGCCAACCGCGCTTTTGTAACAGGGCCCACACCCCACATCAGCTCGACCGGCAGATCATGGAGGAAATCGAGTTCAGTAGCGGGATCGACGATGACGAGGCCGTCCGGTTTCGCCACTTGCGAAGCAATCTTTGCGAGGTGCTTCGTGCGCGCGACGCCAACCGAGATCGGCAGCCCCAGTTCCACTCGAACGCGCCCTCGAATGATGCGCGCAATCTCGGAAGGCGATCCGAATAGGTGTGTGCACCCGGCCACATCGGCGAAGGCCTCATCGATCGAGAGCCGTTCGACGAGGGGTGTGTAGTCAGCGACGATCCTGATTGCAGCATCGCCCAGCCGCTGGTACTCATTGAAATGGCCATTTACGAAAATGAGCTGCGGGCACAGTTGCCGTGCATGCCGCCCGGACATGCCGCTCTGCACACCGAAAGCCTTAGCCTCGTAAGACGCTGCGAGCACAACTCCGCCGCCGACCGCGATCGGTTTGCGACTCAAGGACGGGTTCAGAAGCTGCTCGACTGAGGCATAAAAGGCATCGAGATCCGCATGGAGAATGGTCGCTTCCATCTCGACCCGCCTGCCAAGAACACGGATACGCAAATCCGCTGATCTGGCGCTGTTGTCTGGCCAGGGTGTAACTGGGTATTTATACAGTATCCACCCAGCCGCCGCCGAGAGCAAGTACTTGAGTGCTACAAGGCGGTGTCACGTCTCAAGGCTCGCTGCGGCCGCCGTTGGCGATTGACA
>Ga0207710_10001529_pt1 | contig 11428 bp, 7 predicted proteins | sample KBSS24metaG_FD_184400 | JGI IMG/M metagenome (GOLD analysis project Ga0207710, IMG submission 184400) | Switchgrass rhizosphere microbial communities from Kellogg Biological Station, Michigan, USA - KBS S2-4 metaG (SPAdes) (version 2) | ecosystem: Host-associated > Plants > Roots > Rhizosphere >...
CCGCATCAGCTGACTCGACGAACCGCGCTGAAAGGATGGTGGCCGAAACCGCGAATGCCGCTTCGATATCGCGCTGCAGCAGCCCTGGAAGGTCGCGATCAACGATTCTCGAAAACACCAGAGAGAAGCTCGCTGCCTTCAAGATTTCGTTTGCCAGCCCTGATGAGTCTCGCTCACTTAGAATTTTCTCGGCAATCGGCTGCTGCAAGAGGTCCAGGGCTTCAGCAACATCGCCAGTGTTGAAGTATAGGCACGCGTACTCAGAAGTAAGCTCTCGACCACCAAAGTTGAGAGCGGTTTTTGAAGGAAGGAACCGCTTCTGAAGATTTTCAGCAAAATCGCCCTCTGCGCTGTCAAGCACGTAGGCGGCGAGACTCAGGGGTGAAAATTGGTTCCCCCACTGGACGCTAAGCACGACCATCTGATTGATAAAAGAGATCAGCTCGCGGGGCGTCGGCGCGCTTCCCTTCGAACGATGCGCCGAGTACAAGTCAACGACTCGCTCGAGATCCTGCGCCTCGTTCGCTAACTTGGCATTCACGAGCATCTTTGCCATGCACGCGCGCCAATTCTGAAGCGTCGCAGGGGGAAGCGAAAATGAGGCTTGAAAGACCTTGTCCAAGAACCCCTCTGACTGACCTACGGAACTGCTCTCGCTCGAAGAATCTCCTCGTACGAGTCGCACTGCCTCCATTGCCTCTCCAGACCGGTTGACGTTCACAAGTGGGACGATTACCCACAGTGACTCAATCCACTCGCGCCCCTTATGCTGAGGCATGTCTAGAAATGACCGAAGGAGCGCCCAGACCTCAGCGGCCTCCTCGGTCGAAATCCTGTCAAGATTGTCCACCACGATCACCAGTTTGCGCCCGACGGGAACACGCGCGTCGCTGACAGCACTGGCGAGCATTGATGAGAATATTGCCTGAAACTCGATCGAGGTCGGATCTACCGATTCTGTAATCGAGCTGGTTTCTTCCGTCGTCGTTCGATTTAGCACAACCGCCAGGATGTCCGCTGTTGTTTCGTCGCACACCCAACGCTTCAGGAGAAATCCACCAATCAGGAATAGTGGCAAGCAACCGAGAGCCACTCCGAGCAAGATCTGCCAACCGCTGGAGGGCGTTCGTACACCTTGTCCGAATAGTGCAATGCCAAAAGGCACTACAAGGAGAGAAACGGATAGCGCTTTGCCGAAGCCCGTCAGACTCGGCTCAGTCTTCCGCGTGATGTCCTTGATTCGAAGCGCCAGCTTCTGAAGCTGCTTTCGCCAATAGTCGCCTGGCTCCAACCACTTGCGGTCGATCATCGCTGACATAAGCGACTCAAGGAAGGCACGCCTCAGAGGGTCGCCTTCATGCGCCCATGCGTCGTGGGTATGCACGTAGATGTCACTGTTAAGGCACTTGCTCTTGAGAAGTTCGATAACTGTCGACTTTCCAGAACCCCACGGCCCTTCCAGGGCAATAGTCTTTCCGCCGGGATTGGACCTGATCAACGCGTGGAGGCCCTCGGCTATGCGACTGTGCGCACCCAAGAGATCGGCCTCGGCGGGACTATCTGCGAGGAGCTGAGGTAAATCAGTTGTCTTCATGGTCAGCCCCTGTGATAAAAAAAAGGCGACCCGTGGCCGCCTTCTGTTGCCGTCTTATTAAAGAGTCACCCGCACTTCGAATACCCACAATTCAAACAAGTCTGGCACCCATCCATCAGCACCAACGCCTGCGTGTTGCACTTAGCGCAAAGCGTGGCGCCAGCGGGGAAGCCTGAGGCGTTCATGTGGGCGGCTTCTGCGGCGGCTTGAGAGGCATCGCCGGCGGAGCCGGCTCCTACAGGAGCGGGCGCGGCGGCGGCCGGCGTTGCGGGCTTGGCGGCCTTTTCGTAGGCGGCGCGCTTTTCGGCGATGAGGGCGCGGGTCGCGTCGCTCATTTCCGGGTCGTGGATGAGGCCGATCGACTTCATGTGCTGTTCGACGACGGCGCCGATCTCGGCGACGATGCTCGGCATGTAGACGCCGCCGGCCTTGAAGTAGCCGCCGCGCGGGTCGAAGACTGCCTTGAGCTCTTCAACAATAAACGTCACGTCGCCACCCTTGCGGAAGACGGCGGACAAAATTCGGGTGAGCGCCACGATCCACTGGAAGTGGTCCATGTTCTTCGAGTTGATGAACAGCTCGAAGGGGCGGCGCATTTCGTGTTTGGTACCGGCGTTCAGGACGATATCGTTGACGGTCACGTACAGCGCGTGCTCGAAGAGCGGCGACTTGATCTTGTACGTGCTGCCGACGAGGGTCTCCGGTCGTTCCAGGCTTTCGTGCATCTGGATGACTTCGGCCACGGGCGCGGCTTCTTTCACCGGCACGGGCGCGGGGGCCGGAGCGGCCTTGTCTTCGGGCTTAACGACGTTATAGCCCTTGATCTTCTTTTCGATCTTGATCGCCATGACTCTTCTCTTATAGGTATCCCGCCCGGCGCCTGGCGCCGGGCGGGACAGGTGCTACTTACTTACGACGGCCACGAACGGCGCTCTTACGTGCCGCTGTACGACCGGTCTTGCTGGCAGTGGACCTCTTGATCGCCTTGGGGGCGATCTTCTTGCCGACAGCCTTGCGGGCAGTCGTCTTACCGGCGGCCTTGCGGACCGTCTTCTTTACAGCTGCGACGCGGCCGGCGCTCTTGCGAGCAACCTTGGCTACGCCCTTCTTGACGGCCTTACGAGCCGTCGAGACCTGCTTCGCAACGCGACCGGCAGCCTTCTTGACCGTCTTGCGGACGGCTGCTGCCTTCTTCACGACGCGACCGGCTGCCTTGCGGACAACCTTCTTAACCGCTGCTGCCTTACGGGTCGAACCCTTCTTGGCGGCAACCTTCTTGGCGACCTTGGCAACCTTCTTCGAAGCGACCTTGCGAACCGGTGCCTTCTTCACAGCCTTCTTGGCTGCTGCCTTCTTGACCGCGACTTTCTTCACGGCCTTCTTTGCAGCGACCTTCTTGGCCGGAGCCTTCTTGGCAACCGACTTCTTGGCCGGTGCCTTCTTGGCAGCCACCTTCTTCACGGCAGCCTTCTTGACGGCCTTCTTCACCGAAGCCTTCTTGGCGGCGACTTTCTTGGTCGCTGCCTTCTTCGGCGCTGCCTTCTTCACTGCTGCCTTCTTGGCCGGAGCCTTCTTGGCGGCAGCGGCAGCCTTCTTCGGCGCAGCCTTGGCAGGTGCAGCCTTGGCGGGAGCCTTGCGGGTTACCTTCTTCGCAGCCTTCTTGGCCGGAGCCGGCGTCTCCACCGGAGCAACCTCGACGACAGCGGCCTTCTTCACCGGCGCCTTGCGAGCCTTCTTGACGACAGGTGCGGCGACCGGCGCCGAGACGAAGTCCGGCTCACCCAGATCACGTTCCACCGGAGCGTCAGCGACCGGAGCCGGGGTCGGCTCGATGGTCTTGATCGTGACCGGCTTGCGCTTGACGACTTTCTTGGCGACGACCGGCGACGGCGTCACTTCGGCGGTGACATTCGTCTCCGCTTCGGGCGTGTCGCTGGTGTCATTGGTGTCGATATCGGGCAGCTCACCCTCGACAACCTGGTTTTCATTGGACATGTTTTTCCCTCTCCGCGGGGTCAGAACTTACCGTAATAGCCTTCCTTCAAAGCATCAAAGAGGTTCGCGGCGGTGTGCATTTCACCGTCGTATTCGACCTCTTCGTTACCCTTCAGTTCGACAACGCTACCGTCTTCCAATTCGAAGCGATAGAGGGTGTTCTCCAGGTCGGTTTCTTTTACGAGCACGCCCTGGAACGCGGCGGGGTTAAAACGGAAGGTTGTGCAGCCCTTCAGACCCTGCTTATGGGCGTACATATAGATGTCCTTGAAGTCCTCATACGGATAATCCGTCGGGACGTTCGCGGTCTTGGAAATGGACGAATCGATCCACTTCTGTGAGGCCGCCTGGATGTCTACGTGTTCTTTCGGGCTGATGTCGTCGGCGGAAACGAAGTAATCCGGCAGGCGGGTCTTCGGGTCGTCAGAGAACGGCAGCGCCTCGGAATTGATGAGGGCGCGGTAGGCCAGCAGCTCGTAGCTGAAGACCTCGACCTTCTCTTTCGACTTCTTGCCTTCGCGGATCACATTGCGGGAATAGTGATGGGCAAAGCTGGGCTCGATGCCGTTGGAGGCATTGTTGGCCAGGCTGAGCGAAATCGTGCCGGTGGGCGCGATGGACGAGTGGTGGGTGAAGCGCGCACCGGTCTCGGCCAGCGCCTCGACCAGCTCGGGAGCCACTTCGGCCACGCGCTGCATGTAGCGGGAGTACTTCGCGTGCAGCACGCTGCCGCGGATGCTCTGGCCGACCTTCCAGCCGTCCTTGACCATCTCCGGGCGCTTGCGCAGCATCTCGGCGGTGACGTCGTACTCGCGGATGAGGACGGGCGCAGCGCCCTTTTCCTTGGCCAGCTCCAGGGCCACTTCCCAACCGGCGACGGCCATCTCACGCGAGACTTCCTCGGTGAAGGCGACCGCATCGGCGTTGCCGTAGCGCATCTTCAGCATGGTGACCGTGGAACCCAGGCCCAGGAAGCCCATGCCGTGGCGACGCTTGGAGATGATCTCTTCGCGCTGACGCTCCAGCGGCAGGCCGTTGATCTCGACCACGTTGTCGAGCATGCGGGTGAACACGCGCACCACTTCGCGGTACTCGTCCCAGTCGAACCGGGCCTTGGGGCCGAACGGATCGCGCACGAAGATCGTGAGGTTGATCGAGCCCAACAGGCAGGAGCCGTACGGCGGCAGCGGCTGCTCGCCGCAGGGATTGGTCGCGCGGATGTGCTCGCACCACCAGTTGTTGTTCATCTCGTTGACGCGGTCGATGAGGATGAAACCCGGCTCGGCGTAGTCATACGTCGAGACCATGATCATGTCCCACAGGTGCCGCGCACGGATGTGGCCGTAGATCTTGCAGGCGACCAGGCCGTCTTCGCGCGTGACGTAGTTCTGCTTGGTCGGCCATTCGCGCCAGAGGACCTTGGCCGGATCGTTGAGGTCGATCTCGTGTTCTTCCTTGACGTGCACAGGGAAGACCGTCGGCCAGTCGCGGTCGTTCTCGACCGCTTCCATGAAGCCGTCGGTGATCAGCAGCGACAGGTTGAACTGGCGCAGGCGACCGTCTTCGCGCTTGGCGCGGATAAATTCCTTGGCGTCCGGATGCGCGATGTCGAACGTGCCCATCTGCGCACCGCGGCGACCGCCGGCGGAGGAGACGGTGAAGCACATCTTGTCGTAGATATCCATGAACGACAGCGGGCCGGACGTGTGGGCGCCGGCGCCGGAGACGTAGGCGCCGCGCGGGCGCAGCGTCGAGAACTCGTAGCCGATGCCGCAACCGGCCTTCAGCGTCAGACCCGCTTCGTGCACCTTCTCGAGGATGTCGTCCATCGAGTCGTGGATGGTGCCCGAGACGGTGCAGTTGATCGTGGAGGTGGCCGGCTTGTGCTCGAGCGCACCAGCGTTGGACGTGATGCGGCCAGCGGGAATGGCACCGCGGCGCAGGGCCCAGAGGAATCGCTCGAACCAGTGTGCGCGCAGCTCGTCGGTTGCCTCGACATCGGACAGTGCGCGGGCGACGCGCTGGTAGGTCTCGTCCACCGAGCCGTCGACGGGCTTACCCGACTTGGCCTTCAGACGGTACTTCTTGTCCCAGATGTCGTACGAGGCAGGCTGAAGCGGAATGGCCGCGGTCTCAAGCCCCATGGCTTGCGCACGTGCAGTGCTCATGTATGTGTCGTCCTCGAGTCTCGGCCCTTATAGGCCTCTTATTGGCTTGCTTGACGCAACCACTCGACAGCTCTCCCCCCGGAGCCTCTGCCGACCATCCTTAGCCCCCTCGCCAGCCCCTCGAAAAGCCTTTGCCGACGATGGTTTGACGCTTGAACCTGGGTAACCACAGCACCAGTGCTAGGTAACAAGGGAAGCTGGGGACACAAGATGTTGTGGTTACGACCGGAGTGAACCTTAAACCCGGAAGGGGTCGAAGTAAAGTGTCCGTGATCGTTGTCTCACCGTTTGAAATCCGTGGCCCACACCATTCGAAATCCCGTTCCAGCCTGACAACCAAGGAGTTCCTGTATGACCGCCAGAGCACATCGGCGAACCACGATTTTTTCCGTCCTCGCGGCCCTGGGTTTTGCCCTAGCCTCGCCCGCGTTCGCCGGCCTGCCGCCGTCGATCAACGGTGAGCCGATGCCTTCATTGGCACCCATGCTGGCCAAGGTTACGCCGGCGGTGGTGAACATCTCGACGAAAACCCGCGTGCGCGCACGCGATCCGTACTTCGAATTGTTCGGCGGCCAGGGCGTGCCGCGCGAGCGCGTGGAGCAGAGCCTGGGCTCGGGCGTGGTCATCGATGCCGTGAAGGGCTATGTGCTGACCAACCACCATGTCGTGGGGGGCGCGGACGATATCACGGTGACCCTGCAGGATGGCCGCGACTTCAAGGCGAAGTTGCTCGGCAGCGATCCGGAAACGGACGTGGCGGTGCTACAGATTCCCGCTGAGCGATTGCAGGCGCTGCCGATCGCCGATTCCGCGCAGGTGCGTGTCGGTGACTTCGTTGTGGCGGTGGGCGATCCGTTCGGTCTCGGTCAGACGGCGACGTCGGGCATGGTCTCGGCGCTGGGTCGTTCGGGGCTGGGCAAGGGCTACCAGAACTTTATCCAGACCGACGCCTCGATCAATCCCGGCAACTCCGGCGGCGCGCTGGTGAACCTGCGCGGCGAACTGGTCGGCATCAACTCGATGATCTTCAGCCCCTCCGGCGGCAACGTCGGCATCGGCTTCGCCATTCCGACCGACCTGGCGACGGGCGTGATGAAGCAGCTGCTGTCTTACGGCAAGGTGCGACGCGGCAACCTCGGCGTGGAGGTGCAGGACATCACGCCGCGCATCGCCCAGGCGCTTCACCTGAAAGACGCCAATGGCGCCGTGGTCACGCGCATCAATGAGGGCTCACCGGCCGATGGCGCGGGGCTACAGACAGGCGACGTGCTCACCGCGATCGACGGTAAGGCCGTGCGCTCGGCGCAGGACGTGCGCAATACGGAAGGCCTGCTGCCACTGGGCGCGAAGGTGAAGCTCTCCGTGCAGCGTGAAGGCGCGTCGCGCGATGTGGAGGCGACGATCGCTGCCGCTGCCGTCGCGACGGTGGATGGCGGCAAGGTGGATCCGCGGCTGGCCGGGGTCACGTTGAGCGATCTCACGGCGGATCAGAAAGCGGGCGGGTTGTTTGGCGTGGCGTTGAGTGGGGTGAAGCGCGGATCGGCCGCTGCGGCGGCTGGGCTGGAGGATGGGGATATTGTTGTGGGGATACAGCAGCGGCGGGTGGCGTCGGTGAAGGCGCTGCCGCTGGGCCGTGGGTTGGGTGCGGGGCAGCTGTTGTTGACGGTGGTTCGTGAGGGTTCTGTGTATTACGCGGTGTTGTGACGCCCTTTCGCCGATGAATCGGCTCCTACCGAGCAAGTTGCCTCAGCTCGGTAGGAGCCGATTCATCGGCGATGCTTTTTCTGCCGCAATGCCACAATCCCCCGACAGCCTACGTTCCGAATCCCCCCGGCAGGATGCCGATTGACGTCAAAGGTGCGCGCGAGGCCTCAATAGCCCACAATTGCGCCCCAATGCCCAACCCCGCTTCCGTCCCGAGGTTCTTGCCGTCCATGTCTCTCCGTCTTGCGCGACTGTTTACCGCCACGCTGATCGGCCTTAGCGCCTCTGCAACCCTTTTCGCCGCCGATACCGCCCTGGTGTGGCGTGGCGATATCACCACCGCGCGCGGCGTGGTTATCGACGTCGCCAAGGCCTGGGAGAAATCCGGCAAGGGCAAGTTCGAACTGCAGCCCTTCAATACGGCCTCCGGTATCGACGCTGTGGTCAAGGGCTCGGCGGATATCGCCGGCTCCGCGCGTCCGGCTGTCGGCGCTGCCGAGCAGTCGCTGACCTTCACGCCGGTGGCGTGGGACGCCCTGGTGATGGTTACCTACCCGTCCAACCCGGTGAGCAACATCACGCTCAAGCAGCTCCATGAGATCTACATGGGGCACATCACGAACTGGAAGGACCTCGGCGGCGCCGATCTTCCGATCAACCTCTACGCCGTGGCCAGCCCGGCCGACGGTGTGGAATACAGCATGCGTCGCCTGCTGTTCGGACGCGGCAACCAGCCCGTCGCCGCACCGCGCCTCTACGTCAACGTGGCCAAGCTCGAAGAGGGCGTGACCCTCGACAAGCAGGGCCTGGGCGCGACGACCCTCGCGGGCGTGGCCTCGAACAAGAAGGTGAAGATCCTGCAGATCGATGGCGTCACGCCGTCGGCCTCGACGGTCGCCAGCGGCGCCTACGCGCTGTACACCGAGATCTACCTGGTCACCAACAGCACCAACCCGAAGGCCGACCAGATCAAGGAATTCCTTGCTTTCGTCACCTCGAGCACGGGCAGCTCCCTGCTCCGCTCGCACAGCCTCGTGCCCTATGCCGACGGCGCCTCGCTCGCGTCGGGCGATGCCGCTCGTCGCGCGAAGATCGCTTCCACCGTCGGCACGCGTGCCAACGTGGGTGAGGCGATGACCACTGCGCCGACCGTCGCCGCTGCCGCACCGGAAGCCGCGAAGGAAGTCGCTGTCGCCAAGGCCGAGACCAAGGGCAAGGGCGCCAAGGCAGCGAAAGAGGCCAAGGCCTCGGCCGCTGCCACCGCCGAGCCGTCGCAGTTCGCCAAGGTCGTCGCCAGCGTCAGCACCTCGGCGCACATGGGCTTCTCCGGCGTCCACGCGGAAGCCTTCTCGGTCTCCGACAACGCCAAGGTCGGCGGCAAGTTCGCCAAGGTCCTGGCGGATGCCGTCACGGTCAAGGGCAAGCTGGCTGCCAAGCCGGCCGCCGCACCGATCGACAGCTCCGAGAAGTCGAACAAGATCGTCACGCCGAAGGTGAGCGAGGCCAAGCCGGCCGCTGCGAAGCCGGAAGCCAAGGTCGCCGTCGCCAAGGAAGCGAAGAAGCCGGCGCCTGCCGCCGCGTCGCACACCTACAAGGTGTCGGCCGGTGACACGCTGTACTCGATCGCCAAGAAGAACGCGGTGGACGTGAACCAGCTGCGCGCCATGAACGGCCTGAAGGACAACAACGTCCATGCAGGCCAGGTGTTGAAGGTCAGCGCGCGCTAAGCCCTATGGCCGTCCGCGCCGTCTCACTCGATCTGGACGATACGCTGTGGCCGGTTCTACCGGCCCTTATCGAGGCCGAGCACGTCGTCGACCGCTGGCTCAGGCAGCACCATCCCGACGTCGCAAACGCATGGCCCATCGAGGCCATGCGTGAGCTTCGCGAAAAGATCGCCCGCGACAACACCCATCTTTCCCACGACTTCAGCGAACAGCGCCGGATGACCATCCGCGCCGCCTTCGCACACTGCGGCATCGACGATGCCCCGGTGGACGAGCTGTGGCGGCTGTACTTCGCCGCTCGCAATAACGTGGAGCTCTACCCCGACAGCCTGGCCGCCCTGGAGCGCATCGCGCACCGCGTGCCCATCGTCAGCATCTCCAACGGCAACGCCGATCTGGAAATCATCGGCCTTCACCATCTCTTCCATACGCGCATCAGCGCGGGCGGACTGGGCGTGGCCAAGCCAGATCCCCGTATTTTTCTCGCCGCCGCCGACGCCCTGGGCGTCGAGCCGGGCGACATCCTTCACGTCGGTGACGATCCCTTGCTGGACGTCGCAGGCGCACAAGCGGCAGGTTTGCGAACAGCCTGGCTCAATCGAACGGGCGAGGTGTGGTCGCATGGTCCTGCGCCCGAGCTGGAATTTCCTGATATGACGCATTTAGCCGATTGGGTTGAAGCGTCGGCGCTTACGGACAGTTAGAATAGCGGCCTACCGATTGCAACAATCCATTGACGCGGTTGCCAACGACCGCGAGGCACGGGAGGCCTGATGTCGCCGCTGATCGAACGCAAAGCCGGGAAACGTACTGCCATCGCCATTGAGACCGTCGACGCCGCTGGCATGCTGGCGGCCGAAGCTCGGCTCGGAGCGGCACATCGCCAATGGTTGGTATCGACCGGTTTTCGTCCGACGCCGGGCGCCGTGCTCGTGCTGCCCGACGTCAAGGGCACCATCTCGCGCATCCTCGTCGGTGTCGATCGCGCTGATCCCATCGGCGCACTGGGCTCCCTGGCCACCCGTCTGCCCGAAGGCCTGTACGAGCTGGCCGAAGAAAGCGTGATCGAAGACCGCGACCTGCTCGCGCTCGGCTGGGCACTCGGCGCTTACCGCTTCGATCGTTACCGCACACGCGCGCGCCCGCCGGCTCAGCTAGTTGTGGACGCGGCCACCCTGCGCTCGGTGCAGCCGGTGATCGATGCCACGGCGGAAGTCCGCGACCTGGTCAACACGCCCGCCGAAGACATGGGCCCGGAGCATCTCTCCGCCGCCATCCGTGCCCATGCCGAGGAACACAAGGCAAAGGTGCAGGAATGGGTGGGCGACGAACTCCTCGCCGCGAACTTCCCGACCATTCACGCTGTAGGCCGCGCGAGCCATCGCGCGCCACGCATGATCGAGCTCACCTGGGGCAAGAACTCCAACCCGAAGCTGGTGATCATCGGCAAGGGCGTGTGCTTCGACACCGGCGGTCTCGACATCAAGCCGTCGGACGGCATGCGCTGGATGAAGAAGGACATGGGCGGCGCGGCGCACGCGATCGCGCTGGCCGGCCTGGTGATGAAGGCGCGCCTGCCGGTGCGTCTCACCCTGCTGGTTCCTGCTGTCGAGAACGCCATCGCCGGTAACTCGATGCGCCCGGGCGACGTCATCAAGACGCGCGCAGGCCATTCGGTGGAAGTTGATAACACCGACGCCGAAGGTCGCCTGGTGCTGTGCGACGCCATCGCCTACGCGGTCGAGCAGGCACCGGATCTCATCGTCGATTTCGCCACGCTAACCGGCGCGGCACGTGTCGCGCTCGGTCCCGAGCTGCCCGCCCTGTTCACCAACCGCGACCAGCTCGCCGACCACGTGATCGGCTCAGCGGAACTGGTCGGCGACCCGCTGTGGCGCCTGCCGCTATGGCGTCCGTACCGTCGCATGCTCGAGTCGTACGTCGCCGAATTCGCCAACGCCGGCCCCTCCCGCCACGCCGGCGCCATCACCGCCGCGCTCTACCTCGAACGCTTCGTCCCCGAGAGCCAGAACTGGATGCACCTGGACACCTACTCCTGGAACGACACCGATCGCCCCGCCCATCCGCGCGGCGGCGAAGCGCAAGGCCTACGTGCGTTCTACCGGTTCCTCTCCGAGCGCTACTCGTAAGTTACTCGTAATCTGTAGGAGCCGATTCATCGGCGATCCCGCGGCAGCGGGCAACGTTCCCGCAATCTGGCTATCGCCGCTGAAGCGGCT
>Ga0207710_10001533_pt1 | contig 11414 bp, 9 predicted proteins | sample KBSS24metaG_FD_184400 | JGI IMG/M metagenome (GOLD analysis project Ga0207710, IMG submission 184400) | Switchgrass rhizosphere microbial communities from Kellogg Biological Station, Michigan, USA - KBS S2-4 metaG (SPAdes) (version 2) | ecosystem: Host-associated > Plants > Roots > Rhizosphere >...
AGACAAAAACCATGAGCACCAACATAAAATTTTTAATTGAAGGGGAAGAAGAAGTTGGTTCACCTAATCTTGGAAAATTGGTGGCTGACAACAAAGATCTTTTGAAAGCGGATGTTATTCTTATAAGCGATAGTTCCATGTTAAGTATGGAAACGCCATCACTTGATATTGGCGTTCGTGGCTTAAGTTATATCGAGGTAGAAGTAACAGGGCCAAATCGTGATCTTCATAGCGGCACTTATGGAGGGGCCGTTGCCAATCCCATTACGATTCTTGCAAAAATGATCGCCGGATGTCATGATAAAAAAAATCACATCACCATTCCCGGGTTTTATGATGATGTTGCTGCTCCTACAAAAGAAGAAAAAAGACTTTTGAAAAAAGCACCTTTCAATGAACAGGAATACAAAGATGATCTTGGTATAAAAGAATTGTGGGGCGAAAAAGGTTTTACTACAAATGAAAGAACTGGTATTCGTCCAACGTTAGAATTAAATGGAATCTGGGGTGGCTACCAGGATGAAGGAGCTAAAACAGTTTTACCATCAAAAGCAACAGCAAAAATTTCAGCCCGGTTGGTACCTAATCAATCATCAAAAAAGATGACGGAGTTATTATTGAATTACTTTAAATCTATTGCTCCTCCGTCAGTTACAGTTAAGGCATTCGAACATCACGGTGGTGAACCTTACATGACACCAATTGAAAGTAAAGGATACGAAGCGGCCGCCAAAGCAGTGAAGAAAACTTTTGGGAAAAAGCCTATTCCAGTGAGAGGCGGGGGCAGCATTCCCATTTGCTCTATTATGGAAAAAGAATTAGGAGTAAAAATTATTTTCATGGGATTTGGATTAGATAACGACAACCTGCATAGCCCTAATGAAAAGTATAACATTGAAAATTATTACAAGGGAATAGAAACAATTCCTTATTTCCATAAATTCTTTGCAGAGCCAGATTGATCCCTCTTTAATATTATCATGACCTCGACCTATTTGGTTGAGATTTTTATTCCAAATACCGTTTAGCGGGTATCGGTTACGTACTTACCTATAGTATCTTTCAGCTAAATTTTAGCCCCATGCGATTATTATTTTTTGCTTTACTATGCCCGATCATTACAATAGCGCAGATCAATGCTGCTTACGTTTTTAAATCAAATCTTTATTACAGCAAATTGGATGCTTCCGGTGATGGTTTGTTTGGTTTTGAAAAGGACGGAAAGATTGGCTACATGGATAAAAATGAAAAAATAATAATACCGGCAATTTACTTTTATGAAAATACTACCTATCCAAGCATCCCTACATTTAGCAAAGGATATGTACGTATTAAAAAAGATGGGAAATTCGGATTGTTGGATAAGACTGGAAAAGTTATTCTTCCATTTGATTATGATTATCTCAATAAAACAACATCAAATTATGTAGTTGTTGGGAAACAAAATGGCAGTAAAACTTTATATGGTATAGTCAACTTACAGAATCAACCTTTAATACCTATAGAATATGATAATATACAATCTGACAGCAATTTATCAGTATTAAAACAAAATGAAAAATGGGGTTTGTTTGATAACACCGGAAAAAAATTATTGCAAACTGACTATCCTACACTGCTTGTTTATACAAAAGATAAAGTACTCAAGGCTGAAAAGGATGGAAAGATATTTCTTCTGGATCTTAATGGAAACGTAATATTTGAAAAAGCTAAAAGTGTTTACACTTTATATACTCCTGCACAAGGAATGATCTTATGTCTTGTAAGCGGTAAATATGGTTTTCTTGACATGAAAGGCAATGAGGCGATTATAACCAAATATGACAATGCTTATTCTTTTGAAAATATTGGTCTGGCAAAAGTGGCAAAGAAAATTTCAGGATCAACTTATTCCTATTACTATGGCTACGTAGATAAAAAAGGAAATGAAGTAATACCTGTTAAATATGAAACCATGGGTACGTTTAGCGAAGGGCTATTAATAGCAAAAGATCCGGAAACAAACCGTTATGGTTATTTAGACAAAACCGGTAAATGGGTTATAAAACCTGCGTTCCTGGATGGGTATGGGTTTGATGTGAATGGTGGGACTACCGTGAAGATGACTGACGGTAAATGGCATTATATCAATAAAGCAGGAAAAGATTTTGGCGCATTTGGTGAAACAGCTAATAAATATTTTAATGCAGATGGCTTTGCTGTATATGAGAACACGGATAATCCTTATGTCTTAATAGATAAAACCGGGAAGATTCTTCAAAAGCTGGATGATTGCGATGCGATATATAATTTTTCAGAAGGCATTGGTGGCTATAGGTGCAAGTCCAATTCCAAATATGGTTTTATTGATATTAATGGAAAGCTTATCGGTTCATGTTCTTATGATGGCTTCAATGGATTTTTTGATGGAGTGAACAGAATAGAAATAAAAGTATCCGGCAAAACAAAGTATGGCTATGTCAATTCAAAAGGTGAACCTATTTTACCGGCAGAATATGATGACCTGAAAGCTTTTCGCAGCGGTTGGGGAATAGTAAAAAGAGATGAAACTTATTTTGCTGTTGATAAGAGTGGGAATTTTAAAAATCTTCCAAGAAAGTATGATAATATCTATGAGTTCAGATCAGGCTTTGCAATAGGAATGATAAAGGGATCTGACAACAATCATCCCAATACCTATTATTATATAAACACCGATCTGAAAGAGCAATTCAATATTACCGCATGGGAAGCTTATCTTTTTTGGGATAATGTAGCAGTTGTAAAAAGAAATAAGGATTATGAATTGATGAATAAAAATGGTGAAGTATTTAAAACGCTGGCAGGCATTGATAACCTTAAGTTCTGTACAGAAGGTATGCTTGCTGTAAAGCAAAAAGGCAAATGGGGTTATATAAATGATAAAGGCGATATAGTGATAGCTGCCAAATATGATAGCTGTGATCAATTCAAATATGGATACGGGCATTTTAAATTAAATAACAAATGGGGTTTGGTAGATAAAAACGGGAATGAAGTAGCAGAAGCAAAATATGATAATATCTTAAGCGGCGAAAACGGCGTTTTTATTTTTTATGATAACGGCTGGGGTGCAATGGATAAAACAGGAAAAATTCTTATTCCTGCAAAACTTTTTACTGTTACTACGTTTGAAAAAGACAGGGCTTTAGCGAGATTGGGTAAAAGTTATACGATCTTAAAATCACCATTGATAAAATAATTTAAATCACTTGGTAATTTATAAGCCGGAAATTCATCCCGGCTTTTTTATTTTTGTTTCATGAGTGAAAAAGAGAAACTGAGACTTGACAAATATCTCTGGTCTATTCGTCTTTTTAAAACAAGAACATTAGCTGCTACTGCATGTGATACAGGTAAAGTAAAATTCAACGGATCACAAGCCAAGGCTGCCCGTCAGGTACATGAAGGCGATGAATATGAAATAAAAACAGAGGCCAAACGCTGGCGCATCAAAGTAACATGCTTATTACATAAAAGAGTGAAATACGAAGAAGCAATAAAATATTATATAGACATTACGCCGCAGGAGGAAATACAACGGCTACAATACCAGGCTGCAAGTTTTTATACCGGTAAACGACCAAGTAAGATTGGCCGACCTACTAAAAAAGAAAGAAGAGATCTTGAAGATTTTACTGATTGGTCCTGAATCCCGCATTAAATTTCTCATCAGTTATCTTTGTCAATATGCATATTGACATTCTCACGGTTTTACCTGAATTATTAGAAAGTCCTTTTCAACATAGCATCATGAAAAGAGCACAGGAGAAAGGTCTGCTTATTGTACAGGTACATCACCTGCGCAAATGGGCAGTAAATGAATATGGCCAGGTTGATGATTATCAATATGGCGGCGGCGCTGGTATGGTAATGATGTGCGAACCGCTTGCAAAAGCAATTGAGCAATTAAGTAAAGAAAAAGAATATGATGAAATAATTTACCTAACTCCTGATGGAGAAAAACTGAATCAACAAATTGCCAATACTCTTTCACTTAAACAAAATCTTTTACTGATTTGTGGTCATTATAAAGGCATTGATGAAAGAATAAGAGAGCATTTTGTTACAAAGGAAATTTCCATTGGTGATTATGTATTAAGTGGGGGTGAATTACCTGCCGCTATTTTAGTTGATGCTATCGGAAGGTTGATACCCGGTGTATTAAATGATGAAACCTCTGCCCTCTTCGATTCTTTCCAGGATAATTTATTAGCCCCTCCTGTTTATACAAGGCCTGAAGATTTCCGTGGATGGAAAGTGCCGGATACATTAATGAGCGGTGATCATAAAAAAATTGAAGAATGGAGATATGAGCAATCACTACAAAGAACAAAAGAAAGAAGGCCTGATCTGCTTTCTGACTAATAGCTGATTCCTGCAATTAGTGTTTCCAAAAATAAAATAAAAAAGCCCCGCCATAATAAGACAGGGCCCAACTTGACCAAAGCGAACCAACTTTATTCTTTTTTAGGGACCTTCTTCACCGTTGTTTTCTTAGTCGTTTTATGATGAACACTTGTAGTCGCAGTTTTGTTAACCGGAGTTACCGAAGAGCTTGAATTAGCGGGCATTTGTGGTTTGCTTGTGGGCGTACTTTTGGCTGTTGTTTGAGTTGTAGATTTTGCCGGCTTCTTTACCATAGAAGCATCTGTAGTTGCTTTGGTTTTAGTTGTCTTTTTACCTTTTGAAACTTCTTGCTTTGTTGTTTTTGCTGTTGCAGGTTGAGCAGATGACACTGCTTGTAAACATATCAGGGCTGCGGCAACAATTAATAATTTTTTCATTGTTTTACGTTTGTGTTTATAATGTTTTAAACAATTACAGTGTAAACCTATGCCGGTTTAAGAGTGCCTGTAGAATAATTCGATGATTGAGGTTTTTTCTTCGCCGAATGCCTTGTTTTAACCATTAAGGTTTGATGAAGAATGAGTATTACCTGGTTTGTAAGTTGTATGCGAGGTTTTGTTCCCGGGCATTTTCAAATGCTATACCAAGAATCTGTTTAATATGGAGAAACCGGGAAATGAGTTCTTTCTCATCGAAAGATTGCTGGTGAATATTCTCCAAAAATAAAATATCATTTTCCAGCAAAGGCAAAAGGCCCATGAAAGAGACTGAGGTTTTTAAACCATGTGCTATTGAATTAATAGCCGAAAAATTTTGATGCTCAATAGCTTTTTCAATTTGCTCCAAATCACTTGGAACCTGTTGCAGGAACTGGTTAATCATATCTTTTTTAAATGATGAATTATTGCCAGAAATTTCATCTATATAAGCCAGGTCGATCACCGTATCCGGCAATACTGCATGATCTTCAGAAATATATTTTTTTATCAAAAAATTAAGCTCGTCTTCTTTTAACGGTTTGGAGATATAATCATTCATGCCTTCAACAAGGCACTTTTCTTTTTCACCATTCATCGCATGAGCCGTCATCGCAATGATCGGGATTTGTGAGTTCAGTTCATTTCTTATTTTTTTCGTTGCATTATAGCCATCCATGCCGGGCATTTGAATATCCATTAATACCAGGTCGTACTTCGCAGACAGCAGAGCATCTATGGCTTCATTTCCATTAGCTGCAATATCAGCTTGCAGGTTCCACCTTGTCAATAAATGTTTTAGAAATGTTTGATTCATTTGATTGTCTTCTACGATCAGGATCTTATTGCCTGTTTTAAATCCGTTCAATTGGACAGTCAGGAAGGAAGGATCTTCTCTGGGTTTCTTTTTTTCATTGACGGTATAAGTTATTTCAACTGTAAATTCAGAACCTATTCCCGGCTGGCTTTGTAAATAAACTTTGCCCCCTTGCAGTTCCACCAGTTGCTTTACAATTGAAAGTCCAAGACCCGAGCCGCCGTATTTGCGTGTGGTTTCACTTTCAGCTTGCTCAAATCTTTCAAACACTTGTTGCTGTTTTTTTTCCGGGATGCCTATGCCAGTATCTCTGACTTTTATATTTAGTGTTATTTTCTTAAGATCCCTTTCCTTTTCATTCACTGTTATCATTACCGAACCTTCATTGGTAAACTTTATTGCATTCCCTGCAAGATTTACCAGCACCTGCGTAAGTCTGATCTCATCCCCTATCAATTCATCCGGTATCAGTTCATCTATAGAAATAAGTAATAAAATATTTTTTTCCTTTGCCTTTGGGCGAAATAACATTTCTACCGATTGCAATACTTTTCTTAAGCTGAAAGTAGTTGCTTCTATGCGAAGCATACCGGCTTCCAGTTTTGAAAGATCGAGTATGTCATTAACAACATTCAAAAGATTTTCCCCGGCAGATTTAATGGATTTTAAAAATATTTTCTGGTCGTCATCGAGCCTGGTATTATCAAAAAGCTGGCTAAATCCAAGAATGGAATTTAATGGTGTACGTATCTCGTGGCTCATATTTGCCAAAAAATTTTCTTTGATGCGTGCCGCTTCTTTAGCTCTTTTTTCAGAAGCATTCAATTCATTGATAAGTTTCTTTTGCTGATAAGTTTGATTAACAATGTACCAGAATGCTGACATACATGCAATAGCTGCAAGAGCAGCAAGTATTAACCCGGAAGTATGCGCTGATTTGGCATTATTATTAATGGATGCAGTAATGCGACTAAGCTCTTGTTGTCGTTTATTGTCGAATGCATCAATAAGTTGAAAAATATTTTCCGAAAGTTCTTTACCCCCTTCGGTATTGATAAGTATTTCAGCTTCCAGCTTTCCTTTGTTTTTATAAGCATTCAGCACTTCGTTAAAAAAAATCATCTTCTTATTTATCAATATCTCCAATTGGCTTACCTGTAAAGTGTCCACCGCGGCTGGAATATTCTTTTTTATTTCTCTAAGATCAAGACTTACCGCATTTATTTCCCCGCTAATATCCTGTATATGGCGATTATCGGATGTTATCACGGCGCCGCGAATATTATTTTCAACATTTACAATATCCGTTTGTATCTGCTGAAGATCATTTTCAAAACTAAGCTGTAAAAGAAGTTCCGTATTTCCTTTTATAAGATTATCTATGTTTTTACCTGAAGTAAACTGGATGTAAACGATCAATAGAACGCCGGCAAGAAATAATGAAAGAAAAATATATCGTGGTAATTTCCCTAGCATATAAACAATGCTGCCTGATCAAAATTTAAAGTTTCAGTTTTTCTGATCATTATGGGCACGGACGTAAATCCAGATGACGGTAATAAAAAAAGCTACCCCAAAGATCGCTGCAATTGATTGTAAAAAAATATTCTCATTTTTTTTTAACAGTTCGAGAAACATATAGGATCCCGATACGAGGCCGAACGCTGATACAAAAAACAATATGGTATATTTTAGTTTCATTAAAAGAAAAAAAGGCTGCCATGAGCAGCCTTTGCCATAGGGCTGTTTGAAAAAAACCACCTGAAAACCCGAACAGAGTTTATCCTATTGACCAGGAGCTTTTGTTTGCGGCGTCCTTGTCTTTTTAGGAGTCTTAGTCTTTACATGTTTGCGGTGCTTGCGGTGAATACTTTCTTTTTGTGTATTCACTTTTGTGACCATGTGGTGAGGCATTGCTGCAAAAGAGGAAGCGGAGATGAACAATGCTGCTAACAACATGATGATACCTGATCTTTTCATAACTAACTATTTTTTATAATTGAATTAATTATCATCCTAAAATTAGCATTGGAAAAATCCGATATTCAATAAATACGCTTAATGAGGATAAACTATCGGTGAAGTCGGGTTAATAAATGATGAATGTGTAACGAGGATATTTTTACAGCAGATTCAACCGCTGATTCAGGAGACTGCGATATGCATCAGCAACCGGGACCGCAATTTTTCCAATATTAATTACTCCTTCTTCTACAAAATCAATTTTATTGATCGCTACAATGTAGCTGCGATGCACCCGCAAAAACTTACCTGCCGGCAATTTACCTTCTATTGATTTGAGTGTAGTATGTACAATATGAAATTTTTGCGCAGTATGAATTTTTACATAATCACCCATTGCTTCCAGGAAAAGTATGTCTTCGATGCTGATCTTTTTTAAAACTCCACTATCTCTTACAAAAACAAACTCTTTTCCTTCTATATTCAATACTTGCTTATTACTTTCTACTGTATCTTTTGCTCGTGCAATTGCCTGCAGAAACCTGGCAGGACTTACAGGCTTTACCAAATAATCAACCACATTTAATTCAAATGCTTCAACTGCATATTCAGTCTTGGCAGTAGTAAAAATGATCAGTGTTGATCTGTCTTTCAATTTTTGGGTAAGTTCAATACCGCTCATCCCTTTCATTTCAATGTCAAGAAGGATGAGGTCAATTTTTTCTTTTTGCAAAATATTCCAAGCATTTATTGCGTTCTCACATTCAGCTATCAATTCCAGGTCATTTACCTGGCTTACCAGTTGCTTCATCGCCATCCGGGCCATTTTGTTATCATCAACTATTATACATTTCATAGTATAAAGTAAAATGAAATTCGCCAGTTTGTTAGCAAGCAGTTAATGAATCAAACTAACCACTGTTATTGCGAAAGAAAATGGAAGAAATTATAGATAGAATTATTACCTTCACGGCCTGCACCACCGTTAATATTTTTGAATGAAGGCCCTGACAACTATTACCGATCCGGTTTATATTTCAAAAGAATTTAGCCGGTACGAAAAATTTTGGCTGCGTTTTATTAATGATAAACGTGACCTTCCATTTATTCATCTTCTTACCGCTATTCATTTGCTGGTAATACCGGGAGGAATTTTACTTTATACACCCTTATTACAAGGATGGTATTGGTGGCTTGCATATATCCCCTATTTCTATTTTTCCCAATTATATTTTAAAGGACGTTTTGGATTGATGCTTCATTGCATAAGCCATCGCAAACTGTTTAAAAAAGGATACACATGGATATATCATTGGGTCATTTGGGGTGTTTGTCCTTTTTTTGGGCATACCCCGGAGACATATTTTGTGCATCACATGGCAATGCACCATGTAGAAAATAATATGCCTGATGATACAAGCAGTACGTTGCGTTATCAACGTGATAGTTTTTCCGACTTCATTTTATATTATCTCAACTTCTTGTTTCTTGGGTTTAAGCAAACATTTCAATATCTGTTCAATAATAAAAAAAGGAAAATGTACATGCGGCTCACGTACGGTGAATTTTCTTTTTTCCTTTTTTGCGTCCTGATGTGCTTTGTAAATTTTAAAGCCACGCTTTGGATATTCATTATTCCCTTTGTATTTGCAAGAATGGTAATGATGATGGGAAATTGGGCGCAACATGCTTTTGTTGACATTAAAGATCCTGAAGAAAATACCATCAACTGCATTAATACGAAGTATAATGAAACCTGTTGGAACGACGGATATCACGCCGTTCATCATCTTCGTCCTGCATTACATTATACAGATATTCCAGACGAGTTTTTAAAAAATATTGATACGTTCGCTGCAAACAAAACCTTTATTTTCGATGGCATCCATTATCTCCACATCTTCCTTTACCTGATGACAAAACGTTATGATAAGCTTGCAGATAACCTTGTTAATGTAAATAACACTTTTGCCAGCAAGGAAGAGGCCATCGCATTGATGAAGGAAAGAACAAAAAAATTTCCTAACGAAGCGATCAAAAATCTGCAGCCTGCTTTTTAAAAATAAAACTTTCTCTTTTCAAGACTTAGATTTGTATTTATAAACAATCTTCATGTCTTCTTTTTCCATAACCGGTAATCTTGTAGATATTCAACAGGAAAAAATTTATCCTGCAGAAATAACAGTTAATGAAGGGAAAATCATTTCACTAAAACAAATTCAGGACTCTCGACTTACAACCCAAGATTATATTCTCCCAGGTTTTATTGATTCTCATGTTCATATCGAAAGCTCTATGCTTGTACCTTCTGAGTTTGCAAAGCTCGCGGTAGTACATGGTACAGTAGCGACAGTAAGCGACCCTCATGAAATTGCTAATGTCTGTGGTATAGATGGTGTTGAATTCATGATTGAAAATGGAAAAACTGTTCCTTTTAAATTCAATTTTGGAGCACCAAGCTGTGTACCTGCTACCACGTTTGAAACAGCTGGTGATAACTTGGATTCAAACGACGTAGAAAAATTATTGCTACGTGAAGAAATAAAATACCTGAGTGAAATGATGAATTTTCCAGGTGTATTGAACAAGGATGAAGAAGTGATGAAGAAGATCGCTGCTGCTCATCGGTTAAACAAACCTGTTGATGGCCATGCGCCGGGATTAAGAGCCGAGGAAGCAAAAAAATATATTGATGCAGGCATCTCCACCGATCATGAATGTTTTACTAAGGAAGAAGCGTTGGATAAATTGAAATATGGGATGAAGATCATTATTCGTGAAGGAAGTGCTGCAAAAAACTTTGAAGCCTTGATCGACCTTCTTAATGACTATCCTGATAGAATAATGTTTTGCAGTGATGATAAGCATCCCGATAGTTTGGTACTTGGTCATATTAATCAATTGTGTGCAAGAGCTGTCATGAAAGGAATTGATGTTTTTAAAGTTTTAAAAGCCGCTTGCATCAATCCTGTCTTGCATTATAAATTAGATGTTGGTTTATTAAAACAAAATTATCCTGCTGATTTTATTATAGTGAAAAACATGGAAAAATTTGAAGTGATCAAAACATTCATCAATGGTGAATTAGTAGCAGAGAATGGGAGGTCAAAAATCAAAAGTCAAAAATTAAAAACGATCAATAATTTTTCAAGCACTAAAAAGAAAATTGAAGATTTTGAAATAAAGTGGCAAGGAGAAAAAGAAATCGATGTGATAGAAGTCCTTGACGGGCAATTAATAACCAATAAATTAAAATGCTACGCGACAATAATCAATAATCTAATAACCACTGATTCTGAAAATGATATTCTTAAAATCGTAGTGATAAATCGCTACAAGGATGCTCCTGTTGCAAAAGCATTCATTAAAAATTTTGGATTAAAAAGTGGAGCATTAGCATCATCTGTTGCACACGATAGCCATAATATCGTTGCCGTCGGAGTTGATGATGAAAGTATTTGCGAAGCCGTAAACATGGTAATCGAACATAAGGGTGGTGTAAGCTTTATCAGCGAGGATACACAAATGATTGTTCCATTACCTGTGGCGGGATTGATGAGCAATGAAGACGGTTATAAGGTCGCCGAGCAATATTCTTTAATAGATAAAGCTGCTAAATTAGCCGGTAGTACTTTATCGGCTCCTTTTATGTCTCTTTCTTTTATGGCTTTACTGGTTATTCCTCATTTAAAGTTAAGTGACAAAGGATTGTTTGATGCTGATATGTTTGAATTTGTTTGATTCAGGAATTTCTTCCTCAATTGGTCTTTTATTTTCCCGTTCATCTAAAT
>Ga0207710_10001534_pt1 | contig 11399 bp, 7 predicted proteins | sample KBSS24metaG_FD_184400 | JGI IMG/M metagenome (GOLD analysis project Ga0207710, IMG submission 184400) | Switchgrass rhizosphere microbial communities from Kellogg Biological Station, Michigan, USA - KBS S2-4 metaG (SPAdes) (version 2) | ecosystem: Host-associated > Plants > Roots > Rhizosphere >...
CAGCGGGGTTCTTCCTGATCCCTTTCGTCGGGAGCGTCCGGACACTCTATATCATTGCCGGCACCCTGCTGGGGTTATCGATGTTGCTTGTGCCGTTTTCAATTAGCAAGACCAGCGTCGCGGTTGTGGTCGTGTTTGTTTTGGGCATCACGGCGAATGAGTACACCTTTCTATCCCTTCGTGATTCGAACGACCTTCATGACATCGATACCGAGTATAGCCGGGTGCGGGTCTTTCAAACCGTTGATCCCAGGAACGGCAAGGCGATCACGGCTCTCACCATCGATCCCTATTTTACCCAGTCGGCCATTTATCTCGACAGTGATGAACCGGTGCTCGAGTATAGGCGTTTTTATCACGTCGCCCGGTATTTCAAACCCGAAATAAACAGGGCCCTGATGATCGGCGGAGCTGGCTACACTTTTCCGCGTGAATTTCTTAGAACATATCCAAATGCGACGATCGATGTCGTCGAGATCGATCCGCGAATGACGGGAATCGCCCGCCGATTCTTTCGTCTGACTGATGATCCACGAATGAACATCATCCACCAGGACGGCCGCGTTTTTCTCAACCAGGCTGACCCGGAAAAGTATGACGTGATTTTCATGGATGCCTTCGGTTCGCTCTTTTCGATCCCCTTCCAGCTAACAAGCGTTGAGGCTGTCCGGCAGATCAGCCACGTTCTTAAGGATGATGGCGCCGCCGTTTTCAATGTCGGCTCCGCGGTGAGCGGTCCCGGCAGCAGTTTCCTGCAGGCCGAATTCCGGACATACAAGGAGGTCTTTCCTGATGTCTACCTGTTCAAAGTTAACACCAGCTACACCGACGAGCGCTTGCAGAACCTGATCGTCGTCGCCACAAAAATAGCAAAGCCGGAGGAACCCTGGCCTGCCGACGCGGAGATCGCGGAACTTCTCACCCACAGATACACCGCCGATCTTCCGCTCGGGTTGCCTGTTCTTACTGATGACCTGAATGCCGTAGAGTATTACAATTCCGCTGCCCAGAACCTCTATATAAAACAGCAGCGATAAGAGGGGTGACCTATCTTAGACCTTGCCCGTATTGCTCCGTCCCGAATGTTCCGATACCATTCAGGCGAAAGCTAAGGACATATCGGTTTTCATTTCGGGCACCGACGTTGAAGGTGTAATACTGGAGGGCAAGCGAACAACAATCGTAAGTATAGCCGACGGTGTAGAGCGAGCTGATCAGAGGCGAGAGCCCGCCGGCGCGGCGGTTTTCGAAATCGTAGAAGAGCGACGTGCCGCCAAACCATCCATGATCGCGGTTCCCGATGAACACGCTTGGGCTCCATTGAGAGCCACGAAGTGTCCCGGCCTCCTTTCCGTTCAGATCCGCATACTGCTGAAGCGACGGCATAAGCGTCACCGCGCGCGTGTAATAAAAAGTTTGGAAGATCTTGAGGAACTTTTTGTCATACCCGATGGCAGCAGAAATGTCCCGAACGACACCGGTCTGCGTGTCGATGTCTACCCGCGAATTTACAAAGATCGTCCTCTGTGGACGGTAAGTTGCATCAATATTAATGGGCGAAAATCCCCGCTGTACGCCGCCAAATGTATAGAAGGTTAGCGCCGTGATAGGCTCGATCTCGTTTCTTTGTCCGGGCACCAGTGCTCCGCCAAATGTCTTATCAAAGAAATACTTGCCCCGAACCGTCAGCGAAAATATCTCATACGGCTGGACAGATAGCGGGTTGGCATCCGCTTTAGCACTACCAATCGAATCGGTCAGATCCTGATCATTCATTGAGGTGGACAAACTATCCGGCTGTCCCAGTCCGCCGCGGTTCGAGCGTCTCGTGGCATTTCGTTCGGCGAGGCGGCGCTGGGCCGCTTCGGTTACGGCTTCCGCATAGCGTCGCGTATAGATCCGGTTGGTCAGGCCGAACTCAACCTCATTTGTGTCGGTGGCAGTGTCATTGTAATCGTAGCGGATGGTGTTCGCGAATTTATCTATGCCCTTGATGTAGTGATAGGTTAGATACGGTTCGATGACGTGCCTGAATCGGAACTTGTTGTCCTTGCCGTAATAATTCTTTGCGAGCGCCACCGGCCGGACGTCGAATTGAAACTCACCGTATTTCCGGATCAGATCGGTCCCAACCACCTGCCTATTTCCGTCCAACGAATCCGAATAGAACGTCACGCGGCCCCCACCCGTTGCCGTGAAGTTCACATACTTCGTATTGATCGGGAGCATGAATTCCGGATAGACATCAAAACGCTGGCCGAGTGCCGGCGTAATTATCGGATCACTTCCCGTTTGCTGCCTGTAGAGTGCCACATTGTCGACGTCCTCGCGCCTCGAAACTCCATCCAGGCTTGTCTTGAACGCAAAATAAAGCGGCTTCAAAAACGAAAGCATCGAGGGCCGCTTGTCGAAGTTTATACTCGGCAGATCACGGGTCTTTACGCGAACATTCGGAATGGAGATCACCTGCGATCGGGCAAGCAGATTTAGAGTGTAATTGTCCCAGCTCTTGTTGACGAAGGCTTGTGAAACTTCTATCGGCGAAATGATCTGTTGAATTCCATCCGAGAAGACCTGGCGGAACGCGAGGTTGGATGTCAGGCGAACATCGGCCGCCGCAGTAAAACCATTCGAGAAATAATGGACGCCGTTCGCGTAAACGATCGAACCGCCTTGGTCGGGATGATCGGCGTCGGCCTTGTGACCGAGGATACGGTCCTCGACCGCATAGAAACCAAAGTCAAAATATGAGCGCGAATTTGCCCGGGTTCGCACGTCCAATCCGTAACCAATACCCCGCGACGTATATAGGTCCAGTCTTACCGTCGCATCCATCGAACGGCCCAACGTTTGATAGTAGGCGCCGGAAAGGCGCAACCCCTTTGCGGCCGAATACGCAAAAGTCGGTGTTAAGAAACCCGAGGCCCTGTCGCGTTTCTTGATCGGGATCGAGGCATAAGGCAATGGAATAAGCGGGATATCCTTTAGCCGAAACTTTGCATTCTTCAACTTAACGCGGTCGTTCGTTTTGATGCGGGCCTGGTCCGCGGTAAAACTCCATTTCGGAACAGCCTCTTCGCAGGCTGTGAACTTCCCTTTAGTTATGACAACCTCGTCAACCGATACGCGTTCCACCTTTTCGGCGGTGAAATAGATCACAGTGCCGTCGTTCGTTTGATTTGTGAAACCAGTCGAGTCCTCGAAGGTGCCGAGTTTAGTCTTATAGTTCCAAACTCCCTTAGCACCGGTGATCCGCTGATCTTCGCCCTGGTCGAATACGACGCTGCCCTCGGCGATCATCTTGTTCTCCGCCTCGTAGATCGTGATCTTATTCGCCTGAAGGCGATAAATCCCAAAGCGAACGTCGACATTTCCTTCGTGAATGACTATACGTTTGCCCGGCTCGCCTTCCACGCTCTGGTGGTCCGAATAAACCACTACCTCACCATCGCCCCCCTCCGGTTCAAAGCCTGGCTTTTTCACTTGTTTTGGTGGCGAGATATTTTGATCCTGCGAAATAGGATTGATATTCGGTGTGTCGGTTATTGGATTGGCTACCTGCCGCTCGACAGGATTGGTCCGCTGCGAATACCCCGCCAACGATAGTCCCAGGATAAGGGCGAAATGGATAGGTAAATCACGAAAACTCATCGTTGAAATTCGGCAATGATCGATGCTAACACGAAAGCGAATAAACAATAAAGCCTTGTGCTAGACTAATATATCGGAATCCACCGCCGCGCTATGACCAAGCAAAATGTTCTGATCGTCGAGGATGAAGAGCTGATGCGTTCTATCCTTCGACAGCTTCTCGAAGGTGCCGGATATGACATTTTCACCGCCGACAGCTCCGAAACGGCGCTCGAGATCTTTGCCGCAAATGAAATTTCCGTCACGCTAACCGACATCAAAATGGCCGGCAAGGACGGCCTGCAGCTTCTGGACGAAATAAAGACGATAGACGAATCAGCCGTGGTCATAATCATGACCGCTTATTCCTCCGTCGATTCAGCTATCGCAGCTTTGCGTAAAGGAGCCTACGACTATGTAACCAAACCCTTCGTTAACGATGATCTGCTGAAAACCATCGAAAACGCAGCGACCCAGCGTCAGCTTTTCCATGAGAACCGTGTGCTGCGCCGAGAGCTTCGCAAGCAATACAATTTTTCTGAGATCGTCGGCAAAAGTGAGAAATTGCAGCAAGTCTTCGATCTGGTTAACAAGGTTGCAGGTACAAATGCGAATGTCCTGATCCAGGGCGAAAGCGGCACCGGCAAAGAGCTGATCGCACGGTCGATTCATTTTAATAGTGGCCGGGCAGAGAATCCGTTTCTCGCAGTAAACTGCGGGGCCTTGCCGGAATCGCTGCTCGAGAGCGAACTCTTCGGGCACACCAAAGGCTCTTTTACCGGAGCGGTATCCGATAAGAAAGGCCTCTTCCGATCTGTGGCGGGCGGCACACTGTTTTTGGATGAGGTCGGCGAAATGCCGCAATCGCTGCAAGTAAAATTGTTAAGAGCGCTCCAGGAACACGAAGTAACACCAGTCGGAGCTTCGGTACCGCAGAAATTCGATGCGCGGATCATCGCAGCCACGAACAGAGATCTTGAGGTCGAAGTTGCCGAGGGTCGCTTTCGCGAGGATCTTTTCTATCGCCTAAACGTTATTGAGATCGTCGTCCCGCCGCTCCGCGAGCGCCGCGAGGACATTCCACTATTGGTCAAACACTTCGTTGCGAAAGCGTCTCGCAATCAAAATGCCTCGGAAAAAGTCCTCAGCCCGCCTGCGTTGGCGGCGATCGGAAGCTACGATTGGCCCGGTAACGTCCGTGAACTAGAGAACGCGATCGAGCGGGCTGTCATTCTAAGCAGCGATGAGATCCAGGTTGAAAGCCTGCCGCCAAAGGTTAGGTTAGGAGCCGGCACGTATGAAACCCGCGACACGGACGGGTTCCGCCCGACGCTCGATGAAATGGAGAAACGTTATATAACGGAGACACTGGCGGCGGTTGGTGACGACAAAACGCAGGCGGCATATATCCTGGGCATTGATCTTTCTACCTTGTACCGGAAACTGAAAAGGTATGAGCACGATTGAGACTACTTCGCTGAAACTTCCAGCACAAAGTAATCGCTATCCTCGATCCGGGTGATGCGGCCGTCAGTGTAGGGTGGCTGAAAGAAGGCGTTTGCGGCGTAGGCGAGTCCCTTAACGGTATCATCGCCACCCACATCGCCCTGTGCGATCAATTCGGGCGGGAACCAGGTTTGAATTGGGATCGTCACCTTTTCCGGCGCTCTAATTTTCTCGGCCTCTGTAACGAGTTTTTTGGAATCTACAGGTGAAAAACGCAGAACCGCTATGACTTTCTTGTGCTGGGGATCCTCTTTCCAAACGATCTCTTCGGCTTCATAGGGCATCCCGATAAGCAAGCCGAGCTCCTCAACATTCGTTTTCGCCGTGTTCGCCGACTCGCTCGTTGTGTTCGTTGTTACGGGACGGGCCGAGGCTGTATTCGAATTAGCGGTGCCGCCGCACGCCGAGAACAGGGTGCAGCTGGAAAAGAGTGCTAGAATAAGCCCGGTTTTTAAGATGTTCATCAAATAAATCTGAGAAAAGCGTTGTGAGGCGACCACCCGGGGACCTCTATCACCTTACATAAAACCTATGTTTAAATCAAAGATGCTCGTCGCCCCTATGTTGTTTGCCGCATTTGTCATCACTTCATTTGCCCAGACAAACACACCGGTTGCAGCCGTCAATTCATTCTACCGGTATGACCGTTCGCATTCGCAGAACTTTAGCCGCGCCAATATTGAAGCGCGCAAGGCCTGGTTCTCCTCGGACCTTTACAATTTGTTTCGCAACGAATTCAAGCGTGAGGATGCCTATCTGAAGAAGAACCCCGGCGATAAACCATACTTCGAGGGGCTGCCATTTCAACCGATCGACGAATCGTGTAAGGCTGGACGGAAAATGCTACACAAGGCGTTAAGCGTGTCGCACGGAACGCAGAACGGTAGGACGGCGACCGTCATTGCATCGTTTGCGTTTCCGAAACCGTGCAAACAGCCGGACACGACCGTCTATACGTTGGAAATGATCAAAGGCAAGGCCGGTTGGCTGATCGACGATGTTCGCTATGAGGACAATCGATCTCTAAAAGGCGATCTGAATCGCAAGGATTACTGAGGGAACACATTGCGCCCTCAACACCCATAAATTATCATTAAGCAAGACTAATATTGCTATAATAGTAATTTTCAGATGGACACAATCGAAGCAAAGAAGGCAGCGACAAAAGCTCGGGTTGAGGCCGACCGTTGGGAAGAGGAAACGCTGAAGAAGGTTCTGGATAAGACGCCCGAACGAAAACGAACATTCGAAGGCATTTCGCTGGAACCAGTTGAACGGCTTTACACCGAGGCCGATTCCGAAGGGATCGAAGTCGGCTTTCCGGGCGAATACCCGTATAAGCGCGGGATCCATCCCACAGGTTATCGGGGCAAGCTCTGGACGATGCGCCAGTTTGCTGGCTTCTCGTCGCCGGAAAACACAAATGCTCGCTTCAAGTACCTTTTGGAACATGGGCAGACAGGGCTTTCGGTAGCGTACGACCTACCTGCTCTGATGGGCCTCGACGCCGATTCGCCTTTGAGCGAAGGCGAGGTTGGAAAATGCGGTGTGGCTGTTTCCTCTCTCGCAGATTTTGAGGTCTTGTTCGACGGAATTCCGCTCGACCAGGTGACGGTTTCACAAACTATCAACGCTCCTGCCCCGATTTTCCTGGCGATGTACCTGGTTGTTGCCGAAAAACAAAGGGCGGATTTTACAAAGATCTCCGGCACGCTCCAAAACGACATTCTCAAAGAGTATATCGCCCAGAAGGAATGGATATATCCGATCAAACCGGCGATGAAGCTGGTCATTGATACATTCGAATACACAACCCAGCACGTCCCGAAATATAATCCGATCTCGGTAAGCGGCTACCATATTCGCGAAGCCGGTGCGACCGCTTTGCAGGAGCTTGCGTTTACGCTGCGTGACGGCGTCGAATACGTAAAGTACGGCGTCGATCGCGGAATGGACGTCGACGAATTCGTCCCGCGGCTCTCTTTTTTCTTCAACGCTCATAACGATTTCTTCGAAGAGATAGCAAAGTATCGTGCTGCGCGTGTCGTCTGGGCGCGAACGATGAAGGAGCGATTCGGGGCCAGGAATCCGCGTACGATGCAACTCCGTTTTCACACCCAGACTGCCGGCGTTTCGCTGACGGTTCAGCAGCCGTTAAATAATATTGCCCGCGTCGCCATCCAGGCTCTTGCCGGCGTTCTCGGTGGAACACAGTCGCTTCACACGGATTCTTATGACGAGGCACTTGCGCTTCCCACAGACGAAGCCGCGCTGATCGCTCTTCGCACTCAGCAGATCATTGCCGAGGAAACTGGTGTCGCAAACACTGTCGATCCGCTTGGCGGAAGCTGGTATGTCGAATCGCTCACGCAAAAAATGATCGACGGCTGCATGGATTATTTCGCAAAGATAAACGGTTTCGGCGGCATGGTAGAAGCCGTCGAGGCGGGCTTTCCGCAGCGTGAGATCCAGGAATCGGCCTATCAATATCAGAAAGCTGTCGAACGTAAAGAACAAACGATCGTCGGCGTCAACAAATACGCGATGGAAGAAGGCGAATCGAAGATCGATATCCTTCAGATCGACGAAAATGTGCGAACTCACCAACTTGAACGGCTTGCCCACACTAAGGCGATCAGGGACAACGGAGCCGTCGCCAACGCTCTCGAAAAACTAAAGAAAGCCTCGAAGTCCAATGAGAATACAATGCCGGCCATCATCGAAAGCGTCGCTGCATACGCTACCGTCGAAGAGATCTGCGTCGCTTTGCGAGATGTGTATGGCATTTATGAAGAACCGGCCTTTTAGGTTAGTCTGAGCGAACGCCTGCCCCAACCGCCGGCATCAAAACATTTCGCGTTATGAAAGCATTATCTTCATTTGCGCTCGTCCTATTACTGGCTCTCACGTCAACAGTTGCCCTTGATCTGATCTCAGCTTGCAGAATATTTTCTCCGGCCAACTATTTGTTAAATTGCTCGGACGGCTGGAGGATCACTGGTTATTTCACGCCGATAGAGGCGGATTTTGCTTCTGGAGCAATGACCGAGGTCGACATTGAGGGTGTGGGAAAGATGAGTTTCGACGCTGACTTTGCGAAAGTCATTTTCGACGAAGAACAGGGGTTTGGAGAAGGCTGGGGTAAAACGCGTTTCGGCTGGTATCTTGGCAATTACAATAGCAAATGGCACAGATCCGAGGATCCGCTTGACGCAAACAATTCCCCGCTTAAACCAAATTCCATCGCCGTCGACAACATCCTCATTCCGAATGACAGCGTCGTGACAATTCCAGGACTTCCGGACGGATACGGGAAAGAGCAGTTTGTAGCAAACGACGTTGGTGTCACCATTCACGGCAAGCACATCGACATATATACCGGCGAAGGTAAAGAGGCGCAGGACGAGATGTATCGTGTTACGTTTGAAGATGATGATCAACTCCAACGCGTTTGTTTCGAGAAACCGGTTTTGCGTTAAACACCTTTTGATTAGCTGACTCAAAGCTCAGTATTCCCGGCCGGCGTGCGCATTCTGTGCTATGCTACCCTTCACAAAATGAGCACTACATCTCGGATTTTCGATCTCGAAAACATTGAAAGTCCTTCGCCCGGGCTTCGCGAGTTCGGCGACAGCGGAGAAACCTTGGCCGCGCGGTTCCTCCGCCGCCGCGGCTATCGCCTTGTCATCGCTAATTTCAAAGTACCCGTAGGCCGAAACCGTGTCGGGGCCCAAGTTACAGGCGAGATCGACCTCATAGCCCTGGATGGTGAAACGCTGTGTTTTGTCGAGGTAAAGACGCGTCGTTCCGAGGAATTCGCTCCCGTTCTCATGAGTATAGATCTCCGAAAGCAGCGGCAGATCACTCGAACTGCACGCATTTATCGTAGAATATTCGGCGTCAGTGACATCAACCATCGCTTCGACGTGGTAACAGTGCTGATGCAAGAGGGCGAAAGACCAAAGATCGACCTTGTAAAAGGGTTCTGGACCGAAGGAAAATTCCGAAAGCGTGCCTGGAATGACCGAATCTGGAACGAATTATACTGAACAAACGATTTGGCTAAAGCGTAAAAGGCGAACAACCCTAAAAAAATATGAAAAGCAAACTGATTCTTTTGATGGTTCTCCTTTCGGCAGTGGTCGTCTCCGGCTCGCTCTTTGCGCAGGCGCCGGCGCTGATCGACCGAGAGGTCTTCTTTGGCAATCCCGAGTACGCCGGTGCGCAGATCTCGCCCGACGGCAAATACATTTCCTTCATTAAGCCCTATAAAGACACGATGAACGTCTGGGTTAAAGGTGTTGACGAGCCATTTGCGTCGGCCCGCCCGATGACAGCCGATACCGCCCGACCGGTCCGACAATATTTTTGGTCGCGTGATGGCAAGTTCATTCTCTTTGTCCAGGACAAAGGCGGTGACGAGAATTTCAACGTCTATGCCGTTAATCCTGCCGACAAGCCATCGGCCGGTTCCGAAGTTCCGGCCGCACGAAACATCACTGATGCGAAGGGGATTCGGGCAATGATCCAGGCCGTTCCAAAGTCGGACCCCGACTCCATCTATGTCGGGATCAACGACCGCGACAAGGCTTGGCACGATCTATATAAGGTAAAGATCTCCACCGGTGAAAGGACGCTAGTTAGTGAGAATCATGATCGATATCAAGGCATGATCTTCGACAATGCGGACAAGGTTCGCCTGGCTGTGCGTTCCGCACAGAATGGAGATACGGAAATCTTAAAGATCGGAGCCGACGGCAAAGCGACGATGATCTATTCGTGCAATGCCTTCGAGACCTGTGCACCGCTTGGATTTAACAAAGACAACAAACGAGTCTATATCCAAACAAACAAGGGCGATGCCGATCTGATCAGCCTTGAGCTGATGGATGCTGAAACCGGAAAAACCGAAAAGGTTGAAAGCGATCCGATGGGCAAAGTGGATCTTGACGCCGTAAATTTTTCGGATGTCACGCACGACATCATCGCAACGACCTACGAGGATGATCGCGTTCGGATCTATTGGAAGGACAAGTCGTACGAAAACGACTACAACCTGATCAAGAAAAAGCTAGGTGACCGTGAGATCAGCTTCAATTCCTCAACCGCCGACGAAAGCAAATTCATTGTCGCAACCTTTAGCGATGTTGATCCCGGCACGGTTTGGCTATTTGACCGCAAATCGAAAAACCTAACGACGCTCTATCAAGTTCGTGAAAAGCTCGATCGCAAAGCTCTTTCCCCGATGAAAGCGATCCGTTATAAATCATCAGATGGCTTGGAGATACCGGCATACCTGACCTTGCCAAAGGGTGTTGACGCAAAAAATCTTCCCGTGATCGCTTTTCCGCACGGCGGACCTTGGGGACGTGATTCCTGGGGCTACAATTCGTTCGCTCAATTTCTTGCTAATCGCGGCTATGCGGTTCTCCAGCCGAATTTTCGCGCCTCAACCGGTTACGGCAAGAAATTCCTAAACGCCGGCAATAACGAGTGGGGCCAGAAGATGCAGGATGACATTACGTGGGGTGTTAAGTACCTGGTAGATCAGGGCATTGCCGATCCGAAACGCATCGGCATTATGGGCGGCAGTTATGGCGGTTATGCGACGCTCGCGGGCGTTGCGTTTACGCCGGACACCTATTCCGCCGCCGTCGCTATCGTGGCGCCATCGAATTTGCAGACACTGCTCGAATCGATACCGCCGTATTGGGAAGCAGTACGTACGTTGTTCTACAAGCGAATGGGCGATCCAAATACGCCGGAGGGTCTGGCACAAATGAAGCGGCAATCCCCGCTCTATTCGGCCGACAAGATCAAGACGCCACTGATGGTCGTTCAAGGTGCGAACGATCCGCGCGTCAATAAGCGCGAAGCTGACCAGATCGTCATCGCTTTGCGCGATCGAAATTATCCGGTCGAATATCTCGTGGCTCCGGACGAGGGTCATGGATTTGCCCGACCCGTCAACAATTCGGCGATGATCGCTGCCTCGGAAAAATTCCTTGCGAAACATCTTGGGGGAAGATTTCAGGATTCTGCGACCCCCGAAGTGACGAAACGCCTGTCCGAGATAACGGTCGATCCGAAAACGGTCGTCATCGTGAAACCTGTCGATATGTCGGTAGCACCAGGTACAAATCTTTCGGGCAAGTGGACACTCGTTGCCGAGGCCCCAGGACAGCAGATACAGATCGCCGTCGAACTAAATCAGACGGGAGCGGATTTCACTGGCGGAACAACCTCGGACATCGGCAATGGCA
>Ga0207710_10001540_pt1 | contig 11361 bp, 5 predicted proteins | sample KBSS24metaG_FD_184400 | JGI IMG/M metagenome (GOLD analysis project Ga0207710, IMG submission 184400) | Switchgrass rhizosphere microbial communities from Kellogg Biological Station, Michigan, USA - KBS S2-4 metaG (SPAdes) (version 2) | ecosystem: Host-associated > Plants > Roots > Rhizosphere >...
GCGTGTGTATCCAATTCTTTCTCGAGGAGCGAAATCAGTTCGCGGAGTTCGACTGTGCGCGACTCGCCGAGGTTGATGACTTCGTAATCGCTTTTGTCGTAATCGATAGCGGCGGTAACGCCGTCGATGATGTCATCGATGTAGGTGTAATCGCGGCGCGTGGTGCCGTCGCCGAACACTGGGATTGGTTTGTGCTGACTGATCAGTTTCGCGAATTTGTGGATCGCGAGATCAGGGCGCTGGCGTGGTCCATACACGGTGAAAAAGCGCAAACACACGCAGCGCAGGTCGTAGAGATGCGAGTAAGTGTGACAGAGAAGTTCGCCTGCGGCTTTGGTCGCTGCGTACGGTGAAATGGGTTGGCGAATCGGATCGTCTTCGCTGAAAGGTACGTGGGCGTTGATGCCGTAAACAGATGATGACGAGCCGAAGACGAACTGTTTGATGTTGTGGTGGCGCGCGAGCTCGAGCAGATTGAGCGTGCCGTTGATGTTTGTTTCGGTGTATAGCTGGGGTTCGGACAGTGATGGTCGAACACCTGCCCGGGCAGCGAGGTGAACTATGCAATCGAAGTTTGTTTGTTCGAAGATTTGTTCGAGTGCGGCGCGATCGCGAATGTCGACTTCATGAAGATTGTAGCGTGGATCTTTCAGGTGCTCGCGGATGTTTTCATGTTTAATCGACGGTTCGTAAAAGTCGTTGAAATCATCAACGACGGTGACGTGTGTGACGCCGGTTGAGAGCAACCGATCAACCAGATGAGAACCGATAAAGCCTGCGCCGCCCGTTACGAGAAAGTTTTTCATCACTATTTTGTAGCGTAAATCCACAAATGCCAGCCCCATCGCGACGCGAGTTGCGACTCGATAGAGCGTGGCAGGATTGGGCCAAGCAACGGTAGCCAGCGTTTATTGAGAAAATAGGTACGCAGCTCTACGTGTGCGAAGTCCTTGAAGAGTTCGCGTGCTTCAGCGCGGGAATAAACGCGCGCCAGCGGATTGTCGGCTCCGTCAGTGTTCCTGCTGAGAAATTCTTCTGAGTTTGAATAGCCAGATTGGTCTTTTAATCGTTGCGCATGTTCATGCAGGCTCTCTTCCGCTTCGCCCGTCAAAAGGTGAACCAGTTTGACCCCTGCATTCCACTTCAAAAGGTTTACGCCTGCGCGACGCAGCAGCGAGATGTTGACGCGATAGTTGTACGAGTCGCGATGATAGAGCATGACGACGGCCTTGCCGCCGGGACGCAGTACACGATGGATCTCGCGCACGGCTGCGGCCGTGTCCGGCGTGTGATGAAGTACGCCGTGGGAGTAGACGATATCGAACGTGCTGTTCGGAAAATTCAGTCGCTCTGCGTCGGCTACGCGAAAAGTACCAGGCAAGTCGAATAATTCGAAGCGCCGTTTTGATAACTCGACTGCCGCGTGGGTGAGATCGATACCGGTGTATTTCGCGCCGGCTTTGGCAAACTGAGCGCCGTCTGTCCCGAGCCCACATCCCACTTCCAGTACGCTCAGGTTTTTTGAGTGGGCAAATCCGGCGGCCGCCGGAATGTGCCACTCCTTTTTATAACGATGTTCTTCTACGAGTTCATAAAACCGGCGTGAGCCAGGAGGTGCGTCGGCAAACTTGGTCCCACAGGGATTCTGCTGCCAAAACGCGCGCACGCGGTCTTTGAGTACGGTGTTACTTTGCGACATATCGAACGTGGAAGAATACCAGTCGCGGAACGTGCTCGACAAAGATTGGTCTCGATCCATATTCAAAAGTCTCGATTTGAACGGCGGCGTTTATGTCTCTCCGCTGCCTTGTGCCTCATGGCCTGCCTTGCTGGGCGAAGCTGCGATGAGGCACAAGGATCAGCTGCGTCGTTGGGGTGAGGTACCCAGATTCGGTGAAGGACCCCACCTGTCCTACCAGTTGATTTTGCCCCCTCTACCAACTGGCCCGAATCAAACGCTCACTCGAGGACCTCTCGAAATCTTGCCATTCGTCAGACTTGCTCTTAAAATTTGCGAGTCCGTTGAAAAGCAATTGCGCTTAACGACGGGCGAACTATACTCAGCTCCAAAGCAGAAATCCTTAGAACAATCTAAAAAAGTTCTTAGTAATATCTAAGGATTTCCGCCTCATGCCTCGATTATTATTGGTTGACAAGCGTAATTGGACCAGACTAAGTGGGAGTAGTCAGTTCCTATGCCTCATAACAACCTCTGCTACGAATTTGGACCGTATCAATTGAGTGTAAATACACGCCTGCTCAAACGTTCGGGTGAAACGATCTCACTCACGCCCAAAGCCGCCGAGATACTGGTTTTGCTTGTCACGAGGGCTGGGCAGTTGGTGGAGAAGGATGAGCTGTTGAAAGAGGTCTGGCCCGATACTTTCGTCGAGGAAGCCAATCTCAGTCAGAATATTTGCTATTTGCGCAAAGCATTGAGTGATGATCGTGCTGGTCCGAAATACATCGAGACGGTCACGCGGCGAGGCTATCGTTTCATCGCGAGCGTGAGAGTGGTTGAAGCTGACGAGAATCACGTGGCAAACGGTGTCCACGGTAACAACCGGCCTGTTGTTGCCGTTCTTCCTTTTACTAATGTGATGGGCGATCCGGAGGTTGAGTATCTCGTCCAGGGAATTACTGACAACATCATCAACAACCTGTCTCGGATTTCCAAACTACGGGTGATGTCGCGCAGTGCGGTTTTCCGGTACAAAACGAAAGAGATAGATCCGCAACAGGCGGGCCGGGAATTAGGGGCACAGGTGGTAGTGATCGGAAAGATTAACAGCCGGCCAGGTCAGAACGTGATTGCGGTGGAGCTGGTGGATGCCTCCACCGGTTGGCAGTTGTGGGGTGAAAGCTTTGATTCAGAGGATCTTCTTGAAGTCCAGGACGCGATTACACGACAGATTGTCGCTTCGTTGAAGCTGAAGCTAAGCGGTGATGAAGAGAAGGAAATTACGGCTCGATACACTGAAAATGCTGGGGCGTATCAATCGTATCTTGAAGGGCGGCATCACTGGAGCAGGTATACGCGGAGCGGTATCGAGCGGGCGATTCGGCATTTTCGCGACGCGATTGAGCTTGATGCTAACTATGCGTTGGCCTACGCGGGAATTATTGATTGTTACCTGCGATTGGCAACGAATTACCTTCCCCCCGAAGACGATGTACCCAGCATGGGCGATGAAGCAGCTTACCAGCCCGAAAACAGCACGCCTGACTCAGACCCGCGAGTGAAACTGCGTTTTGAGTGGGACTGGAAAGGAGCCGAGCGCGAACTCCGCCGCGCAAACGAATTACAGACCAACTACCCCACCGCCCCCCAATGGTACGCCGCTTACTTTTTTGCGCGGAGCATATTTCAAGCATTTTCAACGAACGGAGAAACTTGCAGTAACGAGTTAATCAGTGGCTTGGTCTACCCTCGGCAGCTCTTCATGTCGACCCTGAGTCCTAATGAAGAGGTGCAAGTATTGTGTACGATTGCTCGAGAGCAAATTGAAATAGGAAATTATGACGCTGGCTGTGTAATACTTCGCAATTGGTGGACCCCTGGAGAATGGCCAAATCTCAACAATTTAAGTTCACACAGCGCGGCAGACCTCCTGTTCACCACTGGATCGCTAGCGGGGTGTTTATCTAGTACTGGACGCATCCAAAAGGGACAAAAGCATACCGAGGAGCTGTTATGTGGCTCTATAGGCATTTTTCAATATTTGGGAGCAAAAAGGAGAGCTGCAGAAGCAAAGATAGAACTTGCTCTATCATACTACCGTCAAGGCATGTTTTCCGTCAGTCGCAATTCGCTTTTGAAAGTCCTTGGTGAATTGAAATCCGAAGACAGCGAGTTACGCAGCCTCGCATTAATCAGATTAGGAGTAGTGGAGCGACATGCAGGTTACGTCTCGGACTCTCTAATTAGGTTCAGTGACGCTTATCCTTACATTCAGGAGGGGGGACCGCTCGTAAGTGGACGCTATTATCATGAGCTTGGAACTTCCCTCGAAGAAGTCGCACTGGCGGAAAACCGTTCAGATTTTTTAGACACTGCAACTAATTATTTCCAACGAGCATTCTACGAATTTGCGGCGATCGGTCATCATCGATATGCAGCTGTAGTAGAGAATAGTCACGGTTTCCTGCTTCTAAAACTCGGTCGTTTTGCCGAAGCGGAAGTCCGATTGGTCCGCGCACAAAAGTTTTTTGAAGAATTTCATGATGTGGTACGCAAGTCACAAGTGGATGACACATTAGCTCGATTATATTTAGCAACAAATAGATTTGATTCCTCAGATTTGGTATCGCATAGAGCCGTCACATGTTTAGAGGCAAATGACGAGGAGGCATTATTAGCCGAAGCACTTACTACAAGGGGTCAGCTGTTTTGTAGACTCAAACGCTTTACGGAAGCGCGCGCGCTTCTGGAAGGAGCTTGGCGAATAGCGCAGAGATGTGGTGATTCTGAGGGAGCCAGCCGTGCGTTACTTGTATTATTTGAGGAAATGTATCGTGAGATGGATCAACCAGAGCGGCACTATATTGCTGCACGCCTGCACAATCTTATACAACATACACAGAACGCTTTAACACGTTCTCGCATTGCAAAATGCCTCACACTGCTAACTACCAAAACCAGTTAGAATCCAATTTGTAAGATTGGTTTATTCAATCGGAAAAATGAAGCCCCTTAACATATTGGTGTCATGAATAATGCCGAGCAGTGCAAAATGGTTAGTGTGGCACCAATGATTCATATCATAACCTCCATAGGCACAGATATTGCTTTCAATGGAAGAGGGGACTGAAGACCCCCCAAGTTTCAAGCACATTGACTGATCTTTGAGAGCTGACGAATCGATTTGACCGGATTGGCCAAAAAAACGTTTCAAAAGCCGCCATTCAAAACGACACTCATAAGGCGAAACAAAAATTCGTTGTAGACATTTTCTAAGGAGCTTCTTGAGCCGACGGTCGATCCCGTAATCGTGCCCGCTCGTGAACCGGTGATCGTGCCCGCTCGTGAACCGGTGATCGTGCCCACTCGTGAACCGGTGATCGTGCCAACTTTCGAACCACTTGCGCCTGTTCTAGAACCAGTGATAGTTCCACCATGAGAAAGAGTGGCAAAACAGAGCAGTAGTACTCCAGCGATAACAATTTTTTTAAGCCGTGTCATGTTTGGTTCTCCTAAGTTGATTAACTATTTACCGAGGCGTTGCTGGTCAGGAGAGGATCGCTTGAAATTCCTTCTCCCTCCGCAAGTTTCTAAGCTGCAAAGTACGGGCTCTAATAAATCAAGGCTCGTGCCAAAGAAGAATTCGCCATAACCCCTTCTTTATTAGAAACTTAGCCTCGAGAGTTCAACTTACGGATTTTCGTTATCCTGTTTAGATTCTCTAGAAGTTCAACTGTAGATCAGTTGATTATCCATCGTTAACTTGATTGTTTACTGTGAAATAGCCAGTGATAAGATGCATATATAACACTTTGTATATCTTGGTGGCAGTGAATACTACCTAGTCAAAGCCATGGGTTGACGAGACAGATTGCATGAGAGTTTCAGTCTTTAAGGCTATTTCCGAGCCTTCGGTAAGCGCGAGTGAACAGGTCGTGGCCTGCTGCACTATTGCAAGAGAGCACCTTGAAAGAGGAGACTACGATTCGGGCTGCGAAGCGCTGCAAAGATGGTGGTCGTTGGGGGAATGGCCAAGACTGGGAGGGTTAAGCACTCTTGCCTCAGCCGAGTTGCTGTTCATAGCAGGCACGCTCAGTGGATGGGTAGCAAGTTCGAAACGGATTCCAGGTGGAAGAAAGCCTGCCGAAGCCTTGCTCAGCGGTTCTATTGCTATTTTCGAACAGCTAGATAAACGGACACGTGCAGCCGAAGGCAGAATTGAGCTTGCTTGTTGTTATTACCATCAGGGGGCATTTGACCTGGCGAGGACGACGTTACAATGGGCACTTTCTGAGTTATCACCCGTGGACCGGGAATTGAGGGGCGTTGGCCTAATTCGGTTAGCCGTTGTTGAGAGACTCGCAGGTCGATTACGTGACGCACTAGCACTTTTGGATCAAGCGGCGCCATTGGTTAAGGAATCCGGCAATTGGCCGAAGGGACGCTTTCACTTGGAGGTTGCAAATACCCTAAAGGAAATCGCTATCACTGAGAATTTGGAGATTTTTTTTGAAAAAGCTTTCTCGCATTATAGCCAAGCGCTTGCTCACTTCAGCCACATTGGAAATCATCGATATACCGCAATCGTCGAGAATAATCACGGTTATTTGCTGTCTTTACTGAAACGGTTCGAGGAAGCTTGCCTTCACCTTGACAAGGCCAGGCGGCTATTTGAAATGCTAACTGACCACGTTAGACGCGCTCAAGTCGACGAAACGCTTGCGCAACTCCATGTAGCTTCCGAGAGATACGATCTAGCAGAACACGCGATTGATTTGGCTGTTGATACTCTTGAGAACAGTGGCGAGGAAGCCTTCCTAGCTGAAGCTCTAATAACCCGCGGAATTGTTCTGTGTCGTCTCGGAAAGAAACTTGATGCTAAGCCAATTTTCGAGCGAGCCCAACGAGTAGCCGAGCGTTGCGAAGACAATGAAGCTGCAGGCCGGGCGTTGCTGATTCTGATTGAGGAGATGTGTGAGCAGCTTGCGGATGATGAACGCCGCGAGATTGGGGCGCAGGCCAATCAGTTACTCGCTAATTCCCAACAACATGCCACCAGAGAACGGCTGCGGAAGTGTCTGGAAACCATCGCCGAGGCCCATACGCGCCATGAGGCCCAGCGCGAACAGGAAATTCACGCCCAAAAGATGGCGGCGCTGGGTGAACTGTCCTTCGGGGTCGCCCATAACGTCAATAACACCCTGACCGGCATCCTGGGCCGCGCCCAACTGATCCTCCGTAACAGCACCGACCCCTCCAAAGTCGAAGCGGGCCTCGAATTAATCATCAAGAGCGCCGAAGATGGCGCCCACATAATCCGCCGCATCCAGGATTTCGCCCGCCAGCGCCCGAGCCGCGAGTTCGAGACCATCGCCGTCGCCGAGCTGCTCAAGGATGCCTGCGAAATGACCCGCCCGCGCTGGGAAACGCGCTCGGAATTCGCGCCCATTCGCTTCGCCCTGCACGCCGACTGCAAGGCCCACATCAAAGGCGACGCCGTCGAGCTGCGCGAAGTGCTGGTAAACATGATCTACAACGCCGTCGACGCCATGCCATCCGGCGGCGAAGTCCGCGTTTCCACTCAGGAAAACCGCGACCGCATCGTCATCCACATCACGGACACCGGCACCGGCATGGGACCGGAAGTCAAACAGCGCCTCTTCGATCCCTTCTTCACGACCAAAGGCAAAGCCGGCACCGGCATGGGATTGGCCGTCAGCTTCGGTATCATCCGCCGCCACGAAGGCTCCATTGAAGTCGACAGCGAGCCCGGCCGCGGCACAACCTTCAAGATCTCATTGCCCAAAGTGACCCAGGAAACGCCGGAAGCCCAAGCCGAACGTCCGTCAGAAGTGACTGTTTCAACTTCGGAAGACAAGGTTCGCGTGCTCGTGGTTGACGACGAAACACACGTCCGCGAGGTATTAATCGAGGCTTTGGAAGCTGAGGGTTGCGAGGTCGTCTCGGCCCAAAGCGGAGAGATCGCCCTGGCGCTTTTCGATCAAAATAACGGGAAATTTGACGGGATCTTCACCGACATCGGCATGCCCGAGATGACCGGCTGGGAACTGGTCAGCGAAATCAGGCAACGGTCGAAAACCATGCCAATCGCCATCATCAGCGGCTGGGCCGACGCAATCAGCCTTGAAACGAAGAACGCCGTAAAAGCCGACTGGGTCGTAGCCAAACCGTTTGATATCGATCGGATCTCGCAAATCGCGCAGGAAATTGCGCAACGCAGGACTGTCAGCGCGACTTAGGCACTGACGCTGAGCTCGTGGCGCTCAAGCTTGAGGTAGAGGCCGCGACGCGTCAAACCCAATTCACGAGCCGCGCGTGAGATGTTGCCGCCGTGCCGGCGCAAAGCATCGGATATCATCCGTCGCTCAACTTCCGCCAAAGCCTCAGCTAGCGTACCGGTTCCAGTGGTTTGAATGTTGGATGGAGCTAAAGAGGTTATCGACGCTGCTCCCGACGGTGTCGTCGGTGACGATGTTCGCTTGAGCTCCGGCGAAAGCTGCTCGGGAGTAATGACTGCTCCGTCCTCCGCACGAGCTACGGTGCGCTGAATCTCGTTGCAAAGCTGGCGCACGTTCCCGGGCCAATCACTCACCATCAACAGATCGACCGCCTGTGGCGTGATTTGAATGTCTTTTCGACCAAACTTCGCCGAATAGTGATTGACGTAATAGTTGACGATGGTCGGAATTTCGGAGCGCCGTTCACGCAAAGGCGGCACGCGCAGCCGAATCACATTCAGGCGGTAATACAGATCCTCACGAAAACGGCCCTGGGCCACCATATCTTCAAGATCCGTGTTGGTCGCCGCGATAATCCTCACATCAACTTTGGCGGGCCGTTGTTCACCGAGCGGCTGGATTTCGCCTTCCTGGAGAAAACGCAGCAGTTTTGGCTGAACGTCGAGTGGTAAGTCTCCAATTTCATCCAGGAAAAGCGTCCCGCCCGCGGCCGTCCGGATCACGCCGTGCGAATCGTTAACAGCGCCCGTAAACGCACCTCGCCGGTAACCAAACAGATACCCTTCTGACAACTCCTTCGGAACAGCCGTACAGTTGAACGGCACAAAAACCTTCGCCCGTCGCGACGAAATGGCGTGGATCGCGCGCGCGACCAGTTCCTTGCCAGTGCCCGACTCACCCGTGACCAGCACAGTCACGTCAGAAGATCGAATCTTGTGAACTTCCTCGACAAGCTGCGTCATCGCCGGGCTCGAGTGAATAAAACCAGGCATCAGACTCGTGCCTGTCAATTCGTCCGACCGTTCATTAGTACCACTCTTCTGCGCTCCGGCACGCAAGGCGCAAACGTCCATTCCCAACTCAACCACACGCAACAACGGCTCGAGCGAAACTCCACTCGGCAACTTCGAGCGATTTTTGGGCGAAAGGTACATCTTCGCCGCCGGAGCATTTGACGATCTCAGTAAAATCACTTCCGCGTCATGCTTTTTACAGTAGCGGTCACGCGCAGAGTCGTCTTCAATCGAATCCAGCTCGACAGCAATCTTTTCGCTCTCAACAGGCGCGCAGCCCATCGCCACGACCACTTTCGGCTCGTTACGCTCACCACGCTCAGTAATGATTACCCGTTGCGCGCCGGTTTCCTGACGCATCACCGCGGCCAGCTCGCGTAACAACAATTCGCGCGACGCAACTGCTTCTGCAAGTCGCAGTGTTAAGAGCTGCGTCAATGCTGACTGGCCCTGAATACGCTCAGGTGTCGCCCGCGCAAGCTCTCTCAACTCTTCCTCTGCGCGCGTTAAATCTATCCGCGCGCCCAACTCCCGAAATGTATTAAGCGCCCGGCTGAGATGTTCGCCGGCGCGCTCGGGCCGGATGATCGCATAGGCACGACCCAACTCGAGATGGGCCCGGGCCGCACGATAGCGATCGCCGAGCATATCGAATATGGAAACACTGCTGCCAAAGTGCTGCGCGGCTGATTCAGCGTCTCCGCTCGCCATGTTCAGCATTCCGCTGAGCCGGTGTGCTTCGCCTGTGAAATTCAGATCAGCGGTGGCGTCAGATGTCTCCGCGGTAACGTACTGAAGCTCTCGATTACAATCCTCAAGTTCGTTCTTTTTCAGATAAGCTTCGGCAGCAATCAGCCGCGACTCGCAAATTCCCTGACGGTCGCCGATCAGCTCCGCGAGATTGAGCGCTTCTCTTGCCTTGGCCAGCCCGTTAACAGGATCGTCGATCGCGAGATAACACCGTCCGGACGTTCTTAATGCCTGTCCCGCATACCACCTGTTTCCGTTTTCATTAGCGAGCGTGACGGCCCGGCCAAGATAATCCTTCGCCTGATCGAGATCGCCGCGCAGCATGTGCAACTCGCCCAGCGAATCAAGGATCATGGGCACCTTGGCGCCGCGCTCATCAACTTCTGTCGCCAGCGAAAGCGCGCGCTCCAATGCCTCCTGCGCCCTGTCCCACTGGCCGATCAGGATCAGATTGATACCGAGATTGTTATAACCATCGGCTGCATTGGTTTTGTGGTCCGTGCGCTCGTAGTAGGTGATCGCCTTCTTTAGAAAATCGATGCCTTCCTGCGGACGCTTGAGGAACCAGCAGGCGCCGGCCATGTTTGCGTAAATCTTGCCGAGCATATGGGCCGCAGGGTGATCGCCGACGAGTTTGAGCGCTTGTTCGAGGTTTTCAAGGCACTCTTCGTAATTTCCTTCGTGAATATCGGCAACGCCGACACCAAAATACGACTCGGCCAGTCCGCGCCAGTCTCCATTCTGACGGAAACTCTCCAAAGCCCGTTGCGCATAATCGCGCGCAATCGGATATTCACTGATCATCCGGTAAGTGCGAGACAGGGCGGCGTAAATGTGACCTAAGTTGATCGCGCCGGTCTCGGCGTGGTCGCGCAACGCCGCCTGAAGCATCGTGATCGCTTTGGGATGATCGCCGTTGTAGTTGTAGGCAAGCCCGATTTGCACACGAAGAAAGCTAACTGTTTGATCGTCGAGTTTTGCGCGTGAATCCGAGTCTTCATACATCGCGACCGCAGCAAGAGAATCGCGATAATGCCCCTGTTGCTCGAGTGCCGTGGAAAGCGCGCACCTGGCCAGCGCGAGTATCGTTGGATCATGACGCGCGTTGGAAATTAATATTGCCAGACGATCTTTTGCTTCGGTAGAAAGCCCCTGGTCGAGCAGCGAGCGGATCTCATCGAGCTCACGCATGAGCGACTCATGCGTAGGCTTCGTTCGCGAGCGAATTCTCACCCGAGCGTCAGCGAGATCAACCACACCTCGCTCTGTAGGGGGCTTTTGGTCACGTCCCAGAGGGCCATGACCCACACGTTTATCCATTTAGTACCTATAAAAGATCAATCAGGCTGACTTTTCATGATGCGTGGTTGGGAGGGATAACAAAACTCGTTGCTAGTTTTGCCGCGCAAACGTGTTATTCGTGGTGAATTTAACACATGACTGCAATTACGTACAGTTTCTTTGCGTACATAGTAAGGATTTTTGTTCGTCGTCCGGCAGCCCCTCGCCGGGGCCTAAATTAACTAGTCAAAATACAAGGTTTACGCCGTAAGTTAATCGGTTCGCGCCTGTTAGCCCAAAGTAGTAATGTCACCTTTCTCCAAAGTTGAAATGTCACCTTTTGTGGTACTGAAGCTAGAACTTCAGCATGAAAGGT
>Ga0207710_10001542_pt1 | contig 11347 bp, 9 predicted proteins | sample KBSS24metaG_FD_184400 | JGI IMG/M metagenome (GOLD analysis project Ga0207710, IMG submission 184400) | Switchgrass rhizosphere microbial communities from Kellogg Biological Station, Michigan, USA - KBS S2-4 metaG (SPAdes) (version 2) | ecosystem: Host-associated > Plants > Roots > Rhizosphere >...
CGTGGCCCTCGGCCTCGCAGACCCGGGCCCAGCCGGCGTTGGTGGGCCGCGTCGGCGAGCCGTCGCGGGCGCAGAAGCGTGCCCGCCCATGCCAGTTCAGCAGCGCGATCGCGGTCGCCGACAGGGCGGCGTCGGCCGCCGGGAGCTCGCCGCCGACCGTGAACAGGTCCGACCAGTGCGCCGGGTCCTCGGCCGCGCCGGCCGGGGCGCGCACACCCCAGTAGTCGACGCCGCCCGCCTCGCCGAGCAGCAGCGCGTCGGCTGGGGGCTCATCGGCAACGTCGGTCGCCGCGCGGGTCCACAGACCGGGCCGTCCTCGGGCCTCGGCGTCAGCCCATACGACGGGAAAGCGCCCCTGCCCGTCGACGAGGACGACTTGCCCAGCGCTCCAGCTCTCCCGCCGACGGTCCGGATGCTGGCGCGCAGCCGCGTCCCGCGCTACGGGCGCTCCGGACAGCACCGGCGGTACAACCAGCTCAAATGCACTCACTGGCCCATCCTCCCCTGGCCGCGCCGAGGAGGTGCGCCTGCTGCCCGGGGCGGAGACGACGAGCACAGCGCCGGTGAAGTTTGCGACGGCCAGGGGCCTCGCCGTCCGCTCCGACCAGAGCACGGGTGCCGTCGACGCCGGAGCCGTCGGGCAGTTGGGGTCGAGGACCAGCACGCGCTCGTGCGGGCGTAGGTTCAGGCCGCTCACCAGCGAGGGTTGTCCCTGGACGGTCTGCCCCTCGCGCTCACGAATGCTAAGGAGCAGAGACATGAAGTCCGTCGTGGTGGGTGTGATCGGAAGCTTGTTGGGAGTCGTGATCGGTGTGGTTGCGCAGGGGACACAGTCGCGGCGCGATCGGCGGTGGCAGCGCGACGAGTCGTTCACGACGGAGAAGCGCCTCGTCTACGTTCGGTATCTGCGGGCCATCAGCGCGAGCTACGCCCAAGCAGTCATCGGACAGCGCGACCGGTCCGAGGACGGCAACCTCCATGCCGCGACCGCCGAAATCGAACTACTTTGCGAACCACGGGTTGCGGCGGCGGCACGGAATCTCAGAGATGACGTGATTGAGGCCCACTCGCGGATTGCCTCGGGCGGGATCGATAAAAGCGAAGTCGTGCCCGGTGTCAATGAGAAGAGGTTGGCACTGGTGGAGATGTTCAGGTCTGACCTGGGCACGAGTCGTCGGTCGTGAGCGTCCGCGCCCGCAGATCACGGCCCGCTCCCGGACGAGGTCGCGCGCTTCCTTGGCGGGATCGGCCGCAAACCGTAGTGCGTGCGTCGGCGGGCCGGACCCGATCGGGTCCGGCCCGCCGTCCGATCAGAGCGGGTTGCTCAGCTCTGCGGCATCCGGGTCCAGCTGAAGGGACCGAACGAGGTCGCGGTCGTCGGGTTGTGCGCGCCGGGCGCCGCAGTCAGCTTCAGCCACTCCAGCGGGAAGGTGCTGCCGTGGACGACGACACGGTGGAAGTTCGGCACGTTGTAGTGCGGGTGGCTGTTCCACGCGTCGTAGGCGCAGACGCTCGCGTCGCCGGTGCACGGCGCGGCCGCCGCCAGCGGGTTGTCCGACCGGTAGGTGTGGGAGTCGCCGGTGAACAGCAGGACCGGCTTGCCGAGCGCGGTGGTGTGCGAGGCCAGGCTGGACACGACGGGCTCGTAGTTGCTCAGGTGCGCGGTGGTCTTGCCGTCGAGGTCCCACATGTCGGCCTGGGTGACGACGACCACGCCGGCGGCGTCGTCGCGCTGGGCCGTCGCGAAGGCCCGGTCGAGCCAGCGCAGGTCGGCGGCGGTGCGCTGGCTGGCCTCGGCCTGCTGCGCGGCCGACGCCGACGGGGCGCCGTACCAGGGGTCGGCGTCATTGTTCGAGCCGCCGGGCACGTTGATCGTGACGAACACGATTCCGTGCTGTTCCCACAGGACGTTCTCGACGTACTGGGCGTCGGTCGGATGCGCGCTGTCGGGCACCTGGGCCTGGGACAGGACTGACAGCGTGCCGCTGCCCAGCGTGTGGCCGGGCTGACTGAAGAAGATCGACCGGACCAGGCTGAGGTTGTCGACCGGGTTACCGGACGCGTAGTCGACCGGCTGTCCGGTGGCCGGGTCGGTCACGTACTTGACCTGCCCGGTCGTGGCGTCGTAGGTGCCGCCGCCCTCGCCGGCCTTGTGGCAGTCGGTCCACTCGTTGTCGCCGGGGGTGTAGACCAGCGGGTCCGTGAATTGCGTCCAGAGACCGGCGATGGACCGGTCGTAGGATTCGGTGCAGTACTGCTTGCCGGAGTGAATGTCCCCGACGTGAATGACGCCGCCGACGTCCGGGTCGTTGTTCACCGAGTTGATGAACGCCGGCGTCGCGTCGAACTCCGAGGTGTCGGTCGGGGTGGTGCCGTACGGGGCGTCGCCGTAGACGGCGACGGTGAAGGCGCCTCGGGTGCCGTTATCATGGCCGTTGTCGTTCCCGTTCGCCGGCGCCGCGAGCGCGGCTGTCGCCGACACCGTGAGCAGGGCAACCGTCACGCCCGCCGCTGCGGCCCACGTCCGTCTGATCATGCTGTCCCCCAGATTGGTAGTAGGGCGGACGACGAAGCTTTCCGGCGGCGCGCCTCACCTTTCCGACCGTCAGATGAACGGCCAGAGAATCCTGCGGGGCGGATTTTAACCATGAGTATTTGTTGGGTAATAGGTGTGCGTGTGTGCGTGCGTGCTGGCCTGGTGTGCGCCGGAGCGCTACTCGGCGTCGTGGAAGATGAGGCCGAGGGTGGCGCGCGAGCCGCGCCGGATCGTGCTCACGCCGTGCTTCATCGGCGCCGCCCGCCAGCCGCGCGCCGACGGGACGGGCCGGTCGATGGTCGTGAAGACGATGGCGTGGCCCTGGTCAGTCGGTAGGCCCGAGCCGAACCGGTGCCGGGTCATGTCGACGGTCGAGCGGAACCAGCGGGGCTCGTCGAACATCGCTCGGAGTGCCCGGCAGGCGGCCGGGTCGAGGAGCTCCGCCGTCCGGGCGTGCCCGACCTCGTTGAGGTCGTCCTGGAGCCGCGGCCAGTCGAGGGCGTCCACCCGCGCGGTGGCCGAGAGCGGCTTGGGCTCGTTCACCTGTTCCAAGATAGCCGGCTTCGGGGCCGCGGCCGGGCCGGCCCTCGCCGGGCCGCTTTACGTCCCGGCTACACCGCCGTGTTCTTTTGGCAAACGGCCCGCGGGGCGTCCCGTCGAGGCGGATGATCCGATCGGGGAAGCGATCAGGCGGGCGCCGATAACACAGCCCGGGCCGCCGGGGCACGCGGTTCACCGCGTCACGGAACACGGGGGAGGCAAGATGTCGGTTTTCCAGGCATTTTCGCGGTGGGGAAGGGGCCAGCGCGAGGGTGGCGCCGGCCGTGGCCGGCGCGGCGTGCGCGCGGCCGCCGCGGCGGTGGCCGTCGCCGCGACCGTTGTGACGGTCGCCGGGCCGGCCTCGGCGCGCGCGCACCTGCCGAGCGCGCCGCGCCACCTGCGCGTCCAGGTCGGCGCCGACGAGCCGGGCAACCTCGTGCCCTGCTACCTGCACTACTACGTTTCGTGGGACCGGCCGGCCCGGGGCGCGGGCCAGGTGACGTCCTACTCGCTGACGCCGGAGATCGAAGGACAGCCGCTCACGACGACCAGCACGAACTTCACGTACTACCACTACGATTCCGCCGGCCTGGGAGAGGGCGCCGTGGTCACGGTGACGGCGAACTCGGCGGCCGGCTCCGGCCCCGCCGCCTCGGCGGTCGTCCACCTGCCCGCCGACCCGTGCAACGCCGTCGCCCCGACCTCACCCTGACCCGCCGGGTGGGGGCCAGGTGTCCAGGTCGGTGACGCCCCCGGTCGTCGGGTGGGTGTCACCGACCCGGTCACGGGTACCCGCCAGGGGGGCGGTTCCCGGCGCCGGGGTCCCGGAGAGATCGGAAACCGCCGGCCGTGTACGCGACGAAGGAGGGTCTCCCATGATGAGTAGTCCTGTAGCGCGGGGGCGGACCCGCGAAGCCGGCCAAGGGCTCGACGACGACGAACTGAAGCGGCAGGTCGCCGGGCAGACCTCGTCCGACCGCAAGGTCGCGGGCATCTTCGAACGCGAGCACAACCACGCCGCCTCCGACACCGAGGCGGCGAAGTCCGACCCCGCCGACCTCGGCGGATAGCTGACGGGCGGCGCGGCCAGAGACACCGCGGTCGGCCAACCTGCCGCCCTCCGCGACCGGGGGCTCCGCCCATTCTCCCGGTCGCTTCGGGCGGGTGGCCGGCCAGTTCATTCGGGCGCGCCGCTGGCCCTCGCAGACAGTGTCGTGGCCGACCAGCCCACGTTCGGTATTCCCGCCGGTCCCGGACCGAGCGGGAGGTCGGCCTGGACCAGGCCCCCGCCGCCAGCACCGCTCCCGCCGCCAGCCGGCGTGACGGTAACAGTGCCGCCGAGCTGCTCGGCGCGTTCGCGCATCGACTGGAGGCCCACGCCCGGCGTCCAGGCGGCGGCCGCCGTGCCACCGTCCCGTACGGCGATGCGCAGCCGGGACGCGCCGGCCTGGACGCTGAGCGTGACATCGGTGGAACCGGAGTGTCGGGCGGCGTTGGCGATCGCCTCGACCGCGATGCGGTAGGCGGCGACCTCGACCGCGGCCGGCAGCGCGGGCAGGTCGTCGGCCGCGTCGATCCGGACCGTGACGGGACGCCCGTCCGGAGCGCTCAGCCGCCCCGCCCGCTGCCGGATGGCGGCGACGAGCCCGAGTTCGTCGAGAGCGGGCGGGCGCAGGCCGTAGGCGATCCGCCGGACCTCGGAGATCGCGCCGGCGGCGTCGGCGCGCAGCTCCGCCAGCAGGGTGCGCGCCCGTTCGGAGCCGGGCTCGGGCCCCTCGGGCGGGATGAGGTTGCGGGCGGCGTCGGCGCTGTAGGCGATGCCGGCGAGGACCGGGCCGAGGCCGTCGTGCAGGTCACGGCGCAGCCGGCGGCGTTCGTCCTCGAGCGCGCCGACGAGCTGCCCGCGCGAGATCTGGAGCTGCTCGGCCAGGTGGGCCGCGCGCAGTGCCTGGGCCAGCGGCGGGGCGACCAGCCGGAGGACCGTGGCCGTCGCCGGCGGCAGGACGGCCACGGAGGGCGGCAGGCCGACGACCAGATCACCGACCCGCTCGTCCCGCGCGACCAGCGGGACGGTGACGGTCGCCGCGCCGGGAGCGCCGGCGACGGCGATGCGCTCGTCCTGATGGCGCAGCTCCAGGTAGGGCAGGGCCAGGCTGGTGCGCAGCACCGGCAGCCACTCGGTGGGCCCGCCGCCCGAGTCCAGCCGCTGGCCCAGCCCGGTCAGCGTTACGACCGGGTCGGCCTGCCCGCCGAACAGGACGTCGTCGAGGACGGACTCGGCCCGCCGCCGCAGCGGCTGGAAACCCACGGCGACGAGGACGCACACGACCGTCGCGGCGCCCCGGCCCGGGGAGTGGCGCGTCCCGAGCTCGAGTGCCGCCAGCAGACCGCCGGCCACGGCTACCGCCACCTCGAGCGACGCGGTCCACACCGCGGTGCAGCGGATGATCCAGCGGATGTCCAGCCAGTCCGAGCCGACCCGGGCCAGGGCCACGCAGGCGGGCGGGATCGCCAGCCCGAGGGCCAGCGCGGCGGTGGCCGCCGCATGACTCCGGAACACGGCCGCCGCGGCCAGCCCGACATGGAAGATCATCACGGCCGCCGCCCCGCAGCCCCAGGCCAACCAGAGCAGCGCCCGGCGCTCCCCGCCCGACGCGCGGGCGAACCGGAGGCAGCCACCGACCAGCAGGACACCGCCGGCGAAGGCGGCCGTGGGGTCCGCGACCGCCGGGTGCGGCTGGGTGGCCGCGCTCACCGCGCCGGCGGCGACGGCTACGGCCGCGCACAGCGTCACCGCCGGCCCGGGTGTCCGGCCGGTGGGGAACAGCGCCACCGCGGCCGGCGCGCAGACTCCGACGGCCGCCAGGTACAGCGGCTCCCCGAACTGCCCGGCCCGCCCGATGCCGGCCAGGCCCAGCAGATAGGCCACGCCGCTGGCCGCGGCCAGCCCAGCGATCCCGGCCAGCAGCAGACCGACCCGGTCGCGGGCCGTCGCCGCGTCCCGGCTGGGCCGACCGTTCTGGCCGCGCCGCGCCGGCGGCGCCCGGATCCTCGTCCCGATCACCGCCCTGCTGGCCGCCGTCCTCACCGTCGCCCTGACCGGCCACGACGGCCGTCCGCCCGCGCGGGCCGCCGCCGCGACCGCGACCCACCCGCCGGCCACCGCGCGGGCCACCACCGCGTCGGCCACCCCGTTGCCGGCGATTTCGCCGAGCGCGCTCGGCCAGCCCCTCGCGGGCAGCGACGGCGGCGCCGCGGCGGTGTTCTCGCCCGAGGGCAGGATCCTGGCCGCGCAGACCGCCGAGAAGAAGATCCAGCTGTGGGACGTCACGGACCCGTCCCGTCCGCACCGTCTCGGCGGCGAGTTCGCGCCCTCGAGCGACATACCGTCGATGACGTTCGCACCGGACGGGCGGACCCTCGCCGTCAACTGCGCGGGCCTGTCGCTGTGGGACGTCAGCGACCCGGCACGGCCCCGGCTGGCCGGACAGGCCGCCATCAGCGACGGCTACTCGTCAATGGCGTTCTCGCCGGACGGGCGGACCCTCGCCACCGGCGGTGGGTCCGTCCGGCTGTGGGACGTGACCGACCGGGCCCGGCCGCGCCTGCTGGCCCAGCCCCTAGCCGATGCCGGGTTCGACGTCACGTTCGCCCCGGACGGGCGCACCCTCGTCACCGAGGTCCGGCTTCTGGACGTCACCGACCGAACCCGGCCCCGGCCGCTCGGCCAGCCCCTGCTCGACGCCTGGGACTCGGCGGCCCTGTCCCCGGACGGGCGCACGCTGGTCACGACCGGCGGCGGGACGGTGCAGCTGTGGGACGTGACCAGTCGCGACGCGCCGCGGCAGCTCGGCCGGCCCGTAGCCGGCGCGAGCGCGCCGGTCGTGTTCTCCCCGGACGGCCGGACCGTGGCCACCGGCGGCGTCGACGCGGCACAACTGTGGGACGTGAGCGGCCGCCCCGGGCCGCGGCGCCTCGGGGAGGCCATCCCGGGCCGCGCGGACACGGTCGCCTTCTCGCCGGGCGGGAGCCTTCTCGCCGTCAGCGGGCTGGACCGTCCCGTCCAGCTCTGGCGCCTCCGGTAGCAGGTTCTCACCCGACGGCGTGACGGTCAGCTCGCGGACCAGCCGGGTGCCGCCTCGACGGCCGGCGGGTCCGCTGGGCGGATCAACGCCACGGTGCAGTGGGCATCCCGAATCCGGTGGCGGTAGTCCGGGCCGCCGCCAGAGACGCGCGGGAACGGGGAGTGCTGATGCTGGTGGCCGAGGACGAGCAGCTGAGCTGCCCTGGACTCCTTGTCCAGTGCCGGCCGGCGGCCATGGTCGAGGGACAGCACCCGAAGCGGGACGCGCCGGGCCGCCGCGGCGTCGGTCGCCCATCGCAGCGCCGCGCTCGTCGACCGCTGGTCGCGGTCGAGGCAGACGGTCACCGGCCGGGCCCCCGGCTCGGGCTCGGGCGAAGGCTGCGCGGGCGTGGGTTCGGGCCGAACGATCACGACGTTGCTCGGTGAGCGTTCCACCAGGTCGACGCAGATCGGGCTGAGGCGCACGTTCGGTTGGTTGTAGCCGCGGGCGCCGACGACGACGAGGTCCTGGGGCGAACTGTTCTTCATCAGCGCGGTGGTCGGCTCGTCCCGCGCAACCACGGCGTCGATCGGCACCGTCGGGTCTCCGACCACCCGGACGATCAACCGCTCCAGCGCCTCCGCGACCGCGAGTTCGTCGCGCGCGATGAAACGCGCGTGATGGACGAGATGCGGCGGGCCGGTCGGCGCCCACGCCGTCAGCACGGTCAGCGGGACGGACCGTAGTTCCGCCTCCCGCAGCGCCCATCGCAACGCGGCCGCCGAGCCCGCCGAGGTGTCGACGCCCACGACGATGCGCCTGGTAGCGGCGGCCGGGTCCTCGTCTCCCATAGTGCGATCATGCTGTCGTCCCGATAGCCGCGAAACCAACTCCGGTACCGCGCTGGCATGCCCAAAGTCCCGATCGGACGATGAGTGGCCGCCTACGCCAGAGCCGCCCCGCGCGCGGCCTCGGTAGGCGCGGCGGGACCGGCGTCCTCGCCCGCCGCCGGTCGCGGGCTGAGCAGTTCGGCTAGGTGGATGGCGGCGCGGCCGCGCAGGTCGGCTACCTGGGTGCGGCAGGAGAAGCCGTCGGCCAGGATGACCGCGCCGTCGGGCGCGGCGTCGATCGCCGGCAGCAGGTTGCGCTCGGCGACCGCCACCGACACCTCGTAGTGGCCGATCTCGACGCCGAAGTTGCCGGCCAGGCCACAGCAGCCGGCCAGCGTCGTGACCGTCGCGCCGGTACGTTCGAGCAGAGCCTTGTCGGCCGCCCAGCCGAGCACGGCGTGGTGGTGGCAGTGCGGCTGGACCACGATCGTCGTCCCGGTCAGATCGGGCGCCGTCCAGCCTTCGGTGCTGGTCAGGAGCTCGGCCAGAGTGCGGGTGGACGCGGCGACGAGCCGGGCGGCCGCGGCCAGTTCACCCCCACCCTGGCCGAGCAGCTCCAGGGCGTCGGCGCGCAGCACCGCCGTGCAGGACGGCTCGATGCCGACGATCGGGATGCCGTCGCGGGCGGCGGCGGCGAGCTCCGTCACGGTCCGCCCGAGGATGCGCTTCGCCGCGTCGAGCTGGCCGGTGGTGATCCAGGTCAGGCCGCAGCACAGGCCGGCGGCGGGCAGGCGGGGGGCGTAACCGGCCGCGCGCAGCACCCGGACGGTGGCCTCGGCCGCCTCCGGCGAGAACGACTCGGAGAACGAGTCGACGAACAGCAGCACCGGCGTGCCGCCGTCCCGCTGCTCCCCGCCGGCGGCTGCCCAGCGGCGGCGGAACGGCTGCCGGGCGAACGCGGGCACGGACCGCCGCCGGTCCACCCCGGCCGCCAGCAGCCCGGCCGGCCCGAGGACGGGCGCCTTGACCAGCACGTTCGCCAGCCGTGGCGCGCGCCCCGCCAGCCGGGCCCAACGCGGCAGCCGGCCGAGCGAGTAGTGCGAGCGGGGCCGCCGCCGCCCCCGGTAGGTCTGGTGCAGCACCTCCGACTTGTAGGACGCCATGTCGATGCCGGTCGGGCAGTCCGACGCGCAGCCCCGGCAGGACAGGCACAGGTCAAGCGCGTCGTGCACCGACGGGTGCCGCCAGTCGAGCTCGCCCCGCACGACGTCCTGCAGGATGCGGGCCCGGCCGCGGGTGGAGTCCTTCTCCTCCCCGGTGGCCAGGTAGGACGGGCACATCACGCCGCCGGCGGCGGCGTTGTCGGCCCGGCACTTGCCGACCCCGGTGCAGCGGTGGACGGCCTCGGCCAAATCGCCGCCGTCATGTTCGTAGGCGAAGGCCAGCCGGTCGGACCGGTAGGTGATCCCGGCCGCGCGGACGTCGGCGTCGAACGGGTCCGGGTCGACCAGCACCCCCGGGTTCAGCCGGTTGTCGGGGTCGAAGGCGTGCTTGACCTCGCCGAACAGCCGGATCGCGTCGGCCGAGTACATGCGGGCCAGCAGCTCGCCCCGGGCCCGGCCGTCGCCGTGCTCACCCGAGATCGACCCGCCGAACTCCGCCACCAGCTCGGCCGCCGACGTCAGGAAACGGCGCAGCACGACCAAGCCGTCCGGCGCGTCCAGCGGGTAGTCGAGCCGCACGTGCATGCAGCCGTCGCCGAAGTGTCCGTACGGCGCGGACGTCATCCCGTAGGAGCTGACCAGCTCGTCGAAGCGGGCCAGGTAGGCGCCGAGACGGGCCGGCGGCACGGCGGCGTCCTCGAGGCCGGGCCAGGCCGGGCGGCCCGAGGGCGCCCGCCCGGCCAGCCCCGCGCCGTCCTCGCGGATCCGCCACAGCCGGGCCTGGGCGCCCGGGTCCTCGACCAGATGGGCCTCGAGGCCGAGCCCGGCGGTGGCCAGCGCGCGGGCCCGGTCGCCGACCTCGGCCCGGTCGTCCCCGGCGATCTCCACGAACAGCCAGGCCGCGCCCTTCGGCAGCGTCGGGATGGCGGTGTCGCCGCGCCGCGAGCGCAGGACGTCGAGCAGCCGCTGGTCCATGCCCTCGCAGGCCGTCGGGCGGAACGTCACGACGGTCGGGGCCGCCTCGCCGGCCCGGACGATGTCGTCGAACCCGATCGCCACGACCACCCGGTGGGCCGGGTCCTTCACCAGCCGCACCGTCGCCTCGGTCAGGACGCCCAGCGTGCCCTCGGAGCCGATCAGCGCCTTCCCGACGTCGAAGCGCTCGGGCAGCAGGTGCTGGACGGCGTAGCCGGAGAGCTGGCGACCGAACGTGTCGAACTCGGTGCGCGCCGCCGCCAAATGCCGTCCGGCCGCGGCCCGCAGGTCGGCCAGCAGCGTGGCCGGGCCGGTCGCGGTGGGCGCGCTGGCCGCGTCGGCCGCGTCGGCCGCGTCGTAACCGGTGCGCAGCGTCTCGCCCGACGCCAGCAGGTGGGTCATCGCGACGACGTTGTCGCTGGTCCGGCCGTAGCCCAGCGCCCGGTTGCCGCAGGCGTTGTTGCCGATCATCCCGCCGATGGTGCACCGGGTGTGGCTGGACGGGTCCGGGCCGAAGCGCAGGCCGAGCGGCAGCGCCGCCCGCTGCAGGGCGGCGTGGACGGTGCCCGGCTCGACGACGGCGGTGCGTGCCTCGGCGTCCACGCTCAGCACCCGGCCCAGATGCCGGCTGAAGTCCAGCACCACGCCCCGGCCGACCGCGTTGCCCGCGATCGACGTCCCGCCGCCGCGGGAGGTGAACCCGACGCCGTGCTCCCGGGCCGCCTCGAGCGCGGTCGCGACCTCGTCGACGTGGCGGGGCCGCACGACCGCCAGCGGCGGGATTCGGTAGAGCGAGGCGTCCGAGGCGTACATCGCCTTCGTCCCCGCGTCGTCGCGGACCTCCAGCCCCGCCGCCCGCAGCGCCGCCACGATCCCGGTCCCGTCCGTCATGCCTTCTATTCAACCTGGGCTGGGACGGCCCTGCTCCCGCACGTGGCTCGGGTTTCTGGTCGACGGGCCGGCGCGCGGGAGTCGTCGCCGGTGGCGCGGGCTGTGTATAGGCGATTCTCGGACGGTCGGATTCCGTGGTCAAACCCGGGTTATCCACAGGCTCCACCGACGGGCTTGCGATGTCCGATCGATACGGTACTGTCGAACACGCAAGCGAAACACTGGCAGGCCTTTCGACAGATTCCCCGGAGTCTTCTCCTGGTATTCCTTGCCCCGATTCTCTAGAGGGTGGGTCTGGTGCGAGACGGTTCTTTTCTCGACGTGTTCCCGCGGGATGTTCCCGCGACG
>Ga0207710_10001543_pt1 | contig 11336 bp, 9 predicted proteins | sample KBSS24metaG_FD_184400 | JGI IMG/M metagenome (GOLD analysis project Ga0207710, IMG submission 184400) | Switchgrass rhizosphere microbial communities from Kellogg Biological Station, Michigan, USA - KBS S2-4 metaG (SPAdes) (version 2) | ecosystem: Host-associated > Plants > Roots > Rhizosphere >...
GATATCCGCCGATGCGCATCGCGGTGAACGCCCGCGGCGCGGGGGCGGCGGTGGACGCGGTCAACGCGAGCAGCCCTTCGCGAGGAGCTCGTACGCCGGCCTTCGCACCGGGAGCGTCGGATACATCGAGCCGGGGCTCGGCTTCCACGCGCCGCCGCTCGCCCGCGCGAGCGTCTGGCCGAGCTCGTATCCGTGCGCCGGCCCGTCGCCCGCTTCGGCGGAGCGCGCCGCGCCCTCGCCGCCTCGTGGTTGAAAGCCGTCATCGGCGGGCGCGGGCTCGTGGTCGTGAACCGAGCGACCGCCGCGCGGCCGCCTGTCGGAAGAACCCTGTCGTGTCATGTTACGATAGATCGTTATGCATCACGTAGGCTCGTGCGAGTGTCACGAACGTCACTTGGTGGCGAGTAGGCCGCGATAGCGGGGTGCGACCGGCTTCCAGCTCGGTGGGGTCGTGGGCCCGCGCAGCATACGGTGCGGCGTCGGCCAGCCCAGCGGCTCGAGCGCGGCGCGAGCGATGGGGAGCCGGTCCGACGCGTTAAATATTGGAAATTATTACAAATTAACGACGAGAAAGGTGCCGCGTCAGCCTCCGGGGGACCCGGGCCGTGCCGGAGAGGGTCGCCTCAATGATTTCAAGGACTTCTATGTACAAAACCATGGATTACGTACCTGCGGGTACGGACAGGCAATGCGAAGGGACGGAGGGAGTACCTGGAGGGACGGAGAGCGTCGCGGCGGGGATGGAAGAGGGACCTGGAGGTTCGTCTCGTGTCGTCTCGCCTCGTCAATCGGCCGCGCCGGACGGGACCGTGACGCCGGTCTGGGCCGGGTCGAGCATGTCGCCGATGTTGTTCACCACCGCGTCGCGCGCGTGGAGCTGCCCGGACACGCCCCCGAGCCAGTTCCACTCGATGAACTTCACGACCGACGAGTGCTCCATCACCGCGTGCGCGACGTGAGCCTGCTTCGCGAAGCGCCCCATCGCGATCATCGGGACGCGGGGGCCGTACGGGACCGGGAGGACCGCGCCGGGGTTCTGCGGGTCGGGCTGCGAGTCGACGCTCGTCGGCCAGGCGGGCGGCGGCCGCATGTGATCGTAGAACCCGCCGCTCTCGTCGTACGTGAAGAGGATCAGCGTGTTCGACGCGAACTGCGAGTTGAGCACGCTGAGGACGACCCCGGTGGAGAACGCGACGCCGCTCGAGATCTTCCCTTTGGGGTGCTCGCTGTCGACGTTCGCCGGCTTCACCAGGCTCACCGGCGGGAGCGTCCCCGCGTCGAGGTCCCACTGGAGCTCGGCGACGTCGCGCAAGAACGTGTGATCCGGCTCGCGCGCGTCGCGCGTGTGCTTGTCGCGGAAATAGGCAAAGCCGTTGTCCTTCTTCTCGAACGCACCGTCGTGGAGCCGCCCCGCATAGACGGTATACGGGACGCCGTGCTCCCAGAGGAGCGCGCCGACGTCCATCGGCGTGGTCGTGCTCCGATCGAAGATGCACGACGCCTTCACGTCGTCGTCCCGGCAGCTCGGATCCTTGTCCGGGCAGGTACAATCGTTGTCGCGGAAGTAGAAGTGCGCCCCGGCGAGGTAGACGTCGTTCGACGCGGAGGCGCCGGCCACCGGCTGGAAATAGTGATCGGCGAGCGTATATGCGGTGGCCCACTGGCGGTAGGTCGTGACGCCGTCGCTCCCCCTCGAGTACGCGTAGTTGTGGACGTTCTGGCAGTCGCCCAGCGCGGCCGCCCCGTCGAGGAAGTCGTCCATCGCGCCGCCGTTCATCTCCTTCACCTGGCACCCGTAGAAGTGATCGCGATCGGTGAGGAGGTTCTCGGCGTCGTCCAGGGTGAACGGGGTGTACCCGCCGTTCGGCCCGTGGAGGCCGGTCGGCGCGGCCTCGCAGCACATGTACGCGGTCGCGCCGCCGTTGCTCGAGCACGTCGGGTTCGCGGCGCCCCCGCACCACGTACCGAAATACGAATCGAACGAGTGGTTCTCCATCTCGACGATGACCACGTGCTTCACGTTCGATCGCGTCGTGATCTTCGGGCACGCCGAGACGATGCTGCTCCAGGTGTAGTTGGTGATCGGGCCCGACAGCGGGTTCGTGCCCGAGGCGGTGTGGTCGAAGCTCCACACGCGGTTGTGACCGCTCACCGGCTCCCAGTCGAGGACGCGCGACTCGCCGCGGAGATAGATGAGCGTGTGCCCGTCGCCTATCGTGTTGAACGTCCCCGACGTCTGCGCCGGCACGACCAGCGGGTTCGTCGTCCCCGTGGCGGCGCCGTTGACGTCGAACAGGCGGTAGTCGCCGGTCGCCGGCTCGAAGTCGAGGACCTGCTGCGCGCCCGCCTGCTCGGTGTGCACGGTGACGAGCTCGTGCCCGGCGTGGATCGTGGCGAACGTGTCGGCGGCGACCGGGCTCGGGCTCTGGGTCAAGAACGGGTTCGTGGTGCCCGTGGCGGCGCGGTCGTAGCGCCACACGCGGTAGTGGCCGGAGTCGAGCTCCCAGTCGAGGATCCGCGCCGGCTTCGGGTCGAAGGTGGCCACGTCGCCCAGATAGACGAGCCTGTGCCCGGTCGTGATCGTCTGGAACGTACCCCACGCGATCGGCGCGCCCGGCAGCGGGTCGGCGGCGCCGGAGGCGTTTCGATCGTAGTTCCAGAATCGGTAATTGCCGGTCGCCGGCTCCCAGTCGAGCACCACGTCGTCGCCGACGTAGATGAGCTCGTGGCCGGAGACGATCGTCGACCAGCTCCCCTGCGCGAGCGCCGGGAGGACGAGCGGGTTCGCGCCGCCGGAGGCGCTGGAATCGTAGCTCCACACGCGGTATCCGCCGGTCGCCGGGTTCCATTCGAGGATCCGGTCGCCGCCGAGCGAGACGAGCCGTCGAGGCCCGGGCTGGTCGGTCAAGGTCGAGTCGGCGGCGCGCGCCGCGGTCGGAGCGAGCAACGCGAGCAACGCGAGCGCGGCGCGGAGTATCGGAGCGGAGGCGATCGCGGCTCGAAGCCGGGCGAGGGAGACAGGCATGGACGCCGGCATCGCAACGCCCGTGCCGCGCGACGTCACCACGATACGCGCCGATCCGTCCCCCTCCTGCGCGTGGACATCGAGCGATGTGGTGCCGTCGTCGCGCATCGGCGGATCGGATCGTGCAATCGGCGCGCAACATGCGCAGCGCATCTCGCCGAGGGCGCGCCTTCGGATCGACGCGCGCCCCGCCGGGCGACGTCATCCGGCGCGACGTCTGGCGGCGCCTCGAGCCGTCACGCCTTGCGCGGGCGCGACGGAGGCTGCGGCGGGACGACGCGGACCGACGAGGTCGGGAGCGGCGCGGGCGGCGCGACGGTGCTCCGGCGCGCGTCGGGCGCGAGGGCGCTCGTGCGCTTCAACCACCCGCGCTGGCGCGCGCGCTCGCCGGGGAAGAGGTGATCGAGGATCCCGGAGACCAGGTCCGGCATGTCGCCGGCCGCCGCGCCGACGAACGCGTCGAGCTCCTCGGCGAGGTCCTTCGCCGTGGGGTGGCGGCGATCGCGGTTTCGCTCGAGGGCCTTCTTGACGACGCGCGCGAGGCGCTCGGGGAAGCCGGGGAGGATCGTGGTCGGATCGGGGATCGGCCCGCTCCGCACCGCCTTCACCGTCTCGACGTCGTCGTCGCGCTTGAAGAGGCGGCGCATCGTCGTCAGCTCCCACAGCGTGGTGCCGAGCATGAAGACGTCGGCGCGGCGATCGATGGGAAACTGCATGATCTGCTCGGGCGCGAGGTACGGCAGCTTCCCCTTGACGATCCCGGCGGCGCTCGGCGCGCGCTTCACGCGCACGTTCACCAGGCCGAAGTCGAAGAGGACGACGCGCCCGTCGAACGTCAGAAATACGTTCGACGGGTTCACGTCGCGGTGCACGAGGCCGAGCGGCTGCCCCGCCTCGTCGCACAGATCGTGCGCGTAGTGGAGGGCGTCCGCGACGCGCGCGCAGACCCACGCGCTCATGTCGGCGCGGAGCGCGAGCTTGTTCGCCGCGCACGCCTCCCACGTGTCGGCGAGCGTGCGGCCGAGGAGCAGCTCCATCGCGATGAACTGCTGCTCGTTCGTCGCGCCGTACTCGAACGTGCGGAGGATGTTCGGGTGCGAGAGGAGCGCGAGCACCTTCCCCTCCTCGAGGAACATCTGGATCATCCGCGCGTCCTGCGCGAGCTCCTGGCGGATCACCTTCACCGCCGCGACGCGCTCTTTGCACGCGGGGTCGTCGGCGCGCCCGAGGTAGATGGTGGACATGCCGCCGCCCGCGATCTTCGCGACGATCACGTACGAGCCGAGCCTTTCGGGCCGCGCGGGGGGAGGCAACGGACGTCTCCCCGTCAGGCTCGATCGGCGACGAAGGCGTCGGGGAACAGCTCCGCGAGCGAGGTGTCGCGGCGGTCGTCGGGGGCGCCGTCGTTCTCGCCCACGAGCGCGATCGGCACGTCGCCCGCGAGCGCCGCGAACTCGGACATCACCTGCCGGCAGATGCCGCACGGCGACCCGGCGCGCGGGCCCGACGTCACCACCGCGCACGCGACGATCCGGCGCTCGCCCGCGGCGATCATCTGGCCGACCGCGTTGCGCTCGGCGCAGATGCACGCGCCGTACGACGCGTTCTCGAAGTTGCAGCCGACGAACGTCTTGCCGCCCGCGGTCGCGATCGCCGCGCCGACCCGGTATTTCGAGTACGGCGCGTAGGCGTGGGCGCGCACGCGCTTCGCCGCCTCGATGAGCGCGTCCATCTGCGCGGCGTCCTTCACCTTCGCCCCGCCGCGGCGATCCAGCCGGTGAGGAGGGTGACGAGCGCGGCCCGCTTGGCGCGCGCCGTCTCTTCGACCTCCTTGTGATCGAGGAGCGCCGGGGAGAGCCCCGCCGCGAGGTTCGTGACGCACGACAGCGCGCCCACGGCGACGCCCATGTGGCGGAGCGCGATCACCTCGTGCACGGTGCTCATCCCGACGGCGTGCGCGCCGAGCGTCCGGAGCATGCGCACCTCCGCCGGCGTCTCGTACGACGGGCCGGTGAGCCCGGCGTAGACCCCCTCGCGGATGGGGATCTCCGCCGCGCGGGCGACGTCGCGGAGCGCGGCGCGGAGCGAGGCGTCGTACGCGCACGTCATGTCGGGGAAGCGCGGGCCGAGCGCGTCCTCGTTGGGCCCGGTGAGCGGCGACAGGCCGGTCATGTTGATGTGATCGGTGACGAGCATCAGGTCGCCCGCCGCCCACGACGGCTCGACCCCGCCCGCCGCGTTCGTGAGGAGCACGCACGACACGCCGAGCCGCGCCATGGTGCGGACGCCGTGCACGACCGACGCGATCGGGTGCCCCTCGTAGAGGTGCACGCGGCCCTGCATGCAGGCGACGGGGACGCCGCCGACGTCGCCGAAGCAGAAGTTGCCGGCGTGGCCGGCGACGCGCGAGCTCGGCAGGTGCGGGAGCTCGCCGTACGGGATCTTCTCGCACCCGTCGAGCGTGTCGCCGAACGCGCCGAGCCCGCTCCCGAGGACGACGCCGACGCGCGGCTTCAACGCGACGCGCGCCTGGATCGCGGCGGCGGTCTCGTCGACGCGGCGGGCGATCCCGTTCAGGGCGGCGCTGGAGTCGGAGGGTACGGACATATCCCGAGGATAGCCGCGTTCGCCCCCTCTCGTTCAAGCCCTCGAGTTCGAGCCCCGATAGTTCAAGCTCCGACGTCGACGCCGTCGAGGAGCAGCGCGCCGTCCCACGACGGCTCGCTCGCGCCGATCGCGGCGAGGAGCGCGAGGGCGATCCCCGACGCGCCGGTGAGGAGGCCCGGATCGGTGCGCCACGCGAACGGGGTCCCGGGGCCGTCGGTGGCCCACGACGAGAAGCCGGCGATCCCGCCCGGCGTCGCGCCGCGCACGTCGAGCGCGTGCTCGAACCAGACGCGCGCCGCCTCGACGAGCTCGACGTCGCCCGACGCTTGATGCAGGCGGTTCATGATGTGCGCGAAGCCGGTCGACCCGTGGCAGAGCCCCGCGTCGGCGATGCCGCTGTCGCCCGCGGGGCGGACGGCGGCGAGGCGCGCCGCGGTCATCGCCTCCTCGCGGAGCGCGGGCTGGGCGGCCACGTCGGACGCCGCCATCAACGCGCGCGCGACCGCCGCGTCGCCGTAGCACCACGCGGCCCGCGCCGCGCGCGACGGCCTCCCCGGCTCGAGCCACGGCGGGTAGCGGGTCGGCGAGTCGTCGGGGAGGCGGCGCGCCACGAGCCAGCGCGCGGTCGCGTCGACGAGCCACCCCGCCTCGTCGATCCCGGCCGCCCACGCGCGCGAGAGGAACGCGAGCACGCCGGCCACGCCGTGCGCCATCCCGATGTTGTAATGCACGCGGGTCTCGTCGATCGGCTCGCCGGGCGGGAGATCGGCGGGCGCGGTCGACCACGTGACGCCGTCCTCGTCGCGCTCGGCGCGCATCGACAGCGCGTTCACGACCCGCTGCGCGATCTGCGCCCCGGCGTCGGCGCGCCGCCTTCGCGCGAGGCCGTAGACGCCGACGCCGACGAGCCCGTTGTACAGCTCGTGCGGCACGTCGATCTCCGGGTCCTCGAGGAACGTGAGGAGCGCGCGATCGACCTCGTCGAGCGACGACGGATCGTCCTCGAGCCGCTCGGCCGCCCACGCGACGCCCGCCAGGCCCTCGAACAGCGACGCCGACATGGCCGCGTCGCTCACCGCGGTCATCGCGCGCGACAGGTGGCGCGCCGCCGCGGCGCGCGCGCCGGGGTGGCCGGACGCGCGGGACAGCTCGTCGAAGAAGACGGCGATCCCCGCCGACCCGTGCGCGAGCGAGGCGCCGCGCGCGGTCGCCGGCAGCTCGATGTGCTCGAGCCCTCGCGCGATGTCTTCGATCGCCGCGCGGGCGCCCTCCGCGAGAGGTCCTTCGAGGATCGGTCTCCAAGCCATGGGACGAGAGACGGCGACGAGCCGAGGGCGGCTACGGAGCGCGAAACCCTCGCACGCCATGAACGGAACCGCAACGGAGAAGCGCGCCTTCGCCGGCTCGTTCGTGCACCGTTTCGATCACGCCGCGCCCTCGAAACGCGCGCCCAACGAACGGGCGCGCTCGCGCACGTGACGCGTAAAAGCTTCGCGCGCGCGTCATCAAAGTTTGGAGCGGGGGCGATGTTGTGGTGCGATGGCGCGATGATCCGATCCCGCTCCGTCACGCCTCGCCTCGCCGCCGTCGCCGCGCTCCTCGCGATGAGCGCGACCGCGCTCCTCACCGGGTGCCCCGACAAGGACGACTCGAAGGCGCCGGCCTCGGCCCCCGCGGCGAGCGCCGGGACGAACACGGCCGCCGCGCCCGGCGCGGCGGGCAGCGCGAAGGCCGCCGAGAAGGGTGGTTGGTAAGAGCGCCGCGCGCGCGATCGCGGCGAGCGCCGCCGTCGCGTGCGCCGCGTCTCTCGCCGCGTGCGGGCGCGATCGCGCTCCTTCGAAGGTCGCGCCGGCGAGCGACGACGACGACGCGCGGCTCCTGAGCGAGCTCCGCGTGCTCGAGGCGCGCGCGCGCGCCGAGCTGCGCGACGCGCCGAGGCTCCCGTCGAACGCGACGATGGGCGCCGATCCGTACGACGTCGTCGCGTCGCCGTGGGGCCCGGGCTTCCTCGGCGTCCTCCGCGGGCGCGACGCGATCGTCGCGCTCGACGCCGATCTCCGCGAGACGGCGCGATGGAAGACCGTCGCGTCGCCCACCTCGATCGCCCTGGCGGGCTCGGACGTGTGGGTCGCGGGCGAGCTCGAGCCGCGCGTGGCGCGCTACCGGCGGCGCGGGGCGGGGCTCGAGCGGATCGCCGACGCGACGCTCGCCGGGCCCGCGTCGATCCGCGATCTCGCCGCCGGCCCCGAGGGGACCGCCTACGCGGTCGACGAGGCGCGCGGCCGCTTCGTCACGTTCGACGCGGCGAGCGGGCGCGTCGTCGACGAGCGCCGCGTCTGCGAGGCGCCGATCGCGATCGCGCGCACGCCGCGCCACCTGGTCGTCGACTGCCTGCTCGATCACGACGTCCTCGTCGCGAAGGTGGGCGACGACGGCGTCCCGCGCGCGTTCCGCGTCGCGGCCCACCACGACGGGCCGATGTGGGCCATCGCCGCCGCGGAGTCGGGCGGCGGGCTGATCGTGCTCGCGACGGGCGTCGAGGACGCGCCGCTCGATCGGCGCCCCGGCTTCTTCGGGAACGTCGACTCGTTTTTGTTCGCGTACGCGGTGAACGACGACGACCCGGCGCGCGACGGCGCGGGCCAGCGCTTCGCGTCGATCGACCTGAGCGACCTCGGCGTCGTCACGCCGAAGGCCCTCGCCGTCGAGGAGCGCGGCGCGGAGCTGCGCGTCACCGCGTTCGCCTACGGGAGCGCGGCGCGCGCCACGTTCGACATCGACGTCGCGGCGCGGCAGGTGACCGCGCGGCGGATCGATCCCGAGGTGCCGGGCGTGCGCGCGATCGCGCGGCAGGGCGGCGCCGTCGCCGCGGCGAACCCGCTGGTCGACGCGTGGGACCTCCTCGACGCGAGCTCCGCGCCGGTCCCCGCGGAGGGCGCGCGGGCGGCGCTCGCGCCGTCGTCCGGCGCGCCGCGCGACGCCGCGACGCGCGTCGGCGAGGCGCTCTTCTTCACGACGCTCATCGCGCCGGGGGGCACGTCGGACGACGCGCACAGCCGCTTCACGTGCGAGACGTGCCATTTCGAGGGATACGTCGACGGGCGGACGCACTTCACCGGCCGCGGCGACGTGCACGCGACCACGAAGCCGCTGCTCGGCCTGCGCGACAACCGGCCGCACTTCTCGCGCGCGCTCGATCCGGACCTGAGCGCCGTCGCGCACAACGAGTTCCGCGTCGCGAGCGCGGGGACCGGCGTCGATCCGTGGTTCTCGCTGTCGCCGCGCGACGCGCCGTGGCTCGCGGCGATCGACGGCGGCCGGGCGTGGTCGCCCGTCGAGCTGCGCGACGCGCTGATCCGCTTCCTCCTCCGCTTCGATCACCGCGAGAGCCCGATCGTCCGCGGGCGCGCCGCGTTCACGCCGCTCGAGCGCGAAGGGGCGGAGGCGTTCGCCGCGACGTGCGCGTCGTGCCACGCGCCGCGCACCGCGGCCGACGCGAAGGAGAGCGCCGCGCCGTTCGCGTCGTGGGAGGCGGCGATCTTCGCGCCCGCGCCGGCCCTCGTGTGGGCGTCGTCCGACTACGCGCAGACCGGCGTCGTGCCGTACGTGCACCCGCGGGGGGCGCGCGTCCCGTCGCTCCGCCGCCTCTACAAGAAGAGGCCGTACTTCACGAACGGCACCGCCGCGTCGATCGACGACGTCCTCCAGCGCGCGCGCTTCACCGCGTCGGAGTTCTGGCACGACGGCGGCCCCGCGGCCGCGTCGCGGCTCGACGCGAGGACGCGCGCCGCGCTCGCCGCGTTCCTCGATCTCCTCTGAAGCGCGCGGACGCGAGGGCGCCGTTCGCGACGGCGGTCACGCGCCGGGCAGGCGCTCGTTCAACATCAACCAGAAGGAGCCGATGGCTTCGGTCATCTCCATCAATCGTTGAAAGCCGCTCGGTTTGCGCACGTACGCGTTCGCGCCGAGCTGATACCCGTTGCTCACGTCCTCCACCTCCTTCGAGCCGCTCAGCATCACGACGGGGACGTGCTTCGTGCGCTCGTCGGCCCGAATCCGCCGGAGCACTTCGAAGCCGCCGAGGAGCGGCAGATCGACGTCGAGCAAGACCACCGCGGGGAGCTCGCTCGGATCGCGGCCCTCGTGCTTTCCGGTGGCGAAGAGGTAGTCGAGCGCCTCCTGTCCGTCGCGCGCGACGTCGATCTCGGTCCCGGCGCCGTTCTTCTTGAACGCGCGGATCGTCAGCGTCTCGTCGGACGGGTTGTCTTCGACCAGGAGAATCCGTTTGCTCATGACGCGCCGCCTCACGCCGAGCGTAAAGTACAGTCGCCAGCCGCGCCAGGATTCCCCTCGTTACCGCGCGGAGACCGTCATACGGCTCTGCGCGAGCGTGATTTCGACCCCCGACGGCGACGGCGACGGGAGGAGCGCCTTCCAATCGCCTTTTGGATACGTAAACAAGACATACACCGCCACTTGCCCCTTTTGTGGCGTGGGGAGCGACAGATCGACGGGAGTCCCGGGGAACACGAGCGTCGACGAGAGGACGGTGTCGTCCGGCACCATGACCATCGCGGCGACGGCCTGATACGTATCGCCGACGTACGCCTTCGCGTCGACCGCGCGTACGACGAGGTAACAGGGGCGCTTGTCGTTCGCGTCCGGCGCGGAGCTCACCTGGATCCGGATCTGCGGCGCGGACGCCGGCTTGGACGACGACCCGCCGCAGCTCGCGAGCGCGAGCCCGGCGAGCGGCGCCGCCCGAAGCCAGGTCATCGCCTTGACGCCCATGATCGGCATTTTCCCATTCCGCGCCAGGGGGGGTCCAATTTCACGGAGGGGGCTCGGCGGGGATCGTGAACGCGGCCCACGGATCGGAGCCGAACTCGTACGAGACGCGGATCGGCGCCGTGTCCGGCCCTTCGGCGGGGAAGGACCAGGTCATGATCGACCGCGCGATCGTCGCCCGCGCGAGGAGGCGGTGGAAGCTCCAGTCGCTCGGCCCCTCGTCGAACGTGTGGAACCGGTCTTCGCCTCCCCCGGTGCGGCTCGTGCGCACAGCCACCGAAGACGCCTCGCCCCCCCAGGCGACCCCGAAGGGTTGCATGTTCGGCGTCTGGTTGAAGCCGAACACCGAGCCCTTGCCCGACGTGATCGACGACAGCGTCACGGTCCGCGCGTTCCCCACCGGGCCGAGCGTCAACGGTCTGACCATCATCGCGATCGGGATCGGCTTTCCGCCTTCGTCCCATAGCGCCTCGGCGAGGAGCGCGGCGCGCCGCGCCGCGAGGAGCGCCTCGGCCGGGACCGGGACCGGGCCGAACGGCGTCGTGCGCGCGAGGTACCGGCCGCCGCTCGTCTGCACGCACACCGGCGCGACGAGCTTCTGGAACGACTTCCCGAACGTCCCCTTCGGGCCGAACACCGCTTGCACGTCCTCCGCGGACGCGTCGAGATCGGCGCTCCGGTCGAACGGGAAGCGCGTGAAGATCGGGCGCACGGTGGGGGCGATCTCGCTCTCGTACGCCTCGCGCACCGTCCTCCCGAGCTCCGCGAGCGCGAACGGGAACGCGGCGTCCACCGGCGCCATGAACGGGCCGCGCAGGTCCGGCGGGATCGCCTGCGCGTCGAGCCACTTCTGCACCGCGACGTACGGCGACGCGTCGCCCCCTTGCGCGAGCGCGAGGCCGAGCGCGCCGAGCGG
>Ga0207710_10001546_pt1 | contig 11320 bp, 9 predicted proteins | sample KBSS24metaG_FD_184400 | JGI IMG/M metagenome (GOLD analysis project Ga0207710, IMG submission 184400) | Switchgrass rhizosphere microbial communities from Kellogg Biological Station, Michigan, USA - KBS S2-4 metaG (SPAdes) (version 2) | ecosystem: Host-associated > Plants > Roots > Rhizosphere >...
GTCGTGCACGTCGGTGACATCCACTCCGGCTCGCAGTACTGCACCGCGGCGTACGACGAGCAGGTCTACGGTCTCTGGACGAAGTTCGCCGACCCGCTGGTCTACACGCCCGGCGACAACGAGTGGGCGGACTGCCACAAGAAGAAGGAGGGTGGTGGCGTCTACGACGCCACCACCGGGACGATCAAGTACGTACTCGGCACGGACGGCCTGCCGGTGAACTACGCGAACGGCAACCCGGTCGCCAACCTGGATCTGGTCCGCTCGATCTTCTTCGCCACGGCGGGCCAGACCCTCGGCGGCGGTCTGGCGGTCACGTCGCAGGCGACCGCATACGACCCGGCCCACCCGGAGGACGCACAGTACGTCGAGAACGTCCGGTGGGAGAGGCACGGCATCGTGTTCGTCACGGTCGACGTCCCCGGCGGCTCGAACAACGACGCCGACCCCTGGTACGGCACACCCATGGCGACCGACGAGCAGACGCAGGAGCGCACGGCCCGGACCGCCGCCGACCTGCGCTGGCTCGACGCGTCCTTCGACTACGCGGACAGGGCTGGTGCCGCCGGCATCGTGCTGCTCACCCAGGCCGACATGTGGGACCTGGACGGCGCCGCGACCAATGCGCACCTGAGCAACTACGAATCGCTGATCGCGAACATCGCCGGCAACACTAAGGCCTTCCGGCACCCGGTGCTCTTGCTCAACGGCGATTCGCACATCTACCGGTCGGACAACCCGCTGCAGCAGGCCTCAGCCTGCGTCGGCGACAGTGGCGTCTGCGCGTACGACGCCTGGACGAGCCACCCGAGCTACGACGTGCCGAACTTCCACCGCATCGTCGTGCACGGCAGCACCGTCCCGCTGGAGTACCTCAAGCTCACGATCGACCCGAGCGCGCACAACGCGACGACGGCGACCAGCTTCGGCAACTTCAGCTGGAAGCGCATCACCGAATAGTCCGTCGAGAAACGACGATCGCCCCGGGGCCTGAGCCCCGGGGCGATCGTGTTGTTCGGTGAGGACTACCGGCCCGCGAGCTTCTCGCGGAGTGCGGCGAGCGCCTCGTCGGACGCGAGCGAGCCGCTCTCCTCCTCCTCGGCGGACGAGGAGTAGGTCGACGCCTCGCCGGCCTCGGCCGCAGCCTCGGCGTCGGCCTTCTGGGCGTCCTCGAGCTGCTTCTTGTGCGCCTCGAAACGCTCGCGGGCAGCCGCGTAACGCTTCTCCCACGCCTCGCGCTGCTCCTCGTAGCCCGGCAGCCATTCCTGGGTGTCGGGGTCGAAGCCCTCGGGGTAGATGTAGTTGCCCTTGTCGTCGTACTGGGCCTCCATGCCGTACTGCGCCGGGTCGAACGAGTCGTCGGCCAGCGCACCCTCGTTCGCCTGCTTCAGCGACAGGGAGATGCGGCGACGCTCGAGGTCGATGTCGATGACCTTGACCAGCAGCTCGTCGCCGACGTTGACGACCTGCTCCGGGATCTCGACGTGACGCTCGGCCAGTTCGGAGATGTGTACCAAGCCCTCGATGCCGTCCTGGACACGGACGAACGCACCGAACGGGACGAGCTTGGTGACCTTGCCGGGGACGACCTGCCCGATCGCGTGGGTACGCGCGAACTGACGCCACGGGTCCTCCTGCGTCGCCTTCAGCGACAGGGAGACACGCTCGCGGTCCAGGTCGATGTCGAGAACCTCGACGGTCACTTCCTGGCCGACCTCGACGACCTCGGACGGGTGGTCGATGTGCTTCCAGGACAGCTCAGAGACGTGCACCAGACCGTCGACGCCGCCCAGGTCCACGAACGCACCGAAGTTGACGATGCTCGACACGACACCGGTCCGGACCTGGCCCTTGGCCAGCTTGTTCAGGAACTCGCTGCGCACCTCGGACTGCGTCTGCTCGAGGAAGGCCCGGCGGGACAGAACGACGTTGTTGCGGTTCTTGTCCAGCTCGATGATCTTCGCCTCGAGGGTCTTGCCCACGTACGGCTGCAGGTCGCGCACGCGGCGCATCTCCACCAGCGACGCCGGCAGGAAGCCGCGCAGGCCGATGTCGATGATCAGACCGCCCTTGACGACCTCGATGACCGTGCCCTCGACGACCTCGTCGTTCTCCTTCTTCTGCTCGATCGTGCCCCAGGCGCGCTCGTACTGCGCACGCTTCTTGGAGAGGATGAGCCGGCCTTCCTTGTCCTCCTTCTGAAGGACGAGAGCTTCGATCTCATCGCCGACGCTGACGACCTCGTTGGGGTCGACGTCGTGCTTGATGGAGAGCTCGCGGGAAGGGATGACACCTTCGGTCTTGTAGCCGATGTCGAGCAGGACCTCGTCGCGGTCAACCTTGACGATGATGCCTTCGACGATGTCGCCGTCATTGAAAGGCTTGATGGTGCCGTCGACTGCGGCGAGAAGCTCCTCGAGGGAGCCGATGTCGTTGATCGCGACCTGCGGAGTGGTCGGGCTTTCTACGGTGGACGTCATTGAGTAGGTGGTTCCTGACAGTTGGTAGTAGGACGTAGGACAGGCCAAGGCTACCCGCGAACCACGGAACCCCCAAAAAAATCGGACCTACAGCTCCAGGAAGGCCGTCGCGGCGGCCGACACCCTAGACACTGCGTCACGTGAAACGCCCCAGGGCTCGTCCACGCCTCATCCACCGCGCGCGACGGCATGCCGATGCCCTGCCCGTCCCGCATCGCGGCACCACAGCAGCGCAGCCACTGGCGCGGCCCCATCTCGATCTGCTGACGCGGTTGCCACGGACACGTCTTCCAGACGCCTCCGGCAGGACGAGCCGGTCCACCGCCCTGGTCGTCCGGGACAGGTCGGGACGGGCGCGCTTTCTCATATCGGACGAAGCGTAGGACCCCTACGCTGTGGCCATGGCGTGGGTCGTCGGGATAGTGCTCATCCTCGTGGTGGTCGGACTGGTGGGTGCCGTCGCGAACAGCGGAACCGGCAAGAACCGCAAGCGTGCCGGATGGGACGGGTGCGGCGGAGGTGGCTGACCTCCCAGCCGTCTCGGAGATCTCCCGCGGCGAGCAGGACGCCGAGCGCAGCGCCCGGGCCAACCGTCGCTGGTGGGACCACGACGCGGACGAGTACCACGCAGAACACGGCGAGTTCCTCGGCGTCGCCGACTTCGTCTGGTGCCCCGAACGACTGCGCGAACAGGACGCGCGCCTGCTCGGCGACGTCGGAGGCAAGCAGATCCTCGAGATCGGCAGCGGCGCCGCGATGTGCTCGCGCTGGCTCGCGGCCCAGGGCGCGAGCCCGGTCGCGTCGGACATCTCGGCCGGCATGCTGCGGCACGCCCGCGCAGGCAACGCCGCCTCCGGCTTGGACGTCCCGCTCGTGCAGGCCGACGCCCAGTACCTGCCCTTCGCCGACGACGCATTCGACATCGTCTTCACGTCCTTCGGCGCCATCCCCTTCGTCGCCGACTCCGCGCAGGTGATGCGCGAGGTCGCGCGGGTGCTGCGCCCGCGTGGCCGCTGGGTCTACTCGACCACCCACCCGATCCGCTGGGTCTTCCCGGACGATCCGGGGCCGGACGGGCTCACGGCGACCATGTCGTACTGGGACCGCCGCCCGTACGTCGAACTGGACGAGGACGGGCAGCCGATCTACGTCGAGCACCACCGCACGCTCGGGGACCGGATCCGCGAACTGGTCACTGCCGGATTCGCGGTGCAGGACATCGTGGAGCCGGAGTGGCCGGCCGATCTGCAGCAGGTCTGGGGGCAGTGGTCGCCGCTGCGAGGATCGCTGCTGCCGGGGACGATCATCTACGTCTGCGAACTGCCGAACTGAGATCGCGAGCCTCGTCCCTAGACGGTCAGCGGTTCGCGCTCTTGGGCCGGGACGGCCGGTGGCTTGCGGCGTCCGACGAACCAGGCCACGGCCACCATGACCACGCCGACCGCGAGCAGGATGGCCGGGATCCACCAACGGATCAGGGCGATCTTGTTCTTCTGGTCCTTCGCGAAGTCGGCCTGCTGCTGCTGCGTCTTGTCGGTGAACGTCACGGTCCCTTCGAAGACCGGGGTTCCGCCGAGCCTCTCGGTGATCTGCTGGACACCCTTGACGATGACGCCAGTCGTCGGCTCGACCCAGACGGAGCGCTTCGAGTAGTAGGTCGCGGGAGCGCCGATGATCGTGACCGCAGCGTCCGGCTTCACCTCGGTGTCAAACTTGTAGGTGTCGACACCCTTGATCGATTCCTCGCCGGCGAACGTCGCCTCGTAGGCCTTGCCTGCGTTCGCGTCGAACATCTTGTACGTCTTCTTCTCCGTGGCCAGCGGGAAGGTGTAGTCGACACCCTCGTGCGTCACGGGCCTGCCGTTGATGTTGGCGTTGAACTTCGTGTCGTTGACGGCCTCGGCGCTCTGCCGGTCGATGGCGACGCGGTCGGTCGACTTCAGCGGCAGCGAGTCGGGGATCGACTTGGCCGCGCAGCCGTCCTTGTCGACCTTCTCGGTGGCGTTGACGAGGCAGAGCGTCTCGTCCCAGACGGCGACGTCGCCGGTGCTGGTCTTGTCGTCCTGGACGACGGTCCGGGTGGCGACGACCTTGATCTTGGCGCCCAGGTAGGTGGCATCACCCTCGGAGACGGTCACCGACGGGTCATCCAGGGAGATCTCCACCAGGGCGGGGGCCGCCACCCACTTCACCAGGACCGCGGCCAGTACAAGAAGTGCGCCGACCGCGCCGAGCGCGATCTGCAGGCGGCGGGCCATGATGGCAGCCTTTCGTCAGGAAGGTTCACAAATGTGACGACCAGCATACGGGAAATTTACGGGCGCGTTACAACCGGCAAAGCGGGTCAGTGTGCCGCCTCGTGCCAGGTGCGGCCGAGGCCGACGCTGACGTCGAGCGGGACGTCGAGTTGCTCGGCGCTGCCCATGTGCTGACGGACGAGTGCCTCGACCTGTTCGCCTTCGCCCTCCGCGATCTCCAGGACGAGTTCGTCGTGCACCTGCAGCAGCAGACGCGACCTGAGCCCGGCCTCGGCCAGGCCCTGGTGCACGCCGAGCATCGCGATCTTGATGATGTCGGCGGCACTGCCCTGGATGGGTGCGTTGAGTGCGGCCCGCTCGGCCATGTCCCGCAGGTTGCGATTGTCGGAGTTCAGGTTCGCCAGGTAGCGGCGGCGGCCGCGGATGGTCTCGGTGTAGCCGGTCTGCCGGGCCTGCTCGACGACGGAGTGAAGGTAGTCGCGGACGCCGCCGAAACGGGTGAAATAGGCGTCCATCTGCCCCTGCGCCTCGGCAGCGCTGATCTTGAGCTGCTTGGAGAGCCCGAACGCGGACAGGCCGTAGGCCAGTCCGTAGGACATCGCCTTGACCCGGCGGCGCAGCTCGCTGTCGATCTCCTCCGGCGGCAGGTCGAAGGCGCGCGAGGCGACGAAGGTGTGCAGGTCCTCCCCCGTCGTGAACGCCTCGATGAGCCCGGCGTCGTGGGACAGGTGCGCCATGATGCGCATCTCGATCTGGCTGTAGTCGGCGGTCATCAAGCTCTCGTACCCGGCGCCGACGGTGAACGCCTCGCGGATGCGGCGCCCCTCGGCCGTGCGCACCGGAATGTTCTGCAGGTTCGGGTCGGTGCTGCTCAACCGGCCGGTGGCCGCGATCGTCTGGTTGAACGTCGTGTGGATGCGGCCGTGGTCGTCGATCAGCGGCAGCAGTCCGTCCACGACGGTCTTGAGGCGGGCGACCTCGCGGTGCTGCAGCAGCAGCGCGAGGATCGGGTGGTCGGTCTTCGCGTAGAGGTCGGTGAGGCTGTCGGCGTCGGTCGTGTAGCCCGTCTTGATCCGTTTGGTCTTCGGCAGGTTGAACTGGTCGAACAGGATCTCCTGCAGCTGTTTTGGCGAGCCGAGGTTGAACGGCCGGCCGACGACCTCGTGCGCCTGCTGCTCGACGTCCTTCACTCTGCCGCCGAGCTCGGCCTGCAGGTCGAGCAGCGCCTCGGCGTCGACCGCGATGCCGACGGCCTCCATGTCGGCCAGCACGTAGGTGAGCGGCAGTTCCAGGTCGGTGAGCAGCTTGGTGGCGCCGCCGGATGCGAGTTCGGCGCCGAACGCGTCGGCCAGGTCCTTGACGGCGATCGCGTCCAGGGCGGCTGCCTCGGCCTGCGCCTGATCGGCCTCGTCCTCCCCGCCGAAGAGGCCGAGCTGACCATTGTCCTCGGCGTTGGTGCGCAGCTCGCGCTTGAGATAGCGCAGCGCGAGGTCCGCCAGGTCGAAGCTGCGCTGGTCGGGACGCAGCAGGTATCCCGCGAGCTGGGTGTCGCTGGTGACGCCCGCGAGCGCCCAGCCGTGTTGCCGGAGCGCCAGCAGCGGCCCCTTCACGTCGTGGGCCGCCTTCGGGACGGACGGGTCCGCGAGCCAGCTCGCGAGGGCCGTGTCGTCGGTCGGCGACAGCGCGATCGGGTCGATATACGCGGCTGGACCTGCCGCCGTGGCGAGGGCAAGGCCGGTGATGGTCCCTGTGCCCCGTCCCCACGTACCGCGGAACGCGATGCCGACGCGATCTCCCGTACAGGCGTGCGCCTGCAGCCAGGAGGCGACCTCGTCGGTCCCGAGCCGGGTGACGGAGACGTCGAAGCCCTCCTCCGCCTCGGCCCCTCCGTCGCCGGCCGCCGCGACGTCGGCGAAGAGCCGCTCGCGCACCTGTACCCCGAACTGGAGTTCGTCGAACAGCTTGTGGATCTCGTCCCGGTCCCACTGGCCCCGCTCGAGCGCGACGGGCTCGACGTCGATCGGCACCGTCCGGACCAGCTCGGTCAACTGCCGGTTTCGGATGACGTTGGCGAGGTTCTCCCGCAGCGCGACGCCCGCCTTGCCTGGAACCGAGTCGACGCGCGCGACCAATTCGTCGAACGAGCCGAACTCGTTGATCCACTTGGTGGCGGTCTTCTCCCCCACGCCGGGGATGCCGGGCAGGTTGTCGGACGGGTCGCCGCGCAGGGCGGCGAAGTCCGGGTACTGCGCGGGCGTCAATCCGTACTTCTCCTGCACCGCGTCGGGCGTGAACCGGGTCATGTCACTGACGCCGCGCTTCGGGTAGAGCACGGTCACGTCGGGGTTGACCAGCTGCAGCGAATCGCGGTCACCGTACAGATCAGCACCGACATCCCCGCGTCGACCGCCTTGACGGCCAAGGTGGCGATGATGTCGTCGGCCTCGTAGCCGGGCGCCTCCAGGGACTGGATACGCAGCGCGTCCAGCACCTCGCGGATGAGTGTGACCTGACCCTTGAAGTCGTCCGGGGTGACCGAGCGCCCGGCCTTGTACTCCGAGTACGTCTCGCTGCGGAACGTCTGCCGCGACACGTCCCAGGCTGCGGCGACGTGCGTCGGTGACTCGTCGCGCAGCAGGTTGATCAGCATCGAGGTGAAGCCGTAGACCGCGTTGGTCGGCTGGCCCGTCGTGGTCGACATGGCGACCTCGCGCAGCGCATAGAACGCGCGGTACGCGAGCGAGTGGCCGTCGAGGAGCAGCAGAACGGGCTTGTCGGTCACGCCCGCCAGCCTAGTGACCGACGCTGACATCGCTCGGGTCGTAGGGTCCAGTCGTGCAGCGACCTTCCAGCCCGGTGCCCGGTGACGTGCTCGCGCAGACGGCAGCGCTCGCGGCTGCCGACGCCGGCGGCATTCCGGAGACGCTGCTCGGCGACTTCCTGGACGTGCTGGTGGCCGCGGTGCAGGCCGGTCAGCAGATCTCGGCCCGGCAGCTGCGTGCCTACAAGGCAGTCGGCGACCAGGCGGCACGGGACGGCGTCGCGCTGCGGGCGCTGCTGGACCTGTACCTGTCGGCGGCCTGGCGGCTGTGGCGCCAACTGCCCGCGGTGGCCGACGCCGCGCGCGATCCGCACGGTGTCGTGGTCGCAGGGGAGGTGGTGCTGCACGCGATCGACGACGTCGTGGCGATGCTGGCCGAGGGGTACCAACTCGCGCGCCGTTCCCTCGTGCGTGCGCAGGTGTCCGCGCGGCGGGAGTTCGTCGACGACCTGCTCTCCGGGACGGCGGCCGTGGCGAGTGTGCTGCAGCGCGCGTCCGGCTTCGGCATGGATCTCTCCGGCCCGCACGCGGTCGCGGTCGTCTCGGCCGAGCGGCCCTTCAACGACCAGTCGCCGGTCGTGGCGACCCTGGAACGCGCCGTGCAGGGCGGTAAGGGAGACGCCCAAGCGATGCTGGCGAGCAAGGAGGGTCGGCTCGTGGTGGTGTTCGCCGCCCCGGACCGCGCCGCCGTGGATCACGTCGTCGATCGGCTCAGCACCGGCCTCGGCCGGCGACGGGTGAACGGGGTCTGGCAGATCGGACTCGGGCGATCCGGCGTCGGCGCGGAAGGGGTCGTCGCCGCGTACCGCGAGGCCACGGACGCGCTGGATCTGGCTGCGCGCCTGCATCTCGGGACACCGGTCGTCGAGGCCCGGGACCTACTCGTCTACCAGGTCTTGCTGCGCGACCGGCCGGCGCTGGCCGATCTGGTCGACAGCACATTGACGCCGTTGCTCGGCGCACGGGGCGGGGCAGGGCCGCTGATGGAGACGCTGACCAGGTACTTCGCCACCGGCGGGAACTCGGCGCAGACCGCCCGTGCGCTGCACCTCTCCGTCCGGGCCGTGACCTATCGGCTGGATCGCATCCACGAGCTCACCGGCTACGACCCTGCCAGTCCCGATCAGCGTCTCGCGCTGCAGGTGGCCGTGCTGGGCGCCTCCTTGCTGGGCTGGCCCGAGAACCCGATCTGATCCGCTTCATTGCCGGAACCCGGCAATGAAGACGGTCCGGACGTGTCCGGTACGCGACGGGCGGGCAGCGCGCCCTCGCAGGCAGCCTGGAGGCAGTCGATGACCGATCGGGTCGTCGGGACCAGAGGAGTTTCTCCATGACCGTCCCGCTCTGGGCGTGGGCCGCCTTCGCTGCCGTCGTCCTCACCATGCTGCTGATCGATCTGCTGGCGCACCGCGGCGCGCACGTCATCGGCTTCAAGGAGGCCGCCTGGTGGAGCGCCCTGTGGGTCGGGCTCGCACTGGTCTTCGCTCTCGTGGTCGGGCTGACGCTCGGGCGTGATGCCGGGGTCGACTTCACCACCGCGTGGCTGCTGGAGAAGAGCCTGTCGGTGGACAACCTCTTCGTGTTCGCGCTGATCTTCGGTTACTTCAAGGTGCCCCGTGCCTACCAGCACCGGGTGCTGTTCTTCGGCGTCATCGGTGCGTTGGTGTTCCGCGGGATCTTCCTGGCTGCCGGCGTCGCGGTCGTCAACCAGTTCACCGCCATCCTGTTCGTCTTCGCCGCGATCCTGCTCTACAGCGCGTACAAGCTGATGAGGGACGACGACGACAGCTACGACCCCGGCACCAGCGTCGCGGTTCGCCTGCTGCGCAAGGTGGTTCCGGTGCGCGAGGAGTATGCCGGCACCAAGTTCTTCGTCCGCGAGGCGGGCAAGCGCGTCGCCACCCCGCTGCTAGCCGTGGTGGTCGCCATCGAGGCCGCCGACCTGATCTTCGCCGTCGACAGTGTGCCGGCCGTGCTCGCCGTCAGCGACGACGCCTTCATCGTCTACTCCAGCAACGCCTTCGCGATCCTGGGCCTGCGGGCGCTCTACTTCCTGCTCTCAGGGCTGCTGGAGAAGTTCCACTACCTGTCCAAGGGCCTGGCGATCATCCTGGCCTTCATCGGCGTGAAGCTGCTCTTCCAGGCCGGCCACAAGGTCATCGACAGCTCGATCCCCGAGATCGACTCCGTGCTCAGCCTCGCTGTAATCGTCGTGGTGCTCACGGGCTCGATAGTGCTGAGCCTGCGCCGTCCGCTGCCCGAGGAGGATCCGTCAGGCGCCGCGGATGGCGCGGGTGCCCTGGCCGATGCGCTGGAGCTTGGCCCGGCGCAGGATGGCGATGCGCTGCGGAGCGTCGACGATGCCGAGCGAGCGGCGCAGGGCGGCGACAGTGGCGACCCGGTGCACGACCATCGGCGCGAAGCCCAGCCGGGCGAGATACCGGTTGGCCTCGCGCGAGCCGGCACCGGCGGTGGCGACGATCCGGTCGTAACCCCGCTCGTCGGCGATGTGCACCGACTCGGCCAGTAGGGCCCGGCCGATGCCGCGGCGGCGCTGTCCGGGTGCGACGATCAGGTGCGTGACGTGCAGGACGGGCGCGAGCTCGATGCCGCCGATCTCGTCGGGGCGCGCGACGAGCAGGCCGATGATCTCGCTGCTCACCTCGTCCACGGCGACCAGCAGGGTGCGCTGGTCGTCGGTGGCCAGCTCGGCGAAGCGGTGCGTCAGCTGGTCGAGGTCAGCGCCCTGGACCGCGCGGGACATCCCGCCGGCCACTTCGACCGAGGCGGCCAGCCGTGCGAGCTCGGCGGAATCGGCGGTCTGCGCGGGACGCACGCGAGCGTTCAGCCGTGACACTGGGCGACCTCCCCGGACATTTGTCTCGATTGGGTAACGCACACCTTAGGGCCATGCGGGGCGACGCGGGAGCCCACGCGGCGAATCGGTTTCCCAAGGTGGACAAACCGCTCAGCACTTCTGGTGCGGGACGTGCGAGGTGACGTCCGCGGGCGTCCAGTAGTCCCGGTCCAGGGCACTGAGGCTGACCTGGGTGCCGTCGTTCGAACCGAACTGCACGATGAAGTCCGGCAGCGCGCAGTAGACGCCCATGACGAACGGCTGGTCCAGTACCACGGGCGAGGTGTACTTCGTGCCGACCTGCACTCCGTCGGCCTGGATCGGGGTCGGGTTCAGGACGACGTTCGTGTTGTCCTCGAGGAACTGCTTCAGCTTGGCCGGATCGGCGCGCACCACGTAGAGCACGACCTGGTTGGAGTAGGTGCACTTGACCTGGTCGATCACGCCGTCGGGGTCGTTGGGTTCCTTGCCGTTGACGTAGGTGCAACTCGCGCCGCGGAAGGCGGCGGGGTCGCCGTCCCTGGTGCCGACCAGGCTGCTGAACGCACTGAAGTTCGACCAGCCCTGTGCCGCCGGGGAGTCGGTCGGGTCGGCGCTGCCGCCTCCGCCACCCACTGCCAGGGCGGTCACCAACCCGGCCACGACCGCCGCGGCTACCGCGCCGCCGCCGAACAGGACCTTCTTCTTGGTGGACATCCCCGACTTGCGCACCGGACCGGGCGGGACGGGTTGCTGGGGCGGCGGCTGCACCGGCGCCGCGATGTACTGCGGCATCGGGACGGGCGCCTGGGTGACGTACGGCGTGGGACCGGTCGGGAACGGGGCCGGTTCCGTCACGTACGGCGTGGGACCGGTCTGGTAGCCGGTTGGTCCGAAGACGTAGGGGGTCGGGCCGGTCGGGGTC
>Ga0207710_10001548_pt1 | contig 11318 bp, 10 predicted proteins | sample KBSS24metaG_FD_184400 | JGI IMG/M metagenome (GOLD analysis project Ga0207710, IMG submission 184400) | Switchgrass rhizosphere microbial communities from Kellogg Biological Station, Michigan, USA - KBS S2-4 metaG (SPAdes) (version 2) | ecosystem: Host-associated > Plants > Roots > Rhizosphere...
CCGGCGTGCGCGCGCGCATCGCGTACGTCACCGGCCTCTGCGGCGCCTTCGCCTTCGCGCCGCCCGGGCCGGGGTGGGCGCCAAGTCCCGCCGCCCCGGCGCGCGCGCCCGCGGGCCCGCTCGTCGCGACGCCGGGGATGGTGAGCGAGTCGCCGACCTTCAAATGGCGCGGATCGCGCAGGTGGTTCGTGTCCATGATGGCCTTCACGGTGACGTGGTAGCGCCGGGCGATCGCGTCGAGCGTGTGGCCCCGCGCGACGACGTGGGTCACGTCCGCGCGCGCGTCGGTCGCCTCCGCGGCCCCCGCGAGGGAGAGCGCGGCGCACAAGATGACGGACGAGACGGATCGAGGCCGCGCCGTTCTAGCCATGCGCGCGGGTCCTATCACGAAGCTCACCGCGTGTCGTCCCCGCGCCCACCCCGGCTCGCCCCCGCGGCGGCGCGGCCGGCGGCGTCTCGCGGCGGGCGCGACCGCGGGCGGAGCCTCCTTTTTCGGGGGAGCGCGTCAGGTCCTTTTTTGACCCGGCATCGAGCGGGGTGACAGACTCCTCATGGGTCTCTTATCGGGAGAGTGTCGGGAATGGCCGAAGGGAAGCACCTCGTCGGCGTGGACATCGGGGCAAGCTCGGTGAAGGTCGTCCAGCTGAAAGAGTCGCGCAAGCGGTACAGCGTGGCGAAGTACGGCTACTCCGCGCTCCCGCCGCAGACGATCGTGGACGGCCACGTGATGAGCGCGGGCATCGTCACCGAGACGCTCCAGCGCGTCTTCCGCGACAACAAGATCTCGCAGCGCGACGTGGCCATCGGCGTGTACGGACAGTCGGTCATCGTGCGGAAGATCACCGTGCCGATGATGACGCCCGAGGAGCTCGCCGAGCAGATCTCGTGGGAGGCGGAGCAGCATATCCCGTTCGACATCAAGGTCATGTCGATCGACTACGAGGTGCTCCGGCGCCGCCCCGAGGCGGGCCAGATGGACCTCTTGCTGGTCGCGGCGAAGAAGGACGAGATCAACGACTACGCGAGCATCGTGCGCGAGGCGAAGTTGAAGCCGGTGGTCGTCGACATCAACGCGTTCACCGTGCAGAACATCTTCGAGCACACGGCCGGGCTGCCGCAGGACGCGACCGTCGCGCTCTTGAACGTGGGCGCGGCGGTGAGCGGGCTCAACATCGTGTCGCGCGGCATCAGCGCGTTCACGCGCGAGATCGCCAACGCGGGGAACGCGGTGACCGAGGAGATCCAGCGGCAGCTCTCGGTCGCGTTCGAGCAGGCCGAGGCGTACAAGCTCGCCGCGTCGACCAACCCGGGGAGCGTCCCCGCGCAGGTGCACCAGGCGATCGGCGCGGCGTGCGAGGCGCTCGCCGGCGAGATCCAGCGGTCGCTCGACTTCTACCTGGCGACGAGCGGCGAGGCGGAGATCAGCCGGATCTACATGTGCGGGGGGAGCGCGTACCTCGGCTCGCTCGCGCAGGCGCTCGAGAAGCGCGCGCGCGTCCCGGTCACGCTGTTCGACCCGACGACGAGCCTCGCGATCGAGGCGCGCGCGGTGAACGAGCAGGAGCTGCGCTCGCGCGCCGCGCAGCTCGTCGTCGCGATCGGCCTCGCGCTCCGCACCGATCGGGAGAAGCGCGCGTGATCCGGGTCAACCTGCTCCCGCAGCGGCGGGAGGCGGTGCGCCTCGTCGCCGTCGAGAGCGGACAGAGCTGGATGGTGGTCCTCGTGGGGGTGCTGCTCCTCGAGCTGGTCCTCCTCGTCTTCTTCCACAAGTCGAAGGAGGACGAGCTCCAGGGCGAAAACCTCCACAACCAGAAGGTGAAGGCCGAGATCGACGAGATCCAGAAGCAGATCGCGAACCACGACGAGATCAAGGCGCAGCTCACCGAGCTCCGCGACCGCGAGGCCGCGATCGCGAAGCTCCAGGCGGCGCGCACCGGCCCGACGGCGACGCTCCTCGAGCTGTCGCGCGTGCTCACGCCGGGGCGCGGGCCGACGACCGATCGCGATCGCCTCCAGCAGCTCAAACGCGACAACCCGGGCGCGGTGCCGAACGGAAGCTGGGACTCGCGGCGCCTCTGGCTCACGTCGTTCCAGGAGGCGGACCGGGCCGTGAAGATCGGCGGGCAGGCGCGCGACGGCGAGGACGTGTCGGAGTTCTTGCGGCGGCTCACGCTGAGCGACTTCTTCTACGACGTGAAGCTCCTCCCCGCGTCGAAGTCGGTGGACAGCGAGACCAAGCTCGAGCTCGTGAAGTTCGAGCTGAGCGCGAAGGTGAGGTACTGACGTGGCCGCCGCGTCCTCCTTCGGCCTCGGCAAGCTGACGCGCCCCGCGCAGCTCGCGCTCGGCGGCGGCTTCGCGGCGCTCATGGCGCTCGCGTACTGGCTCGTCTTCTACGCGGACGTGTCGAGCAAGATCACGTCGGCCCGCGGGCAGAGCGTCAAGCTCGAAGGCGACCTCGGCAAGGCGAAGGAGTCGCAGGCGAGCTACTTCGCCGATCACAGCGAGCTCCTCGTCCGGCAGCAGCGGCAGCCCGAGCTCAACAAGGCGCTCCCCGCCGACACCGAGGCGGCGGCGTTCCTGTCGTCGCTCCAGCAGGTGTCCAACGTGAGCGGGCTGGATCTGCTCGCGTGGCAGCCGATCGACGAGAAGGCCGACACGTTCTTCGTGAAGGTGCCGATGAAGCTCGAGCTGTCGGGGCGCTTCCAGCAGATCGCGAAGTTCTCGTACGAGGTCGGCAAGCTCGAACGGATCATCAACCTCGAGAACATCGAGCTGACCGATCCGAAGCTGGTCGGCGACGAGGTGAAGGTGAAGGCGCACTTCCTCGCGACGACGTTCCACGTGCCGCACGCCGCGCCCCCCGCGGCGTCGTCGGCCGCGCGACCGCCGACCGCGCCGACCCCGCCCCCCGCGCCGCCGCCGCTGGGAGGTCCGCGGTGACCGGCGGGGCGCGCGCGAGCGCCGCGCGGGCGGCGTCGCTGGTCCTGTCGCTCGCCGCCGCGGCGTGCGGCGACAAGATCATGACGAGCCCGCCGCCGCCGTCGCAGCGCGCGGCCCAGACCGGCGCGCCCGACGCCGGGCCGCCGCCGGTCAAGGTCTCGTCGATGGACTTCGGCGAGAACGATTTCGTCGAGAGCGATCGCAACCGCGACCCGTTCCGGAGCTACGCCGGGGTGTTCGCCGATCAGAGCAAGAAGCCGTCGATCAACCAGCGCGCCGTGCTCTTGTCGCAGTTCTCGCTCGAGGAGCTGAAGCTCGTCGCGATCGTGATGAGCGCCGACTACCCGCGCGCCATGCTCGTCGATCCGACGGGTAAGGGGTGGGTCGTCAAGCGGGGCGACTTCCTCGGCCGCCCCGACGTGGTGCACACCGGCGGGAGCAACGGCGCCGACTACCAGCTCAATTGGCGCGTCGATCGCGTCCGGCAGGGGGAGCTCGTCCTGCAGCGCGAAGACCCGGCGCAGCCCGGCGTGCCGCCCGCGACGCGCGTCGTCCCGCTCCACGCCGATCCCGACACGAAGCTGTAGCCGCCCGTCGCGAGCGCCCCCCCGGCTCCCCGCGGGCTCGGCTGCTCCGGGCCACCGCGCGCCCGGCTACGCGGGGCTACTGCGCGGGTTACCGCGCGCCGGGCGGCGCGCTGCCGGACGGGGCCGGGTCGCCGCCGGCGCCTTTGAGCGCGTCGGCGATCGCCTGGACGCGCGTCGCCTTCGGGCTGTGCGGGTAGTCGCGGAGGAAATCGTCGGCCAGGGCGAGCGCGCCCTGGGTGTTGCCCTTCTTGGCCAGCGCCTCGATGCGGAGCGCGCGCGCGTCGACGTCGAGGAAGCCGGAGCCGTTCTTGAAGTCGCGATCGTGCGTGTCGAGGAGCGCGAGCGCCTTCGCGTTGTCGCCCTTCGCCAGGGCGGCGCGCGCCGCGTCGAGCTCCGCCTCCTCGTTCGGCGTCTTGCCGTCGCCCTTCGCCGCGCGGGGGCCGGCCGCGAGCGCGGGGAGCCCGGCGAGGCCGGGGAGCGGCCCGCCGTCGAGCGGGTTCGCGAGCGCGGGCGCCGAGCGATCGCGCGCGCCGATCGGCTGCGCGGTGACCGTGAGCATCGGAATCGGCGCGAGCTCGTTCGGGTCCGCGTTGGCGTTCGGCGCGCGGGCGGGCGCCGTCGCCGAGGCAGTCGTGTCCGGCGGATCGTCGGAGTCGTCGCCGCCCGGCGCGAACTCGCTCGTGTTCGAGCGCGTGAAGGCCAAAAACGCCGCGATCACGCCGATGCCGATCGCGATGACCGCGGCCGGGCCGATGGTCTTCGCGGCCGACGGGGGCGGCGGGGCGCCCACGACGATGACCTTCGCCGCGTCGAACGTCGCGTTCTGGGCGGCGGCGGACGGCGGCGACGACGTGCTCGAGCCGGTCGGAGCCGCGTCGCTCGTGATGGCCGGAGCAGCTCGCTCCTCGACGGGCTTCTGCTCCGCGGGCTTGTCGTTCGGTTCGTCGCTCATTCGACGGCCATGATGCCTCGATTCCTCGAGAATCGCTACGGATCGCTGCGGTCCGAGCGGCCACAAACTGGTCCGTTCGAGCGCGCGCGTTCTACACCTTACCGATCGCCGGGCTCGCGCAGTTCGTCGCGCGGTCTGGCTGGGGCGAGGAGAGGATCATGAGCGCACGCGGTGCACGCAACCCTTGGCAGGCGATCCCTCGGCGGGGGGCGATCGCCGCCGCGATCGTGCTCGCAGGGGGCGCGGCGCACGCGGAGCCGGCCGACGCGCGAGCGAACCACGTGCGCGACGTGCGCGTGCGCGCGGGCGGCGCGGCGGGCACGACCGAAATCGAGGTCGTCGGCACGGCGTCGCCCGTCTACAACGTGCGGGTCGAGGCGGGCGGCCGGCGGCTCCTCCTGGACCTCGCGAACGCCGACGTGGCGGGCGCGCCCGAGGCGCTCACCGAGCCGATCGGCGTCGTCGGAGGCGTGCTCACGCGCGCGTTCCGGGGAGGGGCGGGCGAGGTGACGCGCGTCGCGGTGAGCCTGTCGTCGCGCGCGACGTACCGCGTGCGCCCCGAGGGGACGACGCTGCGGATCGTCCTGTCGCCCGAGCCTCCGCCCGGCGCCTCGCCCGCGTCGCCCCCGCCGCTGTCGCCGGCCAACGCGAAGACCGGCGGCCACGACGACGTCGAGGTGCGGGACGTCACGTTCGAGCGCGCGCCGGCCACGCCGCGCGGACCGGCGAAGGACCGCGTCGTCATCCTCACGACCGCGACGCCTTCGTACGCGCTGACCACGACCCCGTCGGGGCGCGTGCGCCTCGAGATGAAGGGGACGCGCCTCCCCGCCGCGATGAAGCGGACCCTCGACGTGACGTCGTACAAGGGCGTCCTGAAGACGGTGAGCGCGTTCGACGATCCGGCGACCGGGGCCGCGATCGTCGAGATCGATCGCGCGTCGGACGCGCAGGGCGTCGTGTCGCTCGAGGGGGACAAGATCGTCTGGTCGTTCGACGGACCGCGCGCGCCGTCGTCGCCGCGCGGCACCGTCACCGTCGCCCGCGAGCCTTCGCCCGCGGTGCAGGAGATCGAGACGTCCTTCCGCGGCGGCGAGGACGTCGCGGTGGAGGGCGGCGTCGCCGGGTTCACGTCGCAGGTGAGCGCGCAGGCCGCCGGGGCGGGGCGCTTCACCGGGCGCCGGATCGAGATCGACCTCAAGGACGCCGACATCCACAACATCCTCCGCCTCCTCGCCGACGTCGGGCGCGTGAACATCGTCACCGCCGACGATGTGCAGGGGAACGTCACCATCCGCATGCGCAACGTGCCGTGGGACCAGGCGCTCGACGTCGTCCTCCAGAGCAAGGGGCTCGGGATGGTCCGCACCGGCAACTTGATCCGGGTCGCGCCGCTCGCGCAGCTCCAGAAGGAGCGCGAGCTGCGGCTCGCCGCGGCCAAGCAGGACCTCGAGCTCGCGCCGCTCGAGACGCGCCTCATCCCGGTGAGCTACGCGACCGGCGAGGAGATGCAGGCGCGCGCGCACGACCTTTTGTCGCCCCGCGGGTCGCTCGCCGTCGACGACCGCACCAACACGCTCATCGTGCGCGACGTGGGCGGCAACATCGATCGCGTCGAGGAGCTCGTGCGATCGCTCGACACGCAGACGTCGCAGGTGCTCATCGAGGCGCGCATCGTCGAGGCCACGAGCCGCTACCTGCGCGACGTCGGCATCCAGTGGGGCGGCGACGCGACGTTCAGCGACGCCACCGGCAACCCGACCGGCGTCGCGTTCCCGTCGCGCGTCGGGCTCGCGGGCGGCGCGACCGACGCGAACACGCCCACCGGCGGCCTGTCGCCGTTCACGCGCACGGTGGCGAACCCCAACTTCGCGGTGAACCTCCCGGCCGCGGTCGGCACGGGGCAAGGCGGCGCGCTCGGCCTCACGTTCGGATCGATCGACAACAACTTCAACCTCGGCGTGCGCCTCTCGGCCGCCGAGTCGACCGGCATGCTCCGGATCGTGTCGAGCCCGCGCATCCTCACGCTGAACAACCGAGAGGCGCGCATCAACCAGGGGACGCTCATCCCGTTCTCGCAGGTCTCCGCGCAGGGCGTGCAGACGACGTTCCAGGAGGCGAAGCTCCAGCTCCTCGTGAAGCCGCACGTCACCGCCGACGGCAGCGTGACGATGCACGTGAAGATCAACCGCGACGAGCCCGACTTCAACCAGACCTCGGCGCGCGGCGATCCGACGATCTTGAAGCGCGAGGCCGAGACCGACCTCCTCGTCATGGACGGGCACACCGCGGTGATCGGCGGGATCTACACGCGAAACACCGGGCGAAACCTCGACCAGGTCCCGTTCTTCGGCGACATCCCGATCCTCGGCATCCTGTTCCAGCGCCGCCGTGCGTCCGACACGCGCAACGAGCTGGTCATCTTCCTCACGCCGCGCATCGTGAACCGCAGCGAGTCGCTCCGCCGCTGACGTACGGCGATGAGGGCGCGGGTCCTTTGCCGTCACGTCGCGCCGCGATCGCGTGTGCGGTCCGCGCCGTGCTCGGAGCGATCTCCCGTGCGCGGCTCGTGATGCGGCGCGCGCGACGCGGTGCGCGTGATGGCGCGAGGCGTCAATCGGGCGCGTACACCTGGCGGTTGCGGGCGCGATCGAATGCATGTGCTATCCGATCACGTCTCACGTCGCGAGCCGATCGAGGCCGCGCGATCGGCGCTCGACCTCGACGAGACCCATGCGAATCGCCATCACCGGAACAGGCCTCTTCACCCCGCCATTTTCCATTTCGAACGACGAGCTCGTCGTCGCGTTCAACGCCTACGTCGACGCGGAGAACGCGCGGAACGCCGGCGCGATCGCGCGCGGCGAGGCCGCGGCGCTCGGCAAGTCGTCGGCTGAATTCATCCTCAACGCGTCGGGCATCGAGCGGCGCTATGCGATGGACCGCGAGGGGATCCTCGACCCGTCGATCATGGCGCCGCGCATCCCGGAGCGGTCGAACGACGAGCCGTCCATTCAGTGCGAGATCGCCGTCGCGGCCGCGCGCGAGGCGCTCGCCCAGGCGGGGCTCGAGGCGCGCGACGTCGGCCTGGTGATCGTCGCCTGCTCGAACCTGCAGCGCGCTTATCCGGCGATCGCCGTCGAGGTGCAGGAGGCGCTCGGGGCGCCGGGCTTCGCGTTCGACATGAACGTCGCGTGCTCGTCGGCGCTCTTCGGCATCGGCGCGGCGCGCGATTTCGTCGCCGCCGGGACGGTGAAGCGCGCCCTCGTCATCTCGCCGGAGATCTGCACCGGGCACCTGAACTTCCGCGATCGCGAGAGCCACTTCATCTTCGGCGACGCGTGCACCGCGGTGGTCGTCGAGGACCTCGACGCGTCGCGCGCGAAGGAGGCGTACGAGATCCTCGGGACGCGCCTCGCGACGAAGTTCTCGAACAACATCCGGAACAACGCGGGCTTCTTGAACCGCGCCGCGCCCGAGCACCGGGACGACGCCGACAAGCTGTTCGTCCAGCAAGGGCGCAAGGTGTTCAAGGAGGTGTCGCCGATGGTCGCGGACCTCATCGCCGGCCACCTCGACAGCCTCGCCATCGCGCCCTCGGCGATCCGCCGCATGTGGCTCCACCAGGCCAACGCCACCATGAACCGCTGGATCGCGAAGAAGGTGCTCGGCCGCGACGCGACGAACGACGAGGCCCCCGCGATCCTCCACGACTACGCGAACACCAGCTCGTGCGGCTCGATCATCGCGTTCCACAAGCACCGCGACGGCATCTCGGCGGGCGACGTCGGCGTCATCTGCGCCTTCGGCGCCGGCTACTCGGTGGGGTGCGCGGTCGTGAGGAAGACGGTCCAGAGCGACGAGGGCGGCGCGCGACCCGTCGCGTGACCCGGCGCGTGACCCTGCCCGCGTGACCGGCCGGCGCGATCCTAGAGGTGCGCGCCGATCACGCCGTGGAGCGTCAGCACTTTGCCCTGATCGAAGCCGAAGCCGAGGGGGTCGTTGAGCGCGCAGAGGACGCCGGCGCGCGCGAAGAGCGAGCCGTTGTCGTACGAGAAGAACGGCTCGATGGAGAGCTGGACGCGCTTGTTGTTGAGGATGTCCTCGTTGACGGAGTGGACCATCGTGAGCGCGCCGCCCCCGCCGAGGCCGCTCGCGCTCCTCCCCTCGACCTCGACGCGCGCCTGGTAAATGAAGAGCGTCTTCGCCTGCTGCACGTCGGGCGTGCTGAAAGGGACGTAGACCGTGGGGTCGAGGTTCCCGCGGATCACGACCGGGTCCGCGACGCGGTACTCGAGCCCGAAGACGCCTCCGATCGGGAGGTGGTTCAGCGTCCACAGGTGGTAGTCGTACAGCGCGGTCGCGTAGCCGCCCCCGGCCATGGCGAGCTGCCAATCGGCGTCGCGGACCGCCCCGACCGGCGCGCTGATCCGCCCGCCCGCGTGCCACGTGAGGCGATCGGTGGTCGACGCGTAGTGCGCGCCGATCGTCGGGTTTCCGAGCCCGAAGCGGCTCTTCGAGTCCCTGGCGTCCGGACCGTCGAGCCACGTCGCGACCGGTAGCTGCGCGTCCAGGAACACGTTGTCGCTGAAGCCGTAGTGGAGGAACCCGACGAGCGGGAGCACCGAGCCGACGTTCTTCGCGCTCCACCAGGAGACGTCGCCGCCGACCGAGCTCGACTGCATCACCGGTCGAAACTCCTGGGCCGACGCGGTGGACGTCAGCGCCTGCGCGGCGAGCGGGACGGCCACGAGGAGGGCGCGCGCGACGGTAGTCTTCATGCTGCCGAGACCACCACGCGGCCTCGAGCCGCGTCAACTTCGGGTCGAGGGAGCGGGCGGGACGCTCTGGCGGCGCCCGCAAATCCGCGGTACCCGGAGGGAGATGCGTGTGCGTCCGCCGGCGATGGCCACCGTCTTCGCCGGACTTGCGCTCGCGGGGCTCGCGGTCGCGGACGGCGGGGCCGCGCCGGTCAGCCTCACGTGGGACGCCCCGCCGGCGTGCTCGGACGCGAAGACGATCGAGGCGGAGGTGCAGCGCCTCCTCGGGGTCTCCACGGTGTCGCCGGAGAAACACGTCGTCGCGCGCGCGAAGGTGGTCTCGGCGGGGCGCGGCGCGTTGCGCGTGCAGCTCACGACCGATCGCGGCGCGGCGCACGGCGTCCGCACGGTCGACGCCGCGTCGTGCCGCGCGGCCGCGGAGTCGACGGCGCTCATCCTGGCGTTGACGATCGATCCGGCGCAGGTCGCGGCGCGCGGCGTCGCGTCGGGGGCCGGCGCGATCGCGGCGCCCGTACCCGCGCCGGTCGGGGCGCCTCCCGTCGAGCGAGCCGGTCCAGCGGGGGCGCCCCGTTCGGGGGACGCGGCTCCGGGCGCGCCGCCGCCGGCCGCGTCGGGACCGCCGTCTCCCTCGCCCGGAGGGCCGGCCGCGCCGCCGAGCGGGTCCGTCGCTCCTCCGTCCGGCGCCTCCGGCGTTACGGCGTCCGTCGCTCCTCCGTCCGGTCCCGGATCGGGCGCTCCCCCGCTCGGCGACGCCGGCGGCGCGAACGGCGAGCCGCCAGCCCCCGGGGAGCCCGGCGCGGCGCCCCCCGCGAGCGACGCCGCGCAGCGGGGGCCCGCCGCGGCGCGCCGCTCGCCGGCGCCCGAGCCTCCGCGCGCCGGCCCGCCGCCGACGTCGATCGCGATCGCCGCGTTCGGGATGGTCGACCAAGGCTCGATGCCGAGCGCGGCGCTCGGCATCGGCGGCGCGATCGCGTGGATGTCGGGTCGCGCGCGGGTCGAGGCGGGGGCCGCGTCGCTCCCCGCGTCGACGGCGTCGGTCACCGCCGACGGATCGCGCGGCGGCCACTTCCAGCTCGCGATGGCGCAGCTCCGCGTCTGCTACGACATCCTACCCGCTGGGCTCTTCTCGCTGTCGCCGTGCGCCGCGGGGGAGGTCGGGTCGATGGCGGCGACGGGGTTCGGCGTCCAGGCGCCGAGCTCGGGGACGGCGCTCTTCGTGGCCGCGGGGCCCGGGATCCTCGGCGCGATCCGCCTGGGGGACGCGTTCGCGCTCCGCGTCACGGCGGACCTGGGGCTCGTCTTCACCAGGGCTCAATTCGTGCTGGACCAGGTGGGGGCCGTGCATCAGCCTTCGGTCTTCGCCGGGAGCGCGGCCCTGGGTGGGGAAATTCGATTCTGATCGCGACCGATCCGATCACGAAAATGTCACGACCCGGGCACTGACCCCACGGAGCAGCCGGAGATGGCGTTTTCGTTCACGGAGCGCGGAGGAGCCGCGGCGCTCACGCTCGGCGTGGCGGCGGCGGCGCCTTTGACGTTCGACGACGTCTACGCGGAGCACTTCCCGTTCGTGTGGAGGAGCGCGCGCCGCCTCGGCGTCCACGAGGCGTCGGTCGACGACGTCGTGCAGGAGGTCTTCCTGGTCGTACACAAGCGCCTCGCCGAGTTCGAAGGGCGCAGCTCCATGAAGACGTGGCTCTTCGGGGTGGTGCGCCGCGTCGTCGGTCACCACCGGAGGACGCAGAGGCGCAAGCCGTCGCACGCCGGGGAGCTCGAGGCGACCGATCTCGACGCGTTCACCGGCGGCGGCGCCGGCCCGGACGCGAGCGCCGAGCAGGCGCAGGCGATGCGGATCGTCGATCGCCTGCTGGACACGCTCGACGACGACAAGCGCGAGGCGTTCGTCCTCGCCGAGCTCGAAGAGATGACGCTCGCCGAGATCGCCGAGGCGACCGGGAGCAACCCGAACACCGTCGCGTCGCGGCTCCGCGCCGCGCGCCGCGCGTTCGAGCAGGCGGCGGAGCGTCTCGAGATGCAAGGAGAAGCGCGATGAGCGA
>Ga0207710_10001549_pt1 | contig 11317 bp, 8 predicted proteins | sample KBSS24metaG_FD_184400 | JGI IMG/M metagenome (GOLD analysis project Ga0207710, IMG submission 184400) | Switchgrass rhizosphere microbial communities from Kellogg Biological Station, Michigan, USA - KBS S2-4 metaG (SPAdes) (version 2) | ecosystem: Host-associated > Plants > Roots > Rhizosphere >...
GCCGAGCGCGGCGAGCTCGACGTGGTGAAGGTGTCCTACGCCGCGCTGCCGTGGCTGCTGGACAAGTACGAACTGCTGCCCAGCGGCGGTGCCCTCGGACGTGGCTGCGGCCCGCTCGTCCTGTCCCGCGGGGACATCCCGTCGGTGGACGGGCGGACGGTCGCCGTCCCGTCCGAGCGCTCGACGGCCTACCTGCTGTTCCGGCTCTGGGCCACCGGCCAGCGCCCGGCCCGCATCGACGTCGTCCCGTTCGCCTCGATCATGCCCGCGGTGCGCGACGGGAGGTATGACGCCGGCCTGGTGATCCACGAGGCCCGCTTCACCTACCAGGACTACGGCCTGACGTCGCTGGTCGACCTCGGTGAGTGGTGGGAGGGCGACACCGGCCTGCCGATCCCGCTGGGGGCGATCCTGGCCCGCCGCGGGCTGGACACCGCCGCGCTCGCGGCCGCTGCCCGGGCGTCGGTCGAACACGCGTGGGCGAACCCGTCCGCCTCCGCGGCCTACGTCGCCGAGCACGCCGACGAGATGAGCCCGGACGTCCAGCAGCGGCACATCGCCCTGTACGTCAACGAGTTCACCCGCGACCTGGGTGAAGAGGGCTACGCCGCGGTCGACGGGCTGCTGACCCGCGCCGCGGCCGCCGGACTCACGCCGACCGGCTACCCGAGGATCTTGTAGGTCACCTTTAGCGAGACGTACTTGGCGTCGAAGTCGCTCGGGTCGCCGTACTCGTTGCTCACCATCAGGGCCACCCGCACCTGCCGGGAGGCGTCCACGACGCCGGGCGCGGACGTGGACCAGGCGACCCAGTCGGCACCGCTGGACCCGCGTGACACCGGCTTGGTGATACGCACGTCATCGGCCGACGGCAGGTAGAACGAGCCGCGGATCGCTGCCGGGCCGTAGTAGGTGTACCCGTAGGCCGAGAAGCGCAGGGACGAGTACGAGACCGCTGCCGGCAGGGTGAACCGGTAGTAGCCGATCGCCAGTTGCGTTCCCTCCACCGCGTAGTCGCAGTCGTTGAGCAGCCACATGCCGTGGGCGTAGGAGGAGTCGGCAGGGCTGGCGCCCGCACACGTCTCGGTACCGCCGTAGCTGTAGCTCGTCGAGGCGTCGACCTGCTTGGTCCACGTCTTCGCCAGCAGCCGCTTGGCCGAGACCTTCACGATGTAGGTCGGCGAGGTTCGGCGGTTCCCCGCGGCATCCTGGACCGTGAGGCGCCACGTGTAGGTGCCGGCCGGGAGGAGCTTCCTGGCCGCCGTCCGGCCGTTCCAGGTGATCGACCGCTTGCCAGCCGCCTTGGATGCGCTCATCGTCCGGACGACCTTGCCCGCTCGGTTCTTGACGGTCAGTGTGAGCCGCGAGCGTTCGTTGATCGTGACGGTCGGCGTGAAGCTGTCCTTGTAGCCGTCCTTGACCGGGTAGAGGCGCACGCCGTTGCCGGCGATGCCGGACATCTTCGGCGCCGTACGGTCCACCTTGACGGTTCGCTGGACGATGCCACGCAGGGTCAGGGTGCTGGCGGCGTGCGACGAGTTCACCACGACGGTGTAGACGCCGCTCTTCGCGAAGTGCTTCTTGTTGTTGCGCCCGTCCCAGGTCCAGGCGAACTTCGTGGTCTTCTCGCCGAGCCGCAGCGGGCCGCGGACGGTGCGTCCGGCGGCGTCCTTGACCGTGATCTTCACGCTCTGTCGCCGGTCGACCCGCACGGTCGCGCGGGTCGTGTCGCGCCGGCCGTCCTTGTTCGGGCTGAAGGTGGCCGGCGAGAACGCGCCGATGCGCGGGTGCAGGGACTTGGACCGGAACCCGACCGAGGCCGAGGACGGTCCGGCGCAGCGCGTGCCGGACGTGGAGCACTGCACCACCTTGACCGAGTGCGAGCCGTCGCTGAGTGAGCGCGTGACCGGCACGCTGTACGGCGCGGTGGCGTCGAAGCCGACGGATTTGCCGCCGATGTAGAACCGCAGTCCGCCGCCGCCCGCCTTGGCGCGCAGCGTGAACGATCCGGTGACCAGCGCCTTCGACGCCGGGGCGGTCACCGTCGGCCGGGCGTTCTTCACCGTCACCGTGACCGACTTCGAGCCGCTGCACAGCCCTGCGGTGCTGCACGCCGCGGCCGAGATCGTGCGGCTCCCGTTGGGGAATCCGAACGATGGCCAGCTCACGGTAGCCACGCCGCTCCTGACCGGGACGGTCGTGTTGAGGGCGCTGCCCGAGACGGTGAACCGGACGAGGGACGCGGCGGAGCGGGCGCGCAGCGTGACGTTGCCGGACACCGCCGCGGCGTTCGCCGGCGCGGTGATCGCCGGCGGGGTGGTCGGGCGCAGCGCGCTGAGAGCGGCCCGGAAGTCGACCTGCCCGGTGCCCAGGCCGAGGCCCGCGAACCCGTGGGCGGACTTCACCACGGCTGTCTGCAGATCGGCGGCGCTCGTGGACGGCCGGTAGCCCTTCAGCAGTGCGACCTCACCGGCGACGAGCGGCGTACTGAACGACGTGCCATCCCCGTAGTCGAAGCCCGACGCGAAGTCGTCCGAGCCGCCGACCGGCGCGGTCGAGTAGAATCCGACTCCGGGGGCTGCGACGTCGACCCAGGACCCGTAGTTCGAGAAGCCGGCGCGCTGCGAACCGTTGGTGGCGCCGACGGCAATGACCCCGGGCAGCGCACCGGGGTACGACTTCGCCGAGGTGCTCTCATTACCCGCCGCGGCCACCACGACCACGTTGTGCGCGACGGCGTATGCGATCGCGTTGGTCTCCAGGTCGTCGGACTGGGGGCTTCCGATGCTCAGGTTGATGACTGTTGCGCCGTGGTTGACTGCCCAGCGGATACCCGCTGCCTCGGCGTCGGTGGAGATCGTCCCATCGGCATCGTCCTCGGCGATCTTCACCGCGAGGATGCTGGAGTCCCAGCCGGCGCCGCTGATGCCGGTCGCGTTGTTCGTCTCGGCGGCGGCAACACCGGCCACGAAGGTGCCGTGGCCGATGTAGTCGGTCATCCCGGATAGATCTGTGCTGTCGGTGACGGCGTTGTAGGTACCGACGATCTTGTCCGCCAGGTCCGGGTGGGTGACGTCGATCCCCGAGTCGATCACGGCGATCCGGACACCGGCCGAGCCGTGGGTAACGGCCCAGGCCTGCCGTGCGCGCACCGCGTCCAGCACGGGCAACTGTCGCGCGAGGTATTGATCGTTGGGAGCAGCGACGAAGTGCCGCTTGGCGGCGACCCGGACGGAGGTGACGCCGGGTTGCTCCCGGAGTACGGCGGCAAGCGTCGGGGCGACCACGGACGGCACGCCCACCGAGATGGTGTTCAGGTCGGCGAACTGCTGCCGGACGGTGCCCTGTCCGTGGGCCGCCGCGGCACGCACGCCGGCGAAGTGGCGCGCGGAGTCGACCTGGACGACCAGGACGGTCTTGTCGAGCCCGAGCGTCCCGACGGGATGGAGGTGCGACGGGTCCGGCGGTGCGGCGAGGGCTGGGGCCGCGCCGAGGCAGAGCGCGACAAGCGCACTGACGGCGACTGCGATGGTGCGCACAGATGTCCTCTCGAACGGCCAGGCCGGACGCGAGACCACTCGCCGCGCGCGTGAGGACAATATCGGCAGGAGCCGACGAAAATATGATCTATGCGTCCAAGTTGTCAGCTACGGCGCGAAGTACACCGGCCACCGTCTTGCCCTCACCCCGGTCCGGGTAACGCCCGTGCTGCAGCGATCCGACGATGCCCTCGAGGACGTTGATCAGGTCCTGGACGATCGGAGCCATCTCCTCGGCGGGCTTGCGGTTTGCCCGCGCAACGGTCCGGGTGACCGACGGCAGCGGGTCCAGGACACGCACCTGATGCGCCTGGTTGCCCTTGCGGCCGGAGACGATGCCGAACTCGACCCGCTGGCCGGGCTTGAGTTCGGAGACACCCTCGGGCAACGCGTCCTTGTGGACGAAGACGTCCTCGCCGTCGTCGTAGGAAAGGAACCCGAATCCCTTTTCCGCACTGAAGAACTTCACCTTGCCGGTAGGCACGCCGGACTCCCTGGGTAGATCGCGCACAACTGTCGTGGCTGATACTAGTGAGGTGGCCCTCGCCGGTTTCGCCCTCCCACGTTCCCGCACCGTTCGTGCGGGGCTCGTGCTGTTCGTCCTCGGCCTGCTCTTCGTCGCCGGCGACGTCATCTGGTTCTTCGGCGGAGGTCACGACAGCCCGGTCTGGCTGAACGCGCTCTGCATGCTCGCCCCGGTCGGTTTCTTCGTCGCCGTCGGCTCGGCGCTGCACGCGGGACGGGCCGAGCAGCGGGCCGCGCTGCAGTCACTGCAGGACGCGCCCCAGTCCGTGGCAAACTAGAGGTTCTGCGTCGGGATTGACTGACGCGCTTGTCTGAGGGGACATCGCATGGCCGGTAAGAGCCCTGAGCTGCACGGTGGCGGACACGCCGCGGACTTCCACGTCAACGAGCTTGCGTGCGACAAGGCCGGCTCGCTGTCACCGTTCGGCCCCGAGCTGGAGTTCCCGCTGCCGGTCGAGCAACTCTGGTACGCCCACCCGCGCCCCGAGGACCGTCCCCACCTCGCGGGCGGTCGCTGACCTCTCGAGGTAACCCCGTGGAGCCGGCACCGAACGCCAACGGCACTGCCGAGCCCACGAGCCTGGCGGAGTGGCTGCGCGCCCGCCCGGACACCGACCTGGCCGAACTGCTGCGGCGCCGTCCCGACCTGGCGCTGCCCGCACCGTCCGACGTCGACAACCTCTCCCGGCGGATCGACAGCCGGATCTCTGTCCAGCGCGTGGTGGACGGGCTGGACGAGCCGCACCTGGCCGTCCTGACCGTCATAGTGGCAGGGCACCGCTCGGCCGAGTCCGTCGCGTCCGTCCTGCCCGACCTGGACGTGCCGGCGCTGGTGACCGACCTGCTCGACCTGGCGCTGGTGTGGGGCTCGCCCGCCTCCCTCGGTGTGCCGGCCGGCGTGCTGGCGGCGGTCGAGCCCGGTTCCCCCACCCCGCCCGCCGCCACGCCACCGTCGGTCGCGGCGACCGAGCGTCCACCGTCCGAGTTGGACCGGCTCGGCGGCGGGGTCGTGCTGGAGCTGCTGCGACTGGCGGACGCGCTCGCCATGGACTGGACCGCCCAGCCGCCGGCGCTGCTGCGCTCCGGCGGACTGTCGGTACGCGACCTGCGCCGCACGGCCAGGACGCTGAGCCTGGACGAGCCCACCACCGTCGCGCTCGTCGAAACCATGTACGCCGCCGGCCTGATCAACATGACCCCGGGCGTGACGCCGGTCTACCTGCCCACCGACGACTACGACGCCTGGGCGTCCGCCGCACCGGCCGTGCGCTGGACGCGCCTCGCCTCGACCTGGCTGTCCATGACCCGCCAGCCGAGCCTGGTCGGGCAGAAGGGCGAGCGGGAGCGCACCCTCACCGCGTTGTCGCCGGACATCGAGCGCGGCACCGCCCCCGCCATGCGCGCGCACGTGCTGGACGTGCTGACCGAACTGCCACCGGGCGCGGCGCCGGTGCGGCGTGCGGACGTGCTGGCGCGGCTGGCCTGGCACGCGCCCCGGCGGGCGGCAGCGCAGCGGCTGTTCGCCGACGCGATCCTGGCCGAGGCGGACTTCCTGGGGCTGACCGCAGCCGGGGGGCTGACCGGCTACACCCGCACGCTGCGTGCGGGCTCGCGGGCGGTGGCCGAGCAGGTACTCACCGACGCGCTGCCCACGCCGGTCGGGGAGTTCCTGCTGCAGCCCGACCTGACCGCCGTCGTGCCCGGGCCGCCGACCCCCCTGCTGGCCCGCGAGCTCTCGCTGGTCGCGGACCTGGAGTCCAGCGGCGGCGCGTCGGTCTACCGGCTGACCGAGGCGACCGTGCGCCGCGCGCTGGACGCGGGACGGGCTCCCGAGGAGCTCGTCGCGTTCCTGACCGAGCGCTCCCGCACACCCATCCCGCAGGCCCTGTCGTACCTCATTGCCGACGCCGCGAAGCGGCACGGGAACCTGCGCGTGGGCCTCGCCTCCACGTACCTGCGCTGTGACGACGCGTCCCTGCTGGACCGGGTAGTCGCGGACAAGACGGTGGGGGGCCTGGGGCTGCGGCGCCTGGCCCCGACCGTGGTCGTCTCCGCCGCTCCGCTGAACCGGATGCTGGAGGTGCTGCGCGCCGCCGGGCACGCACCGGCGGCCGAATCGGCGGACGGAGACGTGGTCTCACTGGTGGCGGACGCCCCGCGCGCCCCGGGGCGTCCCCCGGACCGCTCGTTCAACTCCCGCGTCGCCGGTGGCGACTCCCTCGAGCACCGGCTGCAGCTGGTCCGGCGGATGCGCTCGGGCGACCAGCTGCACGAGATGTCGCGGCGGGTGCAGCCGCTGGCTGCGCAGATTCCTGGCGTCACGTCGGCGGCGACGATGGGTCAGCTGCGAGGCGCGATCCGCGAGGGGCGCAAGGTGCTGCTGGGGTGCGCCGAGGCGGACGGTACGACCACGCGGCACACGATCCTGCCGATCTCGCTGGCCGGTGGCTTCGTCCGCGGCCACGACCCCGAGACCCAGACCCTCAAGTCCTTCCCCCTGCACCGGCTCACGGGCGTGGCCATCCTCGACGACTGACCGCTCGCGCGTCTCGCAGGGTGAATTCTCCAGGGCGAAATTCACCCTGCGAGACGCGCGAGCAGGACCAGGGTCTCGAAATGAGAGGTGTGGGGGAACATGTCGAAGACCTGCGCCTTCACCGGTTGCAGGCTCGGCATCAGTTCCAGGTCCTTGGCCAGGCTCTCGGCGTTGCAGGACGAGTAGAGGACGGTCTGCGCGCCGGACTCCTCGAGCCACCCCGCCAGTTCCGGGCCGATGCCGCGGCGCGGCGGGTTCACGATCACCAGGTCCGGCGACGCGTCCTGCTTGCGTGCCCAGTCGGTCGCGTCGGCGGCGACGAATCTCGCGTCCGCCCCGTTCTGCGCTGCCGCACGGTTGGCGCTGTCGACGGCGTCCTGGCTGAGCTCCACCCCGATGACCGTCCGTCGGTCGCCAGCGACATGCAGCCCGAAGCCGCCGACGCCGCAGTACAGGTCCCAGACCGTCGACGGATTCGCCTCGTCCACCCAGCGTTTCCCTTGTGCGTAAAGGGATTCCGCGATTGCGGTGTTCGTCTGCAGGAAGCTACGCGGCAGGACCTGCAGGAGTCCGTGGGGCAGTGCGTCCGCCTCGGTGAGGACTATCTCCTCCTCCCCCTCGACGAGCGCGGCATGCGCCGGGAGCAGGTTCACGGTCGCCACGTGCAGCGCCGGCAGCGCGTCCTGCAGGGACGGCAGATGCTTGCGGATGCGGAGCAGCGACTCCGTGGAGCGCAGCACGAACCGGATCATCAGCCCGCCGCCCGGGGCGACCGTGACGAGGATGTTCTTCAGCTCGCCACGTCTGGACCCGACGTCGTACGGGACGAGCCGCGCGGCGCGGATGAAACCCTTGAGCGCCGGGTAGGCCGTCAGGACCCGCTCGTCCACGATCCGGCAGTCGGAGAGGTCCTGTCCCAGGATGCCGAGGGTCGGCTCGTGCGTCGTCCCACCCACGACCAGCTTCGACTTCGTCCGGAAGTGCAGCTCGGCGGACTCGGTCGGCGCAAGCCATTGCGCCGCGGGGACCAGGGCGTGGGCGCGGGCGTCCTTATCGGCCACCTGCTGCTCGTACGGCGTGCGCAGCAAGGAACAGGACGTGCAACGTCCGTCGTTGAAGTACGAGCAGTCCACGAGTCCATGGTGCCGTGGAAGAATGGTTCTTTGCTCTGAAGGGGGCCGACTTGACCGACGGACCGCTGATCGTCCAGTCCGACAAGACGCTGTTGCTCGAGGTCGACCACCCGGTGGCGCAGGAGGCGCGGGCCGCGATCGCACCGTTCGCCGAGCTCGAGCGCTCCCCCGAGCACGTCCACACGTACCGCCTGACGAACCTCGGACTGTGGAACGCGCGCGCCGCCGGACACGACGCGGAGCAGGTCGTCGACGCGCTGATCAAGTACAGCCGCTACACCGTTCCGCACGCGCTGCTGGTCGACGTCGCCGACACGATGGACCGGTACGGACGGCTGCAGCTGGTCAAGCACCCGGTGCACGGTCTCTGTCTGGTCTCCCTCGACCGCGCCGTCCTGGAGGAGATCCTGCGGCAGAAGAAGATCGCGCCGATGCTGGGCGACCGGGTCGATGACGACACGGTGCTGGTCCACCCGTCCGAGCGGGGCCGCATCAAGCAGGAGCTGCTCAAGGTCGGCTGGCCGGCCGAGGACCTGGCCGGCTACGTCGACGGCGAGGCACACCAGATCGACCTCGACACCACCAGCGGCTGGGAGCTGCGCGACTACCAGCAGCTTGCCGTCGACATGTTCTGGGAGGGTGGTTCCGGCGTCGTCGTTCTCCCTTGTGGCGCAGGGAAAACCCTCGTCGGGGCGGCCGCGATGGCACGAGCGAAGGCGACCACGTTGATCCTCGTCACGAACACGGTCAGCGGACGGCAGTGGAAGCGCGAGCTGCTCGCCCGCACGTCCCTGACCGAGGAGGAGATCGGCGAGTACTCCGGCGAGAAGAAGGAGATCCGCCCGGTCACGATCGCGACCTACCAGGTGATGACGACCCGCCGGAAGGGCGAGTACCGGCACCTGGAGCTGTTCGACTCCCGCGACTGGGGCCTGATCGTCTACGACGAGGTGCACCTGCTGCCCGCGCCGATCTTCCGGCTGACGGCCGACCTCCAGTCGCGCCGCAGGCTCGGGCTGACCGCCACGCTCATCCGCGAGGACGGCCGCGAGGCGGACGTCTTCTCGTTGATCGGCCCGAAGCGGTACGACGCCCCGTGGAAGGACATCGAGGCACAGGGCTGGATCGCGCCGGCCGACTGCACCGAGGTGCGGGTGACCCTCACCGACGCCGAGCGGATGGCCTACGCGACCGCCGAGCCCGAGGACCGCTACAAGCTCGCCGCCACCGCGCACACCAAGATGGCTGTGATTGAGCAGATCGTCGAGAACCACCCGGACGACCAGGTGCTGGTGATCGGTGCGTACCTCGACCAGCTCGACGAGGTGGGTGAGCACCTGAACGCCCCGATCATCCAGGGCTCGACCCCGAACAAGGAGCGCGAGCGGCTCTTCGACGAGTTCCGCCGCGGCGAGTCGCGGGTACTGGTCGTCAGCAAGGTCGCGAACTTCTCGATCGACCTGCCCGAAGCCGCGGTCGCGATCCAGATCAGTGGGACATTCGGGTCGCGGCAGGAGGAGGCCCAGCGCCTCGGCCGCATCCTGCGCCCCAAGGCGGACGGGCGGCAGGCGCACTTCTACACCGTGATCGCCCGCGACACCCTCGACAGCGAGTACGCCGCGCACCGGCAGCGCTTCCTCGCCGAGCAGGGCTACGCCTACAAGATCGTCGACGCCGACGACCTGCTGCGCCCGCTGTAACCCGTCCGACCGTCCTGCGCCCAGTACCGCCGGACGTACTATCCGTGGGACCATCGACAGCGACGGGACCGTGGACGAACTCGCCGCCCGCGGCGTCCCGTTCACGCGCTACGAGGGCATGGGCAGGACGAGCGTGGCATCTGGACCTCGCCGAGCGGCGCACGGGTCGCTTGGTTCCCGGACCCCGACGGCAACAACCTCTCCGTCACACGGCGCCCTTCGCCCTGATCGGGAACGCCCATCTGATCACTGGGGTCGAGCCCAGACATGACGCTGGAACTGGGCAGGTACGGGGTATGGCGCGCGGCCCGCGAGGTCCATGCCTCGTTCGCGGCGGAGATCGAGCGGCTCGGATACGGGGCGCTGTGGCTGGGCGGTTGCCCCGCCGGTGGGCTCACCCTCGTGCACGAGTTGCTGGCGGCCACGACCGCACTGAAGATCGCCACCGGCATCGTCAACGTCTGGGAGAGTCCGGCCGACGAGATCGCCGCCTCCTTCGCCCGGATCGAGGCGGCGTTCCCGGGACGGTTCGTCCTCGGCATCGGTATAGGCCATCCCGAGGCGATCTCCGAGTACCGCAGCCCGTACGACACCCTGGTCGCCTACCTCGACCGATTGGACGAGCTGGACGTCCCGTCCGAGCGAGTCGTGCTCGCGGCCCTGGGACCGAAGGTGCTGAAGCTCTCGGCCGATCGCACCGGCGGCGCCCACCCGTACCTGACCACGCCGGGACACACGAGAAGGGCCCGCGAGATCCTCGGCGAGGGTGTCCTGCTCGCCCCCGAACAGAAGGTCGTCGTCGGCAACGAGCCCGGGCCCGCGCCGCAGACGCGGGCGATCGGGCGGCAGAAGGTCGAGAACCCGTACCTGCACCTGAGCAACTACCTGCGGAATCTGCGCGACCTGGGCTGGACGGACGCCGACTTCGCCGACGGTGGCAGTGACGCCCTGATCGACGCGCTCGTCATCCAGGGTGACCCGACCGCGGTCGCCGCCGGCGTCACCGCCCACCTGGACGCCGGCGCGGACCACGTGACGGTCCAGGCCCTCAGCCCGGATCCGCTCGTCGCCCTCACCGCGCTGGCTCCGGCCCTCGGCCTCTGAACGAGACCCGGCTCGAGGAACACGCGACGCCTGGGCGGTGTTGGATCGTGAAGTGGCCCGCTCGCTGAAACTGATCACCTGGATGCTCGCGTTCGCGTGCGGTGCGGCCGCCGCGAACCTCTACTACGCGCAGCCGCTGCTGGACCTGCTGGCGAGCAGCTTCCACGTGAGCCAGGGCACCGCCACGATCGCTGTCACCGCGACCCAGATCGGCTACGCGCTCGGCCTCGCCTTCGTGATCCCGCTGGGTGACCTGCTGGAGAACCGCGCCCTCGCCAGCCGCACCATGATCGTCACCGCGGTCGCGCTCGGGCTGGCCGCCGCCGCACCCAATCTCGCAGTCTTCGTCGCCGTCGCCGCGGTCATCGGCCTGACCAGCGTCGTCGCCCAGATCCTCATCCCGCTCGCCGCGCACCTCGCGCCCGAGGACCAGCGCGGCAAGTTCGTCGGACAGGTCATGAGCGGACTGCTGCTCGGCATCCTGCTCGCCCGCAGCGTCGCCAGCCTGGCCGCCGATGCCGCCGGCTGGCGCACGATCTACATCGTCAGCGCCGTCCTGATGCTTCTCACCTCGATCGCCCTGCGGCGCGTCCTGCCCACGCGCCGTCCCGCCCACCAGGGCACCTACCGCAGCCTGCTGGCCAAGCCCGACCAGTGGTGGCGGCTGCCGGCCGCCGAGCCCTACCTCCGCGACCGGTTGGTCGCGCACCTGCGGGGGGCCGGCGCCCGGCGTGAACTCGCCGCCACCGTGGCCGATCCGGCTTTCCTGCTGCAACGCCT